>Ga0207663_10001658_pt1 | contig 10492 bp, 13 predicted proteins | sample LARL53metaG_FD_184346 | JGI IMG/M metagenome (GOLD analysis project Ga0207663, IMG submission 184346) | Corn, switchgrass and miscanthus rhizosphere microbial communities from Kellogg Biological Station, Michigan, USA - LAR L5-3 metaG... | ecosystem: Host-associated > Plants > Roots >...
CGCCGCGCGTGACGAGTGGCACGCCGAGCGCCTCGAGCACGGCTCCGGCCTCTTCCTCGTCCGAATAGAAATACGAGAGCTCGACGGCGCGCGGGTCCCGGCGGTCGGGCGCGCCGGTGAAGATCCGGACGGCTCCCTCGTCGCCGAAGCCGACCGAGCCGAGCAGCCGCTCCTCCTCGTCTCCCGTCGGCTCGAGCTCGACGACCGCGGCGTCGACCCGCGGCAGCGCGGACGCGGCCTCCAGCGTGGAGCCGAGCGCCTCGTCGAGGTCGATGGTCGTGCCGATCTGGGCCAGGAAGCGGCTGCGCCGAGTCTCCTCCTCCGCGCGCCGCACCGCGCTCGTCAACTCCTGCGTGAGCTCGTCGAGGCGTGCCTCGAGCGTCTCCATGGTCGCGGCGACCTGCTCTTCGACCTCCCGGGAAGTCCGGCTGCGCAGCCGGAGCAGTAGCACGAGAGCGACGACGGCGACGACGCCGAGCGCCACGGCGAGGACTATGACCAGGGTGTGCATGATTTCGGAGCCGCAGATTCCGGGATTTGAGTGGGCAAACTCTAGGTTCGGCCCCGGGTGGGGCTACTAGCCGATTTGGCGGGTTTCCGCCCGATTGGCGGGGTTGGCGCGGGTTCGCTACCATGCCGAAGGCCGGTTGGCCGGGGCGTTTTGCCCGTGCCGACCGTCTCTTTGTGAGAGGGATCGAGAAGAAGGACTCATGCCGACCGTAAATCAACTCGTGCGCAAGGGCCGCAAGGCCTCGAAGGCGAAGGTGAAGACACCTGCGCTCGCCGGCGCTCCGCAGAAGCGGGGTGTCTGTACGCGTGTCATGACCCAGACGCCGAAGAAGCCGAACTCGGCTCTGCGCAAGGTCGCCCGTGTCCGTCTCACGAACGGCGCGGAGGTCGGCGCCTACATTCCCGGCGAGGGCCACAACCTCCAGGAGCACTCAGTCGTGCTTGTCCGGGGAGGCCGGGTCAAGGACCTCCCGGGCTACCGCTACAAGGTCATCCGCGCCGCGCTCGACACCGGCGGCGTGGCCGACCGGAAGCAGGCGCGCTCGAAGTACGGCGCGAAGCGAGGCTCGTAATGCCGCGCCGCGCGGAGGTCCAGGTCCGGGAGGTCGAGTCCGACGCCGTCTACGGCTCGGCGCTCGTCACACAGGTGATCAACAAGGTCATGCTCGACGGCAAGAAGTCGATCGCCGAGCAGATCGTGTACGGCGCGCTCGAGACAGTGGGAACGAAGACCGGCCGCCCGCCGGTCGAGGTGCTCGAGCAGGCCGTGAAGACGGTCACGCCGGTGCTCGAGGTTCGCAGCCGCCGCGTCGGTGGCGCGAACTACCAGGTGCCGGTCGAGGTGCCGCAGCGGCGCGCCCGCACCCTCGCCGTGCGCTGGCTCGTCACGTTCGCACGCGAGCGGCGCGAGAAGGGCATGTCGGAAAAGCTCGCCAACGAGATTCTCGACGCGCTGAATCAGCAGGGCGGCGCGTTCAAGCGAAAGGACGACGTCTACCGGATGGCGCAGGCGAACAAGGCCTTCGCGCACTACCGCTGGTAGGACGGAACAGGAAGGAAGACTTGAGCACGAAGGTGACAGAACAAGTGGTCGCGCTCGACCGCGTCCGCAACATCGGGATCATGGCCCACATCGACGCCGGCAAGACGACGACGACCGAGCGGATCCTCTACTACACCGGCCGCACCCACAAGATGGGTGAGGTCCACGAGGGCGCCGCGACGATGGACTGGATGGCCCAGGAGCAGGAGCGCGGTATCACGATCACGTCGGCCGCCACGACGGCGTTCTGGCGCGACTATCGGATCAACATCATCGACACGCCCGGGCACGTGGACTTTACGGTCGAGGTGGAGCGCAGCCTGCGCGTCCTCGACGGCGCGGTCGCGGTGTTCGACTCCGTCGCGGGCGTGCAGCCGCAGTCCGAGACGGTCTGGCGCCAGGCGGACAAGTACAAGGTGCCGCGCATCGCCTTCATCAACAAGATGGACCGCACCGGCGCGAACTTCTTCGCAGCCGTGCAGTCGATGCGCGACCGGCTCGCCGCCAACCCGGTGCCGCTCCAGATCCCGGTCGGATCGGAGGACAACTTCACCGGCGTCGTCGACCTCGTCGAGATGCAGGCGATCCTGTACCGGGACGACCTCGGGCAGCAGTTCGACGTCGTCGAGATCCCGGCCGAGCTCGCCGAGCAGGCTGCGGAGTACCACCACCAGCTGATCGACGCGATCTCGCACTTCGATGACGAGGTGCTCGCGGCGTACATCGAGGACGAGTCCTCGGTCACGCCCGAGATGATCCGCCGCGCGGTCCGCGCCGGGACGCTCGCCGACGAGATCACGCCCGTTCTGCTCGGCTCCGCCTTCAAGAACAAGGGCGTCCAGCTCCTGCTCGACGCCGTCGTCGACTACCTGCCGAGCCCGCTCGACGTACCGGCGGTGCACGGGACCGACCCGAAGAGCGGCGGCGACGAGGAGAGGCCGGCCGACCCGAAGGCGCCGTTCTCGGCTCTGGCCTTCAAGGTCATGACCGACCCCTATGTCGGGAAGCTGACGTACTTCCGCGTCTACTCCGGCACGCTCAAGGCGGGCGACCGCATCCTCAACACGACGACCGGTCGCACCGAGCGGATCGGCCGCATCCTCCAGATGCACGCGAACCACCGGGAGGAGCGCGAGGAGATCATGGCCGGCGAGATCGCCGCCGGCGTCGGCCTCAAGTCGACGACGACCGGCGACACGCTCGCCACCGACAGCGCGCCGATCGTGCTCGAGTCGATGTCCTTCCCGGACCCCGTCATCTCGGTCGCCGTCGAGCCGAAGTCGAAGGCCGACCAGGACAAGCTCTCGACCGGCCTTCAGCGCCTGGCCGAGGAGGATCCGACCTTCCGCGTCGAGACGGACGAGGAGACGGGGCAGACGCTCATCTCGGGGATGGGCGAGCTGCACCTCGAGATCATCGTCGATCGCCTCAAGCGAGAGTTCAACGTCGACGCAAACGTCGGCCGCCCGCAGGTCGCCTACCGGGAGACGATCTCGAAGCCTGCCGAGAAGGTCCAGGGAAAGTTCGTCCGGCAGACCGGCGGTTCGGGGCAATACGGCGACGTGGTGATCAACCTCTATCCGCAGGAGCCGGGTGCCGGCTACGCGTTCGACGACAAGATCACCGGCGGCAGGATTTCGAAGGAGTACATCCCGGCCGTCGACGCCGGGATCCAGGAGGCGATGGGCTCGGGCATCCTCGCGGGCTATCCCGTCGTCGACATCAGGATCGAGCTCGTCGACGGGTCGGAACACGACGTCGACTCGAGCGAGCGGGCGTTCAAGATCGCCGGCTCCATGGCCTTCAAGGAGGCCATGAAGCGCGCGAAGCCGAAGCTGCTCGAGCCGACGATGGCCGTCGAGGTGATCACGCCCGAGGAGTATCTCGGCGACGTGATGGGGAACCTCAACAGCCGTCGCGGCCGCATCGAGTCCATGAGCCCGCTGGGCAATGCCCAGATCGTGAAGGCGAGCGTCCCGCTGTCCGAGATGTTCGGGTACGCCACGGACCTGCGGTCGATGACGCAGGGCAGGGCCGAGTTCACCATGCAGTTCGATCGCTATGAGGAAGTGCCTCAGTCGATCGCGAGCGAGATCATCGAAGCGCAAGGCTGAGCGAGAGAAGAAAAGGAGACAGGAGCCACCAATGGCCAAGCAGAAGTTCGAGCGGACGAAGCCGCACGTCAACGTCGGCACCATCGGTCACATCGACCACGGCAAGACGACGCTTACTGCCGCGATCACGAAGGTACTCGCCGAGAAGGGCACCAACACGGCAGTGCGCGACTTCGCCTCGATCGACAACGCGCCCGAGGAGCGGCAGCGCGGGATCACGATCAACACGTCGCACGTCGAGTACGAGACGGAGAACCGTCACTACGCGCACGTCGACTGCCCGGGGCACGCCGACTACATCAAGAACATGATCACGGGCGCCGCCCAGATGGACGGCGCGATCCTCGTGGTCTCGGCCGCCGACGGCCCGATGCCGCAGACGCGGGAGCACATCCTGCTCGCCCGCCAGGTCGAGGTGCCGGCGATCGTCGTCGCCCTCAACAAGGCCGACATGGTCGACGACCCCGAGCTGATCGAGCTCGTCGAGATGGAGGTGCGCGAGCTCCTCTCCCGGTACGAGTTCCCGGGCGACGACATTCCGATCGTCCAGGTCTCGGCGCTGAAGGCGCTCGAGGGCGACGCGGAGTGGGAGGGGAAGATCCTCGAGCTCATGGAGGCCGTCGACTCCTACATCCCGGAGCCGACGCGCGACGTCGACAAGCCGTTCCTCATGCCGATCGAGGACGTGTTCACGATCACGGGGCGCGGCACCGTAGTCACCGGCCGGATCGAGCAGGGCAAGGCCGAGGTCGGCAACGAGATCGAGATCGTCGGCATCCATCCCGAGACCGAGAAGACCGTCATCACGGGGCTCGAGATGTTCCAGAAGACCCTCGACTACGCGCAGGCGGGCGACAACGCCGGCGCGCTCCTCCGCGGCGTCAAGCGTGAGGACGTCGAGCGCGGGCAGGTGCTCGCGAAGCCGGGCTCGATCACGCCGCACACGCAGTTCAAGGCCGAGGTCTACGTCCTCGGGAAGGAGGAGGGTGGCCGCCACACGCCGTTCTTCAACGGCTACCGGCCGCAGTTCTACTTCCGGACGACCGACGTCACCGGCTCGATCAAGCTGCCCGAGGGCCAGGAGATGGTCATGCCGGGCGACAACACGAACATGGAGATCGACATGATCCAGCCGATCGCCATGGATCAGGGCCTCCGCTTCGCCATCCGCGAGGGTGGCCGCACCGTCGGTGCGGGCGTCGTGACGGAGATCATCAAGTAGGAAGCTGAGGGAGGCGCCGGTGCCGCAACAGAAGATCCGTATCCGTCTGAAGGGCTACGACCACCAGCAGGTGGACAAGTCCGCGCGCGACATCGTGGACACGGCCCAGCGCACCGGCGCCACCATCACCGGCCCCGTGCCCCTGCCCACCGAGAAGAACGTCTACTGCGTGATCCGCTCTCCGTTCAAGGACAAGGACTCGCGGGAGCACTTCGAGGTGCGCACGCACAAGCGCCTGATCGACATCCACTCGCCGACCCCGAAGACGGTCGACTCGCTCATGCGGCTCGACCTCCCGGCCGGCGTCGACATCGAGATCAAGCTCTGAGATGAAAGGCATCGTCGGCAAGAAGCTCGGCATGACGCAGCTCTTCGACGAGGAGAGCGGCGGCGTGACTCCCGTGACCGTGATCGAGGCAGGGCCGTGTCCCGTCGTCGCCGTCCGCACGCCGGACGCCGACGGCTACGAGGCGGTCCAGCTCGCATGGGAGCCGGTGGCGGAGCGCAAGATCTCGAAGGCCGAGCGCGGCCACCTCGAGAAGTCCGGCGTCGACGGCGCCTATCGCCACTTGGTCGAGTTCCGCGGCCACTTCGCCGACGCGGTGCAGGGCGAGAACGTCACGGTCGAGATCTTCCAGCCCGGCGACAAGGTCAGGGTCTCCGGGACGGGGATCGGCAAGGGCTTTCAGGGGACGATCAAGCGGCACAACTTCCACCGCGGCCCGGTCACGCACGGCTCGCACAACGTCCGTAAGCCGGGCTCGATCGGAGCGTCGGCGACGCCGTCACGCGTCTTCAAGGGCATGAAGATGGCCGGGCGGATGGGCGGCAGGCGCGCCACCCAGGTCGGGCTCACCGTCCATTCCGTGGATGCCGAGCGGAACCTGCTGCTCGTCAAGGGCGCCGTCCCGGGGCCGAAGAACGGACTGGTCGAGATTCGGGAGGACGCCCGCTGATGGCCGCTCCCAAGGCACCCGTGCTCGGTGGCGCAAAGAAAGAGGTCTCGCTCGACGAGGCCGTCTTCGCGGCCGAGATCAGGCCGCATCTCGTACACGAGGCGGTCCGGGCCGAGCTGAATGCGCGTCGCCAGGGCACCCGCGCGGCGAAGAGCCGTGGCCTCGTCGCCGGCGGCCGCTCGAAGCCGTGGCGCCAGAAGGGCACCGGCCGCGCCCGCCAGGGCACGATCCGCGCCCCGCAGTTCGCGGGCGGCGGCGTCGCCTTCCCGCCCACGCCGCGCGATTTCTCCGTCAAGGTCAACAAGAAGGCCGCACGTGCCGCGCTTCGCGCCGCGCTGAGCGACCACGCTCAGGCCGGCACGCTCGGCCTGATCGCCGGCGACTCGTTCGAGGCACCGTCCACCAAGCAGGCCGTCGAGCTCCTCGGGGACTGGGGCCAGGACGCGCCGACGGTGATCGTGGCGACCGAGGACGAGGTGACGCTGATCAAGTCGTTCCGCAATCTGCCGCGGGTGCTCGTCACGGTTCCCGCCGAGCTCGAAGTCGCGCACGTCGTGTGGGCGCGCTCGCTCATGGTGAGTGAGGCTGCGCTGCCGCTCGTTCAGGGGAGGGCGGCATCGTGAGCCTCCACCCGGGACAGGTTCTGATCGCTCCGGTGGTGAGCGAGAAGAGCTACCACCAGATCACGGAGAACCGCTACACGTTCAAGGTGCACCAGAACGCGCACAAGACCCAGATCCGCCACGCCGTGGAGGAGCTGTTCGACGTCAAGGTCGTGGGCGTGAACATCATCAAGATGAAGCCGAAGCCGAAGCGCCGCGGCCTGATCAAGGGCACGCGTCCCGGCTGGAAGAAGGCGATCGTCGAGCTCAGGGCCGGCGACCGCATCGAGATCTTCGAGGGAGCGCAGCTGTAGTGCCGATTCGTAGGTACAAGCCGACGTCCGCCGGCCGGCGCTTCATGTCCGTCTCGACGTTCGAGGAGGTCACGAAGTCGGAGCCGGAGAAGAGCCTGCTCGCGCCGCTCTCGAAGAAGGGCGGCCGCAACGCCAACGGCAGGATCACCACGCGCCACCAGGGCGGCGGGCACAAGCGCCGCTACCGCATCATCGACTTCAAGCGGAAGAAGGACGGCGTGCCGGCGAAGGTCGCCGCGATCGAGTACGACCCCAACCGGTCGGCCCGGATCGCCCTGCTTCACTACGCGGACGGCGCGAAGAGCTACATCCTCGCTCCGTCACAGCTCCGGGTCGGCGCGAGCGTCGAGTCGGGGCCGACCGCGGACATCCGCGTCGGCAATGCGCTCCCGCTCGAGAACATCCCGACGGGCACGCTCGTCCATGCGGTCGAGCTCAAGCCCGGACAGGGCGCGAAGATGGCGCGCTCGGCGGGCTCGGGCATCCAGCTCGTCGCGAAGGACGGCGCGTTCGCCGTGCTGCGCCTTCCGTCCGGGGAGATGCGCCGGGTGCCGCTCACCTGCCGGGCGACGATCGGCCAGGTCGGGAACCTCGACCACCAGAACATCACCGGCGGCAAGGCCGGCCGCAGCCGTTGGCGCGGCAAGCGCCCGTCGGTGCGCGGCTCGGCCATGAACCCGGTCGACCACCCACACGGGGGCGGCGAGGGCAAGTCGAAGGGCGGACGCCACCCGGTCACCCCGTGGGGCGTGCCGACGCTCGGCAAGCGCACCCGCCGCAAGCACAAGGAATCGGACAAGCTGATCGTCCGCGGCCGCCGCCGCGGCAAGGAGGGTCGTCGCTAGATGAGTCGCAGCTCGAAGAAGGGGCCCTTCGTGGAGGACCGGCTGCTGAGCCGGATCGAGGCGATGAACGAGTCGGGCAACAAGAACATGATCCGCACCTGGTCGCGCGCCTCGACGATCTTCCCGGAGATGGTCGGCCACACGATCGCCGTCCACGACGGCCGCAAGCACGTGCCCGTGTTCATCTCGGAGCAGATGGTCGGACACAAGCTCGGTGAGTTCGCGCCGACGCGGACGTTCCGCGGACACGCCGGCGACCGGACGGCAAAGGTGAAGCGTTAGTCGTGGCAGTGGTCGAACAGGAGCGGGAGACGGTGCGCGCCCAGGCGCGCTGGGTGCACTCGAGCGCGCGGAAGGCGCGGCTCGTCACCGACCTCATCCGCGGCCGCTCGGTGCCGGAGGCGCGCACGATCCTCGCCTTCTCGAACCGCGCGGTGGCGAAGGACGTCGACAAGGTGCTGCGCTCGGCAGTCGCCAACGCCGAGTCCCGTCCGGATCTCCACTGGCACGGTGACGACCTCGTGATCGTCGCCGCCCACGCCGACGAGGGCCCGACGCTGAAGCGCTGGCGCGCCCGCGCGCGCGGCCGCGTCGCGCGCATCCGCAAGCGCACGTGCCATATCACGATCGAGCTCGCGCAGGGCGCGCCGACGTCGGCTGCTCCCGCCGTCCCGGCGATGGCGCCTCCTGAGCCGGCGCCTGTCGAGGAGCCCGAGGCCGTCGAGGAGCCGGAAGCTGTTGACGAGACCGAAACGATCGAGCCTGAGGCCGCTGAGGAGACCGAGCCGGAGGCAGGCGAGGAGCCAGACGAAGAGCCCGAGGCAGACGAAGAGCCCGAGGCCGAGGCGGAGACCCCCGAGGAGGACAAGTAATGGGACAGAAGATCCATCCGGGCGGGCTCCGCGTGGGCGTGATCCACGACTGGAAGTCCAACTGGTACACCGGCAAGAAGGAGTTTGCGGACTACATCCTGGAGGACGTCCGGATCCGCGAGCACATCTACAACAAGCTCGCGCACGCGGGCCTGTCGGACATCCTGATCCGCAAGGACAAGCAGCGGATCACGGTCGACATCTACACCGCGCGGCCCGGGATCGTGATCGGCAAGTCCGGCGTCGAGGTGGACGCGCTGCGGCGCGACCTGCATGCGCTAACGCAGAAGAACGTCCACATCAACATCAACGAGATCAAGCGGCCCGAGCTCGACGCGAAGCTCGTCGCCCAGTCGATCGCCGAGCAGCTGTCGAACCGCGTCGCCTTCCGGCGCGCCATGAAGCGCGCGCTCGCGTCCGCGATCCGCTCCGGCGCCGCCGGCGTGAAGATCCAGTGCTCCGGCCGCCTCGGCGGCGGCGAGATGAGCCGGCGCGAGCAGTACAGCGAGGGCCGTGTTCCGCTGCACACGATCCGCGCCGACATCGACTACGGCTTCGTCGAGGCGAAGACGACGGCCGGCCGGATCGGCGTCAAGGTCTGGATCAACAAGGGCGAGATCATGCCGGAGGGCTTCGGCGACACCGACACGCGCCTGGGCGACCAGGACACGCGGCGCCGCCGCGGCGGTGCGCTGGAAGGTCTCGGCGCATCCCGCGAGAGTGGTCGCGGGCGCGGCCCCGACCGCGAGGGCCTCGGCCCGGTGCGGCAGCGGCGGCGCGGTCCCGGCGGCGGCCAGGGTGGCCCCGGCCGCGGCCGTGGACGTGGCCCGGGTGGTGGCGGAGGCAGGCCTCGCCGCGACCAGCAGGCCGAGCGCCCGCGCACCGAGGAGCCGAAGATCGAGTCGCCCGAGACCACCGACACGCCGACGCCGGAGCAGGCCGTCGAGACGCCTCCGACGGAGGCTCCCGAGGCTGCGGCCCCGGCCCCGGCCGAGCCCGCCGCCGAGAAGCCGAAGCGCACGCGCAAGCCCAAAGCGGCCGAGCCGAAGGCTGAGAAGAAGTCCGAGCCGAAGGCCGAGGAGAAGCCCGAGGGTGGTGACGCCTGATGTTGATGCCGAAGAAGACGAAGTTCCGCAAGGTGCACCGTGGCCGCCGGCGCGGCGTCTCGAGCGGTCAGACCGTCGTCCAGTACGGCGACTACGGCCTCAAGGCGCTCGACGCCGGCTGGATCACGAACCGCCAGATCGAGGCTGCTCGTATCGCGATGACGCGCAAGATCAAGCGCGGCGGCAAGGTCTGGATCAACGTCTTCCCCGACAAGAGCTTCACGAAGAAGCCGGCCGAGACGCGCATGGGCTCCGGCAAGGGCTCGCCCGAGGGCTGGGTCGCCGTGATCAAGCCCGGCCGGGTGATGTTCGAGCTCGCCGGCGTCCCCGAGCCGCTCGCCAAGGAGGCGCTCCGTCTCGCCGGCCAGAAGCTGTCGGTCAAGTCGAAGGTCGTGAAGAGAGAGGAAGCTCTCTTTTGACCAGGGCGTCGGAGCTGCGCAGCATGACCGACGAGGAGCTCGAGCACCGGCTGTCCGAGCGGCGCCAGGAGCTGTTCAACCTGCGCTTCCAGTCGGTCACCGGTGCGCTCGAGAACTCGGCGCGCCTCAAGCTGGCGAAGCGCGAGATCGCCCGGATCCTGACCGTCGTGACCGAACGCGAAGCTGAGAAAGCAAAGGCAAGCTAGAGAGATGACTGAAGAGACCGAGAACACAGAGAACACCGAAGAGACTCCGGCCGCGCCGGAGTCCGAGGAGACCGCGGTCGAGGCGACCGCGGACGAGCCCGAGGCTGTCGTGGAGGAAACTCCTGTGGAGCCGGAGGCTGCCGCCGAAGAGCCGGCCGAGGAGCCTGCTCCCGAGGAGGAGCTGGCCGCCGAGGAGACTCCCGCGGAGCCAGAGGCTGCCGCAGACGAGCCTGCTGCAGAGCCGGAGGCTGCTGCCGAGCCGGAGGCTGCTGCCGAAGAGCCTG
>Ga0207663_10001660_pt1 | contig 10479 bp, 11 predicted proteins | sample LARL53metaG_FD_184346 | JGI IMG/M metagenome (GOLD analysis project Ga0207663, IMG submission 184346) | Corn, switchgrass and miscanthus rhizosphere microbial communities from Kellogg Biological Station, Michigan, USA - LAR L5-3 metaG... | ecosystem: Host-associated > Plants > Roots >...
TCCAATGCTACTTGAAGACATGCTAAAATTTTCTTTTACGTGTTTATAATCCTTCTAGGAATTTAGGGCTTTTTTGGATGTGATTTTTTGAAAATTCAAATTATGATGTTTGCCCCAAGCTTCTTCATATCTTCTACAAATGTAGGATATGAGACATCGACAGAATCAGGGTCAGTTACAGTACAATCTCCCACAAACATGCCTGCAATGGAAAAAGCCATGAAAAGCCTGTGGTCATCTGCAGATTCAAGTTCCGCGCTCTTTAGTGCTTTTGGTGATTCTAAAATTAGTCCATCTTCTTTCTCTGTAACAACCATCCCTATCTTTGCAAGCTCTTTTGCCAAAATTGCTATTCTATCGGTCTCTTTGAATCTGGCATGTTTCACATTGTAAATCTCAATTGGTTTTGATGTTTTCAGAGCCAAAATGGCCATTGGGGGCAGTAAGTCGGGATTGTTTGAAAGATCAAATCTTCCTCCGTTGAGAAGTTTTGGAGAAACTATGGTTATTTTTTCTCCTACGTTAATTTTTACTCCAAGTCTTTCCAAATATGATAATATTTCTCGATCTCCTTGCGGTAAATCTCCAAGAGATGCATCGATTGCCATATTTTCTCCTAACAAAACTGCCGCAGAAAGCAATAACGCCATGCTTGAAAAATCTGAAGGAACTACAAAATCAAATGGCTTGTATTTTTGATTTGATATGTGATATTTTTTGTATGGTGTAATAGCATTAACTGTAACACCAAATTTTTTCATTGTAGCAATGGTGGAATCAAGATATGGTTTTGATACTAGATCTCCATCGATTTCTAATGTTATGCCATTTTTCATTTTAGGACCTGTAATCAAAAGTGCGGAAATAAATTGACTCGAGATTGAACCTGAGATGTGAGTAACTCCTCCATCTGATATGCCTTTTACGGTGACAGGAGGTTTACCGTCTGTTGATGTACACTGCACTCCTAGTTGTTTTAGGGCATCAAGAAGTGGTTGCATTGGTCTTTTTTTCAAGCTAGAGTCACCAGTGAGTGTTATAGTTTTGTCAGAAAGAGAAGCAATCGCAGTAGAGATTCTGATTGTAGTGCCTGAATTTGATGCATCAATTTCCAAGGTATGTGGATTTATTTTTTCACTACCTTCAACTGTCACAATGGAACCATTGGTTTCTATTTTTGCTCCAAATGACTTACACGCATTAATTGTTGCAAGTGTGTCTCTTGAAAGTAGAACATTTCCGAGTGTGCTTTTTCCATTGGCAAGTGAGGCAAGAAAGATTGCACGATGAGAATAACTCTTGTTTGGAGGACATGATATTGTTCCTGATAGGGTAGATTTTCTGACCTTACATTTCATGGACTTCTGCCTTCTTGTTATTTATTGGTGATACGATGATGCTTCCTTCCAAAGATGAAAATACTTTTTTTATGCCTGATATTCTGTCATTTTTTGCCACCGCTGCTATTGATGGTCCGTTGCCAGACACTGATGCTCCTAGTGCTCCGCTGTCTAATAGATCGGTTAGAATTTTTGGCTCAGATCCTAAAATGGCCGATGTTGCAAGGCCATTGAGTATCATCGCGTTCCAATAGTCTGACTTGTTTGCAAGATCCCACGCCTGTGAAAAAACTCCATTTAGAGTCTTTAGTTTTTTTACATTGCCTCTTCTTCTAGATGCTGGGATGAAAATTACTGCAGTCAAATCTTCTGGCGCCTTTTCTGATTTTATTATTTTTATGCCCGAATTATCTGTTACAACAAATCCTCCGAAGTAGCATGCACATGCATCATCAAAAGCACCGGTTATGCTTACCTTTGATTTGATAGATGCATGTACGCCATCTCTTAAAATGTCAAGATCACTTGCTTTGGGTCTGAATATTTTTGCGCATGCAAGTGATATTACTGATGAAATCGCACTTGAACTCTTTAGTCCATATCCTGAAGGGATTTCTGATTTTACAAAAATTGTTATCTTGTTTTTCTCAAGTTCTGATTTTGGAACTGATGTTTCTACAACATTTCGTATCAGTCGTGAACTAAGGTTTGATTCCTTGTTCTCAAATATTATTCCCTTTCCAGGCTGGGTTTCTACCGTTGCCTCTATTCCAAGTGATATGCCAAGTGTTGAACCCTTGCCTGTGGCAATGGCGTTTACAATTGACACTGCACCATGCATGCTTGCTTTTACTTTCATCACTAAAATCTCCCAAGCAGGGTTAATTTCATAGCTTCGTATGGGGCTGGTTTGCCAGTCCAGATCTCAAATGATTTCATTGCTTGAGCAAGAAGCATTTCCCACCCATATATGATGGTCGCACCTTGATTCTTTGACTGTTCAATCAATGGAGTTTCTACTGGAACGTATACGATGTCATATACTATCGAATCTTTTGTAATATTCTTCGTAGATATGGGGCAGCCAATTCCCTTTAGCCCTACTGAAGTAGCATTTACTATAAACTTGTATTTGTCCGTAACTTCACCTGCAGATTGGAGATCAAGATAATTTGATTCCAATCCCAAGTCTTGAGCAAATCTGATCAATTCTTCTGCTCTATCACGTGTCCTGTTTGTGATAGTGATTCTACGAACCTTTTCTTTTGCAAACCCAGCTATTATGGCGCGTGCAGCTCCACCAGCTCCTATGAGCAAAACATCCGAGTCTTTGGTATTGATGTTTCTTTTTTTTATTGGGTCCAAGAATCCATCTACATCTGTGTTGTAGCCTTTGAGGTGGCCATTTTCATTGACTATTGTATTTGTGGCTCCTACTAGTTTGCATTCATTGTCTGAATCATCAAGAAACTTCATCATGTCGACTTTGTGGGGAATTGTAACATTGAATCCGGCAATGTTTATTTTTTTAAGTGATTCAATTCCATACTCTAATTCTCCTTTTGGAATTCTATATGCGATATATGTGCAATCAAGACCTAAAAATAAAAAAGCAGTATTATGAAGTGCAGGTGAAAACGAATGATCTATTGGGTCTCCTATGAGTGCATAGGTCTTGGTCATTGTTTTCTACTTGGTGAATCGTGATTTAAGCGATTAGGGGAAAAGATGAAGGTATATGAAATTTTTAAATTCCATACTTGTCACTTCGAGAATAGATCTTCTTGAGTTTTGAGCCGCATTTTGGACAGGCTGAATCTTGATGTATTGTGGCACAATCTAGGCAAACATAATTGCCTCTAGACGTTCTAGTTGTCCTAGTTGAGCTATATTGGTATATGACTATGAAGGCAAGTGCTGCAACCCATACTAGTATCAAAAATAATATCAGTCTGAACATACCAAGCAGTACTGTCACTATTGTAGCTAAAATGATGACATTTCGTGGTACATTATTTTGAGACAGCTTGGGACTCACAAGTATACATACGTGTTTCTTTTATAATAAGGCTGACCTTGTTTTGTCTCATTTAGAGATTAATTAATTAATGTAAAGTGTTTTGATGAAAGTATTGGAAGACAAGGATGATTTTGCTAGTCTACTTGATGACTGTATCAAACTACTAGATGACAACATGAATGTTTTAAATGACATCGAATATTCTCTAGAATCAGAAAAAGAAGACTATCTCATAACTGATTTGACTCAAAATGATCTTGTGAACATGGCGCATGATGTGGCAGATTCGTCACGAATTAAAAGAGCCGAATCACAGTTTGCCAAAAGATTTTTTGAACAAAACTCTGACTAATTTTGTATGTTTAATTTTTAATTGTGGCTTCTAATTTTTATTTTCTAAAGATAATATGTGCTTCATTTCTTTTAGGCTAAATTGTCCTGGTGCTATTGGTTTGCCTAGTGAAACATACGTGTATGGGCTACCAAGCTTGGTGCACAATATTCTTGACATTCTACCATAGTCTCCCATGGCAAAAGAAATCAAGTTGACATTTGTGCGGACCTTGTAAAGTGAAAGAACTCGTATCATGTCACTAATATTTTTCGCAGTAGTGACAATCTTGACATTGTTTGAAAACCTGGACATTTTTTTAAACATTGTTCGTAGGGTCTGCTCGTTTGGAGTTTTGGCGAAATCATGCCACGAGACCAAAATTCTGGTCTTTGCATTCTTGAGGTATTTTTCAAGTCCTTTATTCTTCTTTAGTGTGTTGTATTCTACATCTACAAGATAAGGATCAAATTCTGAAATCAGCTTCAAGATTGAAATTCGTTCTTTCTCACTACCTGAAAATTTTCCGCCCTCTGTAGTAGGACGTAATGTGCATACACATCTGTTGAGATGCCTTCTAACTAGATTTAAACAAAAAGGAATTTGACTTGGTTTTAAAAAATCTAACCGTAGTTCTGCATAGTCTGATTTGGCAAGTGCGCGTTTCAACTCACTGGAAATCTTCGCAGGGCTGGATGCCGCAATTGTTACGCAGACCTTGGTTGTCATGAGTCTTCGATACTTACTTGGTTGAGTTCTTTGGTGTTAGGGTTGGTTCACCGCAATACAGCCATCCTCTCAACTCACTGCATTTGCTAGGATCACGTTGTGCGATATGAAGTGATTGCTTCATCTTGGCCCAACTATCTGGTGAGCATAGAGTCTCTCCACAAATGTGTTGTCCTCCTGGAAATCTATCTGTTTTCTGGGAGTATCTTTCATACACTGAACTTGGTGTTAGTGCATTTACAGCAGGTAATGTTGCTGCAAAAACCATTATGGTTGAAAATGCTAATGCGACCAAACCGATCTTAATTTGTTGGTTGGACATTAAGTAAATCTAGATTTTACTAGTATATTTAGATTAGCATCAAATTATTCATGGGTAAAATGATGTAATTTTGATCTTTTGTTATCTTGCTCTTTCTACTCTTGTATTGTCTGATGGTGTCTGTGTTCACTCTGGTCTTGAACTATCTACTGATTAATGGTACCATGAGGAAAATGATAATGGAAGAAACTTTTATGAAACGTCATTTCTAGGGGATCTTATGAGTTCAGATACACCACATGACACAAAAGATGTTATCTTCATTGGAAAAAAGCCTATCATGGCATACGTAACATCTGCGCTCATACAGCTAGCCAATAATCCAAAAGTCTCAATAAAGGCAAGAGGACTTAGCATAGGTAGAGCCGTAGATGTTGCACAAATAATTGCACGAAGGACTGATAACTCTGGGTATTCTATAGGACAAATCAAAATAGGATCGGAACAGCTTCAATCACTAGATGGAAGATCACGAAATGTGTCCACTATAGAAATAGAAGTAATGAAAAACGCATAATTGTCTAAAACATGTTCAAGTACATGTTTTAGGTAATTTTCTTTGATTTAATTTCATACTGGAATAATTTTTTTATTTTTACAACTGTTAAATATCAAAATGATTGAGGAAAGTAATGTGGAAACCAAATTCTATAGTTGTCTCTAATTCTAAAGATCTCTCACAGTTACCACCCAATAAAATTGCGTTAACCGTGACATCTCCGCCATATCATAACGCGATAAACTATCAAGAACATCAGGATACTGAAAAATGGTATCGAGGAACAGTTGAGACCTCTCTTGAGGACTGGCTTGAAGAAATGCGTACAGTCTTTTCTGAGGTGTATCGTATAACCAAACCTGGTGGATTTTGTTGTATAGTGATAGGTAACGAAATAATTGAAGGCAAAAGTAAACTTCCTCTTCCAGCCTTACTTCTTGTAGAGTTGACAAAAAAAGAGATAGGTTGGAGTTTCTTTGAAGAAATAATCTGGAATAAAGTCACTGGTGGAAAAAAAAGATTCAGGGTTACCGTCCAGCATCCATATCCTACATATTATTATCCAAACATAATGCATGAACAGATTATAATTCTGAGAAAGATGCCGTTTCATAACTTTAAGGATAAAAAAAGCAAATTGGTTCTTGACAATCTGATGAAAAAAGAAGTTGCAAACTCTGTCTGGCATATTGCACCAATGCCACCAAGCTACAGAAAATTTCATCCTGCGGCATTTCCAGAAGAGATACCATATCGCTTGATTCGACTTTACAGTAATGTTGGTGATATTGTTCTTGATCCCTTCGTTGGGAGTGGCCAGACTACAAAGATGGCGCGATTTCTACGTAGGAAATACTTGGGAATTGACAAGTCTGCAAAATATGTAAAAATCGCACAGAAGAGAACTCTGGAATCGCCATCACTTCGTAAGATGCAACTTGTTCCTAACTGGAAAAAACCAGAACCGCTGTAAGCCCCCTCCAATAGTCTAGTTCGATAGGAAAGGTTATCTATTAAGAACCAAGATTTCTCATATGGTAACTTCTAACAGCAAGTCATATTTTCGAATTGTTGAGAAGAGTCACAGAAAATATACTGCTGCATTAAAACACGCTAGATCCAGACAATCTATGATGAATCTGTACTGGAGACACAAGCGAGAACACGAATCTCTTTTGAAGAAACATCTCAAAGATGAGATGGCAGAAATAATCCAACTAAAAAAGAAATTCGAGTAACATATCTTTTTTATTTTTAGAAGAGTTTTGTCAGTGTAAACTTGCCTAATTAGACATATTTCATAAAATCCTCAAGTAAAGGATTTGAGCCACATGGACGCTACACTCTTGTCCGAACCTTTGGAATTTGAAGAAATCTTTGATTTGTTTTCAAGATGCTTTTGTGTGACAATATGTGATTCTACCTCAGTTTCATCTATTTCTATGGAACAGATGTTACAACGAACGCTCAACAGACAATCTTTGTGTATCTGTGTAATAAATTAAGTCCTGTGATGTTTACTGTTTATTTTTCTACGATATACTCATCGTCTACTTCCATACCAAAATGCCTTCCAGTTGCTGGCTTGGAATATGCAAGTACAATATCTCCTTTCTTAAGATGTGTTACTGAAACGAGATGACCGTTAGGGCGTACAAAGCGAATCGTCTCAGCATTTTGTGCGATTATTCCGCCTACCTCATCTCCAATTTGTGCTTTTATCATCAACATAGGTCTGCTTTCTATTTTAGAGCGACCTACTGTAGCTCTTCTTGCTTTGCCATGTGAGTTTATGACAAGAACCTCTGAACCAGTTTCTAGCTCAGACAAGTAGTTTGTGGTTCCATCTGGCGATAACGTATAGCAATGTACTGCGCCAGCATTTACTCTAAAAGGTCTTGGAGATGTAAACGATGAACCGACTGATTCGTTGTGAACCAAGAAAAGAAAATTAGATCTGCTTCCAATCAACATTCCCTCACCTCGTCCTAAAATGGATGCAGTATCTACACAAACACGTTCTCCGTTTCCAACTTCTTTTATTTCTAGAATCTTGGCAGGCCTGAGATCAAAGTTCTTTGTTCCAAGATAGACCAAGGTCTCTTTTACCTCATTTATGGAACTGGTTGAAAATATGACTCCGTCTACTCCTATCTCTAGTATTGAGAACATCTTGCGAACCTCGTCGGGTGTATTTGCTACTGCAAATATTTCAGTGTGAATCTTGTGCAACTTTGCTATTATATTTTCAAGGGGGATTATCTTCCAGTCCTTTACCTCTATTACTACAAAATCTAATCCTGCCTTTGCAAATTGGAGTATTTTCTCAATGTCTACATTTGAAAGAACTTTGAATTTCATCCCTATTTTTTTGCCTTTAATTTTGGTAACCTTGTCAACTATGACGTAATCTGCGTTTGTTGAGGTGTGTACTGTGGAAAGTTTTGATTTTATTCCTTTGAGATCTATTGGGTCCAAGTTCACAATCTTGATGCCTTCTTTTTCTAATTCAGACAAGAATTTGCCAAGCTGGCTCCTTGAAACCTTTGGGGCAATAATTAGTTCTCTATTTTTGCTCAAGATACTTCGCTGCTTCCTTTGCTGTTTCTTTTCTAAATATTATTGCAGAAAGAGCATGAGTCATCTTACCTGGATTCTTGTGTTCGAAAATGTTTCTGCCATACGTTACTCCCTTGGCTCCTGCTTCCATTGCCTCTTCAGTCATTTGTAATACATCCTTGTCTGTCTTTGCCTTTGGGCCTCCAGCTATGACAACAGGTACTGGAGTACTCTTGATTATTTTTTTAAACGAATCAACATCTCCTGTGTAGAGTGTTTTTACAATATCTGCACCGCACTCTGCTCCAATTCTTGCAACGTGACCTACTATCTCTGGATCATGTGGATTCTTGACATTTTCACCTCTGGGGTACATCATTGCCAAAAGAGGCATACTCCATTTGTGACAGTCATCTGCAATTCTGCCTAACTGTTCTATCATTTCTGGTTCTTCTTTTCCTCCTATGTTGATGTGGAGGGAAACTCCGTCTGCACCTAATCGTAATGCTTCTTCTACTGAACCTGTCAACATCTTTCTGTTTGGAGACATGGAAAGAGAAGTGCTACCTGAAAAGTGTACAAGCAATCCAATCTTGGTTGGTTTTGGCAAATTCTTCAAAATTCCTTTGTTGATTATAACTGATGTAAGACCAAAATGTTGGCAATTGTAAATCAATGCGTATGGATCCTCTATTCCCTTTAGTGGACCACTTGATATTCCATGATCCATGGGTATACAAAGCATCTTACCATTGCGTAGAATACGATTCATTCGAATCTGGTGGCCTGTTACCATTGGTGTTAATCGTTGGTGTGCCCTACTTAAAAATAGCGGGAAAATGCAATCGATTTTACAACCAAATGAAAATCAGAACAAGACTTGTCTCAGATATTTTCTAAATTAATTTTTGATATCTCTCAAAACTTTTGATGACTGATATGAGATGGAAATAGAGTCATTTTGTTCTCAAACGATTAAATACGCTAAAGAGAAAACACAGTCAATTGAGTCAACTTACAGAACAGCTTCATCATTCTGAAATTGGTGATATTTTAGAGAATTCTCTAATAGGTAAAAGACCTGAAATAGAAGAATGCAAAAGACTACTCGACTCTAATGATGTCCACCTGATGGGTCTTGTTGCTGGATACTTGACACGAAAAAAGTTTGGACGACGTTCTTCTTTTGTAAATAACATGATTCTAAATTATACAAATGTATGTATCACCGATTGCAAATTTTGTGCATTTTACAGACCACCCGGTCATGAGGAATCTTATACTGTAACACTTGACAAGATAGAATCTAGAGTAAAAGCTGCTTGGGAAATGTTTGGTATAACCCAGGTAATGTTTCAAGGAGGGCATAATCCGTCTCTTAAGATTGAATATTTCGAGGACGCGTTTAGATTAATAAGAAAAAAGTTTCCTAAGGTTGGAATTCATGGTCTATCCGCTTCTGAAGTTGACATGATCTCAAAAGTAGAACACACAAACACAAAAGAAGTTTTATCAAGACTCAAGGAAGCAGGGATGCAATCAATTCCTGGCGCAGGTGCAGAAATTCTAGTTGACGAAGTAAAACAAATCATCAGTCCAAAAAAGATCTCAAGTAACACATGGTTGAAAATAATGGAAGAGGCACATGGTCTTGGAATCCCGGCATCTGCTACTATGATGTACGGACACGTTGAAACACGAGATGACGTTGCAGAACACTTTATGAAGATTGCAAGACTTCAAGAAAAGACAAACGGATTCATGGCTTTCATTCCGTGGAGTTTTGAGCCAAACAATACCTTGATGCAAAAACAAGAGACTGTCAAATATCCTGCAGGCGGCACACAACTCTTGAAGATGATTGCAATATCTAGAATAATGTATAATGACTTGATTCCTCACATCCAGTCTTCTTGGCTAACAAATGGAGTTGCTATGGCACAAATGGCGCTACAATATGGCGCAGATGATTTTGGAGGGACACTACTTGGAGAAGAAGTAGTCTCGTGCACAGGGGCTCGTTCCACTGAGCTTACAGGTGCAAAAATAATCCAAGCAGTAAAACAAATTGGCTATGAGGTAGAAGAACGAGACAACTTTTACAATGTTGTAAGAATGCACTAGATACCGTAACTAGACCATTTGGAATCTACAATCTTCTTTGTGGACTCGTCTGATTTTACAAGTTCTTGAATTTCTCTTTGATATCCTTCTTCTTTTGTTTTTTGTGTTGCATCAATTCCAAGCTTGGAGCCCAAGTTTACAAGAGGCGATGCAGGATCAAGCGTATCTGTTGGTGTGTTGTTGATTATTACCGTGTCTCTTGCAGCATCTGACCTTGTAGTGATTGCCCAGACTACATCATTCAAATCGTGAACATTGACGTCTTCGTCTACTACGACAAAAAACTTGGTCAGTGCAAGTTGGCCCATTCCCCAAAGACCCATCATTACTTTTTTGGCCTGTCCTGGATATCGCTTCTTTATTGAAATTATTGCCATGCCTTGGAACCATCCTGAAGCAGGCATTGCAAAATCTACTACCTCTGGATGGAACATTCTGATAAGAGGTAAAAATGAGCGCTCGATTACTTTGCCAATGTATGCATCCTCTAAGATTGGCTTTCCAACTATTGTTGTAAGATAAACTGGTTTTTGTCTTCGCATGATTCCGGTTAGT
>Ga0207663_10001661_pt1 | contig 10479 bp, 10 predicted proteins | sample LARL53metaG_FD_184346 | JGI IMG/M metagenome (GOLD analysis project Ga0207663, IMG submission 184346) | Corn, switchgrass and miscanthus rhizosphere microbial communities from Kellogg Biological Station, Michigan, USA - LAR L5-3 metaG... | ecosystem: Host-associated > Plants > Roots >...
GAGGTCACGCTCGCAAAGACCGACGACGGTGTGCGGGTGACAAGTGACGGCGGAGCCGGCAGCATCACGGCGGAGTTGCCCCGCCAGGTTGCTGCGCACGTGTTCGTCGACCCGCACTGACCGCGGTACGCCCCGGACCCGCCACGGCGCCCGGCCCAGCCCGGAGACCGGCCGGTGACGCCCGATGATAAGGGCGGCGTGGCCGCGCTCCTGACCGCCGACACCATCCTCGGGCAGATCGAGGCGGCGGTGCTGGTCACCGACCGGCTCGGCCACCTGCGGTACGCGAACGCCTACGCGGCCGGCCTGTTCGGCCTCCCGGACGACCCGGGGCGGCTGGCGGGACTGTCCATCCTCTCGCTCATGTGCGGGGAAGGCGGCCCCGGTAGCGGGGCCGGGGATCCCGGCCAGCAGGTGGGGGATTCCGGCCAGCAGGTGGGGGACTCCAGCACCGCGGCCGGGCTGGTCCAGCAGGTGCTGGCGGGCGGCGCCTGGGAGGGCACCCTGGCCAGCCCGCGGCCCGACGGGTCCCGGGCCGCCGTCCAGGCGCAGGCCGTCCCGCTGCGCGATTCCGCCGGCGCGATCGAGGGGATCGCTGTCATCGCCCGCCGGGCGGCCCGGCGCACCAGCCCGCGCGAGCACGACCAGATCGGGCTGCTGGAGCGGATCGGCGAGCGCCTGGCCGGCTCGCTGGAGCTCAACGTCACGCTGCGGCATGTGGCCGAGACGCTGGTCCCCCAGTTCGCCGACCACTGCTTCATCGACCTGTTCCACGGCGACATGCTGATCCGCCGGGCGCAGAGCAACGCCCGTGGCTGGACGCCGCCGCCGGGAAGCTGGGCGCAGGTCGGCGAGCAGGTCTACTACCCCGAGGGGCACTTCTGCCAGCAGGCGATGGCGCAGCTGGACGCGGTGGTGGTGCCGGATCTGCGCGACCGGCGGTTCCCGGCGCCGAACGCCAGGAGCCTGCGGGCCCGGGAGGACGTCGGGGTCGTCTCGGCCGTCGCCGCTCCGCTGTTCGCACGCGGCGAGCTGCTCGGCGTGATGAGCCTGGGGCTGTCCCGGCTGTCGGGACCGGGGGAGCGCCACTATGACGCCGACGACCGTGGCTTCATGGCGGCGATCGCCGGCCGGGTCGCCATCGCCATCGATAACGCGATGCTGTTCGAGGAGGAGCGGCGCACCGCGCTGGCGTTCCAGACCAGCCTGCTGCCGCAGCGCCTCCCCACCCTCGACGGCCTCGAGGTCGCCTGGCGGTACATGCCCGCCAAGCCGCTGGAAACCCACGGCCAGGGGATCCAGACCCAGGTGGGCGGCGACTGGTACGACCTGATCCCGCTGTCGGCGGGGCGGGTCGGCATCGTCATCGGCGACGTGGAAGGGCGCGGCGCCCGGGCGGCCGCGGTCATGGGCCAGCTGCGCGCCGCGCTGCGCGCCTTCGCCCAGGACGACAAGCCGCCCGCCGAGATCATGCGCAAGCTCGACGACTGGTGCCGGACGCTGGGGACGGCCACGGCGGATTCGCCCGGCCAGCTCGACCCGCCGATGGCGAGCTGCACCTACCTGGTCTATGACGCATGGTCGCGCACGCTGTCGTTCTCCAACGCCGGGCACGAGGCGCCGCTGCTCATCACCGACGGTGAGGTGGGCGAGCTGGAGATCGAGCACAAGGGGGTCCTGCTCGGCGTGCGCGGGGGCATACCGGGCCTGCCCACCTACCGCGAGGAGGTACGCCAGCTCCCGCCGGGATCCACCCTGGTCTTCTACACCGACGGCCTCACCGACCGGCGGCAGCGTCTCGACGGCAGCGGCCACTACACCGAGGCGGAGGCGGTGGAGATGCTGCGTTCCGCCGTCCACGCGGTGGCCGGGGCCGATGTCGAGGTCATCGCCCAGGCGGCCATGGAGGCGGTGCCCGGGGAGATCGACGACGACATGGCCATCGTCGTGGTCCGCACCTCGCGCAGCGACCTCGCCTCGTGGGAGTGCGCGTTCCCGGCCGAGCCGATCAGGGTCTCCGAGGCGCGCCGCCAGGCGCGGGCGGTCCTGAGGCGCTGGGGCGTGTCGGCCAAGCAGGCCGAGCTCGCGTGCCTGCTCGTCTCGGAGGTGGTCACCAACGTCGTCCTGCACACGACCCTGCCGGTCAGGCGGCCGCGCCGGATCGCGCTGGAGCCGGCCGGCGCCGTGCCCGGGGCCGGTGTGCCGCCGCCGGTATGGGAGAAGGAGTCGCTGCGGGTGGCACCCCCGCCGCCCCCCAAGCAGTTCACGCTGCGGCTGCGCCGCGGGGCCGCGGCGGTGTGGGTGGAGGTCTTCGACACCGATCTGCGCCTGCCCCGGATCCGCAGCGCGGACGAGACCGACGAGGGGGGACGGGGGCTGTACCTGGTGGACCAGATCGCCCGCCGCTGGGGGTCGCGGCCGACCAGGAACGGCAAGGCGGTCTGGTTCGAGATGCCCATCACGCCGACGGCCGGCGACTGAAGCGGCCGGCCGCCGCTCACCGGCGGGTCACCGGTGCATCGAATATCCCCACAGGGCCAGCACGCCGACGATGAACACCGCCATGACGATCAGCCAGGTCCGGCCGCCGGTGGTGCCCATGCCCAGGCGGCGGCGGAGCCTGGACCAGCTGAACGCCACCAGCAGGGCCAGGAACCCTAGCAGGATCAGCCCGGGGTCCATCGGCTTCCTCCCGCTCGACCGCGTCCCCGCCGTGGCGGGGCTTCTCCTACGAGCATAGGGTCACGCCGGAGCGAGGCCAGCCCCCGGCGGGCCAGGCAGTGGTTCCGGCGCGGGCAGGAGGGGGGACGGTTCCGTCGTTATGCAGGCCGGGGCCCCGACGTTAACCCGGCGGTAACATAAGGGTGACTGAGCAGATCAGAGGGCAGTTCGCCCCTTCAGCGCGCGGAGGGCGTCGTGGCGGAGGCTTATATCGTCGGAGCGGTCCGTACGCCGGTGGGCAGGCGCAACGGCGGCCTGTCGGGCATCAACCCGGTGGACCTGGCGGCTCACACGCTCACCGAGCTGATGGCGCGCACCGGCGCCGACCCGGGCGCGGTCGATGACGTGATCATGGGGTGTGTCTCCCAGATCGGCCCGCAGTCGCTGGACATCGCCCGCCAGGCGTGGCTGTCGGCCGGGCTGCCCGAGCACGTGCCCGGCGTCACCATCGACCGCCAGTGCGGCTCCTCCCAGCAGGCCGTCCACTTCGCGGCCCAGGCGGTGCTGTCCGGCACCCAGGACCTGGTGGTCGCGGCCGGCGTGGAGAGCATGAGCATGGTGCCGATGGGGTCGTCGGTGGCGCTGGCGGCGGAGAAGGGGATGCCGCTGCCGTTCGGCCAGGGCTGGAAGGACCGGTACGGGGACCAGGAGATCTCCCAGTTCCGGGGCGCCCAGCTGATCTGCGAGAAGTGGGGGATCAGCCGGGGCCAGCTGGAGGAGTTCGCGCTGGCGAGCCACCAGCGCGCGGTGCGGGCCATCGATGAGGGCCGGTTCGAGCGGGAGATCGTCCCGGTGAACGGGATCAGCGCGGACGAGGGGCCGCGCCGCGACACCTCGCTGGAGAAGATGGCCGCCCTGGCGCCGCTGCGTGAGGGCTGGGAGATCACGGCGGCGACCGCGTCCCAGATCTCCGACGGCGCCGCCGCGCTGCTGGTGGCCTCGGACGCGGCGGTGCGGCGGTACGGGCTCACGCCGCGGGCGCGGATCGCCGCGCTGGCGGTCACCGGCGGCGACCCGGTGTTCATGCTCACCGCGCCGATCCCCGCCACCGAGCAGGCGCTCGACAAGATGGGCCTGAAGGTGGGTGACATCGACGTCTTCGAGGTCAACGAGGCGTTCGCGCCGGTGCTCATCGCCTGGTCGCGGGACACCGGGGCGTCGCTCGACAAGACCAATCCCAACGGCGGTGCCATCGCGCTCGGCCATCCCCTCGGCGCGACCGGCGCCGTGCTGATGACCAAGCTGCTGCACGAGCTCGAGCGCACCGGCGGGCGGTACGGCCTGCAGACCATGTGCGAGGGCGGCGGCCAGGCGAACGGGACCATCATCGAGCGAGTCGGGTAGCGGCCCCGGAGTTGCTAACCTCCAAATAAAGTGTTAGGTTTCTTTGTAGTTGAAACCTAGCAAGCCTTGATCTATAGATCTAGGAAAGATGGAGGTGAACCGCAGTGCTGCTTACCTCGTACGACCCTTTCACGCGGGAGTTCGACCGGCTCGCGCAGCGGGTGTTCGGCACCACCAACGGTGGCGCCCTGAGCAGGCGGTCCGTCATACCGATGGACAGCATCCGGCGCCAGGATGAGGTGGAGCTCCGCTTCGACCTGCCCGGTATCGACCCCGAGTCCATCGAGGTCACCGTCGACCGCGGCGTGCTCACGGTCGGCGCGAGCCGCACCGAGGAGTACGCCGAGGGCGAGCGCCCGTACCGGCGTGAGCGGGCGATGGGTTCGTTCGCCCGCCGCGTCTACCTGTCGGACGCCGTCGACTCCGAGAAGATCGACGCCGCGTACGCGGGTGGTGTGCTCACCCTGCGGCTGCCGCTGCTGGAGAAGGCGCAGCCCCGTAAGGTGGAGATCCACACCGACGGCCAGAAGGAGATCGCTGCCTGAGGGCGGTCCTAGACTGCGGGCCCGGTGGGAGCCTCACCGGGCCCGCAACCGTCTCCCGGGAGTGCTTGCAGTCCAGGAGTAAGCCGTGCCTTCGCTGCCTATCGACGATGAGAACCTGCCCCTGTTCACGGTCGGGCAGGTCTCCGTCATGCTCGAGGTCCAGCAGGCGTTCCTGCGGCGCCTCGACCAGAAGGGCGTCGTCAGCCCGTCCCGGTCGGAAGGCAAGCAGCGCCGGTACTCGCGGCGTGAGATCACCGTGGTCCAGTACGTGGTCGAGCTCGCGGACCAGGGCGTGAGCCTGGCCGGCATCCGCCGCATCCTCCAGTTGGAGTCGCAGGTCAGGCAGCTGGAGCAGGAGTGCGCCGCGCTGCGGGCGCAGCTCCGCGCGTACCTGGAGCAGGAAGAAGAGTAGGGCCGTCCGGGCAACAGATCTGTCCACCCCGCTTGTCCGGTACGATGTCGGGGCGAACTCAGGCCCGGCAGCTCATAGCAGGCTTGGGACCGCGCGGGTGTAGTTCAATGGTAGAACGTCAGCTTCCCAAGCTGATAGTGCGGGTTCGATTCCCGTCACCCGCTCCGATGTGGAGCCCGGGCGGGCGACGGCCCCGGAGGCGCCGCCTTCATCGTCTCTCTTGCCCTGCTCGGACTCCACATGGGTGCCGCTCGCCTCGGTGATGGCGGCATCGGCGCCGCGTGCTTCGTGCTGGTAGCCCGCCGCGAATTGATGCTGGCAGAAGCCGCCCGGCGGATGCATCATGATGCAATGCCCCCAGACCCCAGCGGCTACGAGGAACGCTACCGGCTGACCCGCCACGACGTTGCGCCCCCGATCGTCTACGTCGTTCTCAGCGTCGTCAGCGTCATCTGGTTCCATACGCTGATCATTATTGTGGTCGGCGGAGCGGCCATGCTCCCTTACATCATTTTGATTGCTGGCCGCAGGGTCGCGTTCCGCGCCGACTACACAGGCATCACCCTCGGCGTCAACCCAACGGGCCGCAAGTTCTACGCCACGCGCATCCCCTGGGCAGATGTCGAGATGATAGTCCTCTACACGCTACGGTGGCACAGCCGCGGAGAAGTCGCGGGCTCGGCGGGGACGCGCGGTTATATCGGGATCCAACGCCGCGAGGGAGCCCCGTCCCTGCCCCACGGCAACCAGCCGGCCCTCAACCGCCCCGGACCACGGGTAGCAGCGGGAGCAACTCGCGATATCACTACATGGCGGCTGGACCGCAACCGCCTGGCCGCTGTCATCGCCGTGGTTGCACCGGCTGTCCGCATCTTCGATTACGGGACCATCGACGTGTGGCCTGGGGGTGCGCAGGACCTTCCGGACCTCGAATCCTTAGAGGGTCTGGATCGTGGCCGGGCCTGTCTGTTAATCCGCGAGTCAGGTCGTGCCCGCTGCGTGCCCGACAGGAGGAGCGCCCGCGGGTAATCACGGTCACTCGCGGACAGACCATCAAGATCCCCGCAGGTACGGAGTCAGCAGGTGGCAGCGCTACAGCGCCAGAGACTTCCCAAGCAGATAGTGCGGGTTCGATTCCCGTCACCCGCTCCATCCGCCACCCGCTCCACGGGAAAACCGCAGCTCAGGCGGCTAAGAATCGCGGCGCCTTCCGGTCGACTGCCACCCACAACTGTTGCTATTAGGGCTCCTATAGGCAATCTTGGAGCTTGTGACCACGGCCGAGGACGACCCCGATCGGGAGCGCGAGAGTCAGGCTGAGGCGTCCGCCCCTGCGGCCGAGACGCCAACAGGTCTCCGGCAGGCGGCTGCGGGGATGGCGGAAGCGCAAGCCTGGAAGGGGCAGCAGATCGCAAAGGGCTGGCGAAGCTCGTGAATGCACTACGCAGACGGGAGGAGGGAGGGGGGTAGATTCGTCAGCTGGTCCCAGCGCCGTCGCCCGACCGCCGGTAGCCGTGACAGGGCGTGCCTTGCAGGCCGCAGGCACCATGCCTTCTATACACACTCCAATCACAGTATAGACACCTCACATTCTCTGTGTGTATATTTGATGTCATGTACACACCAGCACCGGGAGGAGTACGTGAGGGTGAACATCTACCTGCCAGATGACCTGGCCGCCGACATCAAGGCCGAGCTAGGTGAGGCCAACATCTCAGGCATCGCGCAGAACGCGCTCCGCGCCGAGCTAGCACGCGCCCGGGGTCTCCAGGCACTGGCCGACGAGGGCGGTTTCCAACGCGTCGAGGCCGTGGACCACGACGAGGACGTGGCGTTCCGGGGCCGCAAGATCGGCAGCGACGACGACCAGCACCTGACCGCCTACCTCACCCCGAAGAGGAACATCGCGGTAGTCGACCAAAGCGGAAACCTGCTGGACGTCTACGACGAGGACCAGGCGTTCATCGACGACTACGGGGACAGTGACCGGCCCGGCACGCAGGAGATGGTGCGCGAGGTGACCAAGGCGCTGGGCCTGAAGTCCGTCCGCGAAATGGACATCTGACGGACCACGTAGCAAAGGCGAGTCCGTTGGGACATAGCCCTTCCTTCGCCCCGTCGTGCGCCCCTTCGTTCTGTGCCCCGTGCCCCGATGGCTGAGCTTCCCCCGGTTCCCGGACGGGTTTCGACACCGACTGAGCCCGTCTTTAATCCGCGGGTTTCCGAACATATCCGCCAGCCCGCAACGGCCGCCTCCAGAGCCGTGAGCGCAGTTCCAAATCTGTCCCGGCGGCCAACGCATGGGTCACAAGCCACGGACGCTCGCGGCTACGCGGCGCAGAGCACGCGGATGGCGAACGAGGCTGAAGGTAAAGGTTTAGTTAAGAAATTTTTAGTCTTGTTCTGCTTGCGGTTACGTGCGATGTTCTTGGCATCTGGGCTTGTCCTTTCTGCCGCGCATCAACACGGCATGACCCAGGGGGGACTGATGGGCAGCCACATGTTCTGGATCGGGGTCCTGTTCGCCCTCACGTTTGCGTATATCCTGCCTGCGTGGCTTACCGGCCTGCTGTTCGTTATCGCCTTGTTCGCGTCAAACGTACTTCCGTCGGTCGCCCACCATGCGCACTCCTCCACGGTGGCCTACCTGATCGTCGGCGTGATCGCCCTCGTAGTCGGGTTGTATTTCGGGCGCGCGTACGTGGCCTCCGGCATCTGGGCGAAGCCGAATTCAACACGCTGGAGAAATGTGAGGGGAGTCAGCCGCTGGATATGAGCCACAACGTGATCTTTCGCGACGGGTCACGGCTGGCGCATCCCGGCAGGTCCGTGCGCCCACATGAAGAACCAACAAGATCGTCATGCCGTACTCAGCATGGGGGCAGTTCGAGCAGGCCGGACTCCTCGGTGCTGCCGGGCCCGCCCGAGCGCCGTAGCGGGCTCCTCACAGTGCGTCAAGCCACGCATCGCGACTGCACCAGCGGACTCGCCACCGACTGCCATATCTCGCACACACAGTCTCCATCCAGGCTCCATGGCTTTGTGCTGTCTTGGACCAGGACGGCGGCAGGACCGAAAGGATATGGCATGGTGCAGGGGAATGTCACCGATGGGGACGTCGCTGAGCTCATCCGAAGCACTGCGGACGCTGCCTCCGCATATATCCGAGGAGACATTCGCAGATATCTCACGCTGATCAAGCATGGAGACGACTACACGCTCATGGCGCCTTACGGCGGAGAACCAAGGCGTGGCTTCAACGCCGAGGAGGCATTGGAATCCACGCCGAAGATGTTCCGGGGAGGTGAGGCAGACCTGGAGCTCGTGGAGACATATACGTCGGGCGATATGGCGGTACTCGTGGCCATCGAACGGCAGCACGGTGAGGTCGGCGGAATGCCGGATCAGGACTGGTCGCTGCGCGTGACCTTGGTCTTTCGGCATGAAGGGTCGGAATGGCGGTTGGTGCATCGTCATGCCGACCCACTGGTTCACGCTATAAGCATGGAGCGCATGGCAGCCCTCGCCCGTGGCCAGAGTTGACGACAGCATTTCTTCCCGTCATGCCAAATACGTGCCGAAACCACGGCTCCGTTTTGACATTCCTGCAGGCTACGAGCTTCCGGCCGGAGGTCTGTGAAACGCCCCTCCGGTGAGCCACAACGATCAGCAGAGGTAAGCGTCCTGGGCCGTCAGTAGGGGAGCGACCAGTGCGCAGACGTGGTGTGGTGGGTTTGCAGATGGCCGGGAAAGTGAGATTCCGGTCAGCGCCCTGACGCTGGCGGCCCTTGGGCCCTTGGCGGGCCGTTAGCCCTGGTGTCGCAGGGTCGATGACGGTCACTACCGGTATGTCGGCTGCCCGGGTCAGCGCGGTCAGAGGCCCCGATCGATCGGATTCCCAAGCTGGTGGTGCGGGTTCGATTCCCGTCACCCGCTCCGATGTGAAGACCCAGGTCAGAGGCAATGTTCTCTCGCCTGGGTCATGGTCGTTCCGGGGGAGTTGCGGCCTTCATGCTGCTAGCGTGCCTGACTTGAGCCGATCGCGCTCGTGATGGCCAGGTCAGTTCCTCATGCCTCGTGCCGGTACATAATCGCGGCGCGCAGATGTAGATGCCGGAGACGATGAGCACGCTGGATGCGTGCGGGCCGGCACGGCTGTTGGCTAAGGCCGCCACGCAGGCGCGGCGCGCCAGGACCGGCGGTTCGGTCGTCAACCTTGGGCCTTTGACCTAACTTACTGGTGAAAGTCTGGGGACCTGAGAGGAGCCTGATGGCCTTGCTGGACAACCGCGCGACATCGGAGACGGGTGAGGACATCCGACGGCAGTTGCGTCGTTGTCTGGAATGCCTTGTCGGAGTGCACTTCACGGAAGGCAACGCCATCACGGTCCTCCGCAACGGTGACGAGATCTTCCCGGCAATGCTCGAAGCGATCAGAAACGCACGGCACAGCGTCGACCTCATGACCTTTGTGTACTGGAAGGGCTGGCCCGCACAGCAGTTCGCCGACGCGCTGTGTGATCGTGCGAAGGCAGGGTTGCGGGTGCGGGTCCTCGTTGACGCCCTTGGGGGGATGCAGATCGAGGACGGGATCGTCGAGGCCATGGAGGACTCGGGCGTCGATGTGCACTGGTACCGCAAGCCCTGGCTGAACTCGCCCTTCAAGCAGAACCACCGTGGTCATCGCAAGGTGTGCATCATCGATGAAACCCTCGGGTTCACCGGCGGAGTGGGGATTGCCGAGGAGTGGGCTGGCGACGCCCGCAACGAGAAGGAGTGGCGGGACACGCACTTCCGGGTGGAAGGGCCAGCGGTCGACGGCTTGGCTGCGGCCTTCATCCAAGACTGGGCCGAGACCGGGCGCCCCCTCTACGACGAGCATGACCGCTTCCCTGACCAGCCGCAACCTGGTGTGGCAGCGGTTCAGGTCGTACGCGGCTCGGCCAGCATCGGCTGGAACGACATCCGCACAGTCTGGTACGTGCTCATCCGTTCCGCCCGACACCGGATCCGGTTGCAGACCGCCTACTTCTCACCTGACGCGCATCTGGTCGCCGCGCTCAAGGAGGCTGTCAGCCGAGGGGTCGACGTGGACATCCTGCTGCCAGGCCCGAACGCGGACAAGCGCGTTACGCAGCTAGCGAGTGAGGCCACCTACGCCGACTTGGTCTCCGCCGGAATGCGGATATGGAACTTCCAGCCATCGATGCTGCATACAAAGATCATGTTGGTGGACGGCGCCGCCGCTCTGGTCGGCTCGAGCAACGTCAACCGAAGATCGCTCGACCATGACGAAGAGGTCGCCATGGTGGTAGTCGACGAGGCGACGGTGGGCCTGCTCGACCACCAGTTCCTGGAGGACCTCCAACACAGCCGGCGGATCGACCTGGGCCGCTGGCAAAGGCGCTCGGCTGCGCAAAGGATGCTAGAGACAGCGGGCACACCCATCAGGCGATG
>Ga0207663_10001663_pt1 | contig 10472 bp, 9 predicted proteins | sample LARL53metaG_FD_184346 | JGI IMG/M metagenome (GOLD analysis project Ga0207663, IMG submission 184346) | Corn, switchgrass and miscanthus rhizosphere microbial communities from Kellogg Biological Station, Michigan, USA - LAR L5-3 metaG... | ecosystem: Host-associated > Plants > Roots >...
ATGTCATTCGAAAGCAAAGAGAGGTTAAAGAAACATAATAATAAGGCTCATAGTGGAAAGAATAAAAAATAGATGTATTCTATATTGTTGTTCATTTTACCTTTCTCATAAATCCCTGCTGCTACTCAGGGGAAATGTTTGATTTCAATACAATCCATACTATATGAGCTATAAATGTCCATATCAAAATAACTACTACTAGCTATATTGGAGTTCTTTTAACCTACTGAACAAATTACTTGTTAGTAAATATCATGGAACAGCACGTTCTAAAAGGAGAAATAATTAATGCTATTATCAAGGCGAGGGCAATGGTGATCATACCGAATTCCGGAGAGGCATGATTAGCCAGAATTTCAATTTGTCTTGTACCTCTGTCAAATTGAACTGTCAGTTGTCTTACGTTGTTAGTATCTTTTTCCCCAAAAGATGTATGGTACCGTCTGTCTTCGAAGACGGTAAAGGTTCCTTGTTTATTAGTTAGCATGTTGGAAGATATCCTTGGAAGTTCTACTGTCAATGTTCCATTTGTTTGAGACCAAATATTTACGAGCAATGTTGTATTTCCCTTCTGTACACTAATGTTCTTGAGTATATTACCGCTGCCGGTAATATGATAAATGATTGGATAACCCTGACTCATAAACTGTCGGTTGGGTATGCTTCTGTCTCTCGTTTTAGTTGTTAGCGTGCTAGCATTGGCTGATGAAATCCTGACACTTTAGTTCTTGCTGTTGTTGACTTTAGTTTTTTTAATAATTTTGTTATCGGTAGCTTTAAGAAAGTTGTTTTCTCTTATGGGTTTCGGATATGGTAGCGAATGGCCTTGTATGTGATCGTTTTGGTTAGATTTTGAACGAATAAAATCGCTACTCAAATTTCCCAAAGGCATCGGAAATTCGAAGGGAATGCTACTATAAGCTTTCTTTGCATGTTCTTGTGGAAATGCTGCAGAATTGGTCATAGATAGCGAAATGAGAGATATTGTGAAGAGAGATTAATATCATTGCCTCTAACTGTACAACAGCAAACTGTTTCAATGGCTTATCACATACGTTTCAGATAATAAATTACCTGAGAAAAAACATTGATCAATTGCGTCTATAAAATCAATTTCGAATTCACTCCAAACTGTTACAATTGGATAGTCTCAATCTCAACGTGGAACAATCGTTTGCGATTGAACATTCGATTAAGTATAAATGAAATCCATTCGAAAGAACGAAGGGAAACGTTAACATATTTGTAAATGACAAAGATCAGAAGTGGTCTGGGGTAGTTTAAGATAATGGTGACAGTATATACGGATGCTTCAGGTGTACCTCACAATATTTTTGGATATTATATTTTAGAAACAAATGAAGAAAAATTCATCCGAAGTAAATTTGGACTCGACTCAATCGAGGCAGAATTTATGGCCATAATAGAAGCACTGAATAGTAACACAGTTAGAAATTCCAAACAAACCATCGTCTATTCAGATTCTGAAAGTATAGTTGACTTCATCCAGAGAAAAGTACAAACCCGTAAAGGAAGCATAGTCAGGTTACTTACAGTCCAAATTCTGAATATCGTAGACAATATGGAAAATAAACCGTTCTTTGTGTGGATCCCACGGGAACGCAATTTAGCTGGGATCCTGATTGAAGACGAGGTTCCAAGAAAAATAAATAAACGCATGCTTTTCAAAGAATCGCTTCTACGATGACGTATCATCAACAGGCACAGACTTAAAGGAGATTGAAACGAAGAAATATTACTGAACTAATAGTAAGACTCCTATGACAATCTTATTGCTTGCCCGACTGGTAGTAGATTTCACACCTTGACTACTAAACTAATGTCTTACAATAATAAACTAAGAGCCAATATAAGTCCCGTAATCCTAGCATAGATAACAGTTGCAGCCATCACTGGTACAAATTTATCGATGTGTTTGTATTGGTCTATATGTTTGATGGCCTTTATAGCATACGGTATCGATGCCATACATGCTAAAGATAAGAATTTTGTGTAACCCAGAAAAATGCCTGCTAGGATCAAAATATATGGAATCATGACTAGGATGGGAAACAATCTGCTTCCCTTTTGTTTTCCTATCATGTTAAGAAGCGTTCGTCGGCCTGTGTAACGATCTGCATCATAATCGGGAAATGAATTAGCAAACAGAACAGATGCTGATAAAATTCCTATTATTGCACCAACATAAATTGCAGATGGATCAATTACTTCAGTCTGAACGTAAAAGGAGCCGAGTACAATCAAGGTACCTTTGATTGCCACAAATAATTCTCCCAAGCCAGAGCTGACTATACTTGTCGAATAAAACCATATGGAGACAATTGCAAATCCAAGTATAATTGCAATCGCAATTCCCCGAATAATAACGAAATAAGTACCAGTGAGGACTCCGAGAATGAGGAAAATCACGGCTGCTGCATAAACCATCCTAGGCTTGAGAAGATTATCCGGCAATACCCCCGTTCCACCGCTAAACTTTGTCCTCTTAGCGATGATGTCAGTACCTCTTTTGTAATCCCAATAGTCATTTAACAAATCTACACTAGCATGAAGGCATATTACTCCTGCGAAGGTTAAGGCGGCGTAAGTAAAGTTAAATACTCCATGTTTCCAAAAGGCAATCGATATGCCACTGGCAACTGCAATAAGGGATGCCAGCATAAAACGGATTCTGATTGCCCGCATCCAAATTGTTATTGTTTGATGTATCATCAAAGATAAACCATTGTATCAGTTATTTGACCTTGCCTGGCTGTTTTAAACTTTTGTGTGCAAGGAACGGGCCACATTCGAACCTCAAGTTAACACCCCGAATGTAAGGGATTTATTGACCACCGTTATCGCACTTTTAAATATTAGCTCAGATATGCATCAAAGTATACACCTTGTAGATGAGAGTGTTGTTTTCTGTAAAGCGTATATCCAGAAATTATCGTTGTGGACTTAGCTTAATTGAATAATAATCAATTTTAGTTCAGGACTAAACCAATATCCCCTCGTTAATTACATAAAGAAAGTTCTTCTCCTTTGATAATTGAAGCCAATCTTTAATGCGGTTACTGATCTGATAATAGTTATTTTTTAGTTGTATACTAATATTCAAGGGTTTATTATTATACCTAATTATTATATGATGTTTAAGATATGAGTCCTCCACCACCACCGATAGATGCGGCAGAATTTGATGCTCACAAGGATCTGAGCAGTATAATAGTACAATTTCTTTGCAGAAATAAGGATAGTGGTTTTTCAGCAAAGGAGATTGCACAAGCAGTAGGTATCAGAGAAGAGGATGTAAACTATTCCATGCTAAAGTTGGGTATGACTGACCTCGTGAACGATCTTACCAGAGGGATCATTTCTAAAAAACAAAAATCCAGCATGGGAAATAGAGTATTCAAAATAGAAGACGTCACAGTGAATGGGGTGACATACTATAGATGTTTGGAGAATGATTAAATATATTGGTCGATGGCAAATTTGCCGTTCTACTTTAATCTACATATGATTGAAATATCATTCACATTAGTTCCGGTTCGTCCAGTCACAATTAACGACTTTAATTTCTTCAGCGCAATGTTGCTGTCATGGTTATCGAGGTACTTCTTCATCTGCGTTTCTTTTTCTCTAAGCATGGACACTGTTTTTGGTGTGACGAAGCCACCAGCTGCATCCGATCTGCCATCTATCCCATCGGTGCCCATTGAAAGAATGGTGATGTCCTCTTCGTGATGAAATTTTGACTTCAATGCGGCTGCCAGTATGGATTCCTGGTTTCTGCCTCCCAATCCTTTACTGTTTAATCTATTCAATTTTACTGTTGTTTCTCCTCCCAAGATGTAAGCAATTGGGGGTTTTTCAATTTCGGCAGCTAGTCGTGCAAGCAAACGCCCGAAGTTCTTTGCTTCACCATCAAAATATGAACCTAAATAAACGGCTTGCAAGCCATGTTTTTTTAAGTACATTTCCGCTTTTTGGCATAGAAGTATATTGTTACCGACTAGAAGATTGTGAACCTTCCCAAAAACAGGATCTCCTGGTTTTGGGGTCTCTTTGATAATTCCATTTATACCTTTAATTATTACTTCTCCGGCGGCAGAATTTTTTATTTTCTTCCAGATATTATATTTTTTTAGAATTATTTCTGCATCTCTGAATGTTGAACTGTCGGGGGCAGTAGGCCCGGATGCGATGATTTCAATTTTATCTCCTATAACGTCTGATAAAATTAGAGAAATTACAGTGCAACCAGTCTTTACGAAGCTCAATAGCTGTCCGCCTTTTATCTTCGAGAGATGTTTACGAACTACATTAATTTCATCGATAGAAGCACCAGCAGACATCATCATATTGATAATTCGCTGCTTATGTCCTATTGTTATTCCGGTTGAAGGTAACGGCATTAGTGCAGAGCCTCCACCAGATAACAAAACGAATACTAAATCGGAGTGCCCTGTTCTTTTTAGGATATCGATGATCTTTTTGGTCCCAACAACTCCTGCTTCATCGGGACTGGGATGGTTTGCCTGAGTTACGGAAACCTTGTCGATATGTACGATGGTCTGGTAAGGAACATTTATGGCTCCTGCTGCAACCCTTCCATTTAATATTCTATAGAGTGCTTCCGCCATTCCACCTGTTGCCTTTCCTGCACCAACTAAATAAACACAATTGAAATCATTAAGATCCAATTCTAGGGTTTTATCGTAAATGATATCTCTTAACAGTAAAGATGAACCTTTTGGCTTTAAGGTCTTCTTGATAATAAAGCGTGGATCTACGTATTTCATTGAATATTCTATAGTCGAAAAAACAAGATTGAGAGAGCAGTACCCGTTATGTTGCCTTTCGATTATCGATCGGTTATGAATAAAACTCAGGTTTGATCTTTTTCTATTTAATCATATATATGTAACAGACAAACGATTTCCTTTTACTAATCCGTGATTTTGGTGTTAAGTTTAATCGATAGGATCTTGATTACAAGGACAGGTACTCTATATTACTTCAAAATATTAAAAAATCGCAATTTTTTCTGTAGTCTTCTTCAGTATCTGTAACTACAATTGAATAGAAATTCAACAATAGACTGCTAATCTGCTACATTTGATGTTACATTGAAGAGGCTCGTTTTCCAAATGTATTTAATAATTGAACTTGACCCATGGAAAGTAAGTTTTTTCCTTAAAAAATAAGGCGAAAATACAAAAAAAGAACAATCTTGGAACCTCCTTTATTTATTATTTCTGGAGAGAACGTTAATCAGTCTTTCAGAAGGATGATAATTCCGCAGGGAAAATAGGGATGGTAGTGGAGCTTCGGCTAAAGGGAATGGCTGGTAAACGCGGACTAATGTTCGTACCATATTACGGAAGGTCCCGGGCATTCATTTCTAACTACAGGTCATGGCAAGAGTATTATGGCGAAGGCAGGATCGCCGAAATAGCCACATCATTGATAAGTCATGAGACTTTGCATTTGACGTTAAACAAGTTGTCTTTTACCACATCGGCTAAACTTGACAACTTATTTGGAAGATCCAATCAATGGGAAAATTATCCCCACGGATTAGGAGATCTCGACGGGATTAAGGATAGCCCTCCAACCACTTACAAAAGCGCAAGAAAGATTACTGCCCAGAAGAAAAAGACCTCAAATCGGTCCCGTTAACTTAAGCCCTCAATCGCAATAAACCTTTTTAAAGCAATACATAAATTATCTTCTCTTTGCAATTATCTAATCTGATGTTTACAACATACACTCCCATTGGCGCAAACAAAGCTTTGCCCGAAGTTAAACGACGATTCAATTCAATTGTTTATCAAAAGAATAATATTGTAGCGCTTCAAGAAGAATTGCAAAGGATAACTGAATCAAATTCTTCAATAAAAAGATTCATCATTAAGAAACAGGAATTAAATAGCGCTGTTTCCAACCTTTACAGATCAATTGAAAAGCTAGAAGATCTAGGAGTTGTAATAAAAAGTGTCGACGATGGTCTGCTTGATTTTCCTTCGATGCGATTTGATGAAGAAGTTTGGCTATGCTGGAAAGCAGGTGAAACTGGAGTCAAATTTTGGCATGGAAAAGACGAGGGTTTTATGGCGAGAAAACCACTCGTAGCTAACGGCTTTCCTAAATTAAACGAAAAGCCTGACATGAGTGATTTAAGATAGATGGATATCTTCAGAGAAAATCGATGTCACAAGAGATTTTACATTAGATAACTTTATACATACATCATGGGAATTACCTAGTTCGTAAATCATGTCAGATAAATCGATAGATACACTTTCTTATCATGCACAATCACTGTTACGACCTTGAATATTCGTCGCTATACACAATGTTTAAATCATATCAGGTAAATACCCTTAGTTGGATGTTTTGAGAGACAATATATTTGGTGATTATTTTTGGCCCTGCGTCAGATCTTAAATTTAATGTACGCAAATTAGATACAGAACTAAAACTGTTTGAACTCTTCACTGCTTTATATAACGTCTATGACAAAATTTTCATTTTGGAATCACTTGTTGGCCCAAAAGAACTTTCTGAAATGTCAATCATTGGATTTGATCCAGACCTAACAGTCAATTGCACTTCGGATAGATTTTTTATTTATGACCGTAATAATAGATTAATTGATAAATTCAAAGTTAAAGAACCTTTATCGTTTCTGAAAAAAATTGTACCAATAATAAAAGAATGCAGATTCAGATATGCCGGGGGTGCAGTTGGTTACATAAGTTATGATGCCGTACGATTCTGGGAACATCTGCCAATTAAAGGTAAAGGACAAAAACATTTTCCACTATTGGAATTTGGAATATACACAGATGGGCTACTCTATGATCATGCAGAAAATCAAGCCTACTATTTCCATATCGGAGACAAGTCTAGGTTGAGGGCACTAGAAGAAATTACAAGTAAAACTCAAATAAATGATCCTCAGCCTTTCTCTTATTCAATTCCTAAAAGTAATTTGAACAGAAGTCAATTTATCAAGATAGTTAAGAGATCAAAGAAATACATCCATGATGGCGACGTATTTCAAGTGGTTCTTTCAAAGAAGATGAAATTTAATGTAAAGGGTAGTTTGCTATCTGTTTACAAATGTTTAAGAGAAATTAATCCTTCGCCTTATATGTATTTGCTAAAGGTGGCTGATAGGTGTATTATAGGCTCAAGTCCAGAAATGCTTCTTCGCATCACGAAAGATTACGTAGAAACTTTTCCAATTGCAGGAACGAGGCCTGTTGTAGAGGATGAAAAGAGAAATGAGGACTTTAGAAAAGATTTACTTAACGATGAAAAGGAGATTGCAGAACACACTATGCTGGTTGATTTATCTCGCAATGATTTGGGAAGAATATGCAAATATGGAACAGTCAAGGTCAACGACTGTATGACAGTAAAAAGATTTAGTCATGTGCAACACATTGTATCGCATGTAACAGGATACCTTCAGAATAAGTACGATTCCTATGATGCATTCAAGTCGGTGTTCCCAGCTGGGACTGTTTCTGGTGCTCCAAAAGTCCGTGCGATGGAAATAATTGATGAACTGGAACCCGAGCTTCGTGAAGCATATGCAGGTGCGGTAGGTTACTTTTCGTTTAACGGATCGTGTGATTTTGCTATAACTATTAGATCCCTTTTTGTAAATAAGAGTGAGGCATACCTGCAATCCGGCGCAGGAATTGTAATTGACTCCGTTCCACAAAAGGAATGGCTCGAAACTAAGCGTAAAGCTGACGCAATATTGTCTTCACTAAAAAAGAGCAGTAGAGAAGATAAAACTGAGAAGCATATTACTTAGCATCCTCATACAAATTGTGGTAATGAAGGTCGTGAAGGCTATCCATAGAGAATGCTAAAAAGTCAGGGTACAAGACATAGTTCAAAATACTGGTGCCAACTTTGTTTCCTGAAAGCTCCCCAAGCCTTATTTTCCAATGTGTAATAATTGCTCAAATCATATTCTGATTAGTAAGTTTTTGCTAGCCTGAAATAGTAACCAGCACAAGTCACCTCGACCAGAAAAAGGGTCGAGAACAAAATCACGTTCATGAGAACAAGTTTTGATTATTCTCCGAAAATGCTTGTGATGGTGTAGGGCGGATGTCAATTGAATTGGAACTACCTAGATTTTGCCGAAATACCTTTGGTAGGCTGGGACAGTGACGTGTTTAGCTTCAATTAGCTTACCTTGATTTAGCTAACCTTGATTGTAGAGGTGTTGCATATTTTCTTTACTCTATCTTTAGTCCCAATTCCTAACGATGCCACGAGATTATCCAAACAATACGTTCTTCCGTTACTATCGATCATATCGTAAAAATCATCCAAGCATTTCAAACCACAAAGTATTATCTATATGACATGAGTTGATAATCCAGTAAGGCTTAGACAGCCGACATTTTGCGGTACATGGGATCTCTTTGACAATGGTAAACTACTAAAAGCTAGCTACATAGTATTCGTGGCGCTCCAATGACTTTTCCATACTTCGAGTCTATTAATCGTGCCAGCTTCCTTGTTGGACTCTTGTAGCAATGCCTACCGCTAGATGAAATACCACTCCAGCCGTTTATCATCATATCGAAGTTACCTAGAATTATTAATTTTTCCTTTGATCTAGAAATAGCAACATTCAGATCTTGCAATGCTCCTGCGGCACCCACATTTCGCTCAGGGTTATTTCTAACTAATGAAAAAAGAACAATATCAGCCTGAGTCCCTAAGGCGCCTGTGGTGGTAGTTACCTTGATATCTGTGTGTCCCATTCTCTGCAAATGTCTTATTATGGTTACCTTTTGAGCCTTGAACCTGGTGATAACAGCAATGGATTTATTTTTACGTGTTATGCGAATTAAATGACTACAGATCTTCGCACATGCTTTAGCTTCCGTATCATTCGCCCACGAAGAAGGACCCATAGGCTTCTCGTTGCCATTGATATCAACCCATGTTGTGACTTCATCAGGTTGAATAACCTCGCAAAATTCTATATCTGGCTGGCATTCTAATATCAGTCTTCTTGAGCCTATGTCTGGAGCAGATCTCAATCCATCATATTCAGCGAATTCATCAACAAGTCCAGATAGTCTATCTGGAAGACGATGTGAAATACGCAATGTATCCGAGGTAGATTTCTTTATCACCCATTCGATTGCGCTGTAATCCACTTGCACTGGGCTGATAGGTCTTGATTGCTTTGGGTCTCCGACAACCGTGGCAACGGTACCACATTGCGATATCAGTGCCATAAGATCGCTGATCTGGGAAGGGCTTTGTGTAGAAGCATTAGTAGCAGCAGAAGTATGATATTTACTCTTGTATTGCTGTGCTATGTTGTGATTGACACCAAACCATAAAGGCCACAGTAAATGTTCTAACCTTTCAACACCGGCTTCATCAATAATCATGTTATCAAACCTCATCATTGAGGGTAATTTTTTGAGTGATAGGTTTGTGGATATTATAATGCTCTTCTTTTGGATCTCATTGGCAGATCCGCTAAAAGGGATTGGTATTGAGGGATCAAATCCTGTTGGATTACCGGTTCTGAGACACAGCGTCTTTGCTCCCACTGGACCGAGCATGTCACAGAGCTCCAGACAAAACTCATTGGCAGCAGCATTAGTATAGGCTACAAGCAGAACCCTGTTAGCGAGACCTTCAGCTACCATGGTGACAGCTAAGGCACTCCCAACTGTTGTCTTGCCGCACCCAGGCGGACCTACTACTGCTGCAATATCTTTAGTGCTTGCACGCCAGCTTAAAACTCTAAGCTGCTCTGTATCAAAACCGAGCGCCATTCTGATTACCCAAAGATAACTCCGCTTGTTTTGTATAGATTTCTCACAAGCCGGCTATTCAATCGATAATAAAATTCATTTATCTTTCCATGCCCTTTGACTTCTTTTAGCTTAGACTGTAAACATTGGCTTAACGACTGTTCAATTATACACCCGAATCCATTAAAGACACTTGGTTGAAGGTCTCTAATCATGTTGTTCAACAATATAGTGCATAGCTTATTTATTAATCTTGTGCATGTTGTGCAATATATCCACAAATGTTCCGTATTGACATCCAATATGACGCGTCCATCGTCCAATTGCTTGATCCAAACAGAGATGGAGCTGATTGATGATTACTGCTGATCGATAGTTTAAAAGATATAGTTATCAAGCGTATCGTGCTGCACCGATTGATTTTCCATATTTGTTGCCTGTCTTACCAAAGCTAAAGTATTGGTGTCATGGGTATGTGATAGTGATATAGTATATATCAATGCTGTATCCTTTCCTTCGGCCTTTCTTACTATTCTGCCAATTCTTTGTACTATTTGATGGATATTGGACGTTGTCGCTAGTATTATTGCTACCTTAACGTCCGGTACGTCATATCCTATTTCCAGTGTATGCACTGAAAGTAATGGA
>Ga0207663_10001664_pt1 | contig 10471 bp, 9 predicted proteins | sample LARL53metaG_FD_184346 | JGI IMG/M metagenome (GOLD analysis project Ga0207663, IMG submission 184346) | Corn, switchgrass and miscanthus rhizosphere microbial communities from Kellogg Biological Station, Michigan, USA - LAR L5-3 metaG... | ecosystem: Host-associated > Plants > Roots >...
CGCGATTCCGGTGCTGGTCACCGCGCCCATCGAGGGTCAGCGCCCACGACCGGGCGTGCTCACGATTCACGGAGGCGGCTACATCTTTGGCTCGCCGCAAATGGAGGCGTTCGCGACGGGCCGTCTGGCGCGGGAACTCGGCGTCGTAACGGTGTCACCGGACTACCGGCTGGCGCCGGAGCATCCGTTTCCCGCCGCGCTCGACGACTGCATGACGACCCTGGGGTGGATGCGCGCACACGCGGACGAACTTGGCATCGACCAGGACCGCATTGCCGTGATGGGAATGAGCGCCGGTGGTGGGCTGGCGGCCGCAGTCGCGCAACGCAGTCATGACGAGGGCATCCCGCTGCGCGCGCAGGTGCTGGTGTACCCGACGCTCGACGACCGCGCCGTGCTGCGGGACGACCACGCCGGCCGCGGCCGCCTTGTGTGGACACCGGCGAAAAACCGGTTCGGATGGACGTCGTATCTCGGTCGCGAGCCGCGGATGTCGGACGCTCCGGAGTACGCGGCGCCCGCCCGGCGCACCGATCTGACCGGACTCCCGCCGGCATGGGTCGGCGTCGGCGATCTCGACCTGTTCTACGACGAGGACGTCGACTACGCCGAGAAGCTGCGGGCCAGCGGAGTCCCTTGCGAACTCGTCACCGTGCCGGGCATGTATCACACCGCGGACGTGTTCGCGCCGAAAGCCCGGGCAATGCAGGACTTTCGGCGCGGCATGACCGAGCACCTGCGGACGTATCTGTAGCAGCTATTGCCCGAACTGCTGATCCGTTTGGGCCAACTGTTCGTCGAGCTGCGTCTGCTGCTCGGCCGCCTCGTTCTGTTGTTCGGCCTCCTGCTCGGATTGCTCCATCTGCTGAATTGAGTCCTGAAGCTGCTGTTGAGCTTGTTCCTCGTCCTGTTCCTGTTGCTCCTGCCACTCTTCGTCTTCTTGCTCTTGCGCAAGTTCGTCGGAGTCGTCGTCATCAGCGTCGGATTGGGCGTCGTCCGAACCGTCGTCGGGCCCCTGCGCTCCGGGCTCGTCGGTGGCGAATGGCGCCGCATGCGCGCGCGCCTCGATCGACGCCGGGGGGATGGCGGCGACGAACACACCCAGCGCGAGGACGACCGCCGCGGCGACGACTGTGACCCACCTCATATCCGCACGCTATCGCCGCCGTCTCTGCCGGACTTAAGTCAGCGGTCCCAGCCTGCTGTGAACCCAATCCTCTTGCAGACTGGGACGATGCCCCGCTTTGCCGATCGCGTCGCACTGGTAACCGGCGCGAGTTCAGGAATCGGCCGTGCCACCGCGCTTCGACTGGCGCAGGAGGGCGCGGCCGTCGCCCTCGTGGCACTGCCCGGCGACGAATTGGAGGCGGCGGCAGAGGAGTGCCGCGCCACCGGATCCGCCGCGCTCGCCGTCCCGACCGACGTAGCGGATTCCCAACAGGTTGCCGCAGCGTTCGATCACGGCGAGGCTCTTGGCCCCGTCTCGGCTGTGTTCAGCAATGCCGGCATCTCGATCGTCGGCCCCGCGACCGACCTGCACGACGACGACTGGCTGCGGCAGCTGCACGTCAACCTGTCGGGGAGCTTCTACGTTGTACGGGAAGCCGCCCGACGGATGATTCCGCGGGGCGCAGGCGCCATTGTGCTCACCGGGTCAGAGCTCGGGCTTCTCGGCCAGCAGGGCTATGTCGGCTATACGGCGACGAAGGGCGGCGTGCTGGCGATCACGCGTGCCTTCGCGGCTGAGCTGGCCGCGCACGGAATCCGGGTTAACAGCATCTCCCCCGGCACCACCGAAACCCCCATGCTGATGGCCGAATTCGCCGCCGCGCCCGACCCCGCGAGGGAACGCGCCGAGAACGAGTCGACGATTCCGGTCGGCCGTTTCGGACAACCGGGTGACATCGCTGCGGCGGTCGCCTTCCTGTTGTCGGACGAGGCCGGCTACATCACCGGAGCCAATATGGTCGTCGACGGCGGTCGCACATCGTGTTTCACCGTGGGCACCCTCGGTGGGTCGCAGGATTAGACGTCGATGCGAGTGGCCTTGGCGCGGGCCGACCACCGGCCGTCGTCGTAGCGGACCTCTACGGGGTGCGCGAACGCGGCGGTGACGTTCTCGGTCGTCACGGTTTCGCGGGCGGGCCCCGTAGCGACCGTGCGGCCGTCGGCGATGAGCAGCGCATGCGTCGTGGTGGTCGGCAGCTCCTCGAGGTGGTGCGTGACGAGGATCGACGCCACCTCGGGGTGGGTCTCGTCGAGTGTGTCGATGGTCTCGAGCAGTTGCTCCCGCGCCGCCACGTCGAGACCGGTGGTCGGTTCGTCGAGCAGCAACAGCCGCGGGTCCGAAATCAGTGCGCGCGCAATGAGAGTGCGTCCGCGCTCACCGTGCGAGAGCGTCGGCCACACGTCGTCGGCCCTGCGGGACAGGCCCACCGTCTCGATCATCGCGTCAGCGCGTCCCAGTTCGTCCGCAGTAGGTGTCCAGCGGTTCGGGATGTCGATCGTGGCGGTGATGCCGGTGAGCACCACCTGGCGGACGGTCAACGCGTATTGCAGGCGATGCCGCGGATTGACGTGTCCGATCGCATGGCGCAGCTGCGACAGGTCGACGCGGCCCATCTGCTGGCCGAGGATGCGCACGGTTCCCGACGTGGGAAAGGTGACGGCGGCGCAGAAGCCGAGCAGCGTGCTCTTGCCTGCACCGTTGGGCCCGAGGAGGGCCCAGTGCTCGCCCTCGTGCACCGTCAGCGAGATGCCGTCGATGATCTGCTTGCCGTCCCGGCGAAACCTCACATCGGCGAGTTCCAGAACCGGCGTCACGCGGACTGCCGCTGCCGCAACGTCTCCAGCGCCTTGTCGGCATGGGTGTCCATGCTGAACTCGCTCGCGATCACGTCGAGCACGGTGCGGTCGGTGTCGATCACGAACGTCGTGCGTTTGACGGGCATGAGCTTGCCGAGCAGGCCGCGCTTGACGCCGAACTGGGTGGCGACGGCGCCATCGGTGTCGGAAAGCAGCGGATAGTCGAACTTTTCCTTGTCGGCGAACTTCGCTTGCTTTTCAACCGCATCGGCGCTGATGCCGACGCGGCTGGCGCCGACGGCGGCGAACTCGGAAGCCAGGTCACGGAAGTGGCAGGCCTCCTTGGTGCAGCCCGGCGTCATCGCCGCGGGGTAGAAGAACAGCACGATCGGGCCGTTGGCGAGCAGCTCTGTGAGGCTTCGTACGGTGCCCGTCTGATCCGGCAGTTCGAATTCGGCTACCTGGTCACCACGTTTCATGACCGTTCACGCTACGCCGGTCGATTTGGAACCGTCTGGGAGGATTACCTGGTGCAAACGACCGCCAACCTCGCGATAACCACCTCGCGCGAGGACTTCCGGGCGCTGGCCGCCGAGCACCGCGTAGTGCCGGTGACTCGCAAGGTGCTCGCCGACAGTGAGACCCCGCTGTCGGCGTATCGCAAGCTGGCCGCCAACCGGCCCGGGACGTTCTTACTGGAGTCGGCCGAGAATGGCAGGTCGTGGTCGCGGTGGTCGTTCATTGGCGCGGGCGCGCCGTCCGCGCTGACGGTGCGTGACGGCGAGGCGGTGTGGCTGGGCGTCACGCCCAAGGACGCGCCACGCGGCGGGGACCCGCTGCAGGCGCTGCGCGCGACGCTCGAGCTGCTGAAGACCGAGCCGCTGTCCGGCCTGCCGCCGCTGTCCAGCGGCCTGGTCGGGTTCTTCGCGTACGACATGGTCCGAAGGCTGGAGCGGCTGCCGTCGCTGGCGGTGGACGATCTCGGGCTGCCCGACATGCTGTTGCTACTGGCCACCGACATCGCCGCGGTCGACCACCATGAGGGCACCATCACGCTGATCGCCAACGCGGTGAACTGGAACGGCACCGACGAGCGGGTGGACTGGGCATACGACGACGCGGTCGCCCGCCTCGACGTGATGACCGCCGCGCTTGGCGAGCATCTGCCGTCTACCGTGGCGACGTTCAGCCGGCCCGAGCCCTTGCACCGCTCGCAGCGCACGCGACAGGAGTACGGGGCGATCGTCGAGAAGCTCGTCGGTGACATCGAGGCAGGCGAGGCATTCCAGGTGGTGCCGTCGCAGCGGTTCGAGATGGACACGGACGCCGACCCGATCGACGTGTACCGGATGCTGCGGGTGTCCAACCCCAGCCCGTACATGTACCTGCTGAACGTGCCCAATGAGGCTGGCGGACTGGACTTCTCGATAGTCGGCTCGAGCCCAGAGGCGCTGGTGACGGTCATGGACGGCCGGGCGACCACGCACCCGATCGCAGGAACGCGCTGGCGCGGGCAGACCGAAGAAGAGGACCTGCTGCTGGAGAAGGAGCTGCAGGAGGACGAGAAGGAGCGCGCCGAGCACCTGATGCTCGTCGACCTCGGCCGCAACGATCTCGGCCGGGTCTGTCAGCCGGGCACGGTGCGCGTGGAGGACTACAGCCACATTGAGCGCTACAGCCACGTCATGCACCTGGTGTCGACGGTGACCGGGCTGCTCGCGCCCGGTAAGACGGCGCTGGACGCGGTCACCGCATGCTTCCCTGCGGGCACGCTTTCGGGTGCGCCGAAGGTGCGGGCGATGGAACTCATCGAGGAGGTCGAGAAGACCCGGCGCGGCGTTTACGGCGGCGTGCTGGGGTACCTGGACTTCGCGGGCAACGCCGACTTCGCGATCGCGATCCGCACCGCGATGATGCGCAACGGCACCGCGTATGTGCAGGCAGGCGGGGGAGTCGTGGCCGACTCGAACGGGCCATACGAGTACACCGAGGCGGCGAACAAGGCCAAGGCGGTCCTCAACGCGATCGCGGCGGCGGAAACGCTGACCGAGCCGTGATCCGCCTGGCCCAGCTCCTGCTCCTGCTGTCGGCGGGGGCGCTGTGGGGGGCTTCGCGCATGGTGTGGGTCGAGGTGGCTTCGTTCGACGGGCTCGGGCAGCCAAAGACCACCGCGTTGAACGGCACATCGTGGTCGACGGCGCTGGTGCCGCTGGCGGTCCTGCTGCTGGCCGCCGCGGTGGCGGCGCTGGCGGTGCGGGGCTGGCCGCTGCGGTTGCTCGCGGTGCTGGTCGCCGCGGCAAGCGCGGGGATGGCCTACCTGGCCATCAGCCTGTGGGTGATTCGCGACGTCGCGGTGCGGGCCGCGCATCTCGCCAACGTTTCAGTGGCCGATCTGACCGGTACGCAACGCCATTACGGTGGCGCGTTCGTGACATTGATGGCTGCGGTGGTCACGCTCGTCGGTGCGGTGCTGCTCGTGCGCTCAGCGGCTAGAGCCAAGCCGGAGGCGGCCCGCTATGCCCGCCGTAGTGCGCCCGCACCGGAGCAGGCCGCAGTGCCGTCTGAGCGCGCGATCTGGGACGCCCTCGACGAGGGTCGCGACCCGACCGATCCGGAGAACAAGGGTCGGTGATCGATCGTGCTGTGGTGGCGACTACCCTTCGATGAAGATCAAAACGCGCTTACAGGAAGGACCGCGACGCGTATGAGTTCGGCGACTGTGCTCGACTCCATCATCGAGGGAGTTCGCGCCGACGTTGCCGCTCGTGAAGCCGTCATCCCACTTGCCGAGATCAAGGAGAAGGCCAAGCAGGCGCCGCCGCCGCTGGACGTGCTCGCAGCGCTTCGCGAACCGGGCATCGGCGTGATCGCGGAAGTGAAGCGGGCGAGCCCATCGCGCGGCGAGCTGGCATCGATCTCCGATCCGGCGAAGCTGGCGCGCGCATACGAGGACGGCGGAGCGCGCATCATCAGCGTGCTGACCGAGCAGCGCCGATTCAACGGCTCGCTCGATGACCTCGACGCAGTGCGCGCCGCGGTGTCAATCCCGGTGTTGCGCAAGGACTTCATCGTCCGGCCGTATCAGATTCACGAGGCTCGTGCGCACGGCGCCGACATGCTGCTGCTGATTGTCGCCGCGCTGGAGCAGTCGGTATTGGTGTCGATGCTGGATCGCACGGAGTCGCTGGGCATGACGGCGTTGGTCGAGGTTCACACCGAGGAGGAGGCCGACCGCGCGCTGCAAGCGGGCGCGAAGGTCATCGGTGTCAATGCGCGCGATCTCAAGACACTCGACGTCGATCGTGATTGCTTCGCGCGAATCGCGCCGGGGTTGCCGAGCAAGGTCATTCGGGTCGCGGAGTCGGGCATACGCGGCACCGCGGATCTGCTCGCCTATGCGGGGGCCGGCGCCGACGCGGTGCTCGTCGGCGAGGGACTCGTCACCAGTGGCGATCCCCGTAGCGCCGTTGCCGATTTGGTCACCGCAGGCACGCATCCGTCCTGCCCGAAACCCGCGCGCTGACAAGTGGCCGATCTCGCCGGCCCGGAGCTGCCGCGTTCGAGCGCGGGCGTGGCCGAACCGACCGTCCACGATCCTGATGCGCGTGGCCATTTCGGTGTCTACGGCGGGCGGTTCGTCCCCGAGGCGCTGATGGCGGTGATCGAGGAGGTCACTGCCGCGTATGAGAAGGCCCGCGGCGACCAGGCTTTCCTCGACGAGTTGGACCGGCTGCAGCGGCACTACAGCGGGCGGCCGTCGCCGTTGTATGAAGCGGAGCGCCTTTCGGAGCATGCGGGTGGCGCACGGATTTTCCTGAAGCGAGAAGACCTCAACCACACCGGATCTCACAAGATCAACAACGTGCTGGGGCAGGCGCTGCTGGCGCGTCAGATGGGCAAGACGCGGGTGATCGCCGAAACCGGTGCTGGACAGCATGGGGTGGCGACCGCGACGGCGTGCGCGCTGCTGGGCATCGAGTGTGTCATCTACATGGGCGCGATCGACACCGCGCGGCAGGCGCTGAACGTGGCGCGGATGCGGCTGTTGGGCGCGACGGTCGTTTCGGTCGAGGCCGGCTCCAAGACCTTGAAGGACGCGATCAACGAGGCGTTCCGCGACTGGGTCACCAACGCGGACAACACCTACTACTGTTTCGGCACTGCCGCGGGCCCGCATCCGTTCCCGACCATGGTGCGTGACTTTCAGCGGGTGATCGGCCTGGAAGCGCGGGTGCAGATCGTCGAGCAGGCGGGCCGGTTGCCCGACGCTGTGACGGCGTGCGTGGGCGGTGGCTCGAATGCGATTGGAATCTTCCACGCGTTCATCGACGATCCGGGAGTTCGACTCGTCGGCTACGAGGCGGCGGGTGACGGTGTCGAGACGGGGCGCCACGCCGCGACGTTCACCGGTGGCTCGCCGGGTGCGTTTCAAGGATCGTTCTCGTATCTGTTGCAGGACGAGGACGGGCAGACTATCGAATCGCATTCGATTTCAGCTGGTTTGGACTATCCCGGCGTCGGCCCGGAGCATGCCTTCCTCAAGGACGCCGGCCGAGCGGAGTATTGGCCGATCACCGACACCGAGGCGATGGATGCCTTCTCGATGTTGTGCCGCACCGAGGGCATCATTCCCGCCATCGAATCCGCGCATGCCGTCGCGGGCGCTTTGAAGCTGGGCGTCGAGTTGGGCAGCGGGTCGATCATCCTGCTGAACATGTCCGGCCGCGGCGACAAGGATGTCGAGACTGCGGCCAAGTGGTTCGGCCTGTTGGATGGTGCGTCATGAGTCGGCTTTCCAGGTTGTTCGACGAGTGCCGGGCGGAGGGCCGGTCGGCGTTGATCGGGTACCTGCCGACGGGGTTCCCCGACGTGCCGACGTCGATCTCCGCGATGACGGCCATGGTCGAATCCGGTTGCGATATCATTGAAGTCGGTATCGCGTACTCCGATCCGGGGATGGACGGGCCTGTTATCGCGGCGGCGACGGAGGCTGCATTGCGCGGGGGGGTCCGGGTGCGTGACGCGCTGGCTGCGGTCGAGGCGATCAGCAAGGCAGGCGGCCGGGCCGTGGTGATGACCTACTGGAATCCGGTGTTGCGCTGGGGTGTTGACGCGTTCGCTCGCGACCTGGCCTCTGCGGGTGGACTGGGCATGATCACGCCCGACTTGATTCCTGATGAGGCCGACGAGTGGTTGGCCGTATCCGATGCCCGCGATTTGGACCGGATCTTCTTGGTGGCACCGTCGTCGACGCCGGAGCGGTTGGCGGCAACTGTTCAGGCGTCGCGCGGATTCGTATACGCCGCTTCGACAATGGGCGTGACGGGTGCACGTGATGCGGTGTCGGTGGCGGCGCCCGAGCTGGTGCGCCGGGTGAAGGCGGTGTCGGACATTCCGGTGGGCGTCGGGCTTGGGGTGCGGTCCCGCGAACAGGCGGCGGAGATCGGCGCCTTTGCGGACGGGGTCATCGTGGGCTCGGCGTTGGTGTCGGCGTTGAAGGACGGTATTCCGGCGGTGCGGTCGCTGACCGAGGAACTCGCCGACGGTGTGCGGCAGAGGATTACTGCGTGACGACGACTTACCTGGCGTACATACCGAGCCCGCCCCAGGGCGTTTGGCATCTCTGGGTCATTCCGGTTCGGGCGTATGCGCTTTTCATCATCGTGGGCATCATTGTCGCGCTGATTCTCGGCGACCGGCGGTGGGTGGCCCGCGGCGGTCAACCCGGGGTCATCTACGACATCGCGTTGTGGGCCGTGCCGTTCGGCCTCATCGGTGGCCGGCTTTACCACGTCATGACGGACTGGCGGACCTACTTCAGCGACGACGGTGCGGGACTGGCGGGGGCGCTGCGGATCTGGGACGGCGGCCTCGGCATTTGGGGCGCGGTGGCCCTGGGCGGCGTCGGAGCGTGGATCGGGTGCCGGCAGAAGGGCATTCCGCTGCCGGCGTTCGGTGACGCGATCGCGCCGGGAATCGTTCTGGCGCAGGCCATTGGCCGGCTGGGCAATTACTTCAACCAGGAGCTGTACGGGCGCCCGACGACCTTGCCGTGGGGCCTGGAAGTGTATGAGCGGCGGGATGCCAGCGGCGCTCTCGACTCGCTGAACGGTGTGTCGACAGGTCAATTGGTGGGTATCTTCCACCCGACGTTCTTGTACGAGTTGCTGTGGAATGTACTGATTTTCGCGGCACTGATCTATATCGACCGCCGGTTCAAGATCGGCCACGGCCGATTGTTCGCGATGTATGTGGCCGGCTACTGCTTCGGGCGGTTCTGGATCGAGCTGATGCGCAGTGACGTCGCCACACACATCGCGGGAATTCGTGTCAACTCGTTCACGTCGACGTTCGTGTTCATCGGCGCGGTGGTGTACATCATGGTCGCGCCGAAGGGTCGAGAGGATCCTGCCTCCCTCGCCGGCAAGCCGGAGGTCGAGGAAGAAGACGAGGTCGAGGCGTTCGCCAAGGAACTCACGGCGGTGGCTGCTACGACCGGCGTCGTCGCCGCCGCCAAGGCCGCCGGTGAGGCGGAGGACGAAGACGCGAAGGTTGCCGTAAAGGACTCGGTCGAGGACAGCGTTGAGGATGAGGCGGCGGAGGAGCCCGAAGGGCCTGAGGCCGCGCCCGAGGTTCATGAAGCGGCGGTGGAAGCGGCTGACGACGCTGAGGCCGTCGATGAGTTCGCCGCGGAGCCAGCCGCCGGGGCCGACGAAGAACCCGAAGCCGACTCCGAAGACGCGCCCGCGGCTGGCCTGGGCGCGGTCGAGGGTGAAGAAGCGACCGAGGCGCTGGAAGCCGCGCCCGAGGTTCATGAAGCGGCGGTAGAAGCCGCCGATGAGGCTGAGGCCGTCGCCGATGAGGTCGCCGCTGGGGATGAAGCCGCGGAAGCCGAGGAGCCGGAGGCTGAGGCCGAGGAGGCGCCTGAAGCCGAGACGGAAGGCGACCACGAACCAGAAGTTGAAGCGCCAGAGGCCGATTCGGCTGAGCCGGAGGCGGGTCTGGGTTCGGTCGAGGGTGAGGAAGCTGCCGAGGCGGTGGCGGCGGCGCCCGAGGTTCATGAAGCGGCGGTAGAAGCCGCGGACGAGGCTGAGGCCGTCGCCGATGAGGTCGCCGCTAGAGATGAAGCCGCGGAAGCCGAAGAGGCGGTGCCTGAGGCCGAAGAGGCGCCTGAAGCCGAAGAGCCGGAGGCGGGTCTGGGTTCGGTCGAGGGTGAGGAAGCTGCCGAGGCGGTGGCGGCGGCGCCCGAGGTTCATGAAGCGGCGGTTGAGGCCACCGATGAGGCCGAGACCGTCGCCGATGAGGTGGCATCCGAGGATGAAGAACCGGCCGCTTCGGAGGCGGCAGCCGAAGCCGAAGAACTTGCGGCGGATGTAGCCGAGGCGCCTTCGGAGGACATCGAGGCGGCCGAGGAGTTCGCCGAGGCGGGTGAGGAAGCGGAGCCGGCGGAAGCCGCTGCCGAGTCGGAGGACTCCGAACCCGATGAGCCCGACACCGAGGACGCCGAAGCCGCGGTCGGAGAGGCCGAGGCCGAGTCGGAGGAAAAGGCCGCCGAGGAAGCGGAAGCCGTCGCCGAGGAAGCTGATTCTGCTGCTGAGGACGAACCCAAGACGGGCGTCCTCGAGGAGGCGAAGGTCGACGAGCCCGAGCCGACCCCAGAGCCCGC
>Ga0207663_10001665_pt1 | contig 10470 bp, 10 predicted proteins | sample LARL53metaG_FD_184346 | JGI IMG/M metagenome (GOLD analysis project Ga0207663, IMG submission 184346) | Corn, switchgrass and miscanthus rhizosphere microbial communities from Kellogg Biological Station, Michigan, USA - LAR L5-3 metaG... | ecosystem: Host-associated > Plants > Roots >...
AAGCAACAACAACAACAACAGAACAAAAAGATGAGTATGATTTGATCTGATTTGGGATCCATACAATAACGATGATGATTGGATAACGAATAAAATAATAATTAATTTCGTATTTGCAAAGACAGATTATTGGATATCCTTGATGATAACGATCAAATCAAACTAACCGAACAATAAGGAACAAACAAACAAGAATCCAGAAAATAAAAGGAGGTTTGCAATTGCAGTCAGGTAGCTTATTGCAGTTATATAACACAATGTGGATTTAACCATCTAAGTACGACTACTAAAAAAGGATATCATGAGAAGTATGGCTGGTGGATAAACGAATTAGAATCTCTAGGAATAGCAGCGAATAAAACAAATGAATTTAATAATATAAAAGAAGTCAGTAGTCTAGCTAACAATATAAAGCAGGTGTTGTTTCAGGACTACAAAACTCTTTACAATAAACCGTCTTATTTGAAGTCTTCATGCCTATATCCATTGTATCAGCCTATACCAACTAACATAATTTCGTATAATTTCGATGAGCTTTAGCAAGAGGTTAAACAACCTAATAGAGTTGACGAACTTATGTTAGCCAGTATAGGTATAGGAATTAATTCCTTATTGCGTCTGATTCTCTATGGATATTGATATACCGATGATATCTCTAACTAAACCATCTCCTTGTCACCAAGCAAAATTATTTGATCAATCAGAGACTTGAGTTTTTCTATATTTGTTGGTTCATCTTTTATATGTTACTGCAAGCTCCATAAGGAATGTGTAAAGAATTTGTCGTCTTAGAGCCTCTCCTGCCACACAATCCATATTTTTTCTCTCGTTAAGTAAAAGAAAAGCAAGTCATAGAGTTAAACAATCAAGGCAAGACAACTCGAGAGATTGCAAAGGAGCTAAGAATGTCTCAGGGATATTAGCATCATTTTAAGAATGAATCAAGTAAGCCATGAAATTGTAATGGTAGACTGACAGCGATGAGTTATACTAAGCCGCATTGTTAACAAATAAAATGGGTTTTTTATTAACTAGTATTTCCAACTTTATAGTTTCATAATTTTTGGCTGAAGATATGCGGGAATATTTCCACACAAAGATAACAAAAAGAATTTTAATAGTAGATGATGAACATGACATTACTTTTGTTTTTAAAACCGGCTTGGAAGATAATGGATTTGTAGTTGATACATTCAATGATCCTCAACTAGCAATATCTAATTTCAAGACTGATCTGTATGACCTGTTACTCATTGATATTGGAATACCAAAGATGAAAGGCTTTGAATTTTATAAAGAAATAAGAAAGATAGACGACAAAGTTAAAGCTTGTTTTTCAAAGCTTCTAAAGCATATTTAATGGATCTTGTAAAAAAATATGATATGTCAGACCTTAGTTGTTTTATTTCAAAACCAATTGCAATAGAAGAGTTGGTAAAAAGGATAAATAAGATAATAACAATGGATGCAGGCTAAAGTGTACATGTCATCAGAACGAAATAACCCAAACAGTCCAAACGTATTCATTCCATTTTATGAGGCATCAGACAAGAAATAATGATCCCAGGCATATGAGCAGCTAATAGTATAGCTAGTTTCCATTTAATGCCATTCAATACCACTTAATACCACTATTTATATACCATACAAGAGTGATAGTGTGATGGCGAATCACAATTGACAGGGGCAGCAGATATGCGTCGCCATGACTTTGCATTAATGACTGCAGCTCATATTTTGATATGTCTAACTAAAGAAGGTAAAAGTATCAAAGACATTGCAAAGGATTTTGATAATAATTTGGAACTGGTAACTGTTTGGATGGATTATATGGCTGGAATAAATTGGATGTATAAGGATGGTAGTGAAAAATGGATAGCAACAGATAATGGAAAAAAATGGATAGAAAAATACTACTACTATAATATATAAGAGATGATGATTAACGTTACAGGCAGAATAATCTGATGTATATGTGTGTATATTGTAGTATATAGTCTGTATTCAGATGTCTTAGACTACGTGAAATCTATACGATCGACTTATATGTCATTATTTGCCAATTTTGCAAGGAATGTCAAAAGAAATATCTCAAAGTTTAATTGCTAAAACGCCTGATCGATTTCAATCATCATCTCCACCATTATTCATCTTATGTGATATATGTTATTGGTGCGCAACTTTTTTTGAAAAGACTAGAATACCAATAGAGAATAAGTGCCCGCAGTGTAATGCGAATAATAATAAATTAACTAGCTTTCCTATCATGTCAAATGAATCATTTACTTTTGATTATAATGGCAAGCGTGGAGTAGAACTAGAGTTTAAGCCCAGATTGAAAGGAGCTACAGCTTAGCTTAGTTTACTTTACGAATTGTAGATATGTTTAATGCTTTCTCAATTTATCAATCTGATTCTACTCCATCTGTTCGATTTGCTGAAAGAGAGATACCTAATAATTCTCCTGTAAGTGTCATCCAAACCTTCACGAGAAGATTTGCATAATCTATACATACTAAGTCGCAGCAACAAGCATTACAACATGACAATCAGCCTATGTACCAACAGCCTCCAAGTGCCAACCTGTTAAGTAGTCACAATAACGACAAGCATGACAATCATTTACTGCATAACAAAACTGCTGTCATACTTCTACGTATCGTCGTCTGAGTCAGATCTCTCTTCTATACCAAGGTAGTCCACAAAATCTTATGTTTTTGGTTTGAAAATAAACTGATCCTGGCCCTGTGATCTCAGTAACAAGTGGTCAGTCATAATAACTAAATGGAGGCGCGTCTTTATTTGAAGCACTAGACATAACGAAGCTCACTTTCACATAAATGAATCAAGATCTGTTTTTGCTCCAACTGTTACAGAAAATGCGTCATTTATTGTTTCTTTAGTGACAGAGGCTCTGATAATTACGATGTATTGCATCGGTGTGAGTGATTTACTAAAGTTTTCTGTCGTAATATTTTTCAACGTAGAGAACATGATGCCATGATTGACATTCAATACAACAGCATCTGCAATACCTAATAATTAATTCATGCTCGTTTCTTCTACCAATCTTCTAAGTTTATATTCTGACCACTTTTCTTGATCTGGAATTGGTGCTGCAGACTTCATTTCTTCTTTAATAACATGTTTTTCTTTTTCTGTATTTGATGGTGATCTAATGGTAATTTCTGCTAATGAATTATTCAAAATCCATCTTATACTCTTCAAATAATAAGAATAATCATTAAAACGAGTCATCTTTTTGGCAAATTGAAATGACAATTTCCTCAACGGTATGAGGAAATGTGTTTTCCTGTAAGTCATACTTTTGTTTTAGAAGTTTATTTGCTTTTTCTGATTCATTCGATTTTACAATGTGTGCCTCAGCTTCGATCCATTCACCATTTGGTTGTCCTGTAAAATTACAAGGTACGATACGTACGTGTGAGTTATTACGTAAGCGTTTGACTTTTCCAGAATCTCCAGTCGTACTAACATAAGTGACGCCCTTGTAATTGACAAACCACATCGGAGTTCGGACAGATTCACCTGATTTTTTGTAGGTCTCAAGATTGATATACTGTTTTTGATTTGTAAATTGTGATAGTTTGTCTTTGCTCACAATATTATGTATATTTTCACCGGATTTCACTATACAGTGAATCACATCTGACGCATCTACTATTTTATTAACATACTTTCCCTTGCATTTGTCTTCAACAATTCTGAATTTACCTCTTCCTTTGTGTATTATTTTTGCATCTATTTTGAGTGTTCCAATAAATATAACAGACCAACAAGAGTATTTTTCTATTTCAATACTGGAATCATCATTATCTGCTATAAGATGACTCTTGTCAAAATGATGAATAGTATCAGGAATAGTAATAATTTTCCTTTTGAAATTATTTCTTATCCACATTTTCTAATCACTTAGATTAGATGAACGTCCGCTTTTGATTTATCAATAATTATTACTAAAATGTTGATCGACTTAAATGTTGTTGTATAAATATTATACATTTGTAAAACAAAAACTCAATTATGATAATAACGATAAACCTTTTCTGACAGACAGTAAAATAAATTTATCAAATGTAAATAGAGTTATTTTCGTATATGTATGTATCTTCTGAAGGTCGATTTAAACACAATAGACCTGGTTATATACAAACTATGAATTCGAATCCAGTCTGCATTTTCTGGCATCAAATAAACAGAGCAGATTAAAGGATGATATTATTAGAAACACAAAAAAGGATTTCTGTTCATCTAAAGCAACCTATACACAATCAATTAATTGAGTTTCAATCATAAAAAAGAAAAATAAAAAAGAGTATGTGGACCAGCAGTCATTTGTATGCAAACGTACTGTTTTGGAGTAATGCCTGTACTGTAGGATCAACTCTCCCAGATTCAGCCATAGTAAAGGAATGGGTTGACATGAATTGCTGCGCTCCGCCAAGCCTAGTCTCCCATTTAGGCAATATGTTATTTACACAGTTTTCGTTAACTGCATCAATATATTTGGAGAAAATCAGCCACGGATTATCGAAACGTCCTATTGCCGGATTATTTCAGTTATTGTTACTTGTTTGTGTTCGCTTGTTAAAACATGTTCTCTTCCATTACATATTGCAAACCATAGATATCCATATGGTGTTTGATATTTGCAATCTGAGCATATTAACAGATAAGATATTCTATAATATTTACTGTATCTGAAGGGTTATTGCTACATATATGTAGAATCTCATAATTCAATCCTTTACTATCATCTTCATATTCTTCTTCATCTTTGGTTAAGTTGCGACCACAGAAATTGCACCTCATTTTGCCCAGTATGCCCCTTCGCAATTGTTCTATTGCTGCTTCTGGGAGGAGGCTAAACTGGAAGGCTGTCGATATGACAATATACTTAAAGATTAGCTCGATTTTCTATATAATAATAATTCTTGTCATCCAACTCATCCTCTGCTACGACGACTGCTACTAGTTTAGAAAAGACGGAGATATTCCATGGCAGTGAAAGTGTGATAAATACAGTACTACAATTTGCTTCCAAAACAAAGAACAGAATTGATGCCTGCGTAGACAATACACGACCAGCATTGGTTATCGAAAATGAGCAACTACGAAAATGTTTTACGGATGCTAAAAACGCAGGAACAAGGTCAAGATGCATAACTGAAGTTACCGCAGAGAATATCCCATATTGCAAAGAACTATTGCAAATAGTTAATGAACTTCGACACCTAAACGGAATCAAAGGCAATTTTTATTTAAGTGAAAGTGAATATCTTTCTCCTGCAACCTTCCATGAGAAAGGAAAGCCGGCATCTCAAATTATTTATAGTAATGTAAAAGAAATTGTAGAACATCAACGATATATTTTTGAAACTCTATGGAATAAATCAATTCCAGCCAAAGATAAGATGATAGAAATTGAAAATGAAATAGAACCAGAATTCCTTGAAGTTATTTCTGATTGCAAAAAGGCAACTGAAATTTATGTAGAGCTTGCGAGATCGCTAAAAAAAGAAGCTCTATTTCTACTTTCGGATAGTAAAGCTTTGATTAGAGCAGATAAACTCGGAATCATAGATAGTCTTATAGAAGCCTCATCTCAAGGATCCGCTGTCGTAAAGATGATCTGTCCTTTATGTGAAGAAAATTCAGATATTATCAAAAGAATATCGCAGAGGGCTCCGTATATCAAGATTATCAATGGCGGCAGCTCTCATTCTGGTCTATTTGTAGTAGACAGTGCAAAGTTCCTTCGATTTGAACTCAAAGACCCAAAAGCAGAAGAATTTTCAGAAGCGATAGGATTCGTAGTGTACTCAAATAGTAAAGTTAGTGTTAAATCTTCCAAATCGTTATTCGAATTGATTTGGAATGAGCATCTCCAGTATGGAAAATTACAGGAGTACGAAAGACGAAAAGAAGCAGATAAAATGAAAAACGAGTTTATCAATATAGCAGCTCATGAGTTGAGAACCCCTATTCAACCCATCCTCAGCTTATCACAGATTATGCGATCTCAAAAAGTAAACATTGATGAATATCATGAATTTCTGGATGTAATAATCAGTAGCGCAAAAAGGTTACAACGTCTTGCGAACGATATTTTAGATGCTACCCAAATTGAAAGTCATTTATTGAAATTAGATAAAGAGCTATTTAATCTAAATGAAACGATATCTAACGCAGTACACGGCTATAAACAACAGATCGAAACACGTAATCGTACAAATAACAATAATTTGAAATTAGTATTAGAATCTAATGCAGGTGACATTATTACTTTAAAAGCAGATAAAAACAAAATCTCTCAAGTCTTGTCCAATTTATTGAGTAATGCTATTAAATTTACTCGAGAAGGAACTATCTTAGTTAAGGCGGAAAAAAACAAAGGTGGTAAAGAGGCAAATCTAGATGAAGTTATTGTTACTGTAAAAGATACTGGAACTGGAATAGATCCTGAAATATTTCCAAGGTTATTTTCAATGTTTGTCTCAAAGTCATATGAAGATACTGGCTTAGGATTGTTTATCTCCAAAAGTATCATAGAAGCCCATGGTGGTAAAATGTGGGCTGAGAATAATAAAGATGGCATAGGAGCAAGTTTTTCATTTAAAATACCGATAAAATGATTATATATTCATAATAGTAAGAGATTCGCTGTCCGAACCTTTTTCAGCACTTGGAATCAGAGTATCTTCCTCCCATTTTTTGCAAAAAGCAGCACAACAATTATCCGGCAAAAATGCGTACATTATTATCGAACTACCAATATAGATAGAAGGTCGTAGTAAAAAAATCCAATTTTCCTTTCATCAAAGGCCATAGGCTAGTTAGAGGCTGACGATTCTGAGTTCACTGTAGGTATAGTAAAGTTTGAAATATTGACCAACTGATTATGTAAACTTAAAAAAGTTTCATTTGTAGAGTTAGAAACGGTGGGATGCAATACACTAGTGTATGTAATCCATGCTTGGCGTGTTAGGTGGGTCAATTAATCATTGCTAGTCATGATTGCATCTTTGAAAAATCAAGGAAATTGCGTTAAAGTGAAAGTGAAAATCATATAGTTCAATGTCCATGGCCTACCTTTTTTACACTCCATCCCATGGGTAGAATTCAGGATAGACTTGACTACCATTCGCTGGAATAAAATACACCGGTGTAGGTAATCCAAGTGTTTTAGTGGGTATTAGGCGATTGCCTTGCGTAAAGGGGGGTGGCGGCTGGCCTAATACGTAGGAGTAGGGCCTAAAGTGTTGACCGCATCACTGATGCATCTACTTAGCGCAATCTGTTGTGTTTGGGTAAACCCTGGTCGGGCGGCTGCCAAGTTATGAGTAACCACGGTCAAAAACAAATGAAATCTGTCATACTGAGTCATATTTCCATTATTCAGCAAATTCCATATCCCGAGTGTATCAGTTATTGGTTTTGCTCATGCTAAGTGAACGGAGCCTGCGGTGCATATAAAAAGTATAATAGAAACCATCACTTGAAATGGATTATGAGACAAGAACACGTGACCCTGCAAAACGTAGAGGTTTCACAAATATATGATCGAATAAAAAAATACCTACAAGATCTCAAACTGGATATTATCCACGAAGAGAAAATAGAAAATTATTGGGATATAAAGGCGCATAAAGGGACGAAAGGTAGTGTTATCATTGGAAATGTAAGAGATGTTGAGGTAATGATAAGCGGCACGCAGGGTAACTATGATTTAATATTGCGAACCGGTGCTTGGGGTAAAGACATAATTGTTCCAACAGCAATAGCAGGAATTCTGACCGCCGGAGTAGCTGCCATACCGGTAGCTGCTGCGTCGGGTTATCGAGCACATGCATTTGAGAAAAAATTCTGGGACTATATTAAAAAAACGTTATCTGACATTGGAGAAGCAAATGCAGCAATGTCTGATCCTGTAACAGTGACACATTAAATCAGAACTAGGCAATGTTCGGTCAGTACTTATACGAAAGTAAAGAGCGATTTGGGTCATGCGTGATTTCACTAAACTATTTTTCGAATGAACAAGTGAACTAGCAATCGGCTTTTCATATACATTTTCATAATAGCAATTCACATTCAGCATGAATCCTCATTATCCTCTGGACTTCCGGAAAAGGTTCTCCGCCAAGATTAGCTGATATATCATTTGGATTTTCCAAGATCTTGTTTGGTCTGCAAATAAAAGTCATTCATCTCGTGAGTACTGCAGTGAATTGCTATTATACGCAGTTGATCCTTTATAGAGCAGACCTTAAGGTTCCTGCAAGGAAGATTATACTCTGCTTTCCAAATCCATTTGTTCGCAATTGGCATACTAAATGAAAATGTCGCACCTTTACCATCACTATTACTCTCAGCCCGTGTCTTGGCACCATGAGCTTCTACAATACTATTTGATATGGATAATCCTAATCCAGTACCACTTTCTCATCTTTATTGTAATTGTCATTTGCAGCAGTATCGACCACTGGTGATGACGGTATAGAATTATCCAATGAGTAATTCAGTAGTCACTACTAAATATGCCGATACAAAATGACAGGTAGGAAAGTTATACCTGATGTTGCTATCATTATACCTGATTCTGTAGAATACGGATTGCATAGCTTCTACGATCGGGTTTTGATAACGCACCTAAATCCGATATGAGTCATTCCTGTATCGATCATCTGTGGTTGTCGAGCCGCAGGCCGATATCGTAAACAATAATTCGGAGCGCAGATGTGCGAACCACCTTTCACTACTTTTCTTGGGATCCTAAACTGTGGTTGCCTAGGATCATAACTATACTCGGGTGATGTTACTCTTGGATTGACAGAAACTGTGCAGCAGGTTTTGACCTTATTTGCAGATTCATCTAAGTGCGGGACATACCAGTCGGATGTCCATTCCCAAACATTACCGGCCATATCAAATAAACCATAGCCGTTTGGATCAAATGAACCAACAGGAGAGGTACCTTCATATTTATCCATTAATAAATTCTGGTAAGGGAATTCTCCCTGCCATGTATTCGCCATGGGTTTGGTAAGCTGCTCTTTGTTTATTTGATGCACAAATATGCAGACTGGATCCATATTTTATATTATACAACCATGAGGATCTAGATCCTCATTCCCATCCCTAAACTAAAGAATTGCTTCCTCGTCATACAATGAAGTGGAGTGGTGGTGATAATGGCGGCGGTCCTGGTGGCGGTCAGGGAATGATTTTATAGATAAACTATTCTACTCCCTCTTCCAATTCTTCTTCTTCATCTGCTTCTGAAACATCCTCATCATCATTTTTTTCTCTTTCAGTACTCATAAGTGGCCGACAAGCTGGTTGGAATATATTAAGATTATTAGTTTAGGTAATATGAACAACATTTCTTAATGGCAGGATAATTGTTCCTGGTCTTACAGCTAGTTATATTTTTGAATTCAAACATATGAAGTAAGACTAAAAACTGTCTTTTAGATTGTCTTTTTTGTTTTTGGTTGTTGTCTGATAAAATCAAGAAGAATGCTCTAATCTTTTATACGCTATTTCAATGTATTCGCACAATCTTATTTATATCCTTTTTTCTATATTTTCTTATTGTCAGAAAATCTGTAAGGACGTTTAAGAAGGGATATGACGGTATCAATGGTAACAAGGAAATTTCATTTGGTAGCAGCAAAAAAGGGATCTTTTGATATAATTGTAATAATGGATATATAGATATAGATATGATGAGGAACTATCTCATCATACCTAATACTACTGGCGTTGGATGAATATAGAACCTTTTTATCCTTACAGCAGAGATATCAGTAAGATAACTCTTCTTTGTTTATTTCATGCCCAAAAATGAAGAGAGGATTCATAAGAATTCTCATGAGGATCTAGATCCTCATACCCTCCTAAAGAATTGCTTCCTCGTCGTACAGTATCATAGGCTGTCATGTGTGCTTTCTTTAGCCTCAGCATCCCACAGCTGAATGTGTTTATCAAATTAGGGAATATCACATATCCATATTCCATCGATATCTCCACCTTTGTCAGTCCTATAGAAGACAAGACAAGAAGACACTTTTATTCAATTATCAAGAATTCTGTATGGTAGTCAGGACGAAGAATATAATTAATTGCATACCACATGACTTGGGGGAAGTAGTGGTAGTAGTAATGAATAGAGATTACTAATTCATCACTATCCCACGAAGTCTCTATTTGTTGTAACACCGGAGTAATCTTATTCGTTTTGAAGAACTATATCAATAATATAGAATCATAGATAACTGTTAGTGATTTTATGACTATGGAAGACAAAGAAGAAGAGAATATTAAGAAAATAGAATAAGTCTTTCCTGAAGGTAATTTAGAAGCAGACGGTAAATTTCTTATCATAGTGTTGTATAGTCTCATCCAAATATGACTAGAGTATTAAAACTTCTTATTACGAAAGCA
>Ga0207663_10001667_pt1 | contig 10461 bp, 12 predicted proteins | sample LARL53metaG_FD_184346 | JGI IMG/M metagenome (GOLD analysis project Ga0207663, IMG submission 184346) | Corn, switchgrass and miscanthus rhizosphere microbial communities from Kellogg Biological Station, Michigan, USA - LAR L5-3 metaG... | ecosystem: Host-associated > Plants > Roots >...
CCCCAGTGATGTAGTCGCATCGCCCATGATCAATTTTTTTGGCAATAGCCAATGCCTCCGCTATGGACATTTTCATCATTCGTGGGTCCGTTTTGTTGAATGGGAAAATTAGAGATGTCCAGTATATAGCCTCGGAACTAAGCCGCCCAGCGAAACATGATCGTCATAGAACCGGCACTTCGCAGGCAAAACTGCGAATCAGGCTTGCCACCTGATCCGACAGCAACACCTCAAAATGGTTCAGTTCGACCACTTCGTAATGGGCGCCGGTCAACGCGGTCTGGCTGGCCACGGTCACCGCCCCATCATTGTCACCAGCCAAAAACGGCAGGCCATGCGAGCCGACGATTGCCAGATGCGGCTTGAGGTGATGCGCCAGCCGCAAGCCAGTCAGTAATGGACTATAAAAGCGCAAATCCTGCACCAGAGGGTGCGAAGTGAACAGTGCTATCAAATCGGCATGGCGCAGGCCACCGAAGGGTGCACACAATGTCACCACGCGGACGACGTGCGCTGAGTTGGCGCAACCCAGCGCCAAGATGCCCCCCAGACTATGGCCCACCAGCATCGTAGGTTGGGCAGCTTCTTCGATCTGATGGGCCAAGCGCTGCGCGACGCTGGTTGTCGGTTCGTTGATCGAGTACTGAAAAAAGCGAGCCGGGTAGTCCAGTTGCTCCCGCAACCATGCAAAGGAGCGAGGTGACGCCCCGGCGCCATGAACATACAAGATAAGCAACAGAGAACTCAGCGTTTAGTGGCCGTCTATTTATTTCTTGGTAATCGGAAATTCGTAGGCGGCAAAGACGCGGGCTGGTTGGCGTTGCGGTCTCTCTCGATCACGTCGTTGCCATCGACGGCGGTAATCGTTATAATGACAATCAAGGCCATGCAGGTAGACGCTCTGGCGCAGTGCTTGATCGAGAGCCGCATCCACTTCCGCAATCACGGCTGCCTTATCATCTCGGTGCTTGTCAAGTGCTGCGAAGAACAGGTCACCAATTGTTGTCATCCGTCATCCCCGTGCAGTGATCTATAGCTAATGTGCCTATGCGGTTAGCATAGGTCAACTGACACGGTTTAGTGAATCGACGTGGTGCGACTCGGCCAGTCCGATTCATCACTGTCATCGGCCATTTGCTGTTGCAGCAGCAGGGTCTCGTGCTCGAACTCATCGCTGCCCAGGCAGGGATTGAGGTTCAGGCGATTGCGCTGATAGGTGCCGGTTAGGCCGCGTAAGGTTTCGATCTGCTCGAAGCCGATTACTTTGCCGAAGGCATAGATGAAGCAGAGCGCGATGTCGGCGATGCCAGCCTCGTGATCGATCTCTTTGATCGCCAACAAATGTGACAAGGTCAAGGCATTTCCCACCATCAGATCGCGGCGTGCCTCCACTTCATCCGGAGCACCTTGCTCGGTTAGCCGATCATCGATGTCGCGAATCATGTCGAGAAGATGCTCTCGCTGGAGTTCGGCGACAAACGCACACTCCGGCAAGATCAAAGAGACGCCAAACTTGTCCATCAGTTAAAAATCCTCGTTGAAATTACCCACCGCCATCCGATCGCCCCACGCCAGCAAGTCGCGGTAGCCGCCGATTCGGGTTAAACGGCTGTCATCACGCAGGAAAATTTGCGGTACTGTGCGATGCCTGTCATGCAGACCGAGATCGTCGTACATCGTCTGCCGTACGACGTCGTCATCAAGGACTTCCTCGATAAAGGGAATCGCGCGTTCGCGCAGATAAGTTTTGGCCATATCACAATATGGACAGGTGGTCTTGCTGTAGATCACAATATTCATTGCCTATTTATGCCGGCTGTAAGCAATATTCAGGTAGGCGACATGGTCGCCAGCCTCCTTGGCCAGGATCGGTAGGTCATGTTTGTGGCAGAATCGGAGGAAATACATGCCGACCTGCTTGATCGGCGAACGCTGGGTCGCCCGATCGATCGCCATGTCAATCGCCTGCACGATATGTGTCGGCTGCTTACTGAGGTCGATCAACTGCTCATTGAGACGAAATTGATCAATCACCCGTACCTGTCGGGTATCGCCAGACTCCAACAATTTGTCCCAGGTTTGGAACATCAGGTTGTTCCAATCGTAACCTTGTTCGTCGCGGTTCTCCCAGGCAGCGCGAATGCTACACCGCTTTCCTTCAAATCGCACGCCGGGATAGGCCGCGAAGATCGAGTCACCGATATCACCGCGCACCAGCTTGATGAACAGGGCTTTACGCCACCATTCGGCTTCTGGCACGAACGCTTCGTCCGGGTCACCTACCTTAAGCTTGCCATTCTTCGGACTGACATTGAACGCAAGCCGCCGCCCCTGCTCGTCGAGCACCGCCTGCTGACTGATCGTGCGCTGATTGATTGCGTCGAAGATATGGACATTGCCGGCGATCAGTTGCACGAAGTCTGAATCGCTCGACACGATCAGATGTTCATCGTCGGGGTGCCGGGCGATCCACCGGGCCACGAAGTCATCACCTTCGATGTCGGTCTCTTGCAAGACGGTGCAGCGAGTCTCGGTAGCCAGATAGGTCTGCAAAGCGTTCAATGCCTGAAACATGTGCTGTTGTTCGCGTTGCTCACGCGGGGACAGGCTGGCGTTACGCCGGGCCTTATAGCCGGGATAGATGGTGGACCGCCAACTTCCACGATCCACGGCGAACACCATGTGCTCGATGTTGAAGTCGCGATACAGTTTACGCAGGCTGCGAAAGATGATCTGCGTCGCCAACGCCGCCTGGGTCTCGGCGTCGCCAGCCGCCACATAGCGGGCGCGATGGAAAAGATTGTGCAGATCGACGATGCCGAAGCGCATATCAGTCCAATCGTGCCGAGAACGGCACGGAATCATTCAGACCGTGACTGCGGCACACATCGGCGAACCACTCATCGATCACCTGTTCATCACTACGTCCACTGTAACCGTTACTACGCAAAAATTCGATCCATGTCTCGTTCCAGTCGAACTCGAAAAAGACACCATCGATGCCCTGCTGAGGATCGAATCCCGAGTTGATGATCGCGATCCATGGTTCGTTTTTTAGGGTGGCGCGCTGTTTTTCGTAAACAAATTTATCCAGCTTGCCGTGCTGGTAATCGACATTGAGGCGTGCCAAATCGCGCTCGACACCCGGCGGGTGGTCTAACTCCACCCGCCGAAGCGCCGCATCGTATTCAGTAATCCGGCCATGCCGGTATTCGATATCCAATAACTCCCGCGCCAAGGCTGCTGGATCATCTGTTCGGCGAATGTATGCCAAACTGCGCTCCAACGCCTCGCCTTCTAGACGGTAGTGAGCCTCAGCCTCGCTATAGGCATTGCCTACTAAGCCCCAGGAGGCTGGGGTCCAATGGAAAGGAATCCAACGACGCAGGAACCCAACCATGCTAGCTCTCAGTGCCGCGCAGAAGGTAGTTGTAGCTACCGTGCTCGGTCTCAATCAGCAGGCTGCCAATGCCCTCCTTGGCGAAGCGAATGGTGCATGGCAGGTTGCCCGCCAATTTTAGCACTGCCAAGAAGTGCGGTGCCCTGAACACCATCCCCGGTGGCAAGGACACCGGATCAATGTCCTCGGCCAAAGCCACGCTAGCCTGATGACTAGAGGCGCCCTTGCCACCGATCACCAGGAACAGTGTGCGATCGGTGTATGTCACACCGAAGTGCTGATCAACTTGCGCCAGCATGCTGGTTAGTTGGATGACTTCGGTCAGCTTGGCTCTGTTCGGGGTGACCGATACCTCCCAGTTGATATTCTGCACACGGGCACGTTCACCGATCATACGCGGGTTGATCGTCTTGAACCGGGCGAGGCCACCGACCGCGTCGGTGAACTCAAGTTCGGCGACGAAGTCAGCGTCGTCGCGAATTACCCGGCGGGCTTGCAGCTTGGCTTGCTCGGTCTTGTACGACGCGAAATCCAACAACTGCCGCAGCAACCCGACATTACTGATGCCAAACTCGCCGGCAAACTCCGGCACCACATCCTTGAGATCGGCGAACAAAAACAGCATCTTGTCGTCACTATAGGCTTCTACCTTGGTGCCGGTGGTCAGCCCTTCGACGCGAATCTTGTCGAACAGCGATCCAACTTGGCGGGTCATATCCAACAAAAGTTCTCTCATATATTCATCCTCTACTAGAGTATCATAATCCTGTATTTGACGATCGGAGTCAAATTCTAAGTCCAACTGAACAGATCATCCCCCGCGCGTATTTTGGTATGAGTCAGGTCCCACCCCAAAACACCGCACAAATTCATGATTTTGTTGTCGATAATCGTTTCTTCCATCGCTTCATCATTGAATGGAAGTTCGGTGAACCAACGCGGCAGGTGCGGCTCATCGATCGGATAGGCGACCGAAGTCATGCCCAAGGTGTTCTTTTTCAACTTGCAGACGATAATACGATTACTATCGGTGATGCGATTGACATAGCGATCATCGTTCACCTCGCACAGCCGGTTCCAGTTGATTGAGGCCAACACGTGCCCTGGGAGATTGACCCGATCGGTGCGGCGTGTGGTGAGGCTAAGGCCGGCACGATTGCTGCTGTCAACCTTGCTGGTAAACGCCGCGAGGTTGGCCACCTTCTTGGGCGATCCCTTGGTCCAGGCCGGCTGGGTCTTGAAGCTGCGGCGGAAGTCACGGATGTCGGCGAATATTTGGGTCTGCGACACGCCGGTCAGCAAGTCCATCAGCAACTTTTCCAAAAACTGCTGCATCACCTTTGGGGTATCCGCTCGCTTGAGGTCAAGTCCCATGGGCTTGAGTTTGCCCGGCTTACCGTCGACATCCAGCCGCGTGCCTTCCTTGTCGATCATCAGCACTGCGTATTTCTTCTTCTTGATGAACAGACCGGTGCGAGCCACCAATTCGCGCCCAGCCCGGATAATACTTCCACGTTGTTTTGCAGTGTTGAATGTTCTCGCCATGAAATCGGTAAACGTGGTGTTGGTCTCCTCAGCGATGGCGTCATACATCGCTATAATCCCCTCGGCCGACCAGTCACAGTCGTGGAAATCTGGGTGATCTTTCAACACTCGATAGGCTGAGAAATAACATGAATCAGTATCGGCATAGATGATTGTTTCGCCCTGATGATCATATTCGCCTGTGATGATCTGATTTATCTGTGCATTCATGTGGCGGACAATAATTCGACCGCTCAAGGTAGTAGATTGACCGAGAAGTTCATTATAGAATCGCAGCCCTTCATTGAGCATCGCGCCATAGAGTGAATTCAGCAGAATTTTCCTCGCTTGTTGCCGCTGGTACCAGAACTCGGCGACACGACCGAATTCGGCTTTTGCCTCGGCTGTCTCAGCAGTCTTGCATTGCTGCTCGAATGCCGTCTGTTTGGATTGCATCTCGGTACGCTCGGAATACCATTTACTCAACAACGCCGGGATCATCCCATCGGTCTCGGTATCGAAGATCGTGCCATTGGCGGTGATACACACATGATTGGCCGGATCGAACACGTAGGCATGCAATTCGGCGCCAGTGAACGTGCGCGTGGTCACCGCGTCGGTCCGATGATCGAAGAAGTCCACGGTCAACACTGCGGCGTCCTGCTCGTGCATGTGCTGCACTTCCAAGGTGCAGAACAAACCGTCCCATGCTTCAGCCCGCGCTATCCCGTCGGCAATGCGCTGCTCAATCAATGCCAGGGTCTCGATCGGCTGTACCTGTCCGACCAACGTCTCTGGGGACATGTTGAGGGCGCGGATGGCGGAGGGGTACAGGCTGTTGATATCGACGCAGCCGACATAATCCTGCAAGCCGGTCTTCGGCTTCGCTACATAGGCGCCGACCACCGGGGAATGATCTTCATCCTCGTCTTCATCGTCATCGGTCAGTGTCTCGTCGATTTCCTCACGTTTACGCTCCGGCACCACCCGACCCATCAGATGCATCTCGTTGATGATCGCCTGTTCAACCAGCGCCACGCTGCCCATCGTGGTGGGCAGCAGCACGCCATTGGCATGGGCGATCTGGTTGGCCAAATCGATGAACTTGCGTTTGCGATCGATCTTCACGATCAGCATCGTATCTTGCCGATTATAGGCGATGAATTTGTCGAAGTCCTTCTTGTATAGCTCATCCAAGGTACCGGAATACGGCACCTTGGTTTCACCTAGTTCTTCCTCGGCAATGGCGTTCAATGCGTAAGACAGACGCTGCTGTTGATTGTGCTTAGCGTAAAGGTCGAGATAATCCAGGTGAACCCGACCACACAGGTCGTAGGTGTCCACGAGCCGGCCGAATTTGTTCTTGTACTGGCGTGCCTGTGGCAATTGATCCCATAGGCAAAGCTGGGCGGTCGCTTGAATCGAAAGCAGCCGGCGGATACGATTGACCAAATACGGCACGTCGTAGCTCGAACTATTCCAGCCGGAAAGGCAGTCGATGTCCTCTATGTCCGCCAGGAATGCCGCAAGTAACTCGGCCTCGTTGTCGAACAATCGACTATCGGGAAATTTTCCGACAATTGCTTGGGCGTCATCCCAACTATAGCTGGCTGGGCGCAGTAGATAGCTGAGCAGTTTCTGGTCAGCCGAACGATACAGGCTTATTGCGGTGATCGGGTTGAACGGATCGCTGGGTGGCGCAAAACCGCGTTCCAAATCGAAGCCGGCCTCGATGTCGAAGAACCCGAGATGCAGCGTCGGCGCGTCCATTCCTTGGTAATGATCGACCAAGGCGCGAAACACCGGTTTGATGTCTGGCTCGAAGATGCGGCGTCCATTATTCCGCATTTCTCGTAATTTGTGGTAGAACTTTTGCCGATTGGTCAGCGCCACCTTCTTGCAATGGTGGCCATAGATCGAACGATGGTTGCCATGGACGTCTTCATAATAGAAGACATAAGGCGCTGGAATATCACGTAGTATTCTCTGGCCGTGCACTCGTTCTGCTATACGAACTTGATCATCATTTCTATCTAAAATTGCATCAATATAACTCATTCAATTCCTACTCTATCACCGTACAACTCCTAGTATAGTTATATCGCATCCGTAGATCAAATAAAGCAACACGCCCCTGGCGGAGGCCAGAGGCGTGTTAATCGCAGGCCGGTAGTTTGAACTTAGGCGGCGACGGCGTGCATGGGCATTGGGATCATGGCGCCCGTGCTGCTGGAAGTGGACGACACGCTCTTGCTCTTGCGCTTGCGCGGCGCCACCGGCTTGTCGGCGAGCAGCGCCTTGCGGATCATTGCCCACGACGCCTTGGTCGGCAGCCGTAGCTGCTTGCGCGCGAGGGCAAAGGCAAGACGCACATCGGCCCAGGTCGAACGGGGGGAAAGGCCGAGAAGTCGGCAGTCGATCCGCATCTGTGCCTCGCGCCGGCTCAGCCGCACGGCCGCAGCGGCGATCGCCACTTGGCTGCGCTCGCGACGGGTCATCAGCTTCCTCTTCTTCGCCTTCGGCGCGGTACCCGCCCGCTGCCGGCGGCGCCACGATGCCGTCATCGCCGCGCTGCGGATCGGACTCGGCGGTCCCTTGCGCTTGGCACGCGGCTTGGCCGGCGCCGTGCCAGTCTTCCGCCGACGCTTCCACGCCCGCTTCATGATATCCGAGCGCTCGCCCGACGTCAGGCGCAGAGTGCCACGGACCGTCATCTCACTTCGCATTTCCAGTCTCCAATGTTTCTGCGTCAGAACCCGCATTAGTCTCACCTTAGCATCATTCGAAGCTATGTCAACCAGACTTTGGCCCTGCATAAATATCGATTAAATTATATCCAGATTTTAACCGTATGGAATTAATCACTTTCGAGACGACTCGGCCGGCGCCGCGCATCACGTTACACATCGACGACTGCATTAACTCATTGACTTCACTGGCGATTTCCGGCGTGCGCTACGATGCGATCGTCACCGACCCGCCGTACGAGATCGGTCTGCACAACAAAGGCTGGGACCGCACGGGGATCAGCTTTTCACCGGAGCTATGGCATCTATTGCACGCCGTATTGAAGCCGGGCGGCTATCTGGTAGCCTTCGCGGCGGCGCGGCTCTACCATCGGTTGGCCCTGGCGGCCGAGGATGTCGGATTCGAGATTTATCCGTTCCTTGCTTGGAAATTTGCCGGCGGCTTGCCCAAGCCGATCAATGTCAGTGAATTATTTGACCGCGACAATCTGACGGAGCGGACAATCCTGGGCGAGCGGGCGGGGTCGGGATTCACCACGGCCAATGTGCGGCAGGGGGCGCAGAACCGCAGCAAGACGCGGTTTGCGGTGCGTGCCCGCCATGTCTCGCCGGAGGCGCAGACATGGCGCGGCTGGTATTATGGCGTGAACTGTTTTAAGCCGGCGCTCGAACCGATTCTGCTGGCGCAACGGCCACGGGAAGGTCGTTCGATCGATAATCTACGCCAGCATGGCGTCGGGGCGCTGAACCTCGCGGCGCTGCATGAGCGCACCGGACATTGGCCGACCGTTCTCTTGGAGCATGCCAAGGCGCGTCGCTCGGATCATGAATCGCAGCATCCGAGTGTCAAGCCAGTAGCCCTGCTGGAAGACTTATGTCGGTTGCTGTGCCCACCGGGGGGGCACATCCTCGATCCGTTTGCCGGTACCGGATCAACGGGGATCGCGGCGCAGAACGGTGGGTATGACTGCACACTGATCGAAGTCAATCCTGAGATGGAGGCGGTGATTCGCCGTCGTCTCGAAGGTTTTGACTTGCATCTCCGACCGAACGACCCCTAGTTTACCGGGCGATGCTCGGGGTCCATCGAGCGGCGATACCGGACAACTCGATCTGACTGACGGAGGCGATTGAGTTCACCTTTAATCGCGCAGTCGGTCACCAAGCGACCAAACTTGGCGGTGCAGGCATCGGCGAGATATTGGTTCGATCGGGTCGGTTCGGCAGAGTACAGACTGATGAGATATTGGCGTTCATCCTCCGTCCACTTCTGGCGCGACAAGAGGTCATCTGGTAACAAATCATGCAGTTGCTCCACCGCCCACGCAGGGAACGCATCCATTTTCCGCCAGCGCTGCCACATCCCCTCGGTCACGGCGGGAATATCCAGGCCGTTCTGGCGTTGGGCAGCGTTCTTGTAGAGGAGCGACTTCACGACCCCATGGCGTTTCGGAAATTGGCGGCCGATGATGCGATCGACATCCTCACGGGTGTAACTCGTGCCATTGGTCGGCCTCTCATGCGATTGCCGGAGATCACTAATCGTGTGCTGTTGTTCGACAATCGTCCGCGTGCAGGTGGTGAGTTTGGCTTCGAGATCGATATGCCGTTGCCGCAGGTCATCGATCTGCCGTTCAGCCGCAGCCAGCCGTACGCGCAGATCGCCATTCTGGCGTTCGGCTGATGCCTTGGCATCGCGTGCCGCTTTCAGCGCCGACGACTTGCCATCGACGACCCGCAACACTTCCGACGGCGGCTTGTCCGGTGTCAGCCGGCGCAACCCGGCCTGTGAATTTTCCAAATCGAGCCCGCAAGTCGACTGATGCCACATCCGATCGATAATCACCCAGATACGGCGCACCTCGATATCGTTCATCGTTCCTCCGCAAACAAAAAGAGGCCGAAAACGTCTCAAATAAAAGAAGTGGAGCGATTGGTAATCGCTCCGCCAGCGTCAGTGTCGACTGGGGTCGCATTCCGGCAGACGGCCGGTACGAATCAGTCTGTATTTCTTACCTTTGATTGCGTCCTGGTCGATCAGTCGGCCAAATTGTTCAGTACAGCGCCGCGCCAAGGCGGCGTTCTGCTCCTGCGGATTGGCCCGGCACAAGGTAATCAAAAAACCATCTTCCTCGGCTTTCCACATCGGCTTTGCCTCCGACCGCCGCTTCGGGTACGCCAACGAAGCGATCTGCGCGTATGCACGGGCCGGCACCTTCTTCTCGCGCTGCCAGCGCTGGATGTCCTCGGTGGACACCAAAAAACAGCCCGGAGTAAGGTGAGTCGCGTCCGCGTAGTCCTTGCGCCAGCCATAGGTGCAACCGCGTTGTGCGGCCAATGCCACCATGAACTGATCCAAGGGGTAAGTATCATTCACCGGCTGCGGCTGGAGCAGCTTGACCATTTGAGCCAGCCGATCATTGTCCGCTTCCAACCGCCGGATTGCCTCTTTCAGTCGTGCAATCTCGTTCTCGCTTGTTGCTTGCGTGGTCCCAAGCTCATCGAGATCGGTGTCACCGACAGCCATCTCGTTTCTCCTTGGCGTATGAATATCCAGGATGCCATTCACAAAGCCGTGCGTCAACCCCTTTCATGCATTTCTGTGACGGTTATGTGCTCAACACAGAGTCATCGATAGAGTTCAGCCATGTCCAGTTACATTGAGAATGTCCTCCAACGAGGATAGGTCCTCCTTCTTCTGGAACAAATCGTTCTTGTGGGCCGTGCGGGCGGCCCCGAGCAGATGTTTAGTTTTGACACCAAACTCTTCGGCCAAATGTTTCGCAGTTT
>Ga0207663_10001671_pt1 | contig 10450 bp, 8 predicted proteins | sample LARL53metaG_FD_184346 | JGI IMG/M metagenome (GOLD analysis project Ga0207663, IMG submission 184346) | Corn, switchgrass and miscanthus rhizosphere microbial communities from Kellogg Biological Station, Michigan, USA - LAR L5-3 metaG... | ecosystem: Host-associated > Plants > Roots >...
TGCGGCGCGAGATCAAGCTTGCCCGCCGCGCGCTGGTTGCGGACGCGATGATCAAGCGCGTGATCCAGTTCGCCCGGCAAGGCTACAAGGACATCGATTTTCCGGTCTACGACACCGACTGGGACTCCGAAGCCTACCTCACGGTATCCGGCCAGAACTCCAACAATTCGGTGTCGCTGAAGGACGATTTTCTGCGCGCGGTAGAGACGGACGGTGATTGGAGCCTGATCGGACGCACCAACAGGAAGGTGACGAAGACGCTGAAGGCGCGCGAGCTTTGGGAGAAGATCGGTTACGCCGCCTGGGCCTCCGCCGATCCGGGCTTGCACTTCAACACCACGATGAACGACTGGCACACCTGCAAGGCGTCCGGCGACATCCGCGCCTCCAACCCCTGCTCGGAATACATGTTCCTGGACGACACCGCCTGCAATCTGGCCTCCGCCAATTTGCTCGCGTTCTATACGACGACGGCATCCACCTCCGCCGCAAGCGGCGCCCCCACCCTTCCCTCCCCCGCAAGCGGGGGAGGATTAGGGAGGGGACGTTTCGACGTCGAGTCCTACGAACACCTCTGCCGGCTGTGGACCATCGTGCTCGAAATCTCGGTCATGATGGCGCAGTTCCCCTCCAGGGCGATTGCGGAGCTGTCATATGAATTCCGCACACTCGGTCTCGGCTTTGCCAATATCGGCGGGCTGTTGATGACCATGGGCCTTTCCTACGATTCGAAGGAAGGCCGCGCGCTGTGCGGCGCGCTCTCAGCGATCATGACCGGCGTCGCCTATGCCACCTCGGCCGAGATGGCAAAAGAGCTCGGCCCCTTCCCCGGCTACAAGAAAAACGCCGCGCACATGCTGCGGGTGATCCGCAACCATCGCCGCGCCGCGCACGGCGAATCCCGCGGCTATGAGGGCCTCTCCGTCAATCCGGTGCCGCTCGACCATGCCTCCTGCCCGCAAGGGGACATCGTCGCGCACGCGAGGGCTGCCTGGGACAAGGCGCTCGAACTTGGCGCTGCGCACGGCTATCGCAACGCGCAGGCCACAGTTGTTGCGCCGACCGGCACCATTGGTCTGGTCATGGATTGCGACACCACCGGCATCGAGCCGGATTTTGCGCTGGTGAAATTCAAGAAGCTTGCCGGCGGCGGCTACTTCAAGATCATCAACCGCGCCGTGCCAGAGGCCCTGCGCGCGCTCGGTTACCGGGAGGCGGAGATTGCGGAAATCGAGGCCTACGCGGTCGGCCACGGCTCGCTCTCCAACGCACCCGCGATCAATATTTCCACCTTGAAGGCCAAGGGTTTCACCGACGAAATTCTCGCCAAGGTCGAGGCAGCGTTGCCGACCGCCTTCGACATCAAGTTCGCCTTCAACAAATGGACGCTCGGCGAAGAGTTTTTGCGCGACACCTTGAAGCTCGAGCCGGAAGTGTTCGCCGCGCCGAATTTCGACCTTCTCGCGGGAATCGGCTTTACCAAGCGCGAGATCGAGGCGGCGAATGTCCACATCTGCGGCGCGATGACGGTCGAAGGCGCCCCGCATCTGAAGGCCGAGCACTATGCCGTGTTCGATTGCGCCAATCCCTGCGGCAAGATCGGCCGGCGTTATCTTTCGGTCGAAAGCCACATCCGCATGATGGCGGCGTCGCAGCCGTTCATTTCGGGCGCGATCTCGAAAACCATCAACATGCCGAACGACGCAACGGTTGAGGATTGCAAGGAAGCCTATCTCCTGTCGTGGAAGCTCGCGCTCAAGGCCAACGCGCTTTACCGCGACGGCTCAAAACTGTCGCAGCCGCTGAATGCGCAGCTCATCAGCGACGAAGATGAGGCGGACGATGCGGTCGAAAGCTTCCTGGAGAAGCCGATGGCCGCGCGCGCCGCGCAATTGTCGGAAAAGGTGGTGGAACGGCTGGTCGAGCGCATCGTGGTGATGCGAGAGCGCGAGAAGATGCCGGATCGCCGCAAGGGCTATACCCAAAAGGCCGTGGTCGGCGGGCATAAGGTCTATTTGCGAACCGGCGAATATGACGACGGGCGGCTCGGCGAGATCTTCATCGACATGCACAAGGAGGGTGCTGCCCTTCGCTCCTTCATCAACAATTTTGCGATCGCGGTCTCGCTCGGCCTGCAATACGGCGTGCCGCTGGAAGAATATGTCGATGCCTTCACCTTCACCCGTTTCGAGCCGGCCGGTCCCGTGCAGGGCAACGATTCCATCAAATACGCGACCTCGATCCTCGACTACGTGTTCCGCGAACTGGCGGTGAGCTACATGGGCCGCTTTGACCTGGCGCATGTGGACCCTAGCGAGTCAAATTTCGACGCCATTGGCAAGGGCGTCGAGGAAGGCCGCCCGCCGGAGCAGGCGAGCAGCAAGTATCTGTCGAAGGGGTTGACGCGCTCCCGCACCGACAATCTCGTCGTCATGCGCGGTACTTCTGTTCCCTCCACTGGAGCGGGGCGAGACGAGCGAAGCTCGCTCGCGGGGTCGGCGAGCGACGCGAGCCGGGGTGGGGTGAGCGACGCGCACGCTGTCTCTTCTCCCTCCCCCCTTGCGGGGGAGGGTCGGGGTGGGGGGTCATCGAGAGTAACCTCCCTCGCCTCTCACGGCCCAACCGCGCGCGCCACCGACGCCACCGAAGGCGCGGTCGCCTTGAAGCAGGAAGCGCAGCACGGCCTTTCGCCGACGGAGAAGCTGGAGGCGATGCAGTGGAGCAAGGCGGGAGCTGCCGCATCCGCGGCACCTTCAAAAGCCGAACGCCGCGCGGAAGCCAAAGCAAAAGGCTACGAAGGCGAGATGTGCTCGGAGTGCGGCAACTTCACCCTTGTGCGCAACGGCACCTGCATGAAGTGCGATACGTGCGGATCGACGACGGGGTGTTCGTGATTAGACGATGATCGTCATGGCCGGGCGCCGACCCGGCCAGTCACGACTAAGAGAAAGGGGCGGCCGCGAGGCCGCCTCTTCTACTTTAAATGACGTTGATCTTCGTCCCGGTGATCCGTGACGGTGTGAAGCGGCTGCTCAAAAGTCGAATTCTACTCACCGTTGTAGTTCGATCTTTGAGTTTTCACGCTGCACTGCAGCTAAGTCTCTGTCGGATATTCGATGGCCAATTATTGCTGTTTTCCGCGCTTTCTGGTTTTGTTCTTAATCAACCATTGGGTGAGACATGACCGATCAGAAATACAAGGTTTCGATTAAGGGACCAGGTTTGACATTCGATCAAGCCGTCGAAAAATCTGATGCAAACGCCATTATGACTTTCGTAATGACAGGAAGCGCGTTGCCTACAGGTGGGACATCCGGGAGCGGAGCAAGAGGCGGAGATGTGCGAGGAGCCACCGCAGGTACACCAAACTTAGGCGGCAGCCGCACTCAAACGATCAAGCAATTCATCGCGACGAAGCGGCCCGACACGCAATATGAACGCGTTGCTTGTCTTGCTTACTATCTTACACACCACGAAAACACTCCTGAATTTAAGACAGTTGCGATCACGAAAGCCATCGCTGCACAGCCGAAGCTTTCCAACCCGTCGCAGATAGTCAACGATGCGACTAAGACCTACGGCTTTCTTTCCGCAGCCAGCAAAGGAATGAAACAGATTTCTGTTCTAGGGGAAGCGGTAGTTGAAGCGCTGCCAGATCGAGAGGCCGTAAAGACAGCAATTGCAAACAATCGGCCCAGAAAGAAGGGCAAGCGAGCTACTAAAAAGAAAGTTTAGTCCGAGGTCGGATGCTTGAGCAAATTGCCGTTGGCCTAAAGGCACATTTTCCGGACAAGCTCATCGACGAGCTCTTATCCGCTTATCAAGATTCAAAGCGCAACTTCTTCCTCGGGGGGCTGCGATTGAATGCTGTCGAGGGTGGCCGTTTCTGTGAAGCGGCCATGCGAATGCTCGAACATGCGACGACGGGGAAACATACCGACTTGGGTCGTATGCTTGATAGCGAGAAGCTAATTAACACGCTGGCCAACTATGATAAGTCGCGATTTTCAGACAGCATCCGACTTCACATTCCTCGCGCCATTCGCGTTGTATACGATATCCGAAACAAACGAGACGCCGCCCACCTCGCAGACGACATCGACCCGAACTTGCAAGACGCTACGTTGGTCACCTCCAATCTCGATTGGATATTAGCCGAGCTCGTTCGCCTTTATCACAAGGTAAGCGCTGATGATGCCAGCGAGATCATAGATGGTCTTGTTGCCCGCAAGGTACCAGTCATCGAAGACTTCAATGGCTTCCTAAAAGTTTTAAATCCGAAGCTGAAGGTTTCTGGTTATTTGTTAGTACTCCTCTATGAGCGAGGCAGTGCTGGTGCGACTTTTCGAGAGTTGGAAACTTGGGTTCGACCTTCCATGCGAGGCAATCTTCGACGTACACTTAGAAAGATGGTGGATGACGATGCCACACTGCACGAGGATAGCAGCGGGCTCTTCTTCTTAACCAAGCGCGGTCGAAATGAGGTAGAGAGTCAAAATCTGCACAATGTTGTTTAGCCCGTAGGATGGGTTGAGCGCTTGCGAAACCCATCGGGGTACTTGGCGCGGGTTGACGCGATGGGTATCGCGGAGTTCATCATCGGGCGCGCATTCGCGCGACCCGTTGGCTCCGCCCATCCTACGAACTAGTTCCCATCCTCGTCATTCCGGGATGCGCCGTGAGGCGCAGACCCGGAATCCATTGAGCCGCACGATGTCAGGAGAATGGATTCCGGGTTCGCTCGCCTAGCGCAAAAATGATGCTTGCATCAATTTTGTCGCAGGGCTCGCGCCCCGGAATGACGAAGGAAGAAGCATTAGCCCGCGCGCAACTCATCTCACAGGGTTGATGTCGCTGTCCGGGCTAACAGGATAATGTGAAGTGGATGCACACCCTGTTCGCCATCGCCGGCGCGGCCGTCAATCTTGCGGCCTGCGTCAGTTATATCCGCGCCATCCTCAAGGGCGAGGCGACGCCGAACCGCGTCACCTGGTTCCTCTGGGCGCTCGTGCCTGTCATCGCCGGCGCCGCCCAGTTGCGTGCCGGCGTCGGGATTTCGACGCTGGTGGTGCTATCCGTCGGGGCCGGTCCGGCCTGCATCGTGCTGGCCTCTTTCGCCAAGGCAACCGGTTCGTGGAAGCTCGGACCATTCGATTACGCCTGCGGCGCATGTTCGCTCGCGGCGCTCGCGCTCTGGGCCGTCACGGGCGATCCGGTCGGGGCCATCGTGCTTTCGATTGTCGCGGATGCGGCCGCGGCCCTCCCTACCTTAAGGAAGGCATGGCTTGCGCCGGCAACCGAAGACCGCTTCGCCTATCTGATCTCGTTCGCTGGAATGATCCTGGGCATTCTCTCGGTCCGGGAGGCGACGTTCTCCGCCTACGCCTTCAATGCCTATCTGCTGGTGGCCTCCGGCGCTCTCGTTCTGATCCTTTATCTGCCGCGCAGACGTTATCTCGCCCGCTTTACAGCTCGTCATGGCCGGGCTTGACCCGGCCATCCACGTCTTTCTTGCTTGTTTGGAGTAAAGACGTGGATGCCCGGCACAAGGCCGGGCATGACGAAGAATGAGCGCTCGCCTTGCTCGCGCCCCGGAATGACAAAGGAAGAAGCATTAGCAAGCGTAGCCCGGATGAGCGAAGCGAAATCCGGGTCTTCCCATTAATAGTGGCTCCGCATGTCGCTTCGCTCATGCGGGCTACCTGGCGTCGGCGAATACGATTATGTTCCTCTGACGTAGCTATTCAAACAGGGTCCCCAACCGCCTGCCGCCAAAGCCGGTCTGGTATCGCCTGCCAGTTGAAAGCTCATTTCGCCCGTGGTGCAATGCACTTCGGGCTCGGAAAAAATGAGGCCACAAGGCACAGAACAGGAATCCCGGAGCGTGGAATGACGGAAAAAACGAAGCTCCACTACGAAGTGATTGTGGTCGGCGCGGGCGTGGCCGGGATCTACCAGATCAAGCGCCTGGTTGATCTCGGAATCGAGGCAACGGTGCTCGACTCCGCCAACGGTCTCGGTGGAACCTGGTACTGGAATCGGTATCCAGGCTGCCGTTTCGATTCCGAGAGCTACACCTATGGCTATTCGTTCTCGCGCGAGCTGCTTGAGGAGTGGCACTGGAAGGAGCGCTTCTCCAGCCAGCCGGAGAATCTCCGCTATCTCAACTTCGTCGCCGACAAGTTTGATCTGCGCAGGCATATGCAATTCAATTGCAAGGTCGATGCCGCGCGTTTCGACGAAACACGCAATCTATGGTGCGTGAGCGTCAGCGGCGGGCGCGAGCTCACCTGCCGCTTCCTGGTCCTGGCCATTGGCCTGCTTTCGGCGCCGACCATGCCGCGGATCGAGGGTATCGACAGCTTCAAGGGCCTCTCGTTCCACACCTATTACTGGCCGCACGAACCGGTAGACATTGCAGGCAAGAAGGTGGCCGTAATCGGCACCGGCGCAACTGCAATCCAGCTCATCGCCGAAATCGCCGACAAGGTCGCTGAATTGACCGTCTTCCAGCGTCGGCCAAACTGGAGCGCTCCGCTCAACAACAGCCCGATCTCGGAAGAAGAGATGGCGGACATAAGGGCGCGCTATGACGAAATTTTCGAGGCATGCACGCACACGCCGGGCGCCTTCCTGCACGGGCCGGACCACCGCGGTTTCTACGAAGTCACCCGCGAGGAGCGGCTTGAATTGTGGGACAAACTCTATGATGAACCAGGGTTCGGCATATGGCTCGCCAATTTCCGCGAGATCTTCATGGACGAGGCAGCCAACAGCGAGCTCTCGAAGTACATCGCCGACCGCATCCGCCAGCGTGTCAGCGATCCCAAGGTCGCCGAGAAACTGATCCCGCGTGACCACGGCTTTGGCGTGCAGCGCCTGCCGCTGGAGACGAATTATTACGAGGCCTATAACCGCGACAACGTGCACCTCGTCAATCTCCAGGAAACGCCGATTGAGCGAATTACGGAGAAGGGTCTGAAGACTACCGAGCGTGAGTATGACTGCGACATCATCGTCTACGCCACAGGGTTCGATGCCATCACCGGCGCGTATGATCGAATTGACATTCGTGGCATCGGTGGCGAGAGACTGTTCGAAAAGTGGAAGGATGGCCCAAAGACATTCCTCGGAATGCTTGTTCGCGGCTTCCCGAATCTCTTGATGCCGACTGGGCCGCAAAGCGCATCGGCCTCGACGAACTTCCCGCGCGGCATCGAAAACGGCGTCAACTGGTGCATGGGCGTCATGCAGTACATGTGGGATCGAGGTTACACGCGCGCCGAGGCGATGCACGAGGCGGAGGAGCGATGGACCGCCCATGTCGTCAAGATGTACGAGATCATGCTGATGCGGAAGGCCAAGTCGTGGTTCACCGGCTACAACTCCAACGTCCCCGGCCACGAGGAGGGTAAGATCCGCTACTTCGTCTACAATGGCGGGACTCCCAAGTTCGTCGCAATCATTAACGACATCGCCGCCAAGGGCTACGAGGGGATTGCATTTTCCTCGAATGCGCCGCCTGAACAGGGTGCGATGTCTTTGCGCACCCGGAATTGCGTCGAATCGTAGCTGCTGCGGTCGGCAATGATGTTGCCGCCCCTTCGCTGCCGGCGGCAAAATGCAGCCTTCCTGCTTGCCGGCCTTAGCCCGCAGCATGGGTTGAGCGAGCGTAGCCCGGATGAGCGAAGCGATATCCGGATTTTCGCATCAGCTGAGGCTCCCGCATGTCGTTTCACTCATGCGGGCTACTTGCTGGCTGGTTCCCATCGTCGTCATTCCGGGATGCGCCGTAAGGCGCAGACCCGGAATCCATGGCGCCATAACATCACCTGGAGCGAGCGTAGCCCGGATGAGCGAAGCGATATCCGGGTTTTCGCATCAGTTGTGGCTCCCGCATGTCGTTTCACTCATGCGGGCTACTTGCTGCGAACTAGTTCCCATCGTCGTCATTCCGGGATGCGCCGTAAGGCGCAGACCCGGAATCCATGGCGCCACAACATCACCTGGAGAAATGGATTCCCTGATGTGCAATTGCACATCAAAGCTCGCTCGCCTGGCGCAAATTTGATCCTTGCATCAATTTTGTCGCAGGGCTCGCGCCCCGGAATGACGAACGATGCAGCAATTGCTCTGCACTTGACACGATTTTGACCGCCGCACCTGATTTGCCCGTCGTGCCAACTTGCCGCACCCCTGCCCGCTTGCCGCCCACACCCGAAACACTTCACGTTCGCAGCCATCCCGTGCCCGAAAAGAGGGGCGTATCGCGATCGTCACGGACGTTCGGCGCGGGATGCGATGGACGCTTTCGGCGACGCGTTGACGAACGGCGCTGATGCGGACGGCGAAGTCGTGTGGGCCTGATATCCCGACGCTGATATCAAGTTCCTGAGAAGCTAACGCTTCTCAGGGATGACGGAGGCAACCAAGCCCGGTCTCCGGGGCGAGCACGAAGGAAACCGTTAAAACCATCGCGCAGGGAATGCCGGACCCGTTCGGTGAACCTGTGGTGACTTTACTTGCGTGCTTGTTTCATTTCGCACGCGAGGCTGCGGGTGCATTGCACACCCGGCATTCCCTGCGCCCTCTGATTCCGGAGAGGGCATGAAAAGCAAACCTCGTGCGGACAGGCAGCGAGATCGCGAAGCCGTGCCCGTGTTGCGCGCTGTTTGACATTTTAAAATCTCTTGAGCCCGCAGCATGGGTTGAGCGCCTGCGAAACCCATCGGCGTGCATCGCGCGCGGGGCTTGACGCGATGGGTATCGCGGAGTTCATCATCGGGCCCGCATTCGCGCGACCCGTTGGCCCCGCCCATACTACGAACTAGTTCCCAACGTCATGTCATTCCGGGATGCGCCGTAAGGCGCAGAGAGTGAGACGGGGCGAAGTCGTCGAAAATGGTTGCACCTCCCAAGGAACTTTTGTTCGTTTGGGCGGTTTTCAAGATCTATTCCCAAATCAGGAGTTTTTCCATGCGCCAACAGCGCAGGACCGCCTCGTCAACATCTGCACGCGCGATCAAGGCATCGACCAAACCACTCACGAGTGGCTACGCCCTCATCGTGGACGGTCAAATGAAGACCGAGTTCAAGACCAAAGATCGGGCTCTGAAGGAAGGTATGGAATTGAAGAACCGCTTTCCCAAATTGCAGGTCAAGGTCTTCGATGCTGAAGAAAAACGGCTGGAGGAGCTCGAGCCGGTTGCGGCGTGAGCGGATGATCCTGTTCCGTGAGCGGAACAAGCACAACAAAAGCAAGTGCGCCGTGAGCCGAAGCCCTCACCGTCTCAATGACGAACCTCCTTCAGGCTAATGACGACGCCCGTCGGCTCGGGCTGATGCGAGGTCAGCGTCGTAAAATTCGCATCGCTCCAGTCGGCAATGCTTATCATCTCTCCGTCCTGAGCTTCCATTCCAGGAACCTCGAGCAGCTCCAACACGTGGAGTCCCTTGGTGTCGAGAAAGTAGGTATGATGCCCAAACAGTTCGCAGAATTGCGCGACAGCCGGGTGATCCTCGGCAAGCACCTGTGCTCTGAACTGGGAGAGGGTCCGGCTTATCTGGGCTTGGTTTAATTTCATGACCTATCCTGAACGCGTTTTCCGCATTCGCCAATACGGCGCTGCGACAGCTCTTGCAGCCTTGTTCCAAGTCAGATCGCCGTTTTGCAGATCGCCGGCGTTGCGAAGCGTGAGACGGCTGCCTTGCCGCGCTCCGTCGCCCGACAGGACACCTCGCTGATGTTTATCACGAAGGCCATCAACCAGCTCAGTCCGAACAGGCGCTTGATATTTGTCCCGATCGACCTCGCCTATCATGGAGGCGTTCAACGACCCCCGCGGAGGCGTCAGGTCAGATATTCCGCGATCTCCTCCAGCGAGGCATCAAACCGCTCGCCGAGAACAACGCTCTTGCTGTCTTCCTTGACGAGCGCGTATTTTCCAAGATTGTCCTCGTTAATCGAACGCGATCGAGACTTATGGATGGAATAGCCGAGCTTGCGCGCCCGAGCCCGGAGGGTACCTTCGCTCGTCAGGCGCATGAGAACCTCCCGCGCTACGTGGAGGCCAGGCGAAGCCCCAATTGCAGTCGCCTCACCAGCGGTCGGAGGCGCTGCCAAGCCCGCTCGATCCTGGGATCGGGCGGGCTCCACTGCCATTTCAGTACATCCGTGAAATGGCGCTAACGGCTCAAGCCAGCGACAGATTCTCCGCGCTGGTTTTGCCCCGGATCTTGTCGGCCTTGATTTCGAAGTTGACCTTCTGACCTTCAGCAAGGCCGGAAAGACCCGCCCGTTCAACGGCGCTGATGTGAACGAACACATCTTTGCCGCCGTCGTTCGGCTGGATAAATCCAAAGCCTTTTTGGCCGTTGAACCATTTCACAGTACCTGTCGCCATTCTCTTCTCCAAAGCGCACACGCGCGTTTTTCGCGCGGCTGTCCACG
>Ga0207663_10001673_pt1 | contig 10439 bp, 8 predicted proteins | sample LARL53metaG_FD_184346 | JGI IMG/M metagenome (GOLD analysis project Ga0207663, IMG submission 184346) | Corn, switchgrass and miscanthus rhizosphere microbial communities from Kellogg Biological Station, Michigan, USA - LAR L5-3 metaG... | ecosystem: Host-associated > Plants > Roots >...
CCCGGCGGGGATGCCGATGGCCAGCGCGGCAGCGGTGAGCGTGGCCGCCTGCCAGGCCGCGGTGCGGCGGACCTGGCCGCGGGTGAACCCGAGGGTGCGAAGGATGGCGAAAGCACGGCGCCGCCTCCGCACCGAGGTAATGAGCAGGTGCGCGATGGTCAGCAGCGCGAGGCCGCTGAGCGCGATGCCCAGCAGCATCGGCAGGTTCCGCACCCGGCCGAAGTTGACCAGATCCGTCGGCGTCAGTGGTTCCTGGACGATGAACGGGCCGGCCTGGGTCACCCGTGAGGTAAGCGTGCCCATCGCGGTCCGTGGGTCGGCACCGGGGCGGAACCGGACAAGCAGCGTGTACAGCGGTACAGCGGGCACACCGGGCACCTGACGCGCGCCGCCGACGGTGAGCGCAGCTCCCTGGCCGAGTCCAAGCCCATCGCTGAGCGGCGGGAAGACCGCGGTACCGACGATCCTGAACCGCACCGGACGCTGACTGAGAAACGACACCAGCACGGTGGCCCCGACGCGGGTGTGCGCCGAGGCCAGCGTCCGTGTGCCGAGAGCGATCTCACCGGGGCCTCGCGGGAGCCGGCCCTCGACTGGGGCCGCCATAAGAGAAGGCCCGCGGCCGCTGTTCATCGCGATGCCGCCGACGCTGATGCCGTTAACCTGCACCGGTGCGTCCGAGTTACCCACCGACCACGCCGCCACGTCCGGGTCGCGGGCAACGATCCTGGTCACCGGCGTAACCTGAGCGATGTTCGTGCTGGCGATGACGGCGTCCCAGGCCACCCCGTACAGCCGGGGGGTGGCCAGCAGGTGGCCGAGGCTGGCGGAGAACACCATGGCCGCGCACAGCGCGGTGACGCCGATGACCGCTCCCGCGATCGTGGTGCGGACCGGCAGCGCGGTCCGGCCTGCGCCGGGCTGCAGGGCCAGCCCGATGCCCATCATCTGGGGGGCCGATCCGATGCCCTTGGCCAGCGAGATGATCGGTCGGCTGCGCGCGGGGAGGACCGGAACGGCGCCTGGCGCGAAGTCGCTGGCGGCCGCCCGCCACGCAGAGGGGGCGGCGCAGACCACCGTGATCAGCACCGCGGCGAGCCCGCCGATCGCGAGGACCCAGCCGTCGGCGGACAGGCCTGGGTGTGGCTCTGCCACCCCGGCCAGGCCCACCGGCAGCAGCGGCGACAAGGCAAAGGCGAATGCCACCGCCAGGCCGGCCGCAGCGGTTCCGATCGCGGCCGCCCGGCCGACGCCGATCGCCATCAGCTGGCCCCGGCTCGTCCCGAGCGCCCGCAAGGTGGCGTAGTCACTGGATTCGGTAAAGCTCAGGCGGGCCAGTGTCTGTCCCAGGACGAGGACGCCGCTAGCGCCGAGGAAGGCGGCGAGCAGCCACAGGGCGACTGCCTGCAGGTGGATCGAATGCTCGGTATTCGCCAACTGCGGGGCGAGCGGGGTGCCACCCGGAATCTTGCCGTGGGCGAGACGGGTGAGCTCGCGCTGCACCGCCGTCACGTCGGCACTACCGTGACGGAGCCGCAGCACGGCCTGGGGGAAGGTCTCGGAAACTTCTGTCCGGTGCGTGCGCCAAAAGGCGGGGGTCGCCCAGACAGCACCAGGCCCGGTGTCGGTCTGCGGCGGGAACTCGGCGGCCGCAGCGTCGATCCCGGCGACCCGGAACGCGAACGGGACTGGCTTGCCGCGCGCGGTCTGCAGCACGACCCGAAGTGTGTCTCCTGGTCTCAGATGCCGTGCCTGCGCCACCATGAACGAGACGTTGACCTCCTCGGATCTGCCGGGATCGGCAAGCCGCCCAGCGACGACCTTCCGCTTCCAGAGGCTGCCGGGTATCCGGTTGTCTTCCGGTGCGAGCAGCTTGATGTCGTGCGGGGCCACCAGGCCGATTTCCCGGACATAGCCCATGGCGGTGACCTGCGGCATCCTGGAGAGCGCCGCGCGCGGGAGGGGGGCCGCGCCCGGCGAGTAACCAGAGACAACCAGCATGTGGGGTGCCTTGCTCCAGGCCAGCAGCCGCGGGTAGGCGGAATCGGTCCGCCGGGCGCCGGCTGCCGCAGCCGTGACCACCCCGGCGAACGCCGCCGCCAGCAGGGCCACACTGAGCCAGGCGCGCCAGCGGCGCCGCAACTCAGCCCGCAGGAAGACCCATGCCACGCTCAAGGCGCACTCCCGTCTACCTCATGCGCTCGGGCGGGATCGGGAAGCGGCCGGCTGCCCTGGCTGGTCTGGGCTGGCCACCAATGCTGGCGCCGATGACCACCGCGTTCGTTCTGATCTTCCCCATCTCATACCCCCGCATCGTGATGTGGGGGCTCCCCGTCCTGCCCGGGATCTACCGGCGCTAAGCGGTGATCCCTTTACCCATTCTTCGCATGCCAGTGGCGCAACAGCCAGTAGGCAGGCAGGCATAAACGAGTGGTACTAGCACGCCATCGCCTGTCGCTACCACCTGGAGCGCCGCTTTGGCAGTACCGGCAGAGCACCGCGGACAGCGCCAAGCCTCGGCCCGGGGACGTAGCGCTCTGACAGCCGGGGGTGGTCAGAGCAGGAATTCGCGGAGGCAGGCCGATGCCAGTTCGGGGTGTTCTTCGGGCAGGAAGTGCCCGCAGCCGGGCACGAACTCGACCCGCATGTGCGCCGCGTGTGATTGCCAGCCTGTGATGTAGGACCTGGGTACGTAGAAGTCCTCGGCGCCGAAGACCAGCAGTGTGGGCACGGTCAGGTGTTCGTGCCGGTATCGGCGGCGGAGGAAGATGTCGTGGGCGGTACGCAGGTAGCTGCGGTAGAGCATCGCCGATGCCCGGGCCCGCGCGGGGTCGCTGAGCCTGCGCGCGTAGATATCTGCCTCGTCGTCATCGAACACCGTGGCGCGGCCGCCGAGGCGGATGAACCAGGGCACGAACCGGTCATTGGCCACGATCGCCGGGCCGAGGGGGCAGGCCGCCGCGGTGACATACCAGGTGCGCCACAACGATGCGATCACCCGCGGGCTCAGCGGCACCCATAGCGGCGGGGCGTTGAATACCACGATCCGCTCGAACCGCTCGGGATGGCCCACGCCCAGCAGGAATGCGGTGAACCCGCCCCAGTCATGACCGACCAGCCGGACCCGGTCAAGATCCAGCGCATCCAGCAGGGCGAGCGCGTCCGCGGCGAAACTGTGCGGGTCATAGCCTGTCCCCGGCGCCTGGCTCCAGCCGAAGCCGCGCAGGTCCGGCATCAGCAGCCGGTACCGGCCGCCCAGGCCCGCCACCATGTGGCGCCACATGAACCAGTGCTGCGGCCAGCCGTGCAGCAACAACACCGGCTCGCCAACGCCCGCCTCGGCGAGGTGAATCCGGACCGGGCCGGCCGCGCCGGACACATCTACCAGACGGTGATGCACCGGTGGCGCCGGGGGAAGTCCCTCCGGCAAGCTGGCCGGGGCGATGGCAGTCATGCTGACAAGCTGGCACCGCCACACCCACCGGTCAACGATCGGCCCCGTAAGGCCGCTGGAACCCGGTTCTGGCTGACTGTGCGGCGCGTGGTCCCGCTGGCCGCGTCGGCGGAGCGCTCAGGGTGTCTGGGCGCCGGTGCTGGGCTGGTCCCGGACGATGTCTACTGCTTGCCGCTGGGTGAGCCGGGAGCCGGCAGAGAATGCCTGATCGAACTGGCTACCGCCCAGCGTCTGGCGGACCTGGGTCATCAGCTCGTCCTCGCTGTGGCGCAGCGCCGGCCACACCCGCAGGCCGGCCCGCCGCCGCAGGCCTTCGGCCGCGCCTTCCAGCCGCGCCGCCCGCTCCGGCTCGCCCTCGGCGAACGCCAGTTGGGCATAGCCGACCAGGCAAAGGGTCACGAAAGCGGTGCTGCGGGCCGCCAGGCTCTGGTCCAGCGCCTCATCCAGCAGCGCCCGGGCCTCATCAGGCCTGCCCCGCAATACAGCCAGGATGCCCAGCTGCATCCGGAAGCCCGCGCCGAGCCAGTCGCCGCCGGCCCGCTCGGCCAGGTCGTGCGCCTCGCGCAGGTCGCGCAAGGCGTCGTCGTAGCGGCCCAGCGCCGTGTTCAGGGAACCGGCGGTGAACACGGCGAAGGCGGTGAAGACGGGCTCATCCTGACCGCGGAGCTCCTCTAGCGCGACCGTCACCTCGCGCAGCGCCCCGTCGAGGTCACCAGTGATCGGCAAGGTCCACCCCATGGCTAGCTGGCATGCCGCGTTCAGGAAGGGATCACCGATCCCGGCCAGTAGCGGCGCCAGGCGCTGGCGGGCTGCCAGCGCCGCCGCGTCATCCCCGACCTGGACGTCGATCACTGCCGCCGCCCACGCCAGCTCGGCTCGGGCCTGCGGGTCCAACGCGCCGGCGGCGGGCAGCAGCTGTTTCACCCAGGACCGGCCTTCGCGCGTGTGGTCCAGCATGAACCAGAACGGCCACAGGATCCGGAACAGGTGGGGCAGCGGCGCGGTGTCGTGGGCCAGGTACCAGCGCACTGCGGCGGCCAGGTTGCCCGCCTCGGCGTCGAGGCGCTCCAGCCATTCGCCCTGGGCGGCGCCGCGCAGCGGCTGGTCCGCCTGCTCAGCCAGCGCCTGGTAGTAGCGGGCGTGCCGCTGGCCGATTTCGTTGGCGTCGGGCCGGGCCGCTAGCCGCTGGGCCACGAATGCGCGGACGGTCTCCAGCATCCGCGACCGGGGCCCGAGCCGGGTGCTGTCGACATAGACCAGGCTGTGGCCAGCCAGCGCCTCCGACAGCTCCAGCGCCCGGTCCTCATCCAGGGCCGCCACCGCGGCGGCGGCCGGGACGGTCCAGCCGTCAACAAACACCGCCGCGGCCTCCAGCAGCGACCGCTCGGCGCCGTCCAGCAGCCCAATGCTCCATTCCACCGTGGCGCGCAGGGTGCGCTGCCGTTCGGGCAGGTCCACCGGGCCGGTGCCCAGCGCATCCAGCGACCTGGCCAGGCGGTCCAGCAGCGCGGGCGGGTCCAGCAGCCGGGTGCGGGCGGCGGCCAGCTCGATCGCCAGCGGCAGTCCCTCCAGCCGGCGGCAGATCTCGGCCACCGCCGCCGCGTTGCCCTCGGTCAGGGCAAAGCCGGGCCGCACCGCGCGGGCCCGGTCCACGAACAGTGCCACCGCCGGCCCGGCCGCCATCTCGGCAGCTGAGGCGGTACTGGGATCGGCCGGCAGCGGCAGCGGCGGCACCGGGTACTCCCGCTCGCCCCGCAGCCCCAGCACCGTGCGGCTGGTGGCCAGCATCGCCAGGCCCGGGCAGCTGGCCAGCAGCTCGCCCAGGTCCGGGGCGGCCTGGACCACCTGCTCGAGGTTGTCCAGGACTAGCAGCCACGCGCCGTCGCCGAACGTCTCGGCCAGCGCCTCCACCGGCGCGCCGGCCCCGGCCAGGCCGACGCCCGCGGCCCGGCCGATCGCGGCCAGCACGAGCCCCGGGTCGGTGACCGCCTCCAGCGGCACGAACACGGTGCCCGCACCGAACCGGTCCCGCAGCCGCTCGCCCGCCGCCACCGCCAGCCGGGTCTTGCCGACCCCGCCCGGCCCGGTCAGCGTCACCAGCCGCACCCCAGGACGCTCGACCAGCCCAGCCACCTCCTCGATGGCCCGCTCCCGCCCCAGCAGCGACGTCACGCTCACCGGCAGCGGGCGCGGGTCGCGGGCGCGGGCCGGCGACGGCACCGCGGCCGCTGTGCGGCCGGCACCGCCGGCGAACCGCTCGCTCAGCAGCACCGCCAGGTCATCACGTACCAGCCGGCCCAGCTCAGCCGGGGTGCGGAAATGACGGTAGGAGGCCGAGGACTCGTCCTTGACCCGGGCCAGCAGATCAGCCAGCCGCGGCTCACGATCCGGCGCCGGCGCCTTGACGTACAGCAGCCGCGGCAGCCCGCCCGACAGTTCGAACTCCTCCTCCACCCCTGAGACCTGCGTGCCGGGGACAAGCTGCCCATACTGCTGCCAGTACACGCCGATGAACACATCGGCCTGCGCCAGGTACGCCCGGTACACCTCCGCCGGTGGGTACGGCCGGGCCCCTGCCTCGAACATCACCGGGGACAGCCGCAGCGCCGACACCGCCCGCGACACCGCCCGCCGTTCCTCGGCCAGTTCACCCAGCGTGGAACTGACGAACACCCGCAGCCGCCGGTCCGGCGTCCGGATAACCGCCTCATCCCACGGCCCCGGGCTCACCAAGCGGCCCTGGTCAGGCGTCACCACGCCAGTCTGCAACCAGTCACCCCGGCCAGCAAGACCGGGCAGCGACCCGCTGATGCGGGTCGCTGCCCGGTGCGGGCGATCACCATCACGACGAGTCTGGTTGCGATGAGCGTGATCCACATTTGGACTTGGCAACTACTCGGGCCGCCATGTCACCAGGTCGAACTCGTTACCCTCCGGGTCGGCGAACGTGGTCTGGCGGACCGCCGGGAGCTTGGTCTCGTTGAGCGGCTTGGCGCCTAGGCCGGTCAGCCGCTCGGTCTCCTCGTCGTGGTGATCGGTGAGCAGGATAGGACGGAGCCTGTTTTTGGCCGTTTTGGGCTCGGGGACCGGGTGGAGGATCAGCCGGGGGCCACTCGCCGGGTCGGTGGCATCGACCGCCATGTCCCCGGCGACCGCGCCCGGGCTGACCGGGCGGCCGAGGGCTTTCCCCCAGAAGTCCGCCAGGGCGGAGGGATCGGCGCAGTCGATGCTCAGAGCCGCGAAGCTCAGACTGAAAGTGGCGGTCATGATTGCTTCCTTCCGAGGGTTCATTCACGGACGACCGCGCGCTTGGTGTAAGGCACCAGCGGCTCTGGCGCATCAGCGAGGCCGAGGCCGTCACCTGTCCGGGCGAACAGGTTGATGTCTCAACCATATACTTCTTTGGATGATACGTCAACCAATGGGTTAGCATGGGGCATGCCGACGGAACCGCACTGGCTCGATGCCCGCGAAGACCGCGCCTGGCGCGCCTTCCTGCACGCGCACCACCAGCTCAACGCGTTGCCTGAACCAGCACCTGCTCCACGACTCAGGGCTGTCGGAGGCCGACTACGAGATCCTCGCGGTCCTCTCAGAGCTGCCCGAGGGCCGCATGCCCTCACAGGAAATGGGCATCCTGCTGCGCTGGGAGAAGAGCCGGCTCTCCCACCAGGTCCGGCGCATGCAGGAACGGGGCCTGGTCGCCCGCGAGCCCAACCCCGCCGACGGCCGCAGCGCCATGATCGTCCTGCTGCCCGCCGGGCGCCGCGCCGTCGAGGACGCGGCCCCCGAGCACCTCCGCAATGTGCGCCGGCACATGATCGACCTGTTCACCCCCGCCGAACTCGACACGCTCGCCGGCTTCAACGAACGCATCCTCCGCCACCTCGCCGGGGAACCCCGCCCCGAGGAGGCCACCCCGGGGATCCCCGCCGCCAGTGCCGACTGAGCTCGCATAACGCTGTGTTCTTGGGCGCATTCCTGATCACGCCTTCAAGCCCAGGCTCGCGCGCCGAATCGGCAGGTGCGACTAGCGATCTTTAATGGCTGGGGGTTATCTGTGGTTGGAGGGCGAGTCTGGTCTTGGCGATGGGGCTGTGACTCGCCCCTTAAGATCCCTGGTCCGGTTGGTGCCTACGCTCGCGTGCGCCGGGGGGAGACGAAGACACCGGTGAGGCTGGCCGGGCGGTGGCGCAGCTCGCCGAGGACGGCACCGCCGAGCAGGCGCCCGAATCCGTCGCGCGGGACGTCGCGAAACAGTGCGCGAACCCACCGGCGGTCCAGGCCGAAGTTCACGATCCCGGCGGTGACGTCGACGAGGTCCGCTTGCCGGACCAGCTCGACCTCCAGGCCCATGGCCAGCCGCGACCGCGGCGCGTGGTGCTGCTCGCAGGCGTCCATGCAGCGCTGCAGCCGCTCGGGCGGCCAGCCGAACGGCGCCAGCACCCGGTCGGCCAGGCGGGCGCCCTCGGTCACGTACGGGTCGCGGCTGGAGATGTACAGGCCGGCGTCGTGCAGCCAGCAGGCGCACAGCAGCAGCTCGCGGTCCAATACCCGGTCGCCGGCCAGCCGCTCGGCGATCGCGAACTGGCGCAGGCAGTGCCGCTCCATCGGGCCGTTCGCTCCCGCTGCTGTGCGCAGCGCCGCCAGGGCCGCTCGGGCGGCCGGGGTGGTGGACAGCGCGTCGGCGTCCATGGCGGCGAGTCTAGAGGGGCCGGGCCGACCCACCCGATGGCGGGCAGAGCCGCCCACCGGGCCCGGGCTACCGGTAGCCTCATCGCCAAGGCCAGGCTCGCCCTCCAGTCTCCGTAACCCCAGCCGTTAAAGCGTCTCTAGCATCGGCTCGGGCTGGCCACCCCGGGCATGAGCCCGTCAGGCAGTGAAGCAAGTTAATAGGGCTTTACTTCAAAGCTCGGGAACTCCATTTTGGCGTTGCCGTTCACGAGTCTTCGCGCTGGCGTACATGCTCCCCGGCGGGTGCCTATCCGTTCAGGGTGTTGAGCTGGCCGGTCTGATTGACGCTGATGCCGCACTCCAACGGCCCGATCAGTGGTCAGTCACGTAGGCCTGGCCGGTGGTTCAGCTGGCGGCTGGCGGGCGGCAGCGTTGACTGTCTGCCCGGGGCCGGGCGCGGCCTGCGGCAGGCGGGTTTACCACGGAGGTCATCGACGGTTCTGGTCGGCCGGGGCCGCCGCGGCCGCCATCTGCCGGCGCCGGGAGTGCAGGGCAAAAAGCACGCTCAGCGCCACGATTCCGATCGTGAACCACCAGCTGTAGTGGGAGATTGTCTTGGCCGCGACGACCGCGTGGTGACCTAGCGCATACCCCAGCCCTGCGAGCAGGCTGGCCCACAGCAGCACGCCGATCAGGTCCAAGATGAGGAACGTGATGAGCCTCATCCCGGCCCAGCCAGCTATGACATAGATGATCGCCCGGGGGATCGGGAGGAAGGAGCTGGCCACCACGACTGGCCAGGTGAACTTGGGGCCGGCCCGCTGCACGCGCGCCATGTGCTTAGCCACGCGCCGGCTGCCGGGCAGGGCCATGATGAACCGCTCGCCCCACAGCCGCCCCGCCCACCAGTACAAGGCGTCGAACTTCATCAGCCCGGGAATAGCGGCAAGCAGCACTACGGCCAGCGTTCCGTCCCCGGCCCGAGCGAATGCGGCGGCCGAGATAATGGATTCGGTGCTGCCATTGAGCAGTTCAGCCACGACCGGGTGAGTGCCGATCAGCGACACCCGCAACGGCAGCAGGAGCCAGTAGAACAAGCCGCTGACCACGATGGCCAGCCAGCAGCAGATGTCGGCTGTCCGCGGCTTCCCGCGCCAGGGCAGCCGCGGATCGTCCCACCGATCCGCCTTCTCCGGCGCGGCCGCCGCAGCGGCCGGGGCGCGTTCGGCGGCCTGGCCGGATTCGGTCTCAGGGACGCTCATGCGGCAAACCCCCCTAACGTTGACGCACCCCCCGAGCGGCGGCTACCAGAACTACGCACGCAATCACCAGCCCGCGGGCACAGCGTAGCCGTTGCGCAGGCGTTGCACGACGAGCCCGGCGGTCTGCCATTCGCGCAGATGATGGCAGAACCGGCCGACAGTACCCAGGTTCAGGATGTGGGCCAGCCCATACTGGTGCGCGTGGCGGATGAATTCCCCCACGCACCGCATGCCGGGCACAACAGAAGACGGACCGGTCCCCGGCCGCCGCACGGCGGCCGGGGCCGCACGACGGCCGTCCGGCGGGTGCCCTATCCGCCGATCTGGACGGATGCCTACTTCAGTGCCGATCGCGAGGACGGCCGTCCGGATCCGCCGATCTGGACGGCGAGTGGGACACTGCCACTATCTCGCTGGCACGCGCATATCAGAGCGTTCTGGATGCTGTGCGACGAGCGGCATCCCGAGCTGACTCCGGTCATCCGGTTATCCACCCGCGCCAACGGTCAAAGTGAGCGGTCTGTAGAACCGTTCGCCCGGCATCATCGGGGGACCGGTCAAGTCCCTGGCCTTGTCCTGTTGTGTCCACTTCCCTCCTGTGCCTTGTCGCCGCGCTGCCAGATTGGGCTGTTCTTGGATCAAGAGCGGCGCGACGCGCGCCCGGGCTCAGCCTTCGAAGGCCTAGCCGGGCGCGCGTCGGCCTTCACCGTTACTTCGCCGCCGAGAACCACGTTCACCTGGCACGCCAGCCAGCGCTCGACTACCGTCCTGCCGCGCCGTCCGTTGTCGAGCTCGGGCCCGCGGCGTCTGGGCGGGGCGCAGCCCGCAGGACTGTCGCAGACGATCGGCTCCGCCAGCCCTGGGACGGATACCGGGCTCGCAGGGATCGGGAGCCGAAGCGGGTAGCGGTGGGTGGAGGCTTACCAGGTCGCGGTGGGGCTGGCTCAGAAGGTGCGGGCGGGGTGCTCTCGCCCAGGAACTGGGGTGAGGAGGCCAACTTCGACTCCTCCCCCTTCTTCGATGATCGGGCAGCCTTTGGCCAGTTCCAC
>Ga0207663_10001677_pt1 | contig 10416 bp, 12 predicted proteins | sample LARL53metaG_FD_184346 | JGI IMG/M metagenome (GOLD analysis project Ga0207663, IMG submission 184346) | Corn, switchgrass and miscanthus rhizosphere microbial communities from Kellogg Biological Station, Michigan, USA - LAR L5-3 metaG... | ecosystem: Host-associated > Plants > Roots >...
ACCGAGTACGGCGGCGGCCCGGCGGCGGTCGTCACGTCCTCGGGCGGACGGGCGCGAACCGCCAAGCGCGCTCCGGCGGCCGGGCGACCGCTGATCCTCGTGCACGGGCTGCTGCTCTCCCAGGAGATGCACCGGCCGCTGGCAAAAGCGCTCGCGGCGCGCGGCAACCGCGTGATCACCGTCGACCTGCTGGGCCACGGCGAGTCGGACCGTCCGCGCGATATGTGGCGCTACTCGATGGGCTCGTTCGCGGAGCAGCTGCTCGCGCTGATGGACCATCTCGAGCTCGAGCAGGCCGCGGTGATGGGCACGTCGCTCGGCGCGAACACGGCTCTGGAGGTCGCGGCGCGCGCGCCCGAGCGCCTGCGCGGAATGGTGATCGAGATGCCCGTGCTCGACAACGCGCTGCCCGCGTCGGCGCTTACGTTCACGCCGATCCTGGTCGCGCTCACGTTCGGCGAGCCCGTCATGAAGCTGCTCGCGCGCGGCGCACGCGGTATCCCGCGCCGGCTGCTGCCCCACTATGGCAACGTGCTGCTCGACGTCGTCCGCCAGGAACCGGGCCCCGGAGGCGCGCTCCTGCAAGGGCTGTTCTTCGGGCGCGTCGCGCCCCACCGCGAGGAGCGGCGCACGTTCACGATGCCCACGCTCGTGCTCGGGCACAGGCGCGACCCCGTGCATCCGTTCTCCGACGCGGGCATGCTGGCCGAGGAGCTGCCTGACGGACGTCTGCTGGAAGCCGACTCGCTGGTCGAGCTGCGCCTGCGCCCGGAGCGATTGACGAACGAGATTGCCGCGTTCCTGGACGAGATCTGGCGCCCGCGCCGCGCCGCCCGGCGCTCCAAAAGCGCGGGCTGACGACTACTTCGCGGCGAACAGTTCCAGTTCGTTGACAGTGACATGCCCGGGCGCGGCGGCGGTGCCGACTGAGGACGCGGGGGCGCGGCTGATCCATAGCGTGATGAAGCGGAACGCTTTGGAGGGATCGCGCAAGGTGATGTGGGTGGTGCGCTTCTTGGCTTCTCGCGCATGGCTCAGCGCGACCCAGGTCGGGTCGGTGATCGACGGGGGCAGGGTGTGTCCGTTGGCGCCATATACCTGCACGGTCATACCCGGCGTGGAGGTGATCAGCGTGACCGACCCCACCCGACGGGCGGCGTTCAGGTCGATCACGAGCCCCTCCGCCATCTTGGGCGCGACGGCCGGGTCGAGGAGGGCGGTCCAGGCGGTGCCGGTTTCGCCGTCGATCGCCAGGCGCGGGTCGCCGAAGTTGCTCGCTGGGTAGCCGTAGGGGTTATACGTGCTTGCGGCGTTCGTGTCGAGCAGGATCGGAGTCTTCTGTTCGGTGGGCGTGCCGCCGGCCTTGGTGGGCGTCTTGGTTGGATTGCTTGCTCCCAATTCGCCGCCGGGCGCGGGCGACTTGCCGGCGCCGCTCGTCGGCACGGCCGGGCCCGAGGATTTGGGCGTGGGCGCGTGCAGCGGGATTTTTGGAGGCACGGCTGTGCCGGGGAACGGTTGAATCGTCGTGGGAGTGCCCGGCGTGCCCGCGTTCGGCGTGCTCGGCGTGGTGGCCGTGCCGGGAGCCGTCGCGGTGCCCGGAGGGGTCGTGGTGCCGGGCGTGGTGGTGGGGGCCTGCGCGACCGTGACGACCCGGGGGGCGGTGGCGTGCGAGCTGGGCTGGGTGAGCGCGGCGTAGGCGGCCGCGGCCGCCCCCAACACGAGCACCGCGGTGGCGCCGAGCACGGTCGTGGCCGAGCGCCAGCTCGGCCCCCCGCCGTCGAGGCTGCCGGGGACCGCCGTGCCGCACTCAAGGCACCAGTCCTGCCCGTCATCCAGCGTCGCTCCGCAGTTGGCGCACGCACGAGCGGGCTCGGGTGTGGGCGTGGTGAGGCCCGGCGTGGAGCCCGCTCCGGGACCCGCCGGACCGGACCCGTTCGTGGACGGCTCGGGGTCGGTGATGGACGCGGACGGCTGCTCTGACGCGGGCGCCGCCGGAGGATCGGCGAGCAGTGTCGGGTTCACAGCCACTGATTCTTGCACCTTCGCCGGGTTCCTTCGACCAGCAACCGCCCAGCGCGCTCTCAGCGGGCGACGGCGAGGCGTATCAGTGCGGCGGGGCGGGCCACAGCCCAGCGCGGTGGGAGCACGTGACTACCCCGGCGAGGGCGGCCCGCCGGGGACGATCTCGCGGCCGGTCGGGCGCAGCTGGGGATCGAGCTCCAGCTGCCAGTAGTAGCGGGTGAAGGTCATGCCCGCAGCGAACTCGCCGACGTGCGGCGCGACGGTCTCGCCGGACGCGAGCCTGACGATCAGCTCGGGATAGGTGCGCCCGTCCAGAGCGGCGTAGGCGGGCGCGGGGAAGGCCCCGCCGAAGCGCGTGTTCACGTCGATGATGCCGAGGCCGACGTCGGGGTCGCGGAAGACCTGGATCGTCGCCGGACCACAGACGCGCAACGCCTCCATCACGCGCTGGCCGAGCTCGATCAGCTCGGCGTCGTGGACGACGGCGCCCTTGATCGACTCGCCCCCGCGCGACTCGAGCATCGTGCGCGGGATTGCGTTCAGGCAGCGCCCGGACAGGTCGCCGAGACAGTCGATCGACAGCTCCGGGCCGCGCATCGCGCGCTGGATCATCACGGGCTCGGCGACGTAGTCGACGAAGAAGCGCGCCTCGGAGGGATCGCGCGCGAGGTGGATCGAGCGCGCGCCCGAGCCCTGTCGGGGCTTGACCATGACCGGGTAGTCGAGCGCGTCGAGGTCGGCCTCCCGGGAGACGTCGGCCCCATCCGGGACGGCGACCCCGCCGGTCACGTCCGACGCATCGGTGCCGCCGGGCAGCACCGTCGGCGGGGAGGGCAGGCCGAGCCGCGCGAGCAGCAGGTGGGCCTCGTACTTGTCGTAGGTCGCGCGGGCGACCTCCGGCGAGGGCACGAACGCCGGCAGCCGCCCGTCGGCACGGGCCAGAGCGAGCGTCTCGATGTCGAGGTCGGTCAGCGGCAGCACCGCGCCAACCCCGTGTTCGGCGCACAGCAGCTCCAGGGCCGGCACGTAGTCGGGGTCCTCGATCAGCGGCACCGCGGCGCGCGCATGCGCGGCGTACTGCGCGGGCGCCAGCGGCGAGGGATCGGCGGCGATCGTGTGCGTCAGCCGAGCGAAGCAGGCGACGATGTCATAGCGCTTGCCAACGCCCGTCAGCAGGACCGCGGGGGGGCTCGCGGGGGGCTCGCCCGTCGGCGGGGGCGGGCCGGCGGGTGCAGGCGTGGGAGCGGGCGGGCTCACAGCTCGTGCTCCCAGCCACCGGCGGGACCCTTGTACAAGCCGGAGCCGCCGAACACGAGCGCGGGCGTGCGCCACAGGATCCGCAGGTCGAGCGCGAGCGAACGGTGCTCGATGTAGTACAGGTCGAGCTCGATCCGCTCAGACCAGGGCAGCGACGCGCGCCCGTTGACCTGCGCCCAGCCGGTGATGCCGGGCCTGATCGCAAGGCGGCCACGCTGGCGCTTGGTGTACTGGGCGACCTGCACGGGCAGCGTCGGGCGCGGGCCGATCAGCGACATCTCGCCGCGCAGCACGTTGAGCAGGTTCGGCAGCTCGTCCAGCGAGGTTCGCCGCAGCAGCGCGCCGACGCGCGTGACACGCGAGTCGTTCGCGTCGATCGCCAGACCCGCGCCGATGTGCTCGGCGCCGTCGACCATCGTGCGCAGCTTGAGCACGTCGAACGGGCGTCCGTCCCGGCCGGCGCGCCGCTGCCGGTAGATGACGGGACCGGGCGACTCCAGCCGGATCGCGACCATCGCCGTCGCGAGCACGGGAGCGGCGAGCGTGAGCGCGAGCGATGAGACGGCGATGTCGAGCGCGCGACGGATCATCGTGTGCCCTCGGCAGCTTCCCACGCCGCGTCGGTGCCGTGGCGCAGCCAGTCCCACAGCCCGGCGGCGGGCGAGGCGGTGGTGAGCACGTAGTAGCGCGCGATCAGCAGCGGACGGACGCGCAGCGCGCCGCCGAGCAGCGCGGCGAGCAGCAGCGCGAGCTGGAGCGCGAGCGTGACGGCATACAGCGCGCCGGCGCCGCCCGCGAGCAGCGCGATGTTCGCGGCGAGCGCGAGCAGGTGCAGAAAGGGCGTGAGATAGCGCAGCAAACGGTGAGAGAAGATCATTAGCGCATAGCCCGGCGGGTAGCCGCGCGGAGAGAGCATGCCGCCGCGCACGAGGATCGGCCAGGTGTGGCTCATCATGCGCCGCTTGCGCGCGAACTCGCCCTCGAGCGTTGGGACCATCTTCTCGCTTGCGCGCGCGTCGGGCACGTAGGTAGCGCGCAGGCCGCGTCGGACGATGTTGAACGGGAGCGATAGATCGTGGCCCATAATCGGGTCGACGACGATGTAGGCGTCACGACGGGTCGCGTAGATCGCGCCGTTGCCGGCCGTGATCGAGGACAGGCGCGACTCGTAGGAGCGCAGAGCGAGCTCATAGCGCCAGTAGACCCCCTCCTGGTTGCCGGCGTCCGCACCGGCGGCGGCCTGCACGAAGCGAACCTGACCGCACGCATACCCGACGCGAGGATCGGCGAACGCGCCGGCGAGCGCGCGCGCGGCATCGGGCTCCCACAGCGCGTTGGCATCGGAGAACGCGACGATCTCTCCCCGCGCCCGCGTAACGGCGGCGTCCTGGGCGCGGATCTTGCCGCCGCGCGGCAGCTCTAGCACGAGGTCGGCTCCCGCCTCGCGTGCGCGAGATGCGGTCGCGTCGGTGCAACCGTCGCAGGTGACGATCACCTCGAGCAGCTCGCGCGGATAGTCGAGCGCGAGCGCGTTGGCGACGCGCGCGGCGATCACCGACTCCTCGTCGTGCGCGGCGACGATCAGCGACAGCGAGGGCGGCGACTCGGGCTGCGCAGGAGCGAGGATCGGCGCCCGTCCAGACAGAGGAGCCAGCACGGCCAGCACGGCGGCATAACCGACCTGGGTCCACACGATCAGGCCGGCACAGGTCCAGAAGATGATCTCGAGCGCGGTCCTCATCACGTGTGCCCCGCTATCCCGCCGTACAAATCGAGCGTGCGGCGGGCGATCGTGTCCCACGAGTAGGGGCCGGCCGCGGCGGCGCGGGCGCGGGCTGACATCGCGGATAGCGCGGCGGGGTCGGACAGCAGCCCCTGCAGCGCGGCGTGCAGGGCGGGGACGTCGCCGGCGGGGAAGGTGCGCGCCGCGCCGGTCGCCGCCAGCTCGGGGAAGCCGCCCACGTCGCTGAGCAGCAGCGGGACGCCGGCGGCGAGCGCGGTGAAGGCGACGCTTGACTGGTCGATCTCGCGGTAGGGGAGCACGGCGAGGTCGGCGCGGGCGAAGCAGGCGGCCAGCTCCTCGTCGGTGACGAAGCGCGGGAGGAAGCGGACGCCCGGCGGAGCCGTGTCGCGCAGGGGGGAGATGTCGAAGCGGGGCATACCCACGACCCACAGCTCGGCGTCATCGATCCCCCGCCACGCGTCGAGCAGCAGGTCAAGCCCCTTGTAGGGGCGGAGCAGACCGAAGAACAGCACGACGGGACGGTCCGTCTGAAACGGCGGCGGCTGGGGCGGCCCCGTCGTGAGGTGCGTGAGCGCGCCGTGCGGGATGACGTGCACGCGCGCGGGATCGACGCCCAGCTCGCCGGTCAGGCGCGAGCGGCCGTGAGCGGAGTGGACGACGATCGCGTCGAAGCGCTCGTACAGCCGCCGCTGCGCCGCGAGCTGTCCGGGGCGAGGCTCGCGAGGAAGGATGTCGTGCGCGGTCAGTACGAGCGGGCGGGGCGGGGCGCCCGGACGGCGTGGTCGGGGAAGCAGGCGGGCGTCGAGGTGCTGGACGGACAGCCACTGGAAGTGGACGACGTCGGCGGCGCGCGCCAGGCGGCGGTAGCGCAGCATGTCGGGGACGTGCTCGGCGAGCTTGGTGGCGGCGCGCAGGCGAGAGCCGGGCGATCCGAGCGCCGCCCGGTAGAACAGCTCGCGGCGCGCGTACCCGTCGGCGGGCGGGACGTCGCCGTAGGCGAAGCGGCTCGTGACGAGCGTGACCTCGGCGCCGGCCCGCCCCAGCGCATGGCAGAGCGCGTGGTCATAGGGCGGCGTGTAGGCGGAGGGGTCGACGACGTGGACGCGCACCGGAAAGACAATAGGCGCGCCTGCGGAGACAATGCTCGGATGACGCCTCGGACCGCGCACGCCGATTCCCCCCAAGCGGGCAGACCGCAGGGGGGCGAGATCGAGCTGACCTACTGCGTGGTGAACACCTCCCAGCGCGAGCTGCTGGTGCGCGGGCTGGACGCGATCGCGGGCGAGCTCGCGTCGGAGCTGCCGTTCGCGACGGAAGTGCTCGTGCTCGATAACGGCTCGCGCGACGGCTCGGCGCAGGCGGCGCGGGAGCATCCGGCGGTGGACGAGGTGATCGCGCTGGAGCAGCGGCGCGGCAAGGCGTGCAACGACTCCGCGCTGATGGAGCGCGCACGGGGTAGGTATGCACTGCTGCTGAACGAGGACTCCGAGCTTGAGCCCGGAGCGACACTCGCGCTATGGAGGGCGCTGCAGGAGCACCCGGACGCGGCCTGCGCGGGGTCCAAGCTGCTGCGTCCAGACGGCGCCGAGCAGGCGTGCGCGTGGCGATTTCCGACGGTGAGGACCGCGCTCGCCGGCGCATTGTTTCTGCACCGCCTGTACACGGTGCAGAGCGGGGGAGACGGGCGTCGCGTGCGCGAGGTCGACTGGTGCCAGTCCGCGGCGCTGCTCGTGCGCCTGCAGGCAGCGGAGCAGGTGGGATACATGGACCCGGAGTTCTTCGTGTACTCCGACGAGGTCGACTTCGCCCGGCGGCTGCGCGACGCGGGCTGGCGCAGCCTGTACGTGCCGGGCGCGAGCGCGATCCACCACGAGCAACTGTCCACCGGCGCGGTGCCCGAGCGGCGAATCGTGGAGATGGCGCGCAACCGCGACCTGTACATGCGCAAGCACCACTCGCGCGCGGCCGCGCGCGCGGTGCGTTGGCTGACCGCGTGGGTCTACGCGTTGCGCGCGCTCGCGGCGCTGGTGCTGCCGGGGCACTCCCCGCGACGGTACTGGCGCCATGTCGCCGCGACGCTCCGGCCCGGGCGCGGCGAGGGCCTGCGGGAGGCAGCGGCGGAGTACAACCGCGGGGGCATTTAGCCGGCCGGTCGCGCCAGCCGCAGCCCGCGCGAGGTGTGTGATCCGCTCGCCCGGCGATGGAGTGGTGTTCGAGCAGCCTTGTGTGATGACCGGCAGCACCGCGCAGACAGTGCCTGCCCCAGCGACAGCCAGTAATGCGGCTTGCAATATGCTGCAGTACATCGCTATACTCGTATAGAGATCATGATGACTTCTACGACCAAGCAGAGTGTCGCGTTCCGCTTCGACCCCATCACGGTGGCGCGCCTGAAGCAGCGCGCACAGGAGACCCATGCCCCTCAGACCGCGCTGGCCGAGCGCTACATCGAGGAGGGCCTGCGCCGCGACGAGCACCCGCTCGTCTACTTCCGCGACGGCGAGGCGGGCCGCAGGCCGGCGCTGCTCGGCACACGACTGGACATCGCTGATGTCCTCACCACCATCCGGCAGAACAACAACTCAGTGGAGGAGGCCGCCGACTATCTGGAGATCCCGGTCGAGCACGTCGATGCCTGCTTGCGTTACTACGTCGACTACAAGGACGAGATCGACGCTTGGATCGAGCGCTCTCAGGCGATCGCCGAACGCGAGCGTGAGCGCTGGCGGCGCCGGCAACAGGCGCTCGCGTGAGGCTGCTGCTCGACGAGATGATCTCCCCTCGAATAGCCCATGAACTACGAGAACATGGTCATGACCTGCAGAACGTGAAGAAGGACCGGCCCGACCTTGCCAGTCGCAGCGACCGCGAGCTCATCCGCCAGATGGTCACAGAGCGTCGGGCGATCGTCACCAACGACATCGCGGACTTCCAGCTCATCCACGATCGGCTCCTGGCCGCGGGAGACGAGCACTACGGGATGATATTCACCTCTGACGCGACGATGCCCCGCACCAAGGATGCGATCCCTAAATGGGTACAGGCACTGACCAAGCTGCTTGGAGAACACACCCGCGAGGAGTCGCTGCGCAACCAGGTCCATCACCTACTCTGAGACGCTCAGCGGCCCCGGTTTGTGCGTGGATGGCTTGCCTTTGCCTTTGCGGGGATGATGGGCCCTCTTCTTGTGCTTGACCTTCTTCTTCGCCTTCACGCAACCTGTGACGGCGGTCTTCGTAGACTCGTGGATTTCCGCGCCATTCTGCGCTACGAACGCCATAGGCATCCTGAGCTTTGATTTGCAGAGGTTGCCGTTGGTTGCAGAGGTTGCCGTTGGCTGCGAGAGCCGAATACTTGCCCCGGGGAGATTCAGCTCGAAGCTGCCGACGGGAGCATCGGGCACCGTCTTGAACGTGCTGCTCGTGATACCCGCCTTGCTGATGAACGTCGAACCGACCAGGTCCAGTGTCACACCGTAACCCTGGAGGACCATGATCAGGCTGGGGAACGCCTCACCACCATGCGAGACGAAATACGCGGGGCCTTCCAACGGGACCGGCAGAAGTGGGGTGGTGGCCTTCGCGTGCCCACGATCGACGCCACCGGACAGCCCGCGGGGTTCGCTTCGAACTGCGCCGCCATACACGCTTTCTGCAGTGTCGTCAAACGCGACGGCAACTGCTTGGGGAGATCCACCTTGACCCGTGCTTGATCCCGAAACTGGCTCCGGCAGGTTCGCCGCCACGGAGAACCCAAAACCAGACCTATTGAATCCCCGGCCTCCACTTGCGGAGAACCAAGGTAGCGACCGGTATAAGCACAGTGCGCAGGAGTTGTCAAGTCCCTGGCGACAGGCACCCGAAACGGCCTCAGAGGTGTGTGACGTCTATGCCCAACCGGTCGTAGGTGACCGCCGCACGGCGGTCACAGCTCAGGAGGCGATACCCGTGATGGGCGGCGGTGACTGCGACCATGCCGTCGTAGACCGCGCCGCCGGCGATCGACAGCCGCGCGAAGCGCGCAATCAGCGCGCGGCGCTCGGCTTTGGGGAGCGCCATCCGCTTGCCGGGAAAGTCCTCGCGCAGGTATTCGGCGACCACCTTCGGCTCCATCCGAAGCGGCTCGGGCAGACGCGTCAGGACCGAGTAGGTCTCCAGCTCCGCGTGGGCCACGAGATCCCTGGCGTCACCGAGCGCCTCGATCGCGACCTCGTGATACTCGTTCCAACTGGAAAAAGCGGCGATTACGACGCTGCTGTCAGGCGTCGCCGCGTCGCCGCTCGGGATCACCGGCGAATCTGTTCGAGCGTCTCGCGCACCTGCTCCTGCGTCAGCACGGGCATCGGGCCGTCTGCCACCGCCACCAGACGTCCGCCGAGCTTCTCGAGGCGCACAGGCGTCGTTGGATGCTCGACCTCCAGTCGGCCATCCACGGCGCTGAGCTCCAGCTTCTGCCCGGGCTTGAACCCCAGCTGTTCGCGCAGCCGCTTGGGCACCACGATCCGTCCGGCGTTGTCGATGGTTGCGACCATGCCATAAATATACCATCGCCCAGGGTCCATTCGTGCCGCAGCCGTGAGAACCGTCCCAAGCGCCGCGTAGGGTCGTCCCAGCATGAAGGTTCGTGCAATCATCAAGCTCATCGAATGGGACGGCTGGCGGCAGGTTCGCCAGACTGGCAGTCATCGGCACTACCGGCATCCAACCAAGCCCGGTACCGTGACGGTGGCCGGCCATCCACGTGACGATTTGCATCCCAAGATCAAGGCGAGCATCATGCGACAAGCAGGATTGAAGTGATGAACGACGCCGAGCGTTATCTGATCCTCGTCGAAGGCGGTCCCCCCTCGAACTACTCGGCGTGGTCGCCAGATGTTCTGGGCTGTGTGGCCACCGGAGACACGATCGAGCACTGCGTCAAGGAAATGCGCGAAGCGCTGGCGGGGCATTTGGACATCATGCGCGAACACGACGAAACCATCCCGGAGCCAACGGGTCCTGGCGTGTACGTGAAGCACGCAACGGCAGCATAGATTCCCCCTCTTCTAGCGGCTGTCATAACATAGCTGCGCGCGCCGGATATCGACAACCCCTGTTTCTCACCCCACAGCCACCGTCGTGGAGCGTCAGACGTCTTTGAGCGGGTCCTCGGCGTACGCCTCGACGTCGCCGTGTCCCGCTCGGAACGCCGCGACGCGGCGGCGGCCATCGGCCGCCAGCGCTCTGGCCTGGGCGCGCTCGTGGGGGTGGAAGAAGCGTGTGACGAGCAGCAGCGCTGGGACGTGATTCCGGGGGCCGAGGACGCCGAGCACTTCCGCGCCCGGGTCCAGACCGGCATCGACCGCGTCGTCGCGGAGACCGGCCCCGGGGCGACCGCGGCGGTCTTCGCCCACG
>Ga0207663_10001678_pt1 | contig 10408 bp, 9 predicted proteins | sample LARL53metaG_FD_184346 | JGI IMG/M metagenome (GOLD analysis project Ga0207663, IMG submission 184346) | Corn, switchgrass and miscanthus rhizosphere microbial communities from Kellogg Biological Station, Michigan, USA - LAR L5-3 metaG... | ecosystem: Host-associated > Plants > Roots >...
AGGAGGCCCGCGCGATCGCTGCGGACTTCGCGGCCGCCGGTAGCCCTCGCGTGGTGGTGAAAGCCCAGGTCAAGACCGGTGGTCGGGGCAAGGCAGGCGGCGTCAAGCTGGCCGATGGCCCGGACGAGGCGCAGGCCATGGCGCAAGAGATCCTCGGCATGGACATCAAGGGCCACACGGTGCACGCGGTCCTTGTCGAAGAGGCCAGCGACATCGCCAGGGAGTTCTACCTTTCCTTCCTCGTGGACCGCGCCGCGCGCACGTTCACGTCGATCTGCTCGGTGCAGGGCGGCATGGAGATCGAGGAGGTGGCCCGCACCAGCCCCGCCGCGGTCGCCCAGGTGGTGGTGGATCCGCTGTCCGGGGTCGACGGGGCGAAGGCAGCCGAGATCGTGTCCGCCGGCGGCCTGCCCCCGGAAGCCCAGGAGGGCGCCGCCGCGGCCGCCGAGCGGCTGTGGGCGGTGTTCGCCGACGAGGACGCGACGCTGGTCGAGGTCAACCCGCTGATCATGACCGGTGACGGCCGGGTCGTGGCCCTGGACGGGAAGGTCACCCTCGACGACAACGCGGCGTTCCGGCAGGACCACGAGCGCTTCGCCGACCCGGGGGACGCGGACCCGATCGAGGCCAGAGCCAGGGAGAAGCACCTCAACTACGTCAAGCTCGAGGGCGAGGTCGGCATCATCGGCAACGGCGCGGGCCTGGTGATGTCCACGCTGGACGTGGTCGCGCAGGCCGGCGAGGCCTTCGGCGGCATCCGCCCCGCGAACTTCCTCGACATCGGCGGCGGTGCCTCGGCCGAGGTGATGGCCGACGGCCTGGAAATCGTGCTGTCCGACCCCAGCGTCCGCAGCGTGCTCGTCAATGTGTTCGGCGGCATCACCTCGTGCGATGAGGTGGCGAACGGCATCGTGTCGGCGCTGGGCATGCTCAGCGCGCGCGGCGATCAGGTGACCCGCCCGATCGTGGTCCGGCTGGACGGCAACAACGCCGCCGCCGGGCGGGCGATCCTCGACGGGGCCGGGCTCACCGTGGTCGAGCAGAACGACACCATGGACGGTGCCGCCCGCCGCGCCGCCGAGCTGGCCGCCAGCGCCCAGACCCCCACGGGAGCATGAGATGGCGATCTTCCTTACCGGCGAGAGCCGGATCATGATCCAGGGCATCACCGGGTCCGAGGGCACCAAGCACGGGCGCCGGATGCTCGCCGCCGGCACCACCGTGGTCGGCGGCACCAACCCGCGCAAGGCGGGCCAGACCGTGGACCTCGGCGGCACCGCCGTGCCGGTATTCGGCACGGTCGCCGAGACGATGGCGGCGACCGGCGCGGACGTCTCGGTGGTCTTCGTTCCGCCGGCCGGTGCCAAGAGCGCGGTGATCGAGGCTATCGACGCGCAGATCCCGCTGTGCATCGTTATCACCGAGGGCATCCCGGTGCACGACTCGACCGAGTTCTGGGCCTACGCGAACGCCAAGGGCAGCGTCACGCGCATTGTCGGCCCGAACTGCCCCGGCGTCGCCTCACCCGGCAAGTCCAACGCGGGCATCATCCCGGCGGACATCACGTCGGAAGGCCGTATCGGCCTGGTGTCCAAGTCGGGCACGCTGACCTACCAGATGATGTACGAACTGCGCGACATCGGCTTCTCCACCGCCGTCGGCATCGGCGGCGACCCGGTGATCGGGACCACGCACATCGACTGCCTGCGCGCCTTCGCCGATGATCCGGAAACCGACGCGGTCGTGATGATCGGCGAGATCGGCGGGGACGCGGAGGAGCGCGCCGCCGCGTTCATCGAGCAGAACGTCGCCAAGCCTGTGGTCGCCTACGTGGCCGGGTTCACCGCGCCCGAGGGCAAGACGATGGGCCATGCCGGGGCCATCGTGTCGGGATCGTCGGGTACCGCCCAGGCCAAGAAGGAAGCCCTGGAGAAGGTCGGTGTCCGGGTGGGCCGCACGCCCAGCGAGACGGCGCGCCTTGTCCGCGAGGTCGTGCCCCGCCACTAAATAGTGGCCAGCAGGCCGGGCGAATGTCCTCTTTTATTCATTAATCCTGGTTTAGTATTCCCTGAATCAGGATTTACCTGAATAGGGGGGATTTATGTGGCGTAAAGTACGAATCACGTCAACCGGTGTGGCCTGTGCGGCTGCAGTGGCTGCGCTGGCGGGGGCTGGTCTCGCGCCAGCGGCCGCCTCGACGGGCGCACACGTGCCCCGGCCGGGCGGTCATGCCATGTTCACCACGTACTCCTGGGGCGGACCCGCCGCACGGGCGGCGACCACGATTCCGACCTGGAACGGGTCGTTCACGATCAGCCCGACCACCTACAACTACAAGATGGTCGGCACGAACCCGGCTGGCGGGTCCAAGACCACGACCGTCCCCACCGAGATCCTGCCGCTGAAGGTCGTCATGTCCAATGGCATCACGGTCACCGGGTCGGCCAGCAAGCTCAAGGCGTCGCCGATCTTCAGCAACGCGGCGTTCACCAGCGGGACCACCCAGCTCGGGGACGCCATGCTCCGCTCGGGCTTTTGGAAGACTGTGCAGGCCTCATCGCCGAACTGGCACCTGCTGCTTGGAACGCCGAAGGTGCTGCCGACGGTGACCATCAATGTCCCCGCGGCCGACGGCACCGGATTCACCTCCTCCAACGGGGCCCCGTTCGTGAACATCCTCTACAGCTGGTGGACCAAGAAGCTGCAGAGCATCATCACCGCGCACAACTTCTCGGCCACCACGCTGCCGCTGATCATTTCCGGCACGACTTTCCTGTACATCGGCAACCCTTCAAACTGCTGCGTGTACGGATATCACGGCTCGTACACCTCGGCGTCGGGGCACAATACCTACGCGTTCAGCAACTGGATCGCCGCGGGAGTCGTGGCCAACGGCAACGCGGACGTCTACACGATGAGCCACGAGGTGTCGGAGTGGGCCGCCGACCCATTCGTCAACGACATCGTCCCGATCTGGAACCAGCCGGACGGCTCCACCTGCTTCAACAATCTGCTCGAGGTCGGTGACCCGGTCGAGGCCATGCCGAAGCCCTGGTACACCATCAAGGTCGGCACGGTCACCTACCACCCGAGCGATATCGCCGGCATTTCGTGGTTCTCCCACGACAGCCCGTCGCTCCAGCAGAACGGCTTGTACTCCTACAAGGGCTACCTGAAGACACCCAACACCACCTGCTGACGGCCAGCGCGAGCAACCGGGACCGGGCAAACCCCGGTCCCGGTTGCGTGTCCGGGCCGGCGTGGCGGATCCGGTGAAGTACGGCGCGGTTGCCAGGATGGAGGAGTGACCGCACCCACCCGCCCCGACGCCGGGACCCAGCCGGGCCCTGCCACGCCGGCGCCGGTGCGCGGCGGAACCCGGCCCCTGGTGGTCTCCGGTGCGCTCGCGGCGTCCGTGGTCACGGCCACCGGGCTGGTCATTCTCACGCCGCTGGTGCTGGCCGGATGGATCGCCGCCCCGCATTCCGGCCTGGGCCTGCCCGGGGTGGTGCGGACGGCGACCTGCCTGTGGCTGGCCGCCCACCACGTGGAGATCACCGTGGCCGGCGCGGGCCGGATCGGCATGCTCCCTCTCGGCCTGGTCCTGATCCCCGGCGCGCTGCTGTGGCGTGCCGGGCGCTGGATGGTCCGTACCGGCGAGCTGACCAGGCTCAGCGATCTCGGGTACGCGGCGCTCGCGCTGGCCGCTCCGTACGCCGCGCTGTGCGGGGCGCTCGCCCTCGCCAGCCGTTCCCGGCTGGCGGCACCGTCCCTGTTTGACGCGGTCGTCGCCGGGTTCCTGCTCGCCCTGTGCGCCGGCGGCCTGGGTGGCGCGCGGGCGCTGGCGCCGTGGCCCCGGCTGTTCCGGCTCATGCCGCCCCGGTCCCGCTCGGTCGTCCTTGGCACGGCCGGGGCGCTCGCCGTGCTGACCGCGGGCGGGGCGCTGCTTGCGGGCGGTTCGCTCGCCGCGCACCTGGGGGAGTACCGGGCGATGGACGCCTCGCTCGCACCGGGGGCCGTCGGCGGTGCGCTGCTCGTCCTCGCCCAGCTCGCCTACGTGCCCAACGCCGTCGGCTGGGCCATCTGCTACTCGCTCGGGCCGGGCTTCGCGTTCGGCGCCTCGACCGTGGTGGCCCCCACCGGGGCGGCGCTCGGGCCGCTCCCGCTGTTCCCCATGCTGGCCGGGCTGCCCAGCAGCACCCATGGAATCGTGGGCTGGGTCTCCCTCGTTGTGCTCGCCCTGCCCTACCTGGCCGGCGTGGTGGGCGGCATCCTCGTGGCGCGTGCCGCGCCCACGCCCGCGGCCGAGCTTGCCCCGCTGTGGGGATTCGCCTGCGGGGTGGCGACCGGGTGCGTGATCGGCGTGCTCGCGGCGTTCTCCGGCGGGCCGCTGGGCAGCGGCCGGCTCGCTGCGGTCGGCCCTTCTGGCTGGCAGGCGACCGTGGTGGCCATTCTGGAGATCGGCGTCTCGGCGGCCGTGGCCACCGGCATCGCCAACTGGCTGAGGGTGCGCAGGGACCCAGAACTCGCGGCCGCCCGGGCCCGCCGCGCCGCCGCGCCGTCCCGGCCGGCCATGCCGGCGAGCATGTCGCCGGACGAGCCCGCGGACGGTGGGCACAGGATCTATCTGGACCAATGGGCCGGCGAGGAGGAGGACGGGCCGCCCGATGACCGTCCCCCGCTCGGTCCCGCCATGCTCCCCTGACCCGCGCGGCAGCCGCGGGGCGCAGGCGAGGCGACGCCGGTGCCTAGCCCCGTTCCGCGGCGCGCAGCGAGGAGATCTCCCGGTTCACCGCGTGGGTGAACTGCACCTGGCAGGACTGCTGGGCCGCGGTCGTGCCCGCCTCGCTCAGGCACTGGCCGTACTCCGACATCTGCCGTCCGAACACGATGAAACCAAGCAGCAGGATCGCGCTCAGCAGGATGCCGATGCCCGCGATCGCCGTCGCCGCGGCCGACCCGTGCGGCCGCGCGGTCCTGCCTCTCCTGGCCCGCGCCAGCGAGGTCACCGCCAGCCACATCGCGACGACGCCGGCGAGCAGCGCGTAGGCGACCAGATAGACCCCGCGCTGCGGGTCGCCGAGCGCCAGCACGCTGGTCAGGCTCAACAGCGCCACCAGCAGGCCCGCCACCGCGCGCCGCTGCGCGGCCGGCTCGGCGGGCACCATGGCCTGGGGTTTGTCCGTACGCTGGTCGAAGGGGGGCATCGCACCCCTATTGTGCCCGGCTACGCTCGCTGACCAGTGCGCTTCGGCCATGTGGCACGTGTCACCGCGGGTGCCGGAGCGAGCCTGCCGCCGCCACGGGGCCGTTAAGGTGGCTCGCATGACGGCACGCCTCGTGGTCCTCGTCTCCGGGGCGGGCACCAACCTTCAGGCGCTGCTCGATGCCTGCGCTGACCCTTCCTACGGCGCGAAAGTCGTGGCGGTCGGCGCTGACCGCGCCGGGATCGAGGGCCTCGCGCGGGCACAACGGGCGGGAATACCCGTGTTCACCCACCAGGTCCGCGACCACGCCTCCCGCGCCGCATGGGACCGTGCCCTGGCCCGGTCCTGCGCGCGCTACCAGCCGGACCTGGTCATCTCCGCCGGGTTCATGAAGCTGGTCGGCCAGGACTTCCTCGACAGGTTCGCCGGGCGCTTCGTCAACACCCACCCCTCCCTGCTGCCCGCCTTCCCCGGCATGCACGCGGTCGGGGACGCGCTCGCCTACGGCGTGAAGGTGACCGGGTGCACCGTGTTCCTCGTGGACGCGGGCACCGACACCGGCCCCGTGATCGCCCAGGCAGCGGTGCCGGTCAGCGAGGATGACGATGTCGCCTCGCTGCATGAGCGGATCAAGAGGACCGAGCGCACCCTGCTGGTGGATACGGTCGGCAGGATGGTCCGGGACGGATGGTCGGTGCACGGCAGGACGGTGCTGGCCGGTCACCACGAAGCGGCGGCGAACCAGGCCCGCCGGGGATGAAGAGGGTCTTACGAAGTGACGAAGGTTCCGATCAAGCGAGCGCTGGTCAGCGTCTACGACAAGACCGGCCTGGCCGAACTGGCCGGCGTGCTGGCGGCCACCGGCGTGCAGATCGTCAGCACCGGCAGCACGGCGGCGGCCATCGCCGCGGCGGGCGTTCCGGTGACCGGCGTGGAGGACGTGACCGGGTTTCCCGAGTGCCTGGAAGGCCGGGTGAAGACCCTGCATCCCGCCGTCCACGCCGGGCTGCTCGCCGACCCTGCCCGGACCGGGCACGCCGAGCAGCTCGCCAAGCTGGGCATCGACACGTTCGAGCTGCTCGTGTCCAACCTGTACCCGTTCGAGGCCACGGTCGCCAGCGGCGCCCCGGCGGCCGAGTGCGTCGAGCAGATCGACATCGGCGGCCCGGCGATGGTCCGGGCGGCCGCGAAGAACCACGGCAGGGTGGCCGTGATCACCGACCCGGCGCAGTACCGGGCGGCCGCCGAGGCGGTCCAGGCCGGCGGCTTCACCGGCGAGCAGCGGCGCCGGCTGGCCGCTGCGGCGTACGCGGCCACCGCCCGCTACGACGCCGCTGTGGCGTCCTGGTTCGCCGCCACCTACGCGCCCGACGACGTCGCGCGCGAGACCGGCTGGCCGGACCTCGTGTCCGCCGTGTGGACCCGCCGCGAGGTGCTGCGGTACGGGGAGAACCCGCATCAGCGCGCGGCACTCTACGTACGCCCAGGCGCACCGCCCGGCCTGGCCACGGCCACCCAGTTGCACGGCAAGGCGATGTCCTACAACAACTACGGTGACGCCGCCGCGGCGTGGCGGACCGCGTTCGACTTCGCCGAGCCGTGCGTGGCGATCATCAAGCACGCGAACCCGTGCGGCATCGCCATCGGCGCCGACCTCGCCGAGGCACACCGCAAGGCGAACGCGTGCGACCCGGTGTCGGCCTACGGCGGGGTGATCGCGGCCAACGGTGTCGTCACCGCGGCGATGGCGGCCCAGGTCGCGGACATCTTCACCGAGGTGCTCGTCGCGCCCGGCTTCTCCGGCGCCGCGCTGGAGACGCTCAAGGCCAGGAAGAACCTGCGGCTGCTGCAATGCCCCGCGCCGGCCGGGACGGCGATGACGGGTCCACAGATCGAGTGGCGGCCGGTGGACGGGGGCGTGCTCCTGCAGACGGCCGACCGACTGGATGCGCCCGGGGACGACCCGGCCGCCTGGGAGCTGAAGGCGGGCCCGGCCGCATCGCCGCAGACCCTAGCCGACCTGGCCTTCGCGTGGCGGGCCTGCCGCGCGGCCAAGTCCAACGCCATCGTGCTCGCCGCGGGCGGCGCCACGGTCGGGGTGGGGATGGGCCAGGTCAACCGGGTCGACGCGGCCCGGATCGCGATCGCCCGGAGCGGGCAGCGGAGCCGGGGCGCGGTCGCCGCCAGCGATGCCTACTTCCCGTTCGCGGACGGCCTCCGGGTCCTGGCCGACGCCGGGATAGGTGCCATCGCCGAACCCGGTGGCTCGATCCGCGACGGGGAGGTCATCGCCGCTGCCCAGTCCGCCGGGGTCAGCCTCTACTTCACCGGGACCAGGCACTTCTTCCACTGAAAGGGAGCACACGTTGACCGCGCGTATTCTCGACGGCCGCGCCACCGCTGCGGCGATCAAAGAGGATCTCAGGAAACGGGTAGCCGATCTGGCCGCGGTGGGCCGGGTGCCCGGGCTGGCCACGGTACTTGTCGGCGACGACCCGGGCAGCCGCGCCTACGTCAACGGCAAGCACCGCGACAGCGTGGCGGTCGGCATCACCAGCATCCGCCGTGACCTGCCCGCCGACGCCAGCCAGGAGCAGGTCGAGGCGGTCGTCGACGAGCTGAACGCCAACCCCGAGTGCACCGGGTACCTGGTCCAGCTCCCGCTGCCCGCAGGCCTGGACCCGCTGGCCATCCTGCACCGGGTGGACCCGGCCAAGGACGCCGACGGCCTGCACCCGGTCAACCTGGGCAAGCTGGTGCTGGGGGAGCCGGGCCCGCTGCCCGGCACGCCGAGGGGCATCGTGGAACTGCTGCGGCGCTACGACGTCCCGATCGCCGGGGCGGACGTCACCGTGATCGGGCGCGGCATCACCGTGGGCCGTTCGCTCGGCCTGCTGCTCACCCGGCGCACCGAGAACGCGACCGTCACCCTGTCCCACACCGGGACCAGGGATCTGGCCGCGCACACCCGGGGCGCGGACATCGTGGTGGTGGCGGCCGGCCGGCCGGGCCTGCTCACCGCGGACATGGTCAGGCCCGGCGCCGCGGTGGTGGATGTGGGCATCACCAGGACCGAGGCCGGGCTGATCGGCGACGTCGCGCCCGAGGTCGCCGAGGTGGCCGGCTACCTGGCGCCGGTGCCGGGCGGTGTCGGGCCGATGACCAGGGCCATGCTGCTCACCAACGTGGTCGAGGCCGCGGAGCACGCGATTCGACCAAAAAGCTACTAGCAAGTAACATAGTCACGCCGTGCGCGGGAAGCACCCCGCGGCAGGGACGGACGGCCGCGTTTGGCAGTCTTGACCCAGCCCGGATACCAGCGCCGGGCCGAACACGGACAGGGGCAGGAGGTCGGCCACCGGTCATGAACATCGTCGTCTGCGTCAAGCAGGTCCCCGACACGTGGGCGGAGCGCACGCTGCGGCCGGAGGATTCGCGGCTCGACCGTGCGTCCGCCGACGGGGTCATCAACGAACTCGATGAGTACGCGATCGAGGAGGGGCTCCGCCTGGCCGAGGCGCACGGGGGCGAGGTGACCATCCTCACCATGGGCCCGGACAAGGCCAGCGAGTCGATCCGCAAGGCGCTGTCCATGGGGGCCGACAAGGCGGTGCACCTGGTGGACGACGCGCTGGCGGGCTCCGACGCGCTCGCCACCTCGCTGGCGCTGGCCACCGTGCTCCAGCGCACCGGGTTCGACCTGGTCATCCTGGGCTCGGAGTCGACCGACGCGCGGACCGGCCTGCTCGCCGCGATGCTGGCCGAGCGGCTCGGCTGCCCCCAGCTCAGCCTGGCCAGCAAGGTCGAGGTCGACGGGAACGCCATCACCATCCACCGGCAGGCGGACTACGGCTACGACAAGGTCGAGGCCACCCTGCCCGCCGTGGTCAGCGTGGTGGAGAAGATCAACGAGCCGCGGTACCCGTCGTTCAAGGGGATCATGGCGGCCAAGAAGAAGCCGGTCGAGGTGCTGAGCATCGCCGACGCCGGGATCGACCCCGCGCAGGTCGGCCTGGGCGCCGCCGCGACCGAGGTGGTCAGCTTCAGCAAGCGTCCGCCCCGCGAGGCCGGCACGATCGTCAAGGATGAGGGCGACGGCGGCGTCAAGGCGGCCGACTTCCTCGCCGCGCAGAAGTTCATCTGACCGGAAGGCCAGCAAACTCCTATGTCTGAGATCCTCGTCCTCGCCGCGCACGACGGTGAGTCGGTCAAGAAGGTCACGCTCGAACTGCTGACCCTGGCCCGCAGGTTCGGCGAGCCCGCCGCGGTCTGGCTGGGCTCGGGGGCCGACGCGGCCAGGGAACGCCTTGCCGAGTACGGCGCCGCCAAGGTCTACGTCGCCGGCGGCGACGACATGGCGGACTACGTGGCCGCGCCCGCCGCCGAGGTGCTGGCGGCGCTCGTCGCGCAGGCCTCTCCCGCGGCCGTGCTGGTCCCGGCCACGGCCGAGGGCAAGGAGGTGGCCGGCCGGCTCGCGGTCAAGATCGGTTCCGGCGTGCTGACCGACGCGGTCGACCTCACCCCCGGTGACGGCGGCCCGGTCGCGGAACAGTCCATCTTCGGCGGCGCCATCATCGTGAAGTCCAAGGTCACCAAGGGCATCCCGATCGTGGCGGTGCGGCCGAACGCGGTGCCGCCGGAGGCATCCCCCGGGGCCGCGGCGCTGGAACCGGCCGGTGTCGAACTGAGCGACGCGGCCAAGGGCGCGCACATCACCGAGCGGGTCGCCCAGGAGCGCAGCGAGCGCCCGGAACTGACCGAGGCGTCCATCGTGGTGTCCGGCGGCCGCGGGGTCGGCAACGCGGAGAACTTCGCCCTGATCGAGGGCCTGGCGGACCGGCTGGGCGCGGCGGTGGGTGCGTCCCGCGCCGCCACCGACGCCGGCTGGTACCCGCACCAGTTCCAGGTGGGCCAGACCGGCAAGACCGTGTCGCCGCAGTTGTACCTCGCGGTCGGCATCTCGGGCGCGATCCAGCACCGGGCCGGCATGCAGACGTCCAAGACCATCATGGTGATCAACAAGGACCCAGAGGCGCCGATCTTCGAGCTTGCCGACTTCGGTGTGGTGGGCGACCTGTTCAAGGTCGTGCCGCAGCTCACCGAGGAGATCGCCCGGCGCCAGGGGTCCTGATCCGGCGCCGTCGGCGGCCCGGGCACGGGGCTGGAAGTCCAGCTAGGCTGAGGTTTGTCATGGACTACAC
>Ga0207663_10001684_pt1 | contig 10388 bp, 5 predicted proteins | sample LARL53metaG_FD_184346 | JGI IMG/M metagenome (GOLD analysis project Ga0207663, IMG submission 184346) | Corn, switchgrass and miscanthus rhizosphere microbial communities from Kellogg Biological Station, Michigan, USA - LAR L5-3 metaG... | ecosystem: Host-associated > Plants > Roots >...
CGTGACCGCAGTATGTCCATTACGGTGTTGTAGCCACATTGGCTGATGGAGGCCGAAGCGCGCCGCAATTCCACCCCCAAGTCCGGCACAGACCTGATGAGTGAAACACCCTGCTTCTGGTGCGCAATTTCTTCCAGACCTTGCCATGACTGTTCTGGAATAAATGGCCCGCCAATCACTCGCATTTCCGGCTTGTCAGGCACGCTCACGGATTCATAGGCCTGAATCGCAGTACGCAACAGGACTTCTCCCACCAGGCCGCCTCCGGCGGAAACTACGATGCGCGGCTCCCGCCCGGGTTCCAGCTTGCCATTTTCCTTCTGCTCCCTGGTAACGAAGCCGGTGTAATAGACGGGAACCTTAAGCGATGAGCAAGGATGGAACGTCTCTTCCAGACGGGCGAAATGCGGGTCAGAGTGGACGAGTATGGCATCGAAATAGCGGTTGGCGCGATGGCAGGCCAACTCATCATGGTGCTGATTGCGATCAACCAGAATGTCGCGCAAACTGCACGCCACTAATGGAGGCGTGCTTAGAGCCCGGGCGTCCTCCAGAAGCTCAACCAACTCTCCAGCAAATTTCTTTCTGCCGAAAGGGAAAAGTTCGATGAGCAGGACTTCCGGCTTCACCGAGCGTAGAGCTTTCCTCATGATCCCCGGGCGGAGGCGTTGAGCCTGCGCGACGCTATGGTTGCTGTCGCGGCTGAGAAGCTGCATTTCAGCATCGAAGCCCAGCGGGGGCAGATTGATGATCTCTATTTTTTGTGGCGGCTTCTGTCCTTCCGGCAGCGGCCCGCCATTCAGGAACACAACGTCAAAATGATTTGCTAGACCGTCCACAATGGAGAACGAGCGAATGAGATGCCCCATCCCCAGGGAATGCTGGCAATAGAAAAGAAGCCGCGGACGAGCGCTCATCAGCACTACTCCCTCGCCGCCCGGAAATTAAATCGGAGGGACATCTGAATAGTCCGGCCGGGCAAGGCGCTGGTCGCCTGGCCGAAGCGCGGCGACGACACTTCGCCGATGATGTTCGTGAGATTGGTGTGGTTGAACAAGTTAAATGCATCGAAACTCAACTCCATTTTTCTAAAGCCACTCACGTCGCCATCCTTATTCAGTGCGCCTTTATAGAAATTGAATAGTTTGCTCACGCGCAAATCCGTCTGCACGAAGCCCGGACCATCGCCGGTATTGCGTGTCACTCCCGGCGGACGGTCGTTCGCAACGCCATCGCCATTATCGTCAGATCCGGTGGTGATATTGAAAGGTGCTCCTGAATTGGCGACCAGCATGAGACCAAGCCTGAAAGCGCCGGGCAAGTCGGACGTACCGGCCAGCACAAAGCGGTGACGCATGTCGAACGAAGAACGTCCCCACTCCGGTCCCAGATTGCTGCTGTTGGCAGGCAGCACCAGTGGCCCGTCGGTGTTATCGTCGCTTCGAGAGAGCGTATACTGCGCCTTGAATTTCACTGCTTTCTTTACCCGGCCCTGCACGCTCGCGATGACCGAGTTGCTTCGGAGCAGTCCGATGGATTCCACCACCCTCTCTAAAAAAAGATTCGTATCAGGTCTGACGCCGGCAATAGGAGCATTGACGTCAAGGGCGCGGAACAGATGGACGCCGCGCAAATATCGGTACTCAAGGGTGCCGCGTAACGTCTCGAAGAGCGGATGCTCTACGCTCAGGCTCGCTTGAAATAAATAGGGTTCTTGCGGGTTCGGATCCAGCAGCCAAACGCTGGGCTTGATGCCGGCCAGGGAAGCAACCGGAAATGCCGGCTCTCTGATGATGAATTCCCTTTCCTGAATGCCATTTAGCAGGCTGATCTGTTCCACCACGTGATCGGAAAGGCGATCATAAAAAATGCCGGCGCCTGCACGAAATACCGTTTTTCCCCCGCCGGGCGCATATCCAAAGGCAATGCGGGGCGCAAAGTGCGTGGGACTGGTAAGGTGCTCCTGCCAGTCATAGCGCAAGCCAAGCATGAACGTGGCATTGTGCTGGAGATTGATGGTGTCCTGAAGGAACCCGTAAGCCTCATTTTTGGTAAAGGAGAGGCGCGGATTCCCCTTTATTATCTGGAACAATACCGGCGCTTGAACGTTGAAGGAGGAGAGGCTGGGAAAGGTGAATGTCCCGCCGAAATTTGTCGAATCGGCAACATCGAAGGATTTTGGGAGAAAGGCGGCTCCGGCCCGCAGCGTGTGCTGGCCGTAGACATAGTTAATGACGTCCTGAATTTCCATTCGAGTCCCGTTCTGTGAAAACACTGATTGATTGGGCCCGCCGGTAAATGCGCCGCTCACCTCGAGCTCGGGAGCCGCAACAGGATCTCCAATGCGGTCGTGCTCGCGTTCATAGCTGAACCGCACCACATTGATGAAAGTTGCCGACCCGGCGGTCGTGTACCAAAGCTTCAAATTGTTGCGTGTGTTATCTGATGTGGTGGCCTGTGCTGGAAGCCGCAGCCCGCCAACTCCACGGTTTTCCTGTGGATTGTTGCGGAAGTCATAGAGCACAGTGAGTGTGTTGTCGCCGGCGGGCTTGAAATCGGCGCGGGCGGCGATGTTGTTCGTGATCTGTGTGGTGGGTACATTTTGTATGAGCTGGCCCTGCGGCGTGGTGGCGTTCACGATCGCATCTTCATCGTTGCTTAGACGTGAAGCGCTCAGGAAAAACCGCGCATGTCTGATGGGTAGTGGTCCACCCAGGGTCCCTTCCCAAAGGCGGCGAGACAGGTTCGGCTTTTCCTCTGCAAATGCATTTTTGGCATCAAAAACGTCATTGCGTCCGTAAAAAGCCAGATTGCCGTCAAAGTGCGAGCGCGAGCCGTTGCGGGTGGTCACCTCCACGCGCCCCGAACCTGGACGCCTGAATTCCGCCGAGTACGGGTCTCTATTTATATAAATTCTCTTGATCGCATCCGTGGGTTCGTTGAGGGTGCTGCTTTCCACACCATCCACAACAATGGAAGTCCCTTCCACTCCCTGAGCGCCAGGCGAGAGAAAATTACTCACTACGGGGAGAATGTCCTGGCTCTGAGATGGAAGCCCGGCAATGAAATCCGCATTCACATTGATGGAGTCCGCGTTATTTTCGGGCGCATCGGGCCGCGATCCTGAAGCGCTTACGTCAACCACTTCTTCGCTGCTGCTGACCGGCATCGTTACCCGGACATTGGTTACCGGCTGGCTATGTACGGAGACAGGCTTTTCGAAACGTTTGAATCCTTCAGCTTCGCCTCTCAGGACGTACTCGCCGGGAGGCACATTAGCAAAGGCAAACCGGCCTTCCCCATCACTCTTGGTTTCGCGCGCTTGTCCGGTGGATTTTTGGGTTAATGTAAGTCGCTCTCCCGGTATCACAGCGCCGCTCTGATCTTCCACCGTACCACTGACGATGACGCCCGTTTGGGCGCTTGCCGTCCCGGCTGAGAAAAGAGCCAATATCAGGAGTAAACTTGCCGTCTTCATACTTACCTCACAACCGTTGATTCAAATCAACTGCCATGTCTTCGCCGAAGGAGCAAGATCAACTCAGATCCTGATCTCGCTTGCGGTGATAGGGCGTCCCCTGAACTCCCACAGATCACGATAAGGACCGTTGCGCGCCAAAAGCTCCTGGTGAGCGCCCTGCTCAATGATCCGACCCTCTGCGAGCAGCAAAATCAAGCCCGCCTCTGAAGCCGCTTCCAGGTCATGCGTGATCAAGATGGAGGTCCTGCCGGCCATCAGCCTTCGTAAGGCTTCGCGCACCGCCGATTCGCTCTCAATATCGAGGCCCGTCATTGGCTCATCGAGAATCAGGATCGGCATGTTGCGGATGAAGGTCCGCGCAATGGCGATGCGCTGGCGCTGTCCGCCGGAGAGCGTTGTTCCGCGCTCGCCCACGACAGTCTCATAGCCACTCTCCAGCTCCATGATGAAGTCATGGGCATTCGCAGCCCGTGCTGCGGCCACGATTTCCTGTTCGGTGGCGTCGAGTTTTCCATATGCGATGTTTTCGCGCACGGTAGTAGCGAAGAGCAGCGAATCCTGAAGGACGATCCCAATTTCGCGCCGCAGGCTCTCAAGCCGGTATTTTCTTATGTCAACTCCATCGACGCTGATGGAGCCGGCCTGCGGATCGTAGAGACGCAGTGTAAGCGCGCTCAAAGTTGATTTTCCCGAGCCCGACTTGCCCAACAGCGCAACCTGCTGCCCGGGCGTAACGTTGATAGAGATATTCTTCAGCACAGGCGCGCCGGTTTGATAAGCAAAGGAAACGTTGTTGAAGTTGATTTGGCCCTTAAGATTTACGGCTTCAATGGCGTCAGGATCGTCCTGAATTTCAGGTTCAAGGTCCAGAACATCACCGATACGGTGCGCCGTTACCGCGGCGCGACTGATGCGGCTGGAAAGCTTCGCCAGGTTGCGGATCGGCGTGTACATGCTGTTCATGTACGCGGCAAAGACCAGCACATTTCCCGGAGTCATCTGACCTCTGAGCGCCTGGAGTGATCCCACCAGAACAACGGCCCAGGTGCCTACGGCAACGGTGAGATCGGCAGCACGTGCCGCGGCCGCTTCAAGCCGCGCCGTGCGAACGCTTTCCTTCAAAGCTTCAGCGCTGTCGCTTTCAAAGCGCTCCTTTTCGTAGGATTCGCGTCCAAATGCCTGCACTAGGTGCATCGACGATAGGACTTCACTGGCCTTGGCCGCGATTTGCCCCTCAGCTCTACGCTGGCGCCGGGCAGAGTCCCGAATCTTGCGATAACGCAGAAGGGATAGGAGGACCAGCACGGGAGAGACAGCAAGCACGATGAGGCTCAGTTTCCAGTTGATCGTCACCATGATCACAATCATTCCCAGCAAGGTAAGGAACTCGGAGATGAAAGTGAGCACAAACTCGATGAGGGCGTCCCGTAATACATTCGTGTCTGAAGTGATGTTAGTGAGAAGCTCGCCTGATCGCATGCGAGTGTGGAAAGACAGCGACAGCCTCTGCAGGTGGGCGAACAAAGTCCCACGCAGTGAATGGGCGAAGCGGAAGCCGATCTGGGATACGATGTGTGTTTGCGAGTACGCGGCAAAGCTCTTCAGCAGCGAGATCGCAACAATTCCGGAAGAAATGATGATAACGGCCGCAACCTCGCCATGCGAGATCAAGCCATGCATGAATGACAACGAATGCGGTATGGGCTTCTTGAACAGAATGTAGTCAAAGATGAGCTTGAGGGGCCAGGGCCGCAGGAGATCGGCAAAGGCCAGCAGTAGCGTGCAAACAGCGGCGATAGAAAGCCGCCCTTTCACTGCTACCAGGTGTTCGCGAACAACCCTGTAGAATCGCCCTCCCAGACGCTGGCCCATCAGTCAGATACCTCCACAAAGATCAGGAGCCCGCGGTTTTGTTTCATCATCGATCACCTCCGGCCAACAGGCACTGCGCATCCGTCAACAGTTCAGGAAGGCACTGAAGTCCCGGCAGCCGAATACGGCTGACGGAGCGGAAAGAGCGTTCCGCGAACAGTGCCGCTGCCATGTGCCAGCGCAGCGACTCCGGATCAGGCAGCATGCGAATCTGCTGGTAACCGGTAAGAAAAGTGTCCGTTAACGTACGCTCGGCAGTTTCTGTCAGCAGGCCAATGTGCCGTTCGTAACGCAATGCAGCCAGCAGACTGCCCAGATCAGCAGCGGGAGGCCCCACCGAGGCTTGATCAAGGTCTATGAGGGCGATGCCCTTTTCCAGCAGAATTCCGTTCTTGGGATGGACGTCGCCGTGCAGGCATACCCTGGCCTCATTCCGTTCTCTCTTTTGGGTGCACAACGCATCGCAGAGTTCCGCAGCCTGTTGCACGAGATCTGGCCGCACTAAACCGATACTGGAAGCGGCCAACTGCATGTGAGAATTCGTGAATCGCGGGAACTCAGACAAATGCGCCGGTACAGGCAGGCTATGCAGCCAGCCCAATGCCTGCCCAAGACGGGCAAATGCTCCAAACAATTCGCGTCCCTGAATGTCGGCCATGCGCCTGCCATGCAATGCCTGGAGAACCAGGATGTGGTGCTGGGAGGAATGGCAAATCACTTCAGGAAAATAAATTTGTGCCCGCTCAGTTTCGGCGCTTTGCCGGAGAGCTGTGTAAGTCCTGAAGCAGGTTTGGCTGTGATCATCCGCATAAACTTTGGCATAGGCCAGAAGGTCATTCTGCGCACTTAAGCATTGAACAGTAGCGCAATTCTCCGGCGCATAAGCCACTACCTTGCTCTTAGCCCATCCAGAGGTAAACAACGCCGCCAACTCCTGCGGTATATCAACCAGCAGGGGCAGGTTTGCAATTTTGCGGTCATTAGGGAAAGTCCAAAAAATACTATCCGTCCCTACGTGGTGAAACACAGGCCGAAATGGCCCGCAATCCGCAACCTTCGGCTTTTCTTGTTCAAAGCGCTTTCGGCTGCCGCCTTGCGGAAATGCGCGTCCGGCAACAACGCACGACCTGCCGGCCGCAGACACTCTGTAGGCCACACGCAAACTTTCTCCTGCGTGATAGGTGGTCCGAATGTGCTCACAACCATCCACAACGATTGGGCCGCTGACTCCCAGTTTCTGAGAAAACAAGCTCGCCACAAAATCAGGATCGAGCAGCAAATCGCGCTGCGGCAGTATGTGATCTGCGATCAGAGTAGCGAAGCAGGTCGTAGAGCTCATTCAAACCTCTCTTTGCCGTTGATGAATCCGTGCTCATTGTCCCAACTTACCCAGGCAGCAGGCTGGGATGGCGCGACAAATTGGATTTCATTGTCCTGATTGGAGCGGCATTCCTTAACGTTGCAGGCGACAAAGCGTGTGTCCTCTTCTTGTGCCGCTGAACGCGACCAGACAACAGAAGCGCGGCACTGGAAAGAAGATAAGGCGTGGTCTGTAATGGCGGGGCTCCATGCCACGTAGTCAGTGGAAGCACCGTCCCGGCCTGTGCCGCTAATTTCTACTGCGAAATTTGGTGAAGCATCGATTTGACTGTGGAGGACCTTGAGTTCCGGGACCGGACGCGACGAACCCGCAGGCATCACAACTGTTACAAACTCAGCGCTGCTCGTTCCTTCGATGATCGCGCTGATGACCGGCGCATCTATCTTTACTCCGTAGAGCGACGCAAACCAGCCGGGCTCCGTCTGCAGCCTGCTTCCATCACTGAACACCAATGCAAGCCCCGGGGTACGGACAGTTCTGCCGGCGATTTGAACGCGCTCCCACGCGTCCGGAGAGAGATGAAAGCGCAGATCAAACTGGTGCGGTCGCTCTCCCGCGAGCGAATCACGGATAATCCAGTATTCATCGGCAATATAGAAGATGCGGCGTGTATGGATTACTTCGTAGCAGGGACTCTGCGCCGTGCCGCACAGAAAGTCAAAGCCAGGCGCGCTCCATCGTTCAATCAATCGCGCCTGCGGCAGCGGCTTTTTAGGTTTGCCCCGACGATAACCAACCTGGTCCAAGCCATCAACGCAAACAGTGTTATGAGCAGCCGTCCCCTTGAACCAATGGCGAAGGTTGGGAGGGTGCTCAGAATAGGTATAACGGCCGGGATCAATAATCAGGGATTTGCCGCCGCTGCCAATCTCCACATTCAGCATGTCGTAGTGTCCATGCCCGCCGTCGCCCAGCGCACCGCAATCGAAGATCAGGAAGCCCTCCTGGTTGAACGGAGTTTCACCTTCCCCCCAGCCGCTTCGCTCAATGTAATAGCCTGCATCCGGAAAACTGACGTACCGCTTTTTCGGCGGCACTCCTTTGGCGCCGGCAGTAGCCGCATAAAGAAAGTCGAGGCGCGAAAGCTGTGAGGCTGCAACCTGAAGCAAGTCGGAGTAGCTGCCCGCATCGCTGTCAGAGAGAGTTGGAATTCCGCCATCCGGGCGATGACAATGCATGGCGAACTCACAGGCGCGTTCCAGCCGCTCGTCATAGTCAGGCGGAAAACTGAGGCCGAAGCGGCGAACATTCTCACGTGCGCCCAGATAAGACCTCAGCACCATCATGTGGTAGTGCGTGGAATGCTCACGATGTACGCCATCGGGACGCACATCGGCAAGCAGGTTCTGGTAGAACGCCTCCATAGCGAAATCCAGAAGGTCGGCATCAATCGCCGCTTCCGGCAGGGCCAACGCGACCATCAGCAATGCATAGAGTTCCAGCGTGCGGTGATTGCGCTCCGCAGTGAGGTGATTGCGCAGATAGTTGGTCTGCTGCGCGAGGCTGGCGACTATTTTTTCGTCGAGCCCGTCAGAGAGTCCGGCAAAATTTGGTGAATCTGCAAATATGTTCCAGGCATAAATCCAATTTTGAATGCGGCGGGCAATTGCATCGGTGGGACCAAAATCCACGGGGACCTGCCGGATCCAGGAAGCAACCAGCTTTTCCCAAGCCTGCTGGAACCGCGCTTCGCCCGTTTGGGCATAAGCGGCCGCGAGATCCAGACCGAAATAGAATTTGATCCAGGCGATCTGCCACTCTTCGTCGTGCGACAAGCCGGCGCTCAGCCAATGCGGATCGAGACCAAGCTCCAGCGTAACGCCGTTCTCCGTGAATTTGCCGGCGCACACGTCTTCGGCGATCCTGCGGTCCCGGTAAGCGTGTTCAATCACGCAGAATACCGGCCGTGGCCTGATCTGTGTGCTGGCGTGAATCGTCATGCTGCGCACTCTCGAAACAGGTTCGCCATGCGAGCTGCGAATTTGTCGCCGTTAAAACGCAATTCGATGGTCTCCTGCGCGTTGTGGGAAAGGTCTGCGGCCAGGCGATTGTCACGGATGAGACGGAGAAAGGCCTGGGCCAGTGCTCGTGAATCTTCAGACGGGACCAGCAGCCCGTTCACGCCATCATGGATGAGTTCAGGAATTCCCGAGATCGGCGTGCTGACCACAGGAACCCCGACCGCCATGGCTTCCATCAGGACATTGGGAATTCCATCGCGATCGCCATTCTCAAGCACACGGCAGGGCAGGCAAAAAGCGCTAGCTTTCTGATATTCGTCGAACAGCTGTGACTGTGACATCGGCCCGGGCAGAAAGACGCTGTTCTCCAGCCCGTTCACTTTAATCAACCTGCGGATCTCTTCTTCGTGCTCTCCGCCTTCAGCAACAATCACGGCCTCAAACGGCACACCCTTCTGGTGCAGAATGGCGCACGCCTGTACAAGGATGTCAAAGCCCTTTTTCGGGATCAGGCGGCCGACGCCGAGCACACGAAAGTGCCCGTTGGTTGCGCGCGCGGCGTGCTGCTCTTTCATGATGTTGCAGAATTCCGCGTTGAGTCCGTGATAAATGCAGTAAACCGGGGTCTTGCTGCCCAGGTTTTCCAGGTAGTCGCGATTAGCATCCGTACAGGTGATGACAAAGCGGGCGGCATCCATCTTTCGGCGCAGCAGGCCCGCAGGATTGAGGCTGGGCAGGTAGATATCTTTTGCATGCGCAGTAAATGAGAAAGGAAGCTTCGTCATCATCGACGCAAACCAGGTGACAGTGGTCGCACCATGGCAATAGTGGCCGTGGATATGGCTCACGTCGCCGGACTGCTCCAGCATGTCCGCCAGCATCACGCCCTGCAAGAATTCCTTGGCATAAACTTTACGCGGCCATGACCAAAATCCCTTGCGCGCACGCACTGCCTGGGCGAAAGCCACCCCCGCTGCGCGGAACACACCGATCGGGTGTTTTCGGATTACACGCCGTAGCGATGGAAGGAAATGTTTCAAATTCCGGGAAAGCCACCCGAACAGTGATGACTTCTTCATCGACGTGGTTTCAGGCATGTAAACCGGCTTGGCGGCAATCCTGTCCAGCAAGTCGCTGGGCACCGGCTCAGTGCAGGGCTTGATCACAAAAACGCGCAACCGCAGTCCTTGTTGTTCCATGCGGTACACTTCGCTGGTGATGAAGGTATCCGTGAGGCGAGGATATCCTTTTAAAACATAAGCAATTGTCCCTCTGTCATTTTGTAAGGGAAACTGCTTCGTATTAGCAGGCATAGGCGCTCCTCAACAGGCTATGAAAACGTTCGGTACAACGGTGCACGTCATACTCGTGCTCAACCAGCACACGGGCCCGCGTTCCCAGTTCTTCCAGGATGGAGCGCCGGTTTGCCAGCAGCTCAATTGCAGCAACAAGAGATTCAGGATTGCCCGGAGATGTAAGTAGTCCGGTTTGTTCATGAATAACAGCGCTTCCCAAGGCGGCCACATCGCTGGCGATCACCGGCCGTCCGCATGCCATGGCTTCCAGCACCACATTGGGCAAGCCGTCACGATCACCGCTCCGGTCGACAATCGAGGGCGCCACCAGGACATGGGCGCGGCTGTAGGCCTCTGGCAGATCATCATGGGTCTTTGGGCCACAGAGTCTGATTTTC
>Ga0207663_10001685_pt1 | contig 10386 bp, 15 predicted proteins | sample LARL53metaG_FD_184346 | JGI IMG/M metagenome (GOLD analysis project Ga0207663, IMG submission 184346) | Corn, switchgrass and miscanthus rhizosphere microbial communities from Kellogg Biological Station, Michigan, USA - LAR L5-3 metaG... | ecosystem: Host-associated > Plants > Roots >...
CAGAGCGACGAGGAGCAGCCATTCCAGCCGGAGATGCTCGAGCAGCTACAGACCGTGTTCCCTTCGATCTACGAGCTGTACCTCACCGTGAACCACGAAGACGAATCGATCGTCGGGCCAGGCTGCGATGACCAGTTCGAGTTCGAGTTCGCCCTCGACCTCATGCTCGACGGCATCGAACGCCTCAAGGACCTGTGATTCATCCGCCTCGGCGGCTGGAGTGCGATGAGCGGCCGATCTTGGGCATCACGACGTAGTAGTTCAGCAAGAAGACACCCACGATCGCGAGCGGGGACACGGCCACTTGAAGCCACCTCGGTGTCGACGCCGGGATGATCCGCCCGAGGACGAACACGATGGCGAGGTACTCAACGATCTGGACGAGCCACCACGTCATTGGGTTCGTTCGTGGCGAGCTCATCAGCTAGTCGCGCATCGTCTGCAAGACCGGAACGTAGCACTCGACCTCAGGTCCACTTCAACGGTCGTGAACATGGCGACAACGGCGCCGACGAGCGTCGCGGTCATGAGCCGGATGAGCTCACGAGCGCGCACCCATCGACGCCCTCGGCTACAGCCCGTCGCCCCGACTCGTCAGGAACGGATTCGAGAACATGAGCCACGTTCCGATCACTGTCGCGATCAGCGCCACCCCGAGCGCGATGCCGGCGTGGGGCACGCGACGGCGAACCGCCTGCACCGCCAACACCACGGCGATCACGGCCGGGATGGGTGTCAGCACACCGATCGCGCCGGCAACCGAAAGCCCGTAGATGAACGCGAGCGGGAACCGCAAGCCTTGCGCCTGCTCGATCCAGCTCGGCGCTCCGGTAACGCCGGTGCTCATGACCGAGTCCGCAGGGTCGGGGGGATCATGCCTTTCGGACATCGTGCCCAAACTCTATGCCTGGTCCCGCTTAGGGCAACCCGTACTTTCGGACCATCCTGCAGCGACTAGCTTGTGCAAAAGGGTTCCGGCTGCAGGTTTGGCCTACCGGGGCGCCCGTCGGCCGGTCGGATCGCTAGCCGAGCGCGGCCTCGATCTCGTCGAGGTGTTCCGCTCGGTGTGACGCGCGACGGCCGTTGAGCGGACTGTCTGGGTCGTTCGGCCAGAGTTTGTCCGCGGGCAGTTCGGCGACGCGAGCGTCGATCGTTTCCGCGATCTCGATCGTCAGTTCAGCGGCACGTCTTGGATCGATCGCGTGGATCAACGCCCGCGTCGAGTCGTTGATCCAGTCGACGTTGTCGGGCTCATCGACATCATCGGGGAACCCAGTCTCCGGATCGAAATGCTCGGCGAGGTACAACGCGCGGGCGTCCCAGAACGCCGCGTGGCCGAGTACGCCGGCGACCGTCCAGTGTTCGTTCACAGGCGCGTGCAGCTCCTCGTCGCTCAGCTGCGCGACGAGGTCGCGAAGGCGCTGAAGCTCCTTCGCGTTGTCCTGCACGAAGTCTGAGTCGCCCATCCGCTAGTCCTGTCCGTTTCCGTTGCCGTTCCCGTTGTTGTCGCCGCCGCCCCCATTGCCATGATGCAACAGATCGCCGAGCAGGCCGAGCGCGGAGTTGAGTTGCGACGCCACGATGCTCGAAACCCCGCCGCTCGCGACGGCCTCGTCGATCCTGTTCGCGAGATCGTGGATGATCCCGTTCACTTCGTCGGGCTCATCGGCGTGCTCGAGCGCGCTGGCGACGCCACTCTTGATCTCGTTCGCTAACTCCGTGCTGATAGCTCCGGCCGCTGACAAGGAGCGCGCGAGACCGAGCACGAGCGTCGCCGCTTGCTGCGGTGTCGTTGGCGCGGGTCCCGTCGTCACGAGCGACGGTGGTGGCGAGGATACGGAAGGGGTCGACGCCGCAGCCGACGCCTTCGGCGAGCCCGAGCGCCCCGCGCGTGTCGACGGATCGCCACCGCCCGCCAATGCCACGCCGACGACGAGGGTGATCACCACCGCTGCGGCGACCGCGGGCCAGACCCAGCGGCGGCGGTGCTGCTCCGCCGACCGGCTGACCCGCTGTGGGATGACCTTCGTCCGAAGGTCCGGTCCCGGGCCGGCCGGCAACGCCACCGGAGCTCGGCCATCCCCGCTCGAGCTCGACTCGAGCGCGAGCCGGACGGCGTCCGCCGACCGAGGCCGCGCCGACGGATCCTTCCGCAGCATGCTCGCGACCAGCGCCGACAGGTCGGCGGGGACCGCGACTCCGAGCTCATCCAAGGTCGGCGGCACCGTGTGCACGTGCTGGTAGGTGAGCGCTACCGATCCCTCGCCCCCGAACGGCGGGTGTCCGGCCAGCATGTGGTACAGCACGCAGCCGAGCGAGTAGATGTCGGCGCGCGCGTCGACCGCGCCGCCCGTCGCCTGTTCCGGCGCGATGTACGGCGGCGAGCCGAATCGCTGTCCCGTCATCGTGAGCGTCATGTCGCCGCGTTGCAGCCGCGCGATCCCGAAGTCGCCGATCATCGCGTGGCCATCGGGCGTTAGGAAGATGTTCGACGGCTTAACGTCGCGGTGCACGATGCCCTTGGCGTGGGCGGCAGCAAGGCCCGCGGCGATATCGACGCCGATCGCTACGGACCGGTCGACGCTCAGGGCGCCACGAGCGCCGAGCTCGTCGGCCAGCGTGGAGCCGGCCACCAGCTGCATGACGAGGAACGGACGGCCCTCGTCTTCACCGGCGTCGTAGACCGGCACGACATGCGGATCGTTGACGCGCGCGAGCGCTTGGGCCTCGCGGAGGAATCGCTTGCGCGCGTCGGGATCGTCGCTGAGCGCGACGGGCAACCGCTTCAGCGCGACCTCCCGGCTGAGGGTTTGATCGGTCGCGGCGAACACCTCGCCCATACCGCCGCTGCCGAGCGAACGCCCGAGGGCATACCGGCCGGCGACGACGGTCAACTCGCCGGTGGCGTGGGGGATCGGTTTGTCGTCGGTCATAGGACCGGCGTACCCGGATCTACCAGGAGGATTCGAACAGGCCCATGGTGTTGCCTTCGGTGTCGGTGAAGTACGCGAAGGCGCCCATGTCCGGGATCGGGGTTCGAGGCGTTACGACCGTGCCGCCGCCGGCCTCGACCTTCTTCAGGGTCTCGTCGATCGAGTCGACGCCGATCGTGATCACCGGCGAAGGCGTCTCCTTCGACTTGCCCGTGAAGCCTCCGTTGATCGCGCCCGGCTCCTTCGGCCTGCGGTCGTCATCGACCGGCACGGTCATCGCCGTCGTGTAGGTGACGCCGTTGCCCATGTCGTTGTCGTAGAGCTCCCAGCCGAACGCCGACTGATAGAACTTCTTGGCGCGCTCCTGATCGTCGAACGTGATCTCGAAGTGCACGACCTTGTCCATGACGTCCTCCCTCCCTAGGAGATGTCGAACCGCCAACCTAGCGCGTTCGCGGCGAAGGGTGGAGTCAGCCTGCCGGCCTACTCGAAGGAACTACGGCTCAAGGCGTTTGGCCAAGATCCGCTCCACTTCAGCGGAGGCCGAAGCTGTGACCTCATCGCGGAAGCCGAGCTTGGGAGCGACCCGCGCGACGAGGCGATCGAATAACGCGATCGAGTTGCGCAACGCGTCTTCCGAGCTTTCGATCGAAAAGTCCGACCAGCACGCCGCGATGTCGCTCGCTACGTCGGGATCGGCCCAACCGGAGATGGTCGCTCCGTTGCGCGGTGGACGGTCCGCCCAGCCGCTCCCCACGCCGTGGTCCCACTCGATCATCTGCAAGAGTCGATCTTTGAGGTCGGCATCGCGCGTCTTGATCGGCCACGGATCTTGTCTGACCACCGCCTTCGCACACTGGATCGCAGCCGCGTAGAACCAATCGATGCAGATCCGGAACTCGACGGCGGACGGAGGCGCGACGCCCACGGTGGGTTCGAGCCGGTTCGTTCGCGAGTCCTTGTCCATCAGCACGAGGTACGCGCCGTCGTAGGCGACACCCTCCGCGAGCGCGATCACCGGCGCGACCATGAAGTCGATCTTGCCGTCGATGTAGTAGACGAGCCGCGTCGGATGCCACTCGGGGTTCTCGAGCGATTCCGTCACGAGCACGTCGCCGAACTGCTCGAACCAGGTGGTCTCCTCGAGGAGCGGATGCGTCTCGCGGACGTACAGCTCGATGTCGAGATCCGAGAGGTCGTCATGGTCGCCGCGTGCGAACGACCCCGTCACCACGACCAACCGGATATTCGGATCGTCTGTGGCCCAAGCGACGACGTCCTCCAGGACGCGCTTCTGGTCCATCTCGGCATCGTATCCGCGGTCAGTGCGGTGAGACCACGCGCCGGTGCGCGCCCCGCGCGCCGCGAACCGCGTCGGCGATCGCCGGCGGAGCGGTATCGGTCATCGGATGCGGCAATCGGTTGGGGTCGAACCACCCGATGTCGTCGATCTCGCCCTCTTGCGGGCGCATCTCGCCGCCCACGATCGTCGCCGTGAACACCGACACATCGAGGAGCGCGGCGCCCGCCGCGCTGACGATCTGGTACTCGCCGATCAGTTCCCCGAGCTCGACGTCGAGGTTCGTCTCTTCTTTCGCCTCGCGGATCGCGTTCTCTTCGATGCTCTCGCCTGGTTCGTGCCGGCCACCGGGGAGCCCCCAGCGCCGCTTGTCGTAGCCCTCGTGCACGAGGAGCACGCGACCGTTCTCGTCGGTGAGCACGACGGAGGCCGCCTTGCGAGTCATAGCTCTTTCCAATAGCCGGTGATGTTCGGCGCGTAGCCCATGCCCTGTTCGTAGAACGGGACAGCCGACGGGCTATGCGCGTACGTGTTGAGGAACGCGCGCGTCGCGCCGCGCTCCTTGGCCCACGACTCGGCCGCGCGCATGAGCTCGGTCGCGATCCCTTCGCGACGATCCCCCTCGAAGACGAACAACGCGAGCACGCGCAGAACCGACTGCCGCAGATCGGCAAGGAGTTCCCAGCGGGCATCGGGGCCGGGCCGGGAGATCTCGGCCTGCACGTATCCCTGGACGGTGCTGTCGATGTCGGCGACGAGCCACAGCCGGTCCTCGTCGGGCGGTCCGCCGATCGCGGTTCGGATCCACCCTTCGAGGCCTTCCTCGTCGGGAACGCGGAACATCGTCGGGTCCAGCGCCACGTAATACCGACCGAACTCCAGCCAGGCCTCGGCGAGTCGGGGCGCGTCTGCCGCGATCGGGGAACGGATCACCACGGCCATCTCCAGTGACGGTACCGCGGCGATGTGTCGCGCGCGCGTCAGATCAGGTCGAGGTCACCGGGTGAGTGACCGCACTCGGTGAGGTAGCGCGCCAACTCGGCTCGGTGCTGCGTGCCGTGGTTCACGATATGGACGATCACTTCCCAACGAGGGGCGGACCAGGGCTTCCCTTCCGAATCCCACGTCAGGACCTCGGTCATCGTGCATTCGTCGAGCGAGCCGGCGTAGGCGATCAGCCGAGCATGCTCCTCGTCCCAGAAGCTCCGGATCGTCACCAGATCGGGGAACGGCCAGTTAGCCGGGTAGGTGTCGTCGTCATCGTTGCCGATGCAGAACTCGCGCCAAGACCAGTCGACGACCACCATGTGCAGAAGCGTCTCGTAGGCGGACCCGTTATCGGTCGTGCCGGGCCGCCGGAACTCCTCCTCGGTGAGCTTCGCGCACCCATCGAGGATGCGTTCGTTCACACCGACGTGGTATCGAACGAGCTCCGGCAGGAACTCCATCTTCAGATCGCGCGCATGCGGTTGTTGCGCGGGTTGTGCTCCAGTTCGGCGAGACCAAGCGCTTCGAGCAGCGGCGGCACGTACATGCCGAACCGGCCGCGATAGCCCTTCTTGGTGCCGTACCAACCCCCGACCGGGTTGTCGGAGGAACGGCCCCAGGCCTCGACGGTGCCATCCTTCGCCGGCTTCTGCTCGTCGGCCGCACCGAGCTCAATCCAGTCACCGTGCTCCTTGAGCATCGAGTGGAGGTCCTCGATGCAACGAGCTTGGTACCCGAGCTTCGTGCTTCCGACCTGGCAGACGATCGTCGGCGGATCAGCGTCGTCGTCGCGGTAGGTCGTGTACTCCGACGAACCCGGCGGCGTCTTCAAGACCCACGGGTCGTCCTTGGTGCCTTTGGCCTTCGCCATGCTGCTCCGCCCTTCGATGACATGCATCGTGGTGCGGTCGCCCGCGAACGGCAACCGCCTACAGCTGCCCGATCCACTCGAGCGGGAACGGTGGCTGCGCGAGCGGCAGCACCGCGATCCGCAACAGCGCGAGCGGGTTGTCGTCGCCGGCGCTCCGGTTGAGGTTGACCTCGTCGCACCCGGTGCAGCGGTGCACGATCACCCATTCGCCGCTTCCGCGGACGCTGATGCCGATCGGCTCCATCAACGAACAGCACTCCGAGGCGCGGTCGCCGGGTGTGCGGTCGTCGAGATGCCTGCTCCACAAGCAGTTCGGGCAGTGATTCCTGTTGTTCGTCCCGGGCGCGTCATCCGGCACGTCGAGCCGGCAATGACCGCATCGGAACGTGTCGGTTCGTCGTCGATCACCACGACGTCGTTGGTCTGACACGAGCATGACCTCCTGCTGGGCACGGTGGACAGGCGCGCGCCCCGGAGGTTGAGACAGGTCAGCGTGTGAAGGAAGGGCCGTCCTCAGGACGCGCGTGAATGACCACCGTGGCCGCAGTCACAAACACACCGTCCTTCGTTCGATCCGTGCCGCTCGCGATCGAGCGGCGAACCGCCGGACCGTAGCACTCAACGCACTCCGGCTCAAGGCCACCGTCGATGAACGGCGCCATTTGTAGCCTCGATCGGTGCACACTCGGTCGAGGATCGTGCAGCCGATCGCTGCAGTGTGGGGCGACGACCGGGTGTCGGCGGTGCTCGGTGCGGCGGCCGTGATGGTCCTTGTGGCTGCCGTGGTGGTCGCGCCGTCGCGGTTGCCACACGCGATGGCGACCACGGCGAAGCCGTTCCTCGAAGTCGGCGCGATCGTCGCCGTCGGGTGGCTTGCCGTGCGACTCGGCGCGATCGACACGTTCACGTCGTCGTGGCGAGGATGGGGCCGAGCAACCAACGTCGCCGTCGTGCTCGGTCTGTGTGTGCTTTTGTCCGGGTTCTTGAACCTCGATGTCGCTGTGGGGATCGCGGTTCCGGTGGCGCTGTTCGCCGCAGCCGAGGCTGGACTCGACGCCGGCCTGCTCGTGATCGCGGTCGCGAACGTCGCCAACGCCACGTCCTTCTTGCTCCCCACATCGAACCTGACGAACCTCCTCGTGATGGGAACGCAGGACGTTCCCGCAGGGCAATACCTCGCGTCGACGTGGGTGGCGTGGCTCGCCGTCACCGCCGTGACGTGCGTAGTGTTGGTCCCGCTCGTGGTGCGACGCTCGCCGAGCGACGGCGGGCGAACGATCACGATGGACTGGTCGCTTCGCCGGATCGCGATCGACTTGGCGGCGATGTTCCTCATCGCAGCCGGGCTGCGCGCGATCTGGTCAACGGGCATAACGCTTCCCGGCGGCTTCGCCGCGCAGACGCTCACCGGCTCCGCCCTAGCCTCCGCCGCCAACAACCTTCCGATCGCCGCGGTGGTCCACGGTGGCGCGGGCCTCGGCCCCTGGACGGCGATCCTCGCGATGTCGATGGGCGCGAACCTGTTCTTCATCGGGTCGGTCGCGACCGTGATCTCGCGGCGGCTCGCGACCGAGAGCGGCGCGCGGTTCTCCTTGGCGACGTTCACACTCGTGGGTATCGGGCTTCTTCCGTTGCAGCTCGCAGCGGCGTACGTCGGGCTGCGCGTCACCGGCGCGATCGCCTGAAGCATGGACGTATCGCGCGGCCCCTAGTTGGATGGGGGTTCCGGTCTCCGAGCCCGAGGAGGGGTCATGGCGAGCATCAACGAGCACGAAAGCACACAGATCGACCGTGCCAACGCGTCCGGCAAGCCGCCGGCGATGTTCATCCACGGCCTGTGGTTGCTGCCGAGCAGCTGGGACAACTGGGCGAAGCTGTTCGACGAAGCCGGCTACACCGCGCTCACGCCCGGCTGGCCCGACGACCCCGAAACCGTCGGCGAGGCGCAGCAGCATCCCGAGGTCTTCGCCCGGAAGACCGTCGGCCAGGTTGCCGATCACTTCGAAGACGTCTCGCGCAAGCTCGACGGCACGCCCGTCGTGATCGGGCACTCGTTCGGCGGGCTGCTCGCGCAGATCCTCGCCGGCCGCGGCGTCGCCAAGGCGACGGTTGCGATCGACCCGGCGCCGTTCCGCGGCGTTCTGCCGCTGCCGATCTCGGCGTTGAAGGCGGCGTCGCCGGCGCTGGGCAATCCGGCCAACCGTCATCGCGCCGTGCCGCTCACCTACGAGCAGTTCCGCTACGCGTTCACCAACGCGGTCGGCGAGGAAGAGGCCAAGCAGCTCTACGACACGTATTGCGTTCCGGCCTCGGGCACGCCGATCTTCCAGGCGGCCGCTGCCAACCTCAACCCGTGGACCGAGGTGAAGGTCAAGTCGAAGAACCCCGACCGTGGCCCGCTCCTGATCATCTCCGGCGAGCAGGACCACACGGTGCCGCCCGCGATCACGAACGCCTCCTACAAGAAGCAGAAGCGGAACAAGAAGAGCGTGACCGAGATCACAGAGATGCCGGGCCGCGGGCACTCATTGACGATCGACCACGGCTGGCGTGAGGTGGCCGAGACCGCGTTGCAGTTCGTGCAACGGTTCCAGTAGCGGGTCTCTAGGCCTGCGTGGGGCCGAGCGGGATCAACGCGTCGAGGTCGGCGAGGTCGGCCGGGCTCAGCACGATGTCGGCGGCCTCGGCGTTCGACCGAGCGTGCGCCGGGCTGCGCGTGCCGGCGAGCGTCGTGCTGACGCCGGCCTGCTCCAGGTTCCAGGCGAGCGCGATCTGGGCGAGCGAACAGCCCACACGGTCTGCGACACTTCGCATCCCATCGACGACCGCTTCTGAGCGCTCATACTTGCCCGGCGAGAACAACCGCTTCCAGAAACTCCACTCGGCGTAATCGGGCAGAACCCGAGCGAAGTCCTCGGGGCCGGTGATCGCACCAGCGAGCATCCCGTTGCCGAGTGGCTCGTACGTCACGACACCGATGTTCTGCGTCGCGCACCAGCGCGCGAGTTCGAGCGTCTCGAGGTGATCGATCAACGACAAGCCCTCTTGCAGCACGTCGACCGGGCCGACGGCCAGGCACCGCTCGACGTCCGGCTGCTCGAAGTTCGACAGGCCAACGAGTCGCGTGAGCCCGTCATCGACGAGCGAGCGCATCGCACCCCATGAATCCTCGAGCCCGTCGGTCGTCTCGCCTGGGTAGTGCATCAGGTACATGTCCAGCCGATCGACGCCGAGACGCTCGAGGCTGCCCTCACACGCCTCGCGGATCTGCTTCGGCTCGAAGCCGGTACCGTCGGGCAACGGCGCCACCTTGCTCGACAGCTTCATCGGTTGCCCGACGTCGCGGAGCGCGGCCGCGATCACCGGCTCGTTCTTGCGGTCGGAGTACTGCTCCGCGGTATCGATCCAGTCGACACCGGCCTCGATCGAGGCAAGCAGCACATCGCGTGCACCCGGCCAGTCGGGGTCGTCTTCGAACTCGAACCCGCCGAGCCCAACGACCGAGAACCACTCGCCGCCGATCTCAACGCTTCGCATGCAACAACCCTAGCGTGAACGGCGATGCCGATCCTTCCGGAGCTGCCGGCGGTATGGGTCGGCTCCTCCTCGGGTTGTGTTCGTGCGACCTGGGGCGGTCCTAAGACGACACGCGCTCGGCGTATCGGCCGCCGAGATGGATCCCGTCTACCTGTCCACTTTCATCGCGCGTGAAGTATCCCTTCATCCCTTTCGCAGGTCCGTCGGGAACGATGTACCGGTCGCCGTCCCCCGGCAAGATCCCGATCGGCACCGGCGGCTCGTCGGCCGCCTCCTCACCGAGCTGCTCAAGCACCTCGGGTCGGATCGTGACGTCGATGATCAACAGGCCGTCGGCCGCGGTGAGGTCGGCGATCGCGGCGATCGTCTCGTACCGACCTACATACTCGGCCAGCATCTCGTCGCCTAACCGCAGCGGCTCAGGGTCTCTGATCTCGACGCCCAGGTAGGCCTGGAAGGCCCATCGCGTGATCCGCTCATTGAACTCCCCGCCGTTGGGGCCGCAGTTCGTGAGCGACGTGACCGCGAACGCCTTCTCGGGAACCATCTCGAACGTCGAGTGTTGGCCGGCGGTGTCGCCGCCATGCGCGACGACGCGGAGACCTTCGACATCGCGGAGGAGCCAACTGATCCCGACGGCATCGCCGAGCGCGTTCCCCGGGCACTCGACCGTCGGCTGTTGCATCCGCTTGAGCATCTGCTCCGACAGCACGCGCGCGCCTTCCTTGGCGGTGCCATCCCCCATGTGGAAGCGTGCC
>Ga0207663_10001693_pt1 | contig 10365 bp, 7 predicted proteins | sample LARL53metaG_FD_184346 | JGI IMG/M metagenome (GOLD analysis project Ga0207663, IMG submission 184346) | Corn, switchgrass and miscanthus rhizosphere microbial communities from Kellogg Biological Station, Michigan, USA - LAR L5-3 metaG... | ecosystem: Host-associated > Plants > Roots >...
GCCCTGGCGCCCTGAGCGACCGCGCAGCTGGTTGTCGATGCGGCGCGACTCGTGGCGCTCGGTGCCACAGATGTAGAGCCCGCCGAGTTCGCGCACCTCTTCGGCCTCCGCCGCGCATTGGGGCTCCAGCTCGGCGGTCTTCTCCGCCAGCGCCTCCTCGTAGCCCTCCGAGCCGGGCGCGATCCCCTTCTTCTTCAGCTCGTGGATCGCCAGCTGCTCGGGGTCGCCGCCGAGCTTGATGTCGACCCCGCGGCCCGCCATGTTGGTGGCGATCATCACCGCGCCCTTGCGACCCGCTTGGGCGATCAGTTCACCCTCTCGCTGGGCGTGCTCGGGTTTGGCATTGAGCACCGCGTGTTCGATGCCGCTGCGCTTCAGCTCGCCGGAGATCATCTCTGAGACCTCGACCGAGACGGTGCCGACCAGGATCGGCTGGCCCTTCTCGTGGCGGGCCATGATCTCCTCCAGCACCGCCTTCCACTTGCCGTCCTTGGTCTTGAAGATCTGGTCGTTCTGATCGAGCCTGACCATCTCCCGGTGGGTCGGGATCTCGACCACCGGGACTTTGTAGATCTTCATGAACTCGGTGGCCTCGGTCAACGCCGTGCCGGTCATCCCGGAGAGCTTGTCGTAGAGGCGGAAGTAGTTCTGCAGGGTGATCGTGGCCAGGGTCTGGTTCTCCTCCCCGATCGCCACGCCCTCCTTGGCCTCGACCGCCTGGTGCAGGCCCTCCGACCAGCGCCGGCCCTCGAGGATACGGCCGGTGAACTCGTCGATGATCATCACCTGGCCCTCGATCACGGCGTAGTCGGTATCCCGTTTGTAGAGCGCCTCCGCCTTCAGCGCCTGGACCAGGTGGTTGACGAGGCTGCCGTGCTCGCTGAGGTAGAGGTTGTCGACGCCGAGGAACTCCTCTGCCTTCCTCACCCCGCGCTCGGTCGGCGAGACCGTCTTGTGCTTCTCGTCGTACTCGTAGTCGTACTCCGCCTCGGAGGTGTCCTTCGACTCGCCCAGCGATCGCAGTTTGTCTTTCGCCGGCACGCCCTCCATCTGCCGCGCCAGGCGGGCGACCGTGTAGTAGGTCTGGGCCGCCTGTTCGGGCGCGCCGGAGATGATCAGCGGCGTCCGCGCCTCGTCGATCAGGATGTTGTCGACCTCGTCGACGATCGCGAAGCTGTGGCCCGGCTGGACACAGTGCTCGAGCGCTTCCGCCATGTTGTCGCGCAGGTAGTCGAAGCCGAACTCCGAGTTGGTCCCGTAGACGACGTCGCAGGCGTACTTCTGCTGCCGCGTCGCGTGGTCGTCGCCCTCTTGGACCGCGGCAACGGTGACGCCGAGCATGTCGTAGATCGGCTTCATCCATTCCGCGTCGCGGCGAGCGAGGTAATCGTTGACGGTGACGAGGTGGACGCTGTCGCCGGCGAGCGTGTTGAGGAAGACCGCGAGGGTCGCGGTAAGCGTCTTGCCCTCCCCCGTCTTCATCTCGGCGATCGCGCCCTCGTGCAGGGCCATGCCGCCGATCAGCTGCACGTCGTAGTGGCGCTGTCCGATCGAGCGCCGTGCCGCCTCGCGGGCGATGGCGAAGGCCTCGGGCAGGAGGTCGTCGAGCAACTCGCCCTCGACAGCGCGCTGGCGCAGGGCATCGGCCTCGGCGCGCAGCTCCGCGTCGTCGAGCAGCTCCATCTCAGGCTCGATCCGGTTGATCGCCTCGGCCCGCTTCTCGTACCCCTTGAACTTGCGCCCCTCCCCGACCCGGAGCGCACGGGTGACCATGTCCCTGGCATTAGCCATGGGTCAGAGGGTAGCTGGCAATCAGCTTCCGCTCCGCGCGGTGGGTGGTGCGCGGCTGAGCTGAGCCGGGTGAGGGCTCCCGTCGCCCCCTACCCCGCCGTCCTGCCTCTCAGTCTCGCCACCGCGCGGCGAGTTCGGGTCCGCTTGCGTCGAAGCTCACGGTGCCGCTTGACCTGACGGCGGATGTCCTCAGCTAGCTCGTGGATCGTGTGGGACATCTGGGGGGAGGCCTCTCGTGCCCGCAGGGTCTTGCCCTTCAGGCGAAGGGTCGCCTCGGCGACCTGGTCGTCGGCGATCGACGGATTGGGCTCTTCATAGATCTCAACGTCGAGCGTCGCCAGCTCAGAGACCTGCCTGCCGACGCGACGGAAGCGCTTGCTCACGTGCCCGCGCAGCTCGTCGGTGACCTCGAGGTTACGTCCGCGTATCTCGATCCGCATCGTGCCTCCTCGTCGCTTGGTACCCCGATCGTACGCCGCGCAAAATAGGCGGGCAAGGGGGTTTTCCCGTCGAATCGGCTAGGGGCGGCGGGTGAAGGTGACGGCGACGACGCGAACCGCGCCGCCTGCACGCAGGGCGCGGGCGCAGGCGGCCAGCGTCGCGCCCGTGGTGAGTACGTCGTCGACGAGCAGGGCGCTGCGGGGCGCCTCGCCGCGCAAGAGCACTCGCGGTGGGTGGCCGATGCGCCGCGCACGGCTCCTGCCCACCTGGCGCCCGCCGCCGCGGCGCGCGAGGCACGGCGCGAGCTCGGCGCCCGTGCGCGCGGCCAGCGCCGCCGCGATCTCGGCGGCGGGGTCGAAGCCGCGGCGCGCAACCCGCAGCGTCGCCGTCGGCACCGGGACCACGGCCCCGCTGAGCAGCTCGGAGGGGGCGAGCCAGGCAATCCGCTCGGCGATCAGCTCCGCGACCGGGAGCAGGCGGCGGAACTTGAGGGCAGCGACCAGGTCACGGGCTACCCCTTGGTGGGCGGCGGCGGACCACGCCCGATCGAGCCCGGGCGGGCCGGCTCCGGCCAGCGGCTCGGCCTCGCCGAGGCGGCGGGAGCAGCGCGTGCAGAGGACCGCGCCCGAACGGCACGAGCGGCCGCAGGCCGCGCAGAGCGAGGGTAGGAGGTCGGCGGCGAGATCGCGGACGAGGCTCACGCGCGGATCCTCCGGCGCCCCGCCGCGCGCGTGGTGCGCGCATGCTCGGGAAAGCGTCAGGAATTCGCGACGCGACCCGCGATGCCGTCGATCAGCATCGCCTCCGGCGCCAGCTCGGTGCCGGCGAGGAGGATCGAGCCGCGGATCCAGGCGCCGGCGCCGATCCGGCAGCCGTCGCCGAGGATCGCCGGTCCCTGGATGCGCACGCCCTCACCCAGCTCGACGCCGGCGCCGACAAGCGCCGGTGCCTCGACCTCGGCACCGTCGAGCGAACTGGCGGAGCGAACGCCCTCGGCGGCCTCGGGCACGCCGGCGTCGACCTCGACCTCGCCCCGCAGCGCGTCGAAGTTCCCCTGCTGTAGCTCCTCGAGATTGCCGATGTCGTTCCAGTAGGCCGAGATCTCGTGCGAGTAAAAGGGGACGTCGTTCTCGAGCAGCGCCGGGAAGACGTCCATCGCCCAGTCGGCGAAGTCGGCTGGATCGTCCTCGCCGGCGGCCTTGCTGGCCCCCGCCTCGGGAAAGAAGTCGAAGACCTCGGAGCGGAACATGTAGATGCCGCAGTTGGCGAGATCGGAGAGGGCTTCAGCGGGATCGGGCTTCTCCTGGAAGCCCTGGATGCGCCCGTCGGCGCCCGTGATCGCAACGCCGAACTGCGTGGTGTCGGTGACCCGCTTGGTCGCCAGCGTCGCGATGCCGTCGTGGGACTCGTGGAAGGCGCGCATCGCGCCGAGGTCGACGTCGGTCAGGGCGTCGCCCGAGATCACGAGGAACGAGTCGCCGAGGAAGCCGGCGGCGTTGCGCACCCCGCCCGAGGTGCCGAGCAGCTTCTCCTCTGGGCTGTAGGAGAGGTCGAGGCCGAAGGCCGAGCCATCGCCGAAGTGCGACTCGATCGTCTCCGGGAACCAGTGCAGGTTGGCGATCGCCTCGCCGAAGCCGTTGCGGACGAGCAGGCGGACGATGTGCTCCATCACTGGCCGGTTCAGCACCGGCGCCATCGGCTTCGGGATCGCGTAGGTGATCGGCCGCAGCCGGGTGCCGAGCCCGGCGGCCAGGATCATCGCGCGCATGGGCTCAATACCGATAGTGGTCCGGCTTAAAGGGGCCGGCGACGGGCACGCCGAGGTAGGCGGCCTGCTCCTCGGACAGCTCCGTGAGGCTGACGCCCAGGGCCGCGAGGTGCAGTCGCGCGACCTTCTCGTCGAGGTGCTTGGGCAACACCGTGACCTCCTTCGCCGTGAACCCGTCGGGCTGGCTGTAGAGCTCGATCTGCGCGATCACCTGGTTGGTGAACGAGTTCGACATCACGAAACTCGGGTGGCCGGTCGCGTTGCCGAGGTTGAGCAGGCGGCCCTCGGAGAGGAGGATGATCGAGTGGCCGTCGGGGAAGCGCCACTCGTCGACCTGGGGCTTGATGTTGACCCGCTCGGCACCCGAGGCTTCGAGCCCGGCGACGTCGATCTCGTTGTCGAAGTGTCCGATGTTGCCGACGATCGCGTTGTGCTTCATCCGCGCCATGTGGCCGGCGGTGATGATGTCCTTGTTGCCGGTGGCGGTGATGAAGATGTCGGCCGTCTCGACAACCTGCTCGAGCGTCCGCACCTCGTAGCCCTCCATCGCCGCCTGCAGTGCGCAGATCGGGTCGATCTCGGTGACGATCACACGGGCCCCCTGGCCGCGCAGCGACTCGGCGCAGCCCTTGCCGACGTCGCCGTAGCCGCAGACGACAGCGGCCTTGCCGCCGATCATCACGTCGGTGGCGCGGTTGATCCCGTCGATCAGCGAGTGACGGCAGCCGTAGAGGTTGTCGAACTTCGACTTGGTGACCGAGTCGTTGACGTTGATCGCCGGGAAGAGCAGGTCGCCGGTCTCGGCCAGCTGGTAGAGCCGGTGCACGCCGGTGGTCGTCTCCTCGGTGACCCCCCGTATCCCTTCGGCAACCCGGGTCCAGCGCTCCGGGTCGGATTCGAGCGAGCGCTGCAGTGTTTCGAGCACAACGCGAAACTCCTCCGAATCGGCCGAGGCCGGGTCGGGCACGGCGCCCGCCTTCTCGAACTCGACGCCCTTGTGGACGAGCAGGGTCGCGTCGCCGCCGTCATCGAGGATCATGTTGGGGCCCTCGCCGTCGGGCCAGAGCAGGGCCTGCTCCGTGCACCACCAGTACTCCTCAAGGGTCTCGCCTTCCCAGGCGAAGACCGGAACGCCGCTGGCCGCGATCGCGGCGGCAGCATGGTCCTGCGTGGAGAAGATGTTGCAGCTGGCCCAGCGGACCTCGGCGCCGAGGGCGGTCAGGGTCTCGATCAGCACCGCGGTCTGCACCGTCATGTGGAGCGAGCCGGTGATCCGCGCCCCTTTCAGGGGCTGCTCGGCCGCGAACTCCTCGCGGGTCTGCATCAGGCCGGGCATCTCCACCTCGGCGAGGGCGATCTCCTTGCGCCCGAAGTCGGCGAGGCCGATGTCGGCGACTTTGTAGTCAGAGGTGGCGGTTGCCATCGGTTCCCTTTCTCGGTCCTTTTCGCGTGCGGTGCCCGGCGAAGGATACGTGGATCGGGGATGCCATTCGCTCGCGCTTCTCCCCGTCGCAACGTTTTTTCGATGGTATGGGTGGAAAAAACGTTGCGACCCTCCGCGGGGGCGGCCTAGGGGCGGCCTAGGGCGGCCTTGAGGCCGTCGATCGCGTCGACCGGAAGGGGGTCGACGCCGCGCAGCTCGGCAAGCCGCAACGAGACGAGATCGCCGAGCATCGTCGCCCACAGCAGGCGGGCGAGGCGGGTCTCGCCCTCGGCCTCGACGCGGACCGCCTCGGAGCCGGTGGCGGCGATCGCCTCCGCGGTCAACTCGAAACGGCGCCGCTCGCGCGGATGCTGGTCGCGGTCTTCGAGCAGGACCGCCGAGAAGCCCGTGCCGGTGTCGTCCCAGCCGCAGATCTCGTTGTGGTCGGCCTCGGGCAGCTCGGAGGAGAACGCGTGCACCTTGGCGTTCTCGTTGACCTGCGTCTTCCAGCGCCGCCCGGCGGCAGCGGTCAGGTCGGCGCCGACGATCACGGGCGCCGTTCCAGCGAGGCGCTCGGCGATCTCGGCGGCTCGCCCCCGCAGTCGGTCCGAGGCCTCGGCGAGGAATGATGCCGCAGCGTCGACCTCGGTGTGGACGCGGGGCGCGATACCCGCCAGGGCAGCAACCTCGAGCGCGCAGACCAACATGTAGGCGACGGCGGTGCGCGGCGCAGGCAGCAGTCCGGGGAGGCCGATCACCGGCACTCCCGAACCACGCGCCTCTTCGACGAGCGCGCCGCCGGTACTGGCGACAATCCGTCGCGCACCCAGCGCCTCCGCGGCGGCGAAGCAGGCCACTGTCTCCTCGGTGTCGCCCGAGTAGCTGGAGCAGAGCACCGTCCACTCCGGCGTCGCCCAGCTCGGCAGCTCGTATCCGCGCACGGTGAGGAGCTGGCCGGTCAGCCGGTCGCCGAGCGCGGCGACTGCCAGATCGCCACCGATCGCCGAGCCGCCCATCCCGCAAACGAGCAGGCCGGCGGCTTCAGCCGGTTCGAGCCGCGCCGATTCGACCCGCCAGAGGGCATCGCGAAGGTGGTCGGGAATCGCGAGAATGTCGTCGAGCATCGCTGCCGAAGCTTTTCAGGCCGGGACTCTTCCGTCCCTGCCGATCACGGCGTTCTCAACGGCTGCCCCGTCCTCGACCTCGACCCCAGCCGAGAGGACCGAGTCGATCACCCGCGCCGCCTCGCCAACGGCGCACTCCCCGAGCAGGACCGACCCTCGGACCTCCGCGTCCGCGGCGATCCGGCAGCCAGGCCCGATCACCGCACGGGGCCCGAGCTCGGCGCCCTCGTCCACCTCCGCGCCCGAGGCGACGAATATGCCGGACTCCGTGGGCTCGACCCGTGTCTTCACGCGCCCCTCGAGGATGTCCCAGCTGGCCTGCAGGTAACGCTCGGGCGTGCCGATGTCCATCCAGTAGCCGTCCAGGCCGAGGCAGCGCAGCCCCTCCCCAACCAGCCTCGGGAAGACCTGGCGCTCGATCGAGACCTCCGCGCCGGCCGGGATCAGGTCGAGGACCGAGCGCTCGAGCACGTACATGCCGGCGTTGACCTCCCCGGGGATCGGCTCGCCCGTCTTCTCCCGGAACTCGGAGACCGCCCCGTCCTCGTCGCTGGTCACCAAACCGTAGGCCGACGAATCGTCGACCGGGTGGAGGCCGAGGGTGGCTCGTGCCCCGCTCGTCGCATGGGCTCGAACCAGGGCGCTCAGGTCGAGGTCGGTGAGGACGTCGCCGTTCAACGCCAGGAACCGGTCCTCCAGCTCGTCGCCGAGCTCCTCCGCGGCGAAGCGGATCGCGCCGGCGGTCCCGCGCGGCTCCGGCTCGGCGACGTAACGAATGCGCGTCCCCGCCCGTTCCTCCTCGCCGCGCAGAGCCTCCCGCAACGCGTCCGGCAGGAACCCGCAGGCGAGCACGACCTCGGTAACGCCGTGCGCCGCCAGCCACTCGATCATGTAAGCGAGGAAGGGGCGGTCGACGAGCGTCAGCGCCGGCTTCGGCACCGACTCGGTCAGCGGCCGCAGGCGCGTGCCTTCGCCGCCAACTAGGACGATGGCCTGCATCTACCCGGCCGTGGCTGGGGAAGCTGCCCGCTCCGCGGCCCTCCCGATCCCTTCATACTCGAAGCCCGCCCCCCTCAGCAGGTCGGCGTCAAGGAAGTTGCGGCCGTCGATCAGCAGCGGCCGCGCCATCCTCGTCGCCGCCTCGCGCCAGTCGAGGGCCGCGAACTCCGGCCACTCGGTGACGAGGACGGCCGCATCCGCCCCGGCTAGGGCATCGAGCGCCGAGGGGGCGAACTCGACGCCCTCGATCAGGCTCCGCGCCGCCTCGGTCGCAACCGGGTCGTAGGCGGTGACCTCCGCTCCCTCTCCCCGCAGGCGCGCAGCCAGAACCAGGCTGGAGGCCTCGCGCATGTCGTCGGTGTCCGGCTTGAAGGCGAGGCCGAGCAGCGCCACCCGCCGCCCCGCAAGCGAGCCGAGACGCGCCAACAGCTTGTTCACGACCCGTCTCTTCTGCAGCTCGTTCACCTCGATCACGGCGCTGAGCAGCTGGAAGTGGTAGCCGCTGTTGCCGGCGAGCATCTTCAGCGCCTTCAGGTCCTTGGGGAAGCAACTGCCTCCGTAGCCGATCCCGGCCCGCAGGAAGGCGGGACCGATCCGCGCGTCGAGCCCCATGCCCCGGGCGACCTCACTGACGTCGGCGCCAACCTCCTCGCAGACGTTGGCGATCTCGTTGACGAACGAGATCTTGGTCGCCAGGAATGCGTTCGACGCGAGCTTGATCATCTCGGCGCTGGCGACGTCGGTTCGCACGATCTCGCCGCCCAGCGGCTCGTAGAGGCCCGCGACCGCGACCGCCGCCGCCTCGTCGCCCGGATCGACACCGATCACGACGCGGTCGGGGTGCATGAAGTCGGCGACCGCGGTGCCCTCCTTGAGGAACTCCGGACAGGAGACGTAGGGCACGCCGGGGAGCTCGCGGCGGATCGTCGCCCCGGTGCCCGCCGGCACCGTGCTCTTCATCACCAGGACGTGGTCGCCACCCTCGCCCAGGTCCTCGACCACCGAACGCACGCGCGAGAGATCGGCGTCCCCGGAGACGGTCGGTGGGGTATCGACGCAGACGAAGAGGAGGCGGGCGCCCCCGAGCAGCTCTGACATCTCCGTCGTGAAGGTGAGCCGCTCCGCGTTGCGTTCGAGCAGCTCCGTCAAGCCGGGCTCGTGGATCGTCGTCTCGCCGCGGGAGAGCGCCTCGACCTTCTCGGCGACGATGTCGCGGGCGATCACCGGGTGGCCGAGCTCGGCGAAGCAGGCAGCGGTGACCAGGCCGACCCAGCCGACCCCGATGACCCCGATCGGCTCCTTCTCCACGCTCATGTCTTAGCCGCTCTCTTTCTGTGCTTGGCGTTCGGAACCTTCACCTGCGCCGAGCGGGCGATCCCGATCATCTGCTCGTTGGTCAGGGTGTTGAGCAGGTCGTTCGAGACCCAGTAGCTGCTGTCCCCCCGGTGCCAGGCGACCACCGAGACGCGATCGCCGTCGACGTAGATGTCGTATTCGCGCCCGTTGATCGTCTCGGTCACGCTCGGATTGTCGAGGATCGGCGGGTCGGACCATCCCTGGATCCCCTGCACGCCGAAGTAATGGATGCCGTCGGAGAGCGGCCACTCGACGACCATCCGGTAGGCACCGTGGCGGTGGTCGTCGGTGTCCCGCAGGTGGTACACGCGCGGGTCCTGGACATGTTCGTAGGGGTTGCTTTCGACGAAGTAGGCCCCGGAGGGGAGCCGCGTCGGGTAGAAGACCGGAAAGCCGGAGCTGACTTTGCGGGCCACCGCCTTGCCCTCGGCTTCGCCTGCTTCGTGGGCGGCCACGAGGCCGTCGCCCCCGGGTTTCGGCTGGGCGATCTTCGGCTTCGAGCGCTTCTTCTTGGCGTGCTTGGCGCCACCCGCGCCGGGGCGTTCGCTGCGGCCTTCGTCGAGCGCCCCCCTGGGGCCCCCGCTCGCTTCGATCCCCATGAACTTGTCCACGGCTTGGTGGATCGCGCTCTCGGACGCGTACACGTAGCTCGGGCCCAGTTCGGCCGGGAAGTGGATCTCCTTGACCGGCGCGTTGCGGGATTCGATGAAGAGGTCGAGCACCTGGATCATCGTCCCGGTGTCGCTGATGTCGGAGGTCGTGTACTTGGTGAAGATGTCGAGCAGTTCGTTGCGGCCGAGCAGCAGGTCCTTGATCGGCACCCGCTGGCGGGCGGCGCTGAGGAAGTCCTGCTGGCGGGCCGAGCGCACGATGTCGGTGTCGGTGTGGCGGTAGCGAACGTACTCGAGCGCCTTTTTCCCGCAGAGCAGCTGGTAGCCCGGCTTGACGTTGATTTCCGAATACTGTTCGGAGGGCGGCACGCCGACGTTCGAGTGGTAGTAGCGGCGGTCGACGTCGACGTAGACGCAGCCGATCGCGTCGACGGCGCGGACGAAACCGAGGAAGTCGACGTTGACGACGTGGTTGATCTGCAGCCCGGTCAATTCCTTGACCACTTGCAGGGTCAGTTTGGGGCCGCCGTCGGAATAGGCGGCGTTGAACTTTTCCGTGCCGAAGCCGGGGATTTCGACCTTGAGATCGCGCGGGATCGACATCACCGCGATCGCGTTGCGTTCAGGGTCGAGGCGGAGCAGGATCGTCGTGTCCGAGCGTCCGGGGTCTTCCTGCAGGTTGGCGCGCTTGTCGGAGCCGAGGATGAGGATGTTCTCCGGGCCGCCCCCGTGCACCTCGGCCAGCTTGTTGGAGAGCTGGCGCTTGTAGACGTCGTTGTGAGAGAGAGCGTCGGCGATGCTGCCGATATAGAGGAGGATGCTGGTCGCGGTCGCCGCGGCGCTGACGGCGAC
>Ga0207663_10001700_pt1 | contig 10350 bp, 6 predicted proteins | sample LARL53metaG_FD_184346 | JGI IMG/M metagenome (GOLD analysis project Ga0207663, IMG submission 184346) | Corn, switchgrass and miscanthus rhizosphere microbial communities from Kellogg Biological Station, Michigan, USA - LAR L5-3 metaG... | ecosystem: Host-associated > Plants > Roots >...
AAATGTCCCGCTGATGCCGACCACGATCGAAAGCTTGCCGTGCTCGACTCAGAGGTCGAAGCATTCAACGACCTGTTGGCGAGGAGGTGCGGCACTTGAAGCAGGACTCCAGGCACCAAATCGCAATTGAAATTTGTTAGGACAGGCAGACGATCTTTCTGGCTCCCGTAACCCGCTGGGTCTGGTTACAGGTGTTCGCAGCGTCATCGCTCGTTAGTGGTGTCCACCAACTCAAGGACAGACATGAGAGCTCGCCAAGGTTTCGCTCCTTAGGACATTTGGAACTCGAGGCATGACTCAGATTTATTTTCACTGCTCCAACTCACGAGAGGTTTTGGTCGATCGATACGGCGCGGCTATCGACGACCTGGCTGAAGCATGAGACCATGCGGCATGCGTCGTGCGGTCACTAATTTCGGCACGTAGCGCGGAGGACTGGCGCAGCTGGGTCCTGCACGTAATTGATGACCTTGGAGATGAATTGTTTGTCGTTCCCTTTGCGTTCGTGCTGGGCAAGGTTCACTGAGGTTCGCCTGTTGGCTGTTCACTCGGTTCTGATGTCTTCGACGAAGCCTGGGCGAAGCCGCACCAGGGATAAGACCTGGCTGGAAAAAGGCCGGTGACTAATGTCACCGGCCATAGCGACCCGACGCCGTCGGGGGAACGGCGCAGTAGCGGCTTGGGGGCAGCCGCTCCCGGGTCTCATATCGCCGCAGGGAAGGGATGCGGAGATATATACTGGCGGAGATCCAATCTCCCATTACGAAACATCCTGCTATTTCCAATCGAAACGATCTATTGCACGCGGGTCTTTTGCGATCCCCCTATGGCTCCGGTGAGTTAAACCTTGGCTTAGGACGCATTCACCCACTTCCGGTTCAACGATTGGCAACGGGCGCTAACGCCAGACGGCGCGGTTCCTGTTCGCAGCATTGCGAGCCATCCGCCCGCGCCTTCTGGCGAAGCACGCCTGGCTTTTCATGATGGGGGACGGAGTTATTCCGGTTTGGCAGCTGAGGCATTCCCGCGGTCTTAGCGAAAGACGTCGTGGTACCGCTCGCCCCACGGCGGCCCATCGAGCCACGCTGTGTGGGTAACCCATTAATCCATTTGGTCTAATAGCGCCTTCGCCCGTCTAACTCGCGACGCCGAGAAGCCTTCGGTAAATTGATCACATATCGAAGTCAGCACCGATCGTGATTCCGCGCGCCTGTTCTGACACTGCATAAGCTCTGCGAGGCTTATCGCCGAGCAAAGCTCCCAATAGAGCGCCTGCTGTTCACGCGCCTGGCTGATCGACTGGCGATACAGATCTTCGATCCGCGCCATGTCGTCAGAACCACCTAGCGCAAGTAGATCACCCTTCACTCTCAGCATCTCGGGCACGAACCATCGATACTCAATCGCCGCCGCGAGATGCATCGCCTCGTCGAGCTCGGAAAGACCATCGCCGACGCGGCCGATCGCGCCAAGCGCCGCGGCCAGCTCCGCCATAAAGAAGGCGTAGAAAAGCAGGTAGCTCGCCTTTTTCATTTCGGCGAGTCCGGTACGTAGCAAATCTATTCCGGCGCCCGGATTGCCGCGCTTGGCCGCAAGACTACCGCGCACACAAAGCCCGGCTGCGTAAAACGGGCGCAGCGAATGCTTATAGGCGCAATCGATCAGCTCGTCGCCGAACTGATCAGCGCGGTCCCACTCATCCAGACTTACAAAGACAAAACCAGCCGCCCATGCAAGAGAAATGCACAGCACGCTCGGATGAAAGGTACCGCGCGCCTCTTCGACGGAAAACAATGCTGTCCGCGATGCGTCATCCAGGCGTCCGAGCGAAAGCAAATTAACGGTGAGATGAGCGGACGCCGAGGCCCGCAGATCGCTGCCGAACCGGACCAAGTCGAGCCTTCGCCGATCGGTGGGGTAATACTCGATCGCTCGTTGCAGCCGCTGGGCGGCCTCGGCGTGCGCGGCCATGTAGGTCAGCGGTACTCCGACGATCCAATCGGCGACTGCCTGCGCTTGCAAGTCTTGGGTACGCGCGACGCCTTCGTATCGGCGAGCGAAAACAAGCGCCTCCTTGGAGACCGCCGAGCGCCCCAGGAATAGCCAGACACCATGTGTCGCTCGCTGCCGGTAGTCGAAATCCCCAAGCTCCTCAGCGAGTGCCAGCGCTCGCTCGAGCGCCTTGCGAGCTGGTGCGGTCATGCCCTGTGTATAGGTGAGTGCCACCCCGAGACTGCACTGCAGGATCATCTCAGAGCGTGTACCGAGTGCATTCCCGATCTGGGCAGTTGCTTTCTCCGCCCATTCGCAAGACTCGGTAAGCAGAGACATCGCGCTCCAGAAATCGGCTGCCGCAGCAGCGAGCTCGACGCCCAAGGCGGCATCCCCAGCCGGGGAGAACGCCCAGTTCAGCGCAGCACGAAGATTGTCGATTTCCTCACGATAACGACGCAGGTCTCCAATAGGAGCCTGGAACTGCCCGTCGCTTGCGAAATGAGCAAATAGATTGCGATAGAATTCTGCATGCCGCCGCGCGGTTCGCCTGGCTTCGCCGCTTTCGTGCAACTTTTCGAGTGCATATACGCGCGTTGTCTCAAGTAACCGCCAGCGCCGAGCCCTTTTTGAATCGTCAGGCGCAACGAGCGACTTGTCGACGAGATTGGCCACTGCATTCATGATAACCGATGAAGCGCGATCCCCTTCGGCAATTACTGCACGCATCGCATCGAGGGTGAAACCGCCAGCGAACACGGCCATAGAGCAAAGCAACTGCTGCTCCAACCTGGGTAATAAATTGAAACTCCAATCAAGCGTGGCGCGCAGCGTCTGGTGACGCGGCAGGGCCGTACGCCGACCGCCAGTAAGTAAGGCGAAGCGATCGTCAAGATGTTCCGCGACCTCCTGAACACCAAACGTTGCCGCACGCGCAGCAGCAAGCTCGATGGCGAGCGGAATGCCATCCAATCGCCGAACGATTGCCGCGATCGCCGGAAGATTCTCACCGCGCCTCAGGAAGTCGGCGTCGAGTGACCCCATTCTTGTGATGAATAGCTGCACGGCGCTGCGCCCGAGGACGTCGCTCGACGTGACTTGCTCGGGCGATGGCACCTCCAGCGGGGCGACGTGGTAAACATACTCGCCCTCAATCCGCAGTACTTCCCGGCTTGTGGCGAGCACTGTTGTGTGCGGACACAGGCGCAAGACAGTTTCGGCGAACTCCGCGGCGGAGTCGATCACATGCTCGCAATTGTCGAGAACGAGCAACACCTTTCTGCTGCCGATGGCCCGAGCCACCGAAGCCGACGAAATCTCGTTGCCGCCCAATCGTAGGCCAAGCACTCCCGCAACCGTGGATGGCACCAATTGCGGATCCGACAGCGAAACCAGCTCTACAAGAAAAACGTCACTCTCCATCTCCGGAAAGAGTCTTCGGGCCACTTCGGATGCCAATACCGTCTTGCCGATCCCGCCAGGGCCCGCGAGTGTCACGGCACGACAGGCAAAGACAAGGTCGCGCAGATGCTGCACCGCCGTCGCCCGGCCCACCAGCGCGCTAGCCGCTACCGGAACGTTCGTTAAAAATGAAGTTCCCGCCGCCGTGGCCCGCTCTACTGGACTCGGCTTGGCCGGATTACGATCCTGCTGGATTTTCCAATTACCCAGTAAGCGGTAACCACGACCGGGAACCGTTTGCAGCAGCCTCCGTTCCGGGCCTAGAGCCTTGCGGATGGCCGAGATATGAACCCGTATGGTGCCATCCTCGAGGGTGATGGCGCCCGGCCACGCGCTCCTCATGAGCGCGTCCTTGGTCACGATTTCACCATCTGATTTCACCAACGTCTCGATGATCAGGAGAGCGCGGCTACGGATTGGAACCGCGACGCCGTTGGCGCGTAGCTCGCGCGACACGAGATCTATCGTCCACGTGGTGGGCTCAAGGGCGTCTCGTTCGGATTGGCCCACGTGACCATCCCGTTTTGGCTCTTTGGTCCTGTTCACGAATTGGTCTTACAGGCAAATAGAGTAGAAGATGGCTAATCCCTCGTCTCTTCGCGGTCAAGCCGCACCTGGCGCCGGTTTTCCAACCGCGCTGTACACATTACGCCGCACACGCCCCATAACGGGGCGTTGGCGCAGTCGAACAGGTTATGAGATCGGATTACCTTGCGCCCGTTGATCCCAACCAATCAATCGGGACGAGATCGAGCAATTTCAACGGACATTGTCGGTTGGCTCGATCCAGACAGTCATGCCCGCTTCGAGTCCTGTCGAATCTCCCAATGGATCAAGGCGCATCCGCAACGTATTGCGGTCATGATCGCCTATGACCCGCTCGGCCTGCCAGGTGGCGAACGCCCCGAGCGGCCGCAGTTCGGTAATAACGGCTCTGATCGCAGCATCGGCGCCGTTCCGCCTCACATTGACGGTTGCCCCGACCGAAAGACCACCGAGATGATCCTCGCGCACATTGAATGAAAACCACCGCGGGCCTGCCTCCTCAATCATCAGAATAGGTTGGCCGGCGCGAACATTCTCGCCCAGCTCTGCAGCCACGACAGCGACCACGCCATCCACCGGGGCGCGCAAGATCATCTTGTCGAGGCGACGTTCGAGCACATCTACTGCGGCCGCCGCAGCCCGCACTTGCGAGTCCGCAATCGAGCGTTCCTCGCGGGTCGGACCCGCCACGGCCGCATCATAGTTAGCCTGTGCCTCAGCCACATCAGCACGTGCGCTTGCGGCAGCGTTCACGGCTTGATCCAATGACTGCTGGGACTCAAAGCTGTCGCGTGCCAGCGTGCTGGTTCTTGTGAGCTGAGCCTGCACGTACTCGAGGCGGGCGCTTGCTTTGGCAATTTCATATTTCAGCGAGGCCACCTGTTCGCGACGGACACCGGCGTAGACATTGTTGCGGTCCGCGATTGCCGACGCGAGGGCGGCGCGCGCCTGGTCCGCCTGTGCCGTCAACTCCAACGCGGAGAGCTTCGCCAGGACATCGCCCACGTGTACTTTCCCACCTTTCTGCACCGCGATTGAGACGAGTTGGCCATTCACCTCCGGTTCCACCCTGACTTCTGTCGTCCGAACCACTCCAATGAGTGTGACCTTCGGATCCGGACGATGGATGGAATAGATCAGAATGGCCGCCGCAAGCAGGATGGCGACCGCGACAGTAGCTGCAGGCTTAACTCTCTGCATGTCCTCGCCTTCCTCTCGTCACAACTATCGAGATCACTGCAAGCGCGAAATAGATCAGGGCCAGGCACCACAGCCCGAGCCAATCGTGGGCGACCTCCCAGATGCCGGCACCGAGCTGGTTGATGCGCACGAGACCATCGATCGCGGAGTCGGCCGGGAAAATCCGGCCGAACGCGAGGGCCGCCTCGGGGATTGCTTCACGCGGCCACGCGAAACCGGCCATGAAGAACTGAGGCAGGCTGGTTGCCAGAAGGAGGATGGTCGCGTTCTCCGGCCGGGTGAACCAGGCCCCGACGGCTTGCCCCATGAAGCTTGTCGCCAGCAAAAAGACGGTCGCGATCGCGAAAAGCTCCGGAAGATGGCCGAGCGTCGAGAAGCCGTAGATGCGCGGCAGCACGATGAGATAAAGCGCAACCGCCGGAAGGTAGATGCTGAGATGGGCGATGCCGCGGCCGAACACGCTAGCGAACGCGCCCCCGCCTTTCGCCAGCGCAGTGCCGGTCAGCATCGCCGCCCCGATCAGAAGGGTTTGCTGCAGGATCAGCACAAAAGCTGCCGGCACGACATAGCTCGCATAGCCACCCACAGGATTGAAGATCGGCTGCAGCAGTACATCGGCCGGGCTCGAGTTTGCCAATTTCGCCTTGACAAGGCTGCCATCGGAGCGCGCGCCTCGCGACACGAGCTCGGACGTCAGGGTGCCGATGGCGGTGGCAACCCCGCTCGCGGTCGACCTGAACATGAACAGGTAGGTGGCATCCGCATAGATCGGAATGTGAACGGTGAGGCCCTTGAGCATGTCGCGTTCGGCATCCGGTGGAATTTCTACGGCGGCAAACGCTGTCCCGCGATCGATTGCGCTGCGCGCCTCGACAAGCGTGCGCGTCCGGACTGCGACGCTCAACGCGCCGCTCGCATCCAGTGTCTCGACGATCTGTCGGCTGAGATCGCTCAAATCATTGTCGACGACCGCGATCGGCAGCTTGCGCAAGATCTGGTTGAGATAGGGCTGCGGATAGTAAATGCCATAAATCAGGGGCGCCAGGAACAGCAGCGTGAAGGCGCTCCGCGTTCCCAGCACGCGCCGCCACTCCGCGGCAAACGCGCCGCCGATCCCTCGCGGTGTCTGTGTGACGTCGGGCGGGTCGGAAGGTCGCGCCACTTCAAACCAGCCCTTGCGCTTGAGGCTCGCCATGCGCAGCAATGCCAGACCGGCATAGAGCAGCGCAAGGCCTGCGAGCGCGGCAAAGGGAATCGCGGAGTCCGCGACCGGCAATCCGCGTGCCGCCTGTCCCAGCAAGACGGCCATGTACCAGCGCAGCGGCAGCATCGCGCTCCAGACATGCGCAAACGCGTTCATGCCGATCGTGGGAAAGCCGACCCCTGCATAGCCGAATGCGGGAGAGGCAATCAGGCCGGCAAGTCCGAGCCCCGTCGCCAGGTCGCCGGCGACGAGCTGGAGCAAGGCGCCGAGCGACAGGTAGGCAACGATCAGGAGCGAGCCCGCCGCCACCATCATTGGCACGTCTCCCCGGAAGGAGATCTGCAGCACGCCCTCCAGGAAGAACGGCTCAGCCAGCATGATCAGGAAAAAGATGCCGAACAGCGGGGTGAGCTTACCGACGAGGGCGACAACCGGATCGCCTCCGGCGCTTTCGAGCCACTCTCGCGCATTGCGCCGGCGGAATTCGGAGCCGACGGAATAGCCTGCGGCAAGCGTCATCACCACATGGATGATCGTCGGCAGCAGCGCGCGCAACAGGAATTGGGCATAATTCTTTTGCGGATTGACCAACGCGATCGTCTCACCGGTCAGCGTTCCGATCGAGGCTGCGGTGGGTGCGGCGCGTTTGGCGGGGGCTGCCGCGGCCGCCGCGGCAGAAAGCGAATCGCTCAGGCCCGAGGATGCAATGCCGGAGGGCGTCAGGAACTGCTGATTGTAGAATCCGACGACCTGCGGGCGGCGATCGGCCTTCAAGTCGCGCTCGAAGTTTGGCGGGATATAGACTGCCGAGATCGCCTTGCCGGACCGGATGTCCTGCACGGCCGTGGACAGCGTGCCGGAGCGGTCGACGATTTTCAGGCTCGGAGACGCCGCGATGTATTCCGTCAGCGCACGCGAAGCATCCGACCTGTCCTCGTCGACGACAGTGACCCCGAGATGCCGGATGACCGGGCGGCTGAAGACCGTCGTGAGAACCACGAACGCGAAGAGCGGTACGCCGAAGATCAAGAGCAGCGCAACGCGATCGTGAAGCAGCCAATGGCACTCGCGCCGGGCAACGCGCAGAAATCCGGGCTTTGACGCCAGTCTCATTGCCGCGACCGCCAGTCGAGATAGGCACTCATTCCCGGCCGCAGCTCAGGCACCGGCTGGACCGGATAGGCGCGGATCGAAAACGTCCGCAAATCGAAATCCCCCGAAGCACGGGTGGCGCGCCAGCTCGCATATTCGCCCTTGGTTGCAATAAGCTTGACCTCCACCGGAACGCGGCGGTCATCGAGAGCCGGAATACGTACGTCAAATCGATCACCGATTTTCAAGTTCTTCACGAGATCCTCGCGAAGATCGAAGTGTATCCAGACGTCCGCCAAATCGATCAAGGTAACGAGCGGCACGCCCGGTGAGACATACTCGCCCGGCTCCACGTTACGCTGGTAGACCTGCGAGGCGACTGGGGCATAGATCACTAGTTGATCGACGGTGGATTGAACGGCCTGGATGTCGGCATTGGCCTTTTCGACATTCGTCCTGGCAATGTCCCTCTCCTCCTTGGTATAGCCATTAACCACCTGGTCGTAGGCCGACTTCGCTTGGTCAACCGCCCGTTCGCTTTCGTGCAGCGTGTCAGTCACCTGGTCGAGACGGGCTTGAGGCGCATTACCCTGTTCGGTCAAAGTGTGCGTTCGGTCAAAGGTCTTCTGTGCCAGCACGAGGGCCGCCTGCGCCCGTTCCAGCTCCGCTTTCTTGGCGGCGATGGTCTCGGCCCGGGTCCCAATGAGCACGTTGGCAAGTTGGGCCTCGGCAACAGCCATCGCCGCCTTCATCTGCCCGTGCTTGGCCAGAGTTTCGGGGTTATCGATCCTCACGAGTACAGCCCCCGCAGGAACGTTCTGTCCGCGTTCAACGGGAATTTCCTTGACCCGTCCGTCGACGCGCGCAGCGATATCCAGTCGTGTCGCATCGGCCTCGCCCTGCACGAGCAGCGGTTCTCCCCGCAAGAGATAGAAGACGGAAAGCGCGGCTACGACAGCTGCGACGGTGCCGACGATGATGGATGGAGCACGGGTTTCAGCGCGCTTGTTCTTCCGTGCATCGTTCTTGAGCTCGGACGCATCTTGTGTTTCCGTACCAGAGGTCGGCATATCCACGCCATGACTCCTCTTGTTCACAACCAAGTGGCCGACTGGCAGCTATTACATCAGACCACATCCATGAGGGGCACGCCGTTTTGCCCCACTGCCGAGGGTCGGGTGTTCTTCTGTTCAGCGATAATTCGATCACCCAATAGACACCGGGATTATACTCGCCGCTTGAACATGTTTGCTGCAATTTTTTAATGCTGTGCTGCTGAAAACGGGCGTTCGGTACTTGGTGGCGCGGGTACTCCGGACTTATGCGTTGTTCAGGGGTATTGAACCACCAACGCCTTTTCGCGACTGGAACCCTCAGATTTGCAAGCCTTGAGAGCCCCTGCCATTCGAACGGTGAGCGATAGCCCGCCCGGGATCGACGGCAGAACAAGGCACCAGGCGCCCACCCGCATGAATAGACAAGCAACACCAGACCGCGGCGGCATCAACGTCCGACAACTCGTTCAACTTGACGAGGGCTTCAATTTCTAGGACCGTCCGCTGCTCTCGAAGAGAAACCAGGCGCGTCCCTCCGCCTCATCGATCCAGGATTCGAGCAAGCTTGCGGTAGCGATATCGCCAAATTCGTCGCACAGTGCATGAGTCTCACGCATGTGAGCCGTTAGTTTAACGTTGTCGCCGCGAAGTTCCTTCAGCATTTCTAGAGGCGAGACGCAGTCGGCGTCATTATCCAAAACGCGTTGCAGGCGGCCAATGTTGGCGATTGAACGCAATGTCGTTCCGCCGAGCTTGCGTACGCGCTCGGCAATCGGATCGGTCGTGGCGAGGATTTGCGTGGCCTGCTCGTCGAGCATGAGATGATAATCACGAAAGTGCGGCCCAGATACGTGCCAGTGGAAGTTCTTCGTTTTTACATACAGGGCAAACATGTCCGCCAGGAGCGTGGTGAGCGCGGCAGAAATGCTCGGCATGGCGTTCAATCCGAGCCCAGATGGCGTTTGGCAAGACGGGCCGCTTCGTATGTTGATTTTTTCAATGACCATGAAAGTGTGCCCCTGCTCCGTCGTCGAGCTCCCTTGAAGTCACACGCGCAGGCTCTCCGATCGTGGGGTCTCAGTCTTGAATAACGCTGCTTCCCTTTGAAGGGACGCCTCTTTTTAGCCACAAGGACGGTCCGAAGCAGGTTTGTCCAAGAGACGAATGCCCACGCGTGCCAAGTTGTGCCTCGAGTTCATCACCACGCAGCGCGGGCATCACGTCCCGAGCGCCGAGGATTTTGGACATGCAAAGCAGGGTTGCGCATGGACAGCTTGCCGTTGACCTCGCCGATAACGGCCCGCATTGAATCGCTTCCGCTTAAATGGCGTGTTCGAGTGTTTACCAGCCTGCTAACTCAATGGACGGCACGTAGCGCCAGCGCTTTCAGGGCGACCCGCTTTCTGCTGGCTTGCTCTCTCTTGCTCGAGCCGATCTGGTCGCTTCCCTGTTCCGCCGCACCCATCTCTCTGGTCGCCGACCACGTCCCACTTCGTGGCGGCGTCGCGACCGTGTCTTCAACGCCCCGCAATCAGCCAATCCCGGAAAAAGAGCAATTGGCTCGATTGTTCGGTCTGGATACCGAGCCCGTCGCCTGGGGACCGCTTTTGGAGAAATGGCATCACCTCAAGGCCGAGATCGTCCACGACCTCGGAGAGCCAATCGCGCACCAAAGAAGGCCTCCGAAGGATGGTGCCCCTCCCGTTCCAATCGCTGGCACGAAGCGGTAGATGAATTCGTTCATCGTCAGGCGAGTTCTCCCACAACGGGCAGCATACCCTCGATCTCCTGGCGCCGCGG
>Ga0207663_10001701_pt1 | contig 10344 bp, 8 predicted proteins | sample LARL53metaG_FD_184346 | JGI IMG/M metagenome (GOLD analysis project Ga0207663, IMG submission 184346) | Corn, switchgrass and miscanthus rhizosphere microbial communities from Kellogg Biological Station, Michigan, USA - LAR L5-3 metaG... | ecosystem: Host-associated > Plants > Roots >...
CGCTCCACGCCGGCTTTTGAAATCATCTCCAACCAGGGCGTGGAGGAGATGGACATCAACATCAAGGACATGCTGCCCAACATTTTTGGCCAGCGCACCAAGAAGCGCAAAATGAAGGTCAGCGAAGCGTTTGAGTACCTGGTGCAGGAAGAAGAGTCGCGGCTCATCGATATGGACCAGGTAACGCGCACGGCCGTGGAGCGCGTGGAGCAATCCGGCATCATCTTCCTCGACGAAATCGACAAGATCGCCGGACGCGAAAGCGGCCACGGGCCTGACGTTTCACGCGAAGGCGTGCAGCGCGACATTCTGCCCATCGTGGAAGGCACCACGGTCAATACTCGCTACGGCATGGTGCGCACCGACCATATTCTTTTTGTCGCCGCCGGCGCATTTCATGTCTCCAAGCCCAGTGATCTGATTCCTGAACTGCAAGGGCGCTTCCCCATCCGCGTGGAGTTGAAGTCGCTGACCATGTCTGACTTCATTCTCATTTTGACCGAGCCCAAGTCATCACTGGTGAAGCAATACACCGCTCTGCTGGAAACTGAAGGCCTCAAGCTGACGTTTACGCGCGAAGCGCTCGATGAAGTTGCCCGTTTCGCCTTCCAGGTGAATGAGGCTACGGAGAATATCGGCGCACGCCGCCTGCACACCATCATGGAGCGCGTGCTCGATGAAATCAGTTTCAACGCGCCGGACATGGAAGAGAAGGCCGTAAATGTTGATGCCGATTATGTGCGGAAAATGCTCGCTGATATTGTGAAGGACCAGGATTTGTCGCGGTACATTCTGTAGCTTTTGCTGAAATCCCGAGCGGAGCGAGGGATCACTATTGTCGCGAAGAATCTTCGGGGCGTTTGTTAGTCTTGCCGGTCAGTTGAATGCTCTGCCTCACTCGCGTATGCTGCTGTGTCACGATTCAAAATAAAAGGAACATAAATGAATACTCACGAATTTCGCCAAGAGCTGAATGCCCGGATCGCCCGGCATGATTTGTTGACGCATCCCTTTTACCAGGCGTGGGCCAAAGGCGAACTCACGCGCGAAGATCTTCGCAACTACGCGATGCAGTACTTTCATCATGTCGCGGCGTTTCCGGATTACCTTGAGATGTTTGAGTCGCGTCCGCAGCTCGATGGCGAACTAATGCAGGCCGTAGCTGAAAACCGCGCCGGGGAAGACGGCCACGCAGAGCTGTGGCTGGATTTTGCCGAAGGCATGGGAGCGGACCGTGCCAGGGTATCCAGTGGGCAGCCGCTTGCGGAGATCCAGGATTTGATTGATGCCTTCCAAAACGTCGCCCGTGAAGGCTCAGCAGCAGAGGCGCTGGCTGCCTTTTACGCCTATGAATCGCAGGTGCCGCGGATCGCCCAGGAGAAGGCCAAAGGCCTACTAGAAATGTACGGCGCTGACGCCAAAACTTGCGCCTATTTCACCGTCCATCAAACGGCAGACGTGCATCATGCCCGCGTGTGGAACGACCAGCTGGAAAAACAGGTACACGCCGACGCTGATGGCCAAACGAAGGCCCTGCAAGCCGCCGAAAGGATTGCCCTGGCGCTGTGGCGGGCCCTGGATGGCGTTGAACGGCAGAGACTGGCTCGAAATAATTAGTTGGCATTGCACGCGAGAGGAGCCCAGGCTTGCGAGCGCAGGGTGGGGGGATTTCAGGAACGGGCCAGCCTGATAAGATTCCAATTCGAATCTTCATGGCCATAGCGATCCCTCACCCGCGCCTTTTCAAGAATGCGAACACCGCACACGGCTTCCAGTCGCGGAGGCCGGGATTTCATGCAGCCGTCTTCATTCTCACCATCTCGATCCTCGCCATCTCCACGCTGCTCGGCTGTGGCGTCCCTGGCGCTCCGCTACCGCCCTCGGCTGAGATTCCCAAATTCGTAGGCGACCTGAAAGCCCAGCGCAAGGGCGCAACCGTCACGCTTACATGGACCACGCCCACAGAAACCAGTGACGGCGAACTGATCCGCAAGCCCGGCAAAATGCTGGTGCAACGCGCACTGCGCTCAGGCGCGGGCCCTGACCTGCAATTCCAGACAATCTCAGAGTTGCCGCTGAAGCCGACTTTGACCGAGGGCCGCGGCGATCAAGCCACGGCCAAAGACTCTTTGACTGATGTGCTTCGCTCCGGCGGCGCTGAATTTGCGGTCTACTCAATTCTGGCGCAGGGCCGGAACGGAAAATCATTCGGCCTGCCCAACCGCGCTTCCGTGTCGCTTGCTCCCGATCTTGCGCCACCGCACAAGGTCTCGGCCAATCCAGTGCCCGCTGGGATCATGATCAACTGGGACGAGTTTGTGCCGCCGGAAAACCATTTGCGCCTGCAAACGCAGTACGCCTACAAAGTCATGCGGCGCCTGCTGGGAGCGAATGAATCCGTCCTGGTGAAGCAACTGGATGCCGGCAATCAAGGCATGACCTTTGTCGATACCGGAATCGAGTGGGAAAAGACTTACCAATACTGGATCACGCCGGTCACGCTCTGGCAGGACGCCAACCGCAAAGGCGAAATTGAGGGCGATGATTCACCCACCGTGGATGTGCTGGCACATGACTCATTCCCGCCCGCAAATCCTTCAGGAGTTGAAGCCGTGTTTAGTGCCGCGGCCCCAAACTCTTTCATCGACATTACCTGGACCGCCAACACCGAGCCTGACTTGGCGGGATACAACGTTTATCGCCATAGCGGAAATGGGCCGCCGGTAAAGATAAATTCTGAGCTGGTCAAAACGCCGCGCTTCCCCGATCCCAACATCCAGCCCGGCATCAAGTATTTTTACTCGGTCACGGCGGTCGATTTGCGAGGCAATGAGAGCGGAAAGTCGGAAGAGACTTCAGAAACCGTGCCGAAAGATTAGCCTGCATTCATCTGGTGCTGATTGCCATTTCCACGCGCCCCGATTTGACTGTCCTGCAACGGGTAAGCTAGCCTCATTAGCTGGCCTGTAAGCTCGATTGCGATCCATACAGGCCCTGCCCTTGGCGGCAAGAGTTGGTCAGCAACCCTGGCCGGTTGCGTCAGCTCATCGGAGTCCGCGATTCAGATGACAGTTCTGCGTAAACTTCTGATTTGTAAGCTGGTTGTCTGCTGCATGGCGGCGGCTGAGCTGGGCCACGCACAGGGCCTCAGGCCGGTGCATGCCCGCAAGGCCATGGTGGTGAGTATTCACCAGCAGGCTTCCCAGGTCGGCTCGGACATCCTGCGCCAGGGCGGCAACGCCGTGGATGCAGCCGTAGCCACCGGTTTTGCGCTCGCGGTAGTCCATCCTGCGGCAGGAAACATCGGCGGCGGCGGATTTATGCTGCTGCGCAAAGCCAACGGCGAACTGCACTTCCTCGACTTCCGCGAAAAAGCCCCCAAAGCCGCCAGCCGTGACATGTATCTCGATGCTCAGGGAAACGTGGTCCCAAACGCCAGCCGGGTTGGGTATAAAGCCATTGGCGTGCCCGGATCTGTGGCGGGACTGGTTTACGCGGAGCAGCATTGGGGCAAGCTTTCACTTCGCAGCGTGATGGCTCCTGCCATCAAGTTGGCGCGTGAAGGCATTCACCTGACCTATCAGGAAGCGCACTCCATGCACTACGAGCAAAATTCCACTACACATCTGGAAGAAGATCGCGTGTTCCTGGGCGATGCCAAGCGCATTTTCCAACGCAACGGCAAGTTTTATGAGCCGGGAGAAATCTTCCGCCAGCCGGAGCTGGCACGGACGCTGGAGCGCATTGCCGCGAATCCCAGCGCCAATGAGTTTTATAAAGGCGCCATGGCGCGCGAACTGGCCGAGGAAATCAAGCGCGGCGGTGGCTTGATTACAGCCGAAGACCTGGCCGAATATGAGGTAAAAGAGCGCCAGCCCATCAGGGGCAGCTATCGCGGTTATGACATCATCAGCGCGCCGCCACCCAGCTCCGGCGGCGTTACGCTCATTGAGACGCTGAACATCCTGGAAGCCTACAATCTGGGGAAGATGGGCAATCGCTCAGCCGATTCAATGCACGTGACCGTGGAAGCTTTTCGCCGGGCATTTTTTGATCGCGCCGAGTTACTGGGCGATTCCGACTTCAGCCAGATTCCCGTGGCCCAGTTGATCGACAAGAAATACGCCGAAGCCTGGCGCCAGTCGCTGGACACAATGCGCGCTACTGAGAGCAAAGACGTGCACCGCCCCTCCGGCTTTGGCGAGCTTGATCGTCCAGCTGCGTTGCATCCGCCTTACACGGGCCATGAATCAAGCAACACCACACATTTTTCAGTGGTGGACGCGCAGGGGAATGCCGTGGCTGTCACCACCACGCTGAATGACAGCTTTGGCGCCGCCGTAACGGCAGGCAAACTCGGCTTCGTTCTCAATGACGAGATGGATGACTTCACTTCCAAGCCCGGCGTGCCGAACGGCTATGGACTGATCCAGAGTGAAGCCAATGCCATCGCTCCGGGCAAGCGTCCACTCAGCGCCATGGCGCCGACCATCGTTCTCAAAGATGGCAAGCTGTTCATGGTGCTGGGCTCGCCCGGCGGACCGCGCATCATCACCACAGTGGCCAACATTCTGATGGGAGTCATCGATTACGGCCTGGACATTCAGCAGGCAGTGAACGCGCCGCGCTTCCATCACCAGTGGCAGCCCGACGAAATTGACATTGAGAAGACCGGCATCTCCCCCGACACGATCAAGCTGTTGCAGGCCCGCGGCCACAAGATCAAAACGGAGACGTATTGGAGTGATGGCGAGTGCATTGCCGTAGATCCTAAGACCGGCGAACTGCTGGGCGCGCCTGACGGGCGCAACGGGGGAAAGGCGGTGGGCTACTGATGCTGCGCGCAATGTCGAGCCACGTGTATATCAAGCGACGGCTGCATCCCGGCCTGCTGGACGCCATGGTCCGCGGCGGAGCGCAGGCGCTGGAAATCTTTGCCGCGCGCGGCCACTTCAACTATCACGATAAAGAACACGTGAAAGAAGTGGGCAACTGGTTCAAATCTGAGAAGGTCGAGTTCCACTCCATTCACGCGCCCATTTATATGGACAATAATTTCCATTCCGGCGGGCAGCCGGTGAATATTGTCGATCCAGACAAGCGAAACCGCATTGACGCCATGGACGAGATCAAGCGCGCGATTGAAGTGGCGGAGTACGTGCCATTCCGTTACCTGATCCAGCACATCGGCAAGACCAACGAATATGATGATCCGCGCAAGTTTGAAAACGCGCTGAGCGGCATTGAACATCTGCGGGCCTTTGCCCGACCGCTTGAGGTAAGCCTGCTGCTGGAAAATACTCCCAATGATCTGGCGACGCCGGAAAAGCTGAAAGAATTGATACGGCTCTTGCGCTATGAAGACCTTGGCGTCTGCTTTGATGTGGGCCACGCGCACATGATGAGCTCAGTGCATCAGGCGTTCGGCGTACTGCAAGATCGCATCCGCTCCACTCATATTCACGATAACAAGGGCGACAAGGATTCACATCTCTGGCCGGGCGAGGGCACGATTGACTGGGAGCAAACGATGCAATCCTTGCGTGCCGCGCCGGGAGCGCCCGCAATGTTGCTGGAAATTGAAGGCGCGGAGGACATGGACGTTCCAGGAAAAATGGCTGAGTGCTACGGAAAGCTGGAGAGCGCAGGAGTGGCAGCGGAATAGCGGGGGTTTACCGCAAAGGGCGCGAAGAACGCAAAGAATTTTGTATTTTGGTATTTAGTACTTAGTACTTGGTATTTGGTATTTGGCATTACATGAAAGGACCTGGATATTCCGGGGTGGCAACGGAGCGGCGAGCTTGAAACTACATACTAAGTACCAAATACCTGTTTGCGTCCTTCGCGTCCTTTGCGGTGAATCGTACGCTCGCTGATTGACGATAATCTTTGAGACTTTGACAAAATGGAAACGACAACACAGGCACTCATAACTACCATCGCAGAAGTTGGCCGGCATGACGGCCAGGCCGTTACCATTCGGGGCTGGCTCTACAACAAGCGTGAAAGCGGCAAGCTTATCTTCCCCATTTTTCGTGACGGCACCGGCGTGATCCAGGGGGTTGTGCCTAAGAATCAGGTGACGCCGGAAGTTTTTGACGCGCTGAAAAATCTCACCGATGAATCCAGCGTGATCGTCACCGGCAAGGTACGCGCGGACAAGCGCGCTCCCGGCGGCTATGAAATGGATGTAGTTGACGTTAAAGTTCTACAACGCGTGCCGGAAGACGATCCGTTTCCGATCGCAAAAAAAGAACACGGCATTGACTTCCTGATGGAGAATCGCCATCTCTGGGTGCGCACGCCCCGGCAGACGGCCATCCTGCGCGTGCGGGCGGAGATCATCCGTGCGGCGCGCAACTTCTTTGATGAACGCGGCTTCACGCTCACTGATCCGCCGATTCTTACCCCGGCGGCGTGCGAAGGAACGTCAACGCTTTTTGAAGTTGATTACTTTGACGATCAGGCATTTCTAACGCAGTCAGGCCAACTCTATATTGAAGCCATGGCCATGGCGCTGGGCAAGGTCTATTCCTTCGGCCCGACGTTTCGCGCGGAAAAATCCAAGACCCGCCGTCACCTGACTGAATTCTGGATGGTGGAGCCCGAAGTCGCGTATGCCGAGCTTGACGACATCATGCAACTGGCGGAAGAGTTCATCAGCCATCTGGTGCAAAGCGCCGTGGCAAACCGCAAGGCCGATCTGGAAACGATTGGCCGCGATGTAACCAAGCTGGCCAACATCAAGCCGCCGTTTCCGCGCATCACTTATGACGAAGCTGTCAAAATGTTGCAAGAAGGGCATGCCCAGGGGAAGGTAGAGGCGAAGTTTGAGTATGGCGGCGATTTTGGCTCGCCCGACGAGACTTATATTTCATCGCAGTTTGATAAGCCGGTGATGGTCCATCGCTATCCGGCCAAGGTGAAAGCGTTTTATATGGAGCCTGATCCGCAACGTCCCGATCTGGCGCTTTGCGTGGATGTGCTAGCGCCAGAAGGTTACGGCGAAATTATCGGTGGCTCGCAGCGCATTGGCGGCTATGAGCTCTTACTGAAGCGCATACGCGAACACGATCTGCCGGAAGCGGCGTTCAAGTGGTATCTGGACCTGCGCAAGTTTGGCGGAGTCCCGCATGCCGGATTTGGCATGGGCATTGAGCGCGCCGTGGCCTGGGTATGCGGCCTGGAGCACGTGCGTGAAACAATTCCCTTTGCTCGAACATTGACCCGCATCTATCCATAACAGGAACCTATGACTCCGGACCCGACAACAACAGCCCCAATGGCGATCAAAGCAGAGCCGGCGAACCGGCCCGTAGTTGCCGATAACATCGTCCCCAAGAAGATCAGGATTTTGGGCGTGCCGCTGGACCTTGGCGCTTCCCGCCGTGGCGTAGACATGGGGCCTTCCGCCGTGCGTGTTGCCGGACTGGAAGCACGGCTGGAAGAACTGGGCCACGTGGTGGAAGATGGCGGCAATATTGCCGTGGCTATCGCCGAGCAGAAAAAATCAGGCGATCCGCAGGCCAAATACCTGAAAGAAATCACGGCCACCTGCACCAAGCATGCGGAACAGGTGTTGAAGACCCTGGAAGCGGGAAAGTTTCCGCTGGTGCTGGGCGGCGACCACTCTGTGGCGGCGGGCACGGTGGCAGGCGTTGCGGAGTTTTTCCGCCAGCAGCGGCGCGTGCAGGAGCAGAAGATCGGCCTGATATGGATTGACGCCCACGCTGACATCAATACCCCTGAGACTTCTCCCAGCGGCAACGTGCATGGCATGCCTTTGGCGGCAATCATGGGACTGGGGCCGGCAGAGCTGGCCGAAATTTATGGCCTCAAACCGAAAGTACACCCGGAGAACTGCGTGCTGGTGGGAATCCGCGATGTGGATGCTCGCGAAAAAGAAAACATCAAGGAAACCGGCATTGAGGTCTACACCATGCGCGATATCGACGAGCGCGGCATGCGCACCGTAATCGAAGAGGCGCTGCGTATTGCCGGACGCAACACCGCCGGCTACCACGTTTCACTCGACATGGATTGGATCGACCCGGAAGACGCTCCCGGTGTGGGAACTCCGGTGCGCGGCGGCGCCAGCTATCGCGAAGCCCACCTGGCCATGGAAATTATTGCCGACCACGGCCGCATGACGAGCTTTGAGATCGTGGAAGTCAATCCAGTCATCGACGAGCACAACCGCACGGCCGATCTGGCCGTGGAATTGGCGCTTTCGGCGTTCGGGAAGAAGATTTTGTGAGAAACGGTATTTAGTATTTGGTACTTAGTACTTGGCTTTGGAAGATTCAAACTTTCCGCGACTGGCTTGCGATTTCGATCTTAGCGGCTAAATACTAAGTACTAAATACCGTTTTTGTTGGAGGAAAGAATGCGCAAAGCGGGCCTGATTTCACTCATACTGTTTTCCCTGGCTATCCTGACCTTCGCCCAGGATGAACCTAAAGATGGACCCAAGCGTGCTCCTTCAACGGCGGCAGAGCGTCAGAGGTTCCTTGCGCTGACGCGCAAGCTGGAACAAAGCCCCCTGGATAAATCTCTCTATGACGAGAAAATATGGGCCAAGAAATGGCTTGAAGACATTCCCGATATCAACGTGAATATCTGCGCCCCAATCCTGTTTGGCGTGGACTTTCTGACGGAGCAGAACAAATACACTCCTCAGCTTTCCTATCAGGCCACTTTCGGCAGCGCGGTTTACATCATTGAGCACCCTGACAAGGCGGGCGATCTGGACGGACAATTTCTTGCCGGCGTTGAGAGCGCGCTCAAGTCCTACAGCGCGATCGTGAAGGGCGAGCCGCAGGCCAAGTCCAAAGCGCTGGACTCTCTGCTGGAAAAGCAGAAGGAGGGGAAGCTGGCGGACTTTGTCCGCTCAGCCAGCAAGAGCTGCCAGGACAAAAAGGAAGGCGTCTGAGCCGGTCCGAAGCTACTGCCTGAAGACCGGACCAACCAGAAATTTGGACCTACGGAGGAGCTGTGTTTTGCGCGCGTTGCGGTGAGCAGATTCCCGACGCCTCTCAAATCTGTCCCCTTTGCGGGCGGGAAGCCTCACTTCAAATCGACCCTCCAGCTCCCCTGCCAACTGCATCTTATCCACGTTCCACGGCCCTGGCGCTCCCGGTCGTCGTCGGTCCCAACGGAGTCGGTGGATGGCTTTTGTTTTTCTGCGTCGGGCTGACCATCTTTGCCCCTTTAACAATCCTGATGCGAGCAACGGCCGGATGGCGCTTCTCTAGTCCTTACTTGTTTTACGATGTGCGGGTGCTCTTTGGAATGGCGGTTGGAGCCGCTCTGTGGCTGGAGAAGCCCATTTCCCTCACGCTGCTGAGGATTTATTTCATGATTGCCGCCGCTACGGCAGTGCTCAACGTGTTGAGTCTGGCAGCAACCGCCTTGCAAATGCATGAGTCTGTATTCTCACTGCCCGGCTTCACTGTGGCGCTTGAGTATGTGGGCATCGTGGTTCTGTGGTTCGCTTATTTTCGAAAATCGGCCAGAGTCAGGAACACCTACGGATCCAACCTTTGAAGCAGCGCGCAAGCATCTTGATGCAAAAGCGGCGATTTAACGGGCGCTGATTGCTGACTGCTGAGTGCTGCTTTACAGTATTTGAGATGAAGAAGCTCAGGGTGGGAATCCTTTTTGGCGGACGCAGCGGCGAACATGAAGTCTCATTGCTATCGGCCGCGTCAGTCCTGAATGCCATCGACAAACAAAAGTATGAAGTGGTGCCGATCGGCATCACCAAGGAAGGCCGCTGGCTCACGGATAGCCACGCCGAACGCTTGCTTCGCGGAGAAAAAGGTCAGCCGGAAAGCGGCAGGCACCTGCGCGCGGGCGATCCTGAAGCCACTCCGGGCGCGGTGGTGCTGGCCAAAGGTGAAGCCGTGATTGTGCCGCCGGTGCCGCAGGCCCACGGACTGGCGCCCTTTGAGAGCGCGGCGGGCCCAATGCAGAAGGGCATTGATGTGGACGTGATTTTCCCCGTGCTGCACGGCACCTTTGGTGAAGATGGCACCATTCAGGGCCTGCTGGAGCTGGCGGACATTCCTTATGTCGGCGCGGGCGTGCTCGGGTCGGCGGCGGGCATGGACAAGGACATCATGAAGCAACTCTTCGCCTTCGCCGGCTTGAAGATCGTGAAGCACGTAACCATCCTGCGCAGCCAGTGGGAAAAAGATCCGAAGAAAGTTGCCAAGATGGTGGAAAGAAAACTGAAGTATCCGGTATTTGTGAAGCCGGCAAACCTGGGATCGTCCGTCGGGATTTCCAAGGCGCATGACCGCAAGGAGCTGGGGCCGGCCATCAAAGTCGCCGCCGAATATG
>Ga0207663_10001702_pt1 | contig 10336 bp, 10 predicted proteins | sample LARL53metaG_FD_184346 | JGI IMG/M metagenome (GOLD analysis project Ga0207663, IMG submission 184346) | Corn, switchgrass and miscanthus rhizosphere microbial communities from Kellogg Biological Station, Michigan, USA - LAR L5-3 metaG... | ecosystem: Host-associated > Plants > Roots >...
TTCTAACTCTTTTTGGGCTATTTTCTTCTGTAATGCAGTCATTTTTGTGTTATTTATAGCCGTATTCAATTTATCAATATTATCTTGATGTAATTTGATATCGCTTAATATTTTTTGAGATTTTTGTTGTGTTTGACTGACTTCATTTTGTCTTCTTATCAAATCATCACGAATATTTTTCTGGTTTTTTAATTCATTTTCTGCCTGAATTTTACGTTCTAGACTCATATTTTTTGCATTAATAGCATTTTCAATATTGCTTATTTTTTCTTTAGTTTGATTTAATTGATTAGTTAAATCTTCAGTTTTTCCTGATAATTTTAAATTCGCATTATGTTCATTCTGTGCAGATGATAGATTATTTTTAGCTTCTGCCACTCGACTTGTAGCCGCATTGACTCTATTCACTGACTCATTGCGTTGCTTCGTTAAATTATTCAATTCTGGCATTTCATTTGTGTATTCGCGTAGTGTTTCATCAGGATTTAAAACCTTTTCTTTGCCTGTTTTATACTGCTGTCCTACTATATTTCTTCGGATTTCTGGATCTCGCTTAGCAATTTCGCGCATTAATTCCTGACCAGGCGCATAGCCTGATAACTCTGATGCCATATTTGCACTTAATGGCTCACCGTTCATGGCTTTTTGTGCAACAGAGTTTTCACGTAATGGAAAAACTTGTTCGCGATAGCCTTGATTAATCCATCTGTATTGATTTTGATACTGACCTAAACCATCTTCGAGAGTATCACTAATAATCTTATCAATTGGTTCTGAATCTCTATATGCTCTAAATAATTCATCTCTTTTTACTGCACTTGGTTCAGATTTTGCGCGTTGCAGTAAATTATAACGATAATCTCTGAAGTCTTTTTGCTTCATCATAAAATCAGATGCAGTTGTATCTGATGTAGTAGGTGCTTTTTTGATTAATTCTGCAAATTCACCAGTTGGATCATCACCATGTAATGCACGAGCATTTTCAATTGCCGCATTAATTGCTGGCATTCTATCAGGATTATCTAATTGAAAATTAGATCCCTTCAAATCAGACATTAATTGTTTGTAATTATCAGACCAATAATTATTAATAGACGTAATATTATCTTTAAATGCCCTCGATGCCCTTACACTATGGGCAGCATTTTGATTTAACTCTATTCCTATCTGTTGATCTATATTGTTTTGTTGATCATTTGCAGCACTCAATTCTGATTGCGCGTTTTGATGATCTAACGATGCGTTATCTAACTTATTTTGTGAATCTTCAACTGAAATTTGAGGGATTTCATTTAATTGTTGTTGAGTTTTGTTAAAATCGCTAGCTAATCCTTCTGGTGTAGCACGTCCAATAGTTGATTTTACCTGACTGAGATTTTCTAATGCTGAATCGTGTTCGGCTTGTGCTTGATTTAACGCTGCTTCATATTGCTGTAAATCAGGAATTTTAGCTGTAGCAACAGCTTTATCTTCTTCCGTCATCGAAGGTAGACTTTCTTGCAAATTCTTTATGGCATAATTAATTGCACCAGGAGAACTTTTCCCTATTTGTGAATAGATATCTTGTTTAACACTATTCAAATTAGCTACTGCATGATCATGCGCATCTTGCGCTTCTTGTAATACTTTTTGGTGGGGTGCCAAATCAATCATTTGTGATTGTGTTGCAACTTCAGGATTTTGTGCAATTTGATCTTGTAATTGTTTAACACCATAATTTAATGCACCTACTGTTGATTTACCTGTTTCAGACTGAGCAGCGGTTTTAGATGCAGCCAATTGTGCATCAGCTGCTTGTGCATTTTGTTGTGCAGTTGATAGATCAGCTTCGTAAGGCGCAAGACTACGAGTCGCGTTTACTATAGGGCGTACAAATGGTTTTGCAGCTCCAACGACACCTTTCAAAATTGTAGGTGCTCCAGGTAATAATCCAGGAATCGCTTGTGCCAAAACGTCACCAGGTTGTGCTGGTTCATTTGGCGGCATCATATTGGTTAAATTTTCGGTTGCACGAATATCTTGAGCATATTTAGGATCTATCAACCCTAAATGTGCGTAGTACTCTAAAATATCTGACGGTATGTTGACTAACGCATTTCTCGCTTCACCAACACCTGTTATCAGATTTTCCCCAAATCTTTTTTGGTTTGATGTTACCTGATTGTATAGACCACCAATTTCACTTGGTGCCGCATTTATTACACCTGGTGCTGCATTAAATATATTTTTAGCCAAAGTATATGGGTCACTATTCATAATCTTAAGCGCATTCCACCATTTGCCTAATAAACTGGTAGGTTGATTATTTGGTGTGCCATTTATAGCTGCACCTGAATTTAATTGATTTAATAAATTTGGATCGGTAACAGGAGCACCATAATTTGATGCAGTATTAGATGAAGCATTAGAAGTTGATACAGGTGCCACACCCAACCATGCTGATGCCGATGGCGTTTGAGTAGGCGCAACATTAGACGTTGTGCCATTTAATTGCGATAGCAATGTCGGATCAGTTACTTCTGCGCCATATATTTGCATGTTAACGTCCCAAATATGGATACCATTTACCGTTTATTTGATGATATTGTTGATTCCCAATTGTCATGATATTTTGTATTTTTTGACCATTTGGATTATTCCCTAAATTAGCAGCACTTTGTTGATTACCCACATTAGGTGCATAAGCAGCTTGCGCATTTTGAACAATATTTTCAAAATCTGGTCGTGGAACAGGAAATGATTTTCCAGGGTTTCTCGTTTCCCACGCTTGTTTAGAATTATCCCAGCGACTTGCCATATCATTAATCAATTGCTGTGTCATTCCTTGATTAACACTCATGCTGTTTTTTATATCAGGTTTAATTGCCTGGAAGAATTTCACGAGTCCTATACCTGCGCCTCTTCCATTTCCTGCTGCTTCTGTTTTAGCGGCATCTGCCTGAAGTTCACCAGTAGCCGCTACAAATTTACCCATCGTTGGATTATTACCCGATTTAGCCACTGTTTCGCCGCCTGGTAACGCATAACCTAATCCAGTTAAATTTTTGTTCGCAGGATTGTAAATAACATCAGAAATATCTTTTAAATGCTGCACTGTATTATTCAATGCATATGCCGTATTAATATCTGATGTATTGGCTTTTATGTCTGCTTCATTTTGTAGCTGTATACCTTTTTGTTGGGTTTCTCCAGAACGGGTTTGTTCAGGTGTTTCCCCAACTTGCGTTGTTTGTAATGGTTGATTCGTCAAAGGATCGAATTGAACTATTTTTCCATTAATAACTTGTGGTGGTGCTGGTTGTATACCCAATTTAGCAGCAATTAAACGTCGGCCAATGATGTGTAGCGGACTTACACCTGTGCCTGGAATGAGTTGAGGTGCTTGTGGTTGATTAGGCGTAATTGGCTGCACATTCGCATTTTGATTCGATGTTTGTGTTAATGTATTTTGATCAGCACTCGCTTGATCTTGATTAGCTTGATTAACTAACTGAGCACGTGTCATTGTGGCAGCATTTTGATTTGCTGTACCTGGCATAGTTCCAGTCATTGGTTGTGTAGCTGTTGTTGGTGCAGTCACAGGAGTTTGTGGTTGTGTAGTTGCTGGCGAACCAGATGCTTGTGTTTGATTATCGACAATTCCTGATAAACCACCGGCTTGATTAATCAATTCAGCCCACATTTTCGATTCGTTAGCTATAGCTTGTGCTTGCTGTGCCTGCGCTGACATTAACTGTTGTTTATAAGGATTTAATCGATTTTCCATCATGCTATTAAAAATGGATTGAGAGGTAGTTAATCCCTGTAGGAACGAATCCATTCCAGTTTGAGGCATCGGTATACGATCAAAAGCCATAATTTAATCCTCATATCCTAATTACTGTGTTTTGTTTTTCATGCCACCAGTTAAATAATCAATACCTGCCATGGTGCCTAAACCTAGAAGCTTACCAAACATATCCCCTGGTGCATTTGCCTCACCGTAAGCCATTCCTGCCATATTATTTCCCATATTCATTGCATTATTACCCATCATCCCAGCAGCATTTGCACCTGTTCCATAAATACTCTGTCCTAAACCAACAGCAGTTCTATATTTATCCATAAGATCGTTTAAATATTGCTGACGATCACTTTGCATAATATTTCCAGCTGAATTTTGGATATTATTTAAAGCCGCACTACTACCCATTAAACCCATTGAACTTGCAGCATCTAAGCCGGATTGGGTTGCTTGTCCCTGCAGATTTTTAGCATAAGGTGACATCGTATAACTTGATGCCCATTGGTTTTCTAAATTGACAGGATTGCTTAAATTTTTATATTGCCCCATTAATTTGCCAAAAATATTTTGGCCATTCATCATAAACGGATTTAAAAATCCCTGAGCGTTTCCATAATATTGTTGCAATTGATTAGCAGCATCTTGATAGCCACGTTGAGGATTAAAAAAACTTGATATATCGTCAAATATTCCCATCTTATAAACCTCCAGCTGTTAATCTATCTTCTACTGAACTCATGGACTTTTGAATTTGTGTTAATGCTTCATTAATCGTATCGACTAAGTTAGCCAACCATAACGGATCAATGTGAGCGTAATTTTGATTATTTTCATAATAAGGATCTGTTTTAGTGAGTGCCTCCACTTGCCCTCCTTACTGACATTTGAGCGCCTAAAACAACAATGGGTGCGGGACTCACACAGATTAATTTATAGACACGATTACGTGATGTTCCAAGGTTATACCAACGCATACGCCATTTATAAACGCCCAAATCACTAAATTGTAAAACGTCAGCTGATATAAAAGTTATGCCACCATCATCAGAAAAAAGTAATTCAATATGCGGTTTAAACCAATTTTGATATGTCGGTGAATCAAAAACAGGAAAATTACTGCCTTCTGTAATGATAAATTGATTTGAATTATTTTCATTCACTAAAAATTGGGGAGTTCCATCGCCCGCTGCTGCTTCGTCAATGATAAATACCGCATTATCAAAGGGAGCATCAGAAAGTATAAAACTGCTATCACCCCACACAAAATCAATTTCAACAAAATCAGTAATAAACTCATCATAAAAACCAGCTCCTTGACTTACTAATACATCAATTAATCCTGCGCAAATGATCGGCGTGGTTCGAATATAACGAAATGGTTCCACTAAATAAGCAGGTTGAGTATTGTCATGTTCATGTAATGGATTTGTAATATCATTTGTATAAAAACGTCCAGACATTTCATAAACGGTATTATCACCTTCAACAGTTACTAAATGTTTATTAGCAAAAAATATATGATCTTGAATTCTGCTACGATCACCATTTAATTCAATTGGTCGATGCCAGCTTTTTGTATCTAAGTTATATTCAAAAGCGATTGAATCTGATACTTCATCTACTAAATCGGATGTGCTAAATGTTCCAGCAGAAAATCTGTAAAAAATAGTATCTTCATATTCATATAAAAACCCATCGGCATCTAATTCTAAAAATGGATTCAAAGCTTCAAAATCTGTGATTTCCTGCAATTTCACATCGATTGCTTTTGATGAAATTTTTTGCGGCATTTGTCCATTGAATGAAATCATTGGTTGAATGATGCCATTTCTATTTTTAGATAAAAATGCAATCATTCCAAAATCGACATCTAACGTATTTGGATCACCAATACCATAATCCCAGTCGTATGTGGTATTTTTCTTAAATGGAAATGTAGTAGTGGTTCCACCTGCTGATACAAATGTTGACGGTATATTTGACCACACACCAGTCGTAAATTCACAAAAAATATAAAGAGTATTTTGTAATACGGCTAATTGACCAATATTACTGACTTCCTGACTAAATACAGCTGCGCCATTGATAGTAAAACATGTTGCAAGATTAAATGCTGTTCCACCTAAATTAATTTCAGACAATCCAAAAAGAGGCGAGTTTGCACTTGAAACTATTATTCTATTACCAAAAGTCGCTAAATAAAGTGGATTTACAGGCATATTCGGATCAGTAACTTCACCAAATGCATCATTGTCTTCCCTGTAAATCCAAAGATTTCTACCATCTGCAAAACAGACAAATGTAATTGCTTGAGAATTGGGGGCAGTCCCATTAGAGCCGGCTACGATATATGTAAAAAATATATTACCTGCTAATGTATTTATTTTCGTACTGGATGTAATTTCAAGTTGATTATAAAATTCATCAATACGAAAAATTCGATCACCTACAATTGCATACCAATAATTTACTGATTTATAGATTGCACGCGGTTCCTGATCGAATATAAGTCTGTTTTGATTTAAAAAATTAATGTGTTTTCTTCCCATGCATGGATACATGGAAACTTTTTTCTTACCAATATCACTCGGTGTTAAATACCAATTCGCAGCATCACTCGGATTAAATTGTTTAAACCGTTGTTGATCGTAATATCCTATGATGGGGCAGTCAGTTATGGGCATAATAGTCTTTATATCCCCGCTCTTACACGCCAGCTGCCATTCAGATATGAATCATGATCAGCACTGATTGCAAGATTAACAGCACTACTTGCCTGCATATCTTGCTCAGCCTTTAATAATTCTGCCTCTAATCTATCTGTCCATGCTTCCGTTCTACCCAAGTAAAAAGCAAGATCTTTTGCTGTTGCTAATCTCAAATAACGAACGTAGTACAACGGTAATCCTGACATATCGCCATTTATATCAAGATTTTCTATCTCGAATTTTCCATATACTGATAAGTTATAAACCTGTGATGGCGAAGGATACACACGCATTCGAGTTAAATTGGTTTCATTTGTGATTATGCAAAAACGTGGTAACCCTTGTTGTGGATCGTATTTATAGCTATCAAAAAATACATTCCTTGTTTCATCAACGAGTGGATAGGTCACACCATCCAGGGTTAACCATGCATTTTGTAAATTTGCAAGACGCCCTTGTTTAATATCCGCAACACCTGGGTAATTTGCATCAGCAAATGTCACAAATTGCTGGTTTATCGCCATTGTAAAATCAATTTGCTTAGCAATTGTTAACATTAATCCTGTTGCACTGAATGATGAGATCAATTCATTGCAAAATTGAAGGGCTTTGCTTTGTACATTACCTTGTAGTGGTACAGTCGGATTAGCTGGATTGATCAGCGCATTCGCATCGAGTAGAAACCCTCTTACGCTCTGTACGAATGCCATAGATTCTACCCCGCATTTTTCTGACTCTTTGTATATTTTCTAGGATTTTGCATTTTTTCCGCAAAATCTTCGGTGAAATTCGTGTTTTTTTCAGTTTTTAATTCATGTTCAACATTTTTTTGTTGAAGACTTTCAATTTTTTTAACAGTTTCAAGTGAATCAAACCAAATGCCTGATGAAATTAATTTTTCATATTCATCATAATTATCAGCTAATGTTTTTTGACCATTTAAACCATAAACAAAAGCTCTAAAATGTTCTTTATCGACCCATCGACCTAAATAATTAAATTGACCTGATGAGTTCTTCACTTTTTCCTGTTTTATCGCCATTTCTAATATTTTCCCTTCTTTGGCTTTGGTGATTTTTCTTTCTTCTCACTACCTTTTTTAGCAACGTTCAGCGCGATTGCGACAGCTTGCTTATGAGGCTTGCCTGCATTTTGTTCGGTTTCAATGTTCTTTCCGATGTTTTTCTTACCCTTTAATAATGGCATCTTAACCTCTGCTTTTATCGTGATGTCGATGGTGCATATGGCTTAATGTTTCAGCTAATTGAGCCCGTTTTCTGGTCGTTGGATTTTCTGAATGTAATGCTTTTTGCATTTTTTTCTCAGGAATCTTTTCACCTTCAGGGACACCAAGACTTTTATGGAGTGCACCAGGATGTTTAATAGCACCTTGAATCCATTTTTTCTCAGCCATAAAAATTCCTTAAAAAAAACCGCTATTCCTAGCCGAGAATAGCGGTGTATCGATTAACGATTTTTATCGTAGTTATACGCATTATCACCAGGCATATTAGGATCTAACTGCTTATTCATCTTTTCACCCGTCATTTGAGTGGGCGGAGTGGATGAATTAGCTAAATCTGCCATATTGTGATAACCAGAGGCTTGATTAATTTCTTTGACATTTCTAGCCTGCCAAGACTTGTCCATGCAATATGGATCGTTCTCAACTTGGCCTTCTGCTCCGTCAACATCATCGTATGAAGCCATTGTCATCTCCTTAAAATAGGTTTATTACGCTGTCGCAACGATGCGATAGAATATTTTTGCTACGAAGGTACTATCACCCGTTGTGAATGCGCCAGTCGCATTAGACAAGTACAGTCCTTTGTTAACGGTAGTGCTGAAAGGTAAAGCACCTACTGTGTTGCCGGATGTACCGGTAAATTGAAATGTAGTGCTTGCTGCGGCGGCAAAATCTGCTGCTGCTTCGCTATTGGTTGCTAGAACACCTGCACCATGTACTGTATTGTCATATTGAGCTGCAACGACACCACCAGCTGCGAATGCATTTGCGTTATATGTCATGATTAAATCAATCTGACTTACAACAATAAGGTTATTAGCACCTGGAGCTGCTATCAAAAGTTTTGGTGCTTCATACATACCATTAAATTCAGCTGCACTAATTGCAACAGAGGCGTATTTTAGGGCATTTGCAGGCGTACCAGAGTCAACCATTAAACCGCCGGTGCCGGAAGCTGCGGGTAAGTTACCAGAAACGAATGGTGTCGCTGTAGCAGCATTTAAAATACGACCATTAGCATTTCCTGCATCTGTGATTACATACGTTGTAGCTTGACCGTGTGAGGCGTTACTAATTTGCACTGCATAATCAGCAGCATTTGCAACACCAGTTAATCCGAAATACCCACTTGTAGCAGCGGAAGGATATGAACGAAGCACTCCAGCCGTACCAGATGCTCCTGCATAGATTCCACCTAAGTTGCTCACTACTCCAGCGGTATCATCAATGGTACCGGTTGTATCAACGAAATGAGCAATTAAGCCTGCAGTCGTTGAAGAGCCAGCCATAACAACACGTGTTTTAGCAGCATTTGATGGTAAATAGCCTAGATCTTCAATATTGCCACCTGTGCTAGCAAATACGGCAAAGTCACCTACCGTAACAGGAGCACCAACAACTGTGGTTGAAAATACCATTGGTTCTAGAGCGGTAAAATCAGAACTTATATTTGCAAACATCCAACCATCGCTTGCATAGACTAAACACATATCGCTCGCTAACCATTCAAATTCACCATTGTTTGCAGCAACAATATTTGAATGTTGAGCAGTAATATAACCTGCTGCAGAGGCTTGAGATAATGTACTGGTAGTAGTGATACGTACAATGGATACATTATCACCCCAGTCACGTGTAATCGCCGTAATACCTGTCATTTTAAATTCTCCTTAAAAGTTTAATCGTCAGTCTTAAGACATTACGATGACTGCAAATTCTGGGTTAATTGACACGCCGTTAATAACATCTAAACGATCTAACTGAATATAATTTCTGATATCTGCGCCAAGTGTGTACGTCATTGCCATCTTGTATAAATCACTATAGGTCGTGATAACTTCAACACCGCCCTTCAATTCTTTGATTGGAGGCGCTGCGAATACGACAGCTTGATTGTGGTAAGCAATTGATACGTTATGGCTTGTAGCTAAATACATTTGTGCGCCATTAGGAATACCTGCGCTAATGTTTTGACGAGCACCTGAAACAACAATCGTCGGATTAACAGGAATATTGGCATTACCACTACCATCTGCGATCACATCTGCTGTTACAACAAATTGTGCTGTAACATTGTACATAGGTTCATAGGTTAACGGATTAACCATATAAACACCGGCAGAAGAATCAATTGTTAATAGATCACCTTCACGGAATAAAACTTGTGATGCAGATGTTGATAAGCCACTTACAGCAATCGTGTTACCACCAGTTATAGTTCCGTTAGTAACCACACCGGCTGCCACGAATCCAGTTGGCGGTGTACCACCTGTTGCGCCTGGAGTACCAGCAACTTGACGATTCAAGAAATTAGTTTTAAAGAAATCAAATCCGGATAAGTGACCAATGAATCCGTCGAGTAGAGCACCACGGTTTACAGTCATGTTGAAGACGTTTTGTAAAGCGACTGATAACCCTGCAGACACGAAAGGATCGTTTGCAAAGTATCTGTTACCGTCTTCAGGAATGCCTAGCGCTGTCATGTATGCATCAGCCTGGGTCACTGTAGCAAAGCTCACAGCAACGCCTGGTGTACCGACGTATTGATAAACTTTCTTTTGAAAGTTATCAGATGCAATAAACTTTTCGACCTTGTTG
>Ga0207663_10001703_pt1 | contig 10333 bp, 9 predicted proteins | sample LARL53metaG_FD_184346 | JGI IMG/M metagenome (GOLD analysis project Ga0207663, IMG submission 184346) | Corn, switchgrass and miscanthus rhizosphere microbial communities from Kellogg Biological Station, Michigan, USA - LAR L5-3 metaG... | ecosystem: Host-associated > Plants > Roots >...
AACAAAGATCTCATTCTTTGCGTCCACGGCAAACCAGCACACCCAGCCGCGAAAGACCTGGCGCGGCGCACTCTTAAAGTCGGTAATCCAAACGCCAGCAGTAGGATCGTTTTCCCGAGACGCACTGAGCATATAAGCAATCGAGTTTCCGTCTGACGACCAGCGGAACAGCCATGCGCCTTGGGGCACGGTGCCCAGGGGTAGCCCTCTGCCATCACGCGGGTCATAAGCCTCTACTTTGCCGGGATCTTTCTGATAGAGCACGCGACCGTCTCTGGCTACATCAAAGATGAAGAAGCCCTCGCTTTTTAGGATGGTTTGCGGGGCCCCGCCTGAAATCGCCACGCTGCGATAATCACCCTCTTTTCCTTGATCATCGAACGAAAAATATACGATGCGGTTTCCATCAGGTGACCACCGCGGAAATAGATTTATGCGCGCGTCACGTACCAGCTGAGTCGTATTCGCGCCAGTCACATCGGCGACGCCGATATTTTCGTGTTCGACTCCTTTGAGATTCGTAAAGAATGCGAGGTGAGTACCGTCAGGTGAATATGCTGGCCCGTACTCATTACGCGCGGGGTCACTCGTTAGAACTTTTATGCCCTGCTCCCCTGCCTTTACTTGTGTGTTGAATTGGGACAGGCCGATGTTCAGGCGCATGGTGGCAAAAACCAGCCGTTTGCCATCATTCGACAGATCGAGTTCGGTATCATCGCCTTCGCCAGCAGTGACCTGCCGCAGCCCGTTTCCGTCGACGCCGATTTTCCATATATTCAGCGTGCCGCCTCGGCTGGATGCGAAATAGATGAAGCGGCTGTCAGGCGACCACGCGGGAGAAAGCGTAGTAGCTCTGTCGTGTGTCAGCAGTCGCACTTTTCCGCTGCTAAGGTCGGCTACGCCAAGCTTGCCGTTTGGTCCTCCGCCCGAGCTGCGGACAGCCATAGCTATCATCTTGCCATCCGGGGACACCCGCAACTCAGTACCGACTTCGTCAGGTCCCATGCGCACCAACAAGCGGGGGTTTTCGCCCGAAACTCCGCATATCCAAATTTCCCCATAGTTCCCGTATATGAGCGAGCGCCCATCGGGTGTCCAGGCCGGATCAGCGGCGTCCAACATGACCTTGCGCGGTGGCCCGCCGAGTGCCGCAACTTCCCACACATCCATGGTTCCGGACTCATTTACTTGCGCGTAAGCGAGAGTGCTGCCGTCCGGCGACCACATAGGCCGCGATTTCATGGGAGGGTCGTGCGTGATTTGTACCAGTTCGCCGCCGCGTACCAGGCCCACATAAATGTTGTAGTGACCGTCACGATTCGAAATGAATGCCACGGAACGACCATCGGGCGAGAGCGCTGGCTGAGCCTGCACACCGGCAAAGCTGGTTACCGCGCTGAAGTGCATCGCCCCCGGCGGTGAACCGGGGCGCACGATCCACCAACTAATAGCTGCAACAAGCACAGCGCCGGCGACAAATCCCAAAATTCCAGCTACGGCTGTGTGGCTTTTCTGAGTTGTGGGTCCCTTCGCAAGGTCGTCAGCGACGCCAGTTTTTCCTGCGAGCACCGCTCCGATCACGATCCGTGCTTCGCCAATCGCCTGCAATCGCTGTCGTGGATCTTTCGTCAGGCAACGTTGGAGAAGTGCTCGGATTGGCATTGGCGTGGTGGGAGGAAGGCGGCTCCAGTTGGGTTCCGACTTCATTATTTCGGCGAGAGTATCCGTCGCGTTTTCACCGCTGAACACCATCTTGCCCGCGAGCATTTCGAACAGAACACAGCCGAAGGCCCAAATATCCAACCGCCGGTCAATTTGCCGTCCCTTTGCCTGCTCAGGAGACATGTACGCCGCGGTGCCCAGGATTACTCCAGCCTTTGTGACTTGCGTAATTGTTGGAGAACTCGCAACGTCGTTTTTCAAGCTCAGGCTCTCGATCGCTTTCGCTAGCCCAAAGTCGAGCAGTTTGACTGTGCCATCGTCGGAGACTTTGATGTTTGCCGGCTTCACGTCCCGATGCACGATGCCATGCTCGTGTGCATACTCCAGCGCGTCGCTGATCGCTTTCGCAATCTTCAGCGATTCTTCGATGGGTAAGGAGCCAGCAGTTATACGATCGGCGAGTATCGGACCTTCGACCAGCTCCATCACCAACCCAGGCTTGTCAGAATCTTCAAACCCGTAAATGGACGCGATGTTCGGATGATTGAGCGACGCAAGTACCTTGGCTTCGCGCTGAAAGCGATCTAATTTTTCTGGATCTCTCGCAACATCGGATGGAAGGACTTTGATCGCAACGGAGCGGCACAGCTTCGAATCGCGTGCCCGATAAACCTCACCCATGCCGCCGACGCCGAGGAGTGAGATGATTTCGTACGAACCGAGTTGAGTTCCTGCTGGAAGCCCCACCAGCTCTCCTCAGAAGTGCTCGAATTGTAACAGCTTTCAGTCGGACAAAAGAGATCGAGGGACGACGTCGAAATCGCCACTTACTTGGACAATCGCAAGTTTTGGAACAGGCGACTACTTGTACGGACACCTCGCCTGTGTTTTGGACGTGTCACGAGCAAACATGAAGTAATCCCAAGGTAAGGTTAGCCGACGATAAGGGAGTTGAAATGATTTCATCCAGTCAGCCACACTATGGAGAACCCTCTGCGCTCGCTGAACTCGTACTTTCTGTATTCTCCGCTACCCGATTCCGTACGCGAACCACATATTCACCAGAAAGTGGAAAACACTCAAAACATAGAGATCTTTGCGAAGAGCCATGAGCAGTCCAAAAGCCAACACAAGCCCGAACAAGGGCCAGGTTTGTTGAACTTGCCAGAAATGGTAGACAGCGAAAAGAACAGAGTTCACAATCCAGTTCAGCTTCCCCAGAAACGCAGACTTCTTCATTAAGTAGCCGCGAAAATACAACTCCTCGCCGAGAAAGTTGCCGATGCCTAGAAACAGCAGCGCAACCGGCGGGAAGCTGTAGATGTTTTCCGGCGTGTCTTGGAAGATGCTGTAACTTGGAATGCGGAAGAGCGGTACAGATTGCGTCCAGTTTTCGATCACTGGGGCCACAAACTTCTGATAAGGCAGCGAGACCAGTGCAAAGAGAACAAAATAGACAGGCAGCACTAGAAACAGCCCCCGCCAATCCACTCGATTCAGACCCAAAAACGCAATGCTTTCCCGCAGCGACAGTTTGTCAACATAGCGGAGAACGAGGAATGGAATGAGCATGTGCCATCCGAAAGTGATAACAAGCACCCAGGCATACTGAAGGTATCTCGCGGACAAACCCGTAAATGCCATCTGCGCTCGAAAGAAAGGTTCTATGTTGACGCAAAGGAAAACGACAATGCCGGGCAAGAGGTAAAGAAACAAATAAACCGCTTTCGCGGGTGTCGTCTTTGCTTGAAAGGCGGATTCATATTGGTCGTAGATTGGATCCTCACGGACAAAAAAACGCGCCAGCCATGACCGGTTGGGTTTGGAGACGGATGTAGTTGTGTTCATTGAAACTCCCGATCAGCGACGAATGTTCCTTCTGCTGCTTCCCCCGCAACCTAGCAAGGTTCGCTTATTTCGCGATTGCCATTTCTGCGAAAGGAGCCACTTTTGCTGCGAGCCGATGGTTCTGTGCGACGAACTGGTGTAAATCGAGCAGCAGGTGAGGTAGAATCACCGCCATGTTCAGGACAGACGGAGTGCGGCTTCCTTCGTTCTGGTGGCTTCAGGCGGTGGGGTGGGGCTGTTTTTGTCTTTTGTCCGTTTTGGTCGTGCTCCCTTACGTTCGCCAACCCTGGGAATTGGGATACCAAGATTCAAAGGGTCTTTTGGCGGACCAGGGTCTAATGTGTCTTGCGTGCTTTCTCGCCAGCCTTGCGCTTCGTCCGCTGTGCCATTCCCTAGTGCAACGGTTGCTTTCCTGGATCGCCTTGGAAGTCCGGGCGGCCGTGTGGTCTTTGGCAATCGGAACCTTCATAGCGATTGGTATCAGCCGATTCACTCTAGCCAAACCTGAGCTGACGGAGTTATTAGAAGCCTGCGCGAAAACATCCGTCCTTCTGTTTCTGTGGTGCAATTTGTATTTCAGCATCAAGCAATCGCAGAGACATTCGCAGGAACGGGAAGAACTGCTGCGCGCAAAAGCGGAAGCGCTTGATCAGAACGGTGGGGAACGCACTTTCCGTTTCACGGTTCGGACAGGGCCACGAATCCAGGTGGTGCCCGCAGAAGAAGTGGCGTGGATCTCCGCAGCCGGAGACTACGTGGAGCTACACACGGGAAATGCAACTCATTTGTTGCGTGAGACCATGAATTGTCTGGGGCAGAAGCTCGACCCAGCAGGATTTGCCCGTATTCATCGTTCCAAAATCATTAACCTGGCTCGCATTCTCGAACTCCGGAGCATTGAAAATCGCGAGTACATTGTGAAGCTGAGTGATGGTTCCCAACATCGGTCCAGCCGTACGTATGCCGACCAGCTTGAGCGCTGGCTCGATTCGGAGAGATCCGTGAAGTAAACATCATTGTTCCGTCAAGATACGGGTAAGCCGGAAGATGATGTCAACAGATGCTAACAGGCGTTCTCGCTCAGAACCGTCTGGTGATGAGTGTGACCGCGATTTAACGTGGTGCGACACCATTACCCGAGAATAAAGTCCGTTTAGAATCTGCCGTTTGACGGGCGTGGAAACCCAATAGCTGCGTTTTACACAAACTTTCCACAACTATGACCAACACTATCGCACCTTGGTAATTCACCCGTATCACGAGGTCGCTCAGCCCATCGTACTGTTGCGCAACCTTCGGGCATCGCTCTCGCCTCGGGCCAAGGTGGGAGTGATTGATCGTAATGGGAATGGCGAGAACCATGGCGTTGCCTATCAGTTGCTGGAACAAGATGATTTCCGTCAAGGACGGAATGGATTATTTTCTAGTTTTTGGCGCAAAATAGCGTTGGGCCAAAGATCGCTCAGAGACCAGACGTCATGGCCGAACACAACAGTCTTAACACCGCCCGGAGCTTATGTTCCGGTGTGGGATGGACATATTTCATAGTCGTCGAAATCGACTCGTGGCCCATTAATTCTTTTAAAGTGGGCAGATCGACGCCGGCCATAACCGCTCGCGAGCCATAGGTGAAGGTGCTGGAAGGCCCGCTGAACATCTACAAGAAGGCCTGTGCCGAACACGGTCAGGAGCCCGACATCGTTTACATCCGCCCGGTGTACATAGACGAGGATGAAAAGCAGATACGTAAGGAAGTGGAGCAGGCGCTACTCAACTTTCTCGCCTTCAACGCCTCGCCGGTGGAATCGATACAGACCGAGGAGAAGAAGGCGGAGCTGCGCGCCAAGGGTTATGGTTTTTACGCCAGCGGCGCGCTGGAATCGCTCACCAAGCTGACTTACGATGAAATTGTTGCGCAGGAGATTGGTTTCATCGGCACGCCGGAAAAAGTTGCGAGGCAGGTCCGCGCGCTTGAAGAGAAAGGTGGCATCGGTGAGCTGGCCATCGTCTCAAATTTTGGCGGGTTGGAGCACTGGAAAAGCATCAAGATACAACACATGTTCGCGAAGCATGTAATGCCGGCGTTCCGCCGCAGCGGGACCGAGGCAAGAGCTGCAGACTAGACGAACACCGGGGGGAGCCGCCCTCGGGTTTCGAGGCCGAGCGGAGCTCGGCAGCGACCAAGGCAAATGGCAACCACTACGATTCCCGCCAGCGCCGCAACCACGTTCGCCGCCATGGGAGCACGCCGGTTGCTCCTCTTCGGAGGCATTGCGCTGGTCGCGGCGGGAATGCTATTCGGCGATATCTTTGCGGTGTTCGTCCTGCACCAGAACGGCGGGCAAACCGGCCAGGCACTGCTCGCTGCGGCGAGAGCGGTCGCGGCGCAGGATCCTTCCGCAGTGAACATAGCCTTCGCGCACCTGGGCAATCTGCTGGAAGATCGCGGCACCAAGGTTGACGCCCACGTGCACATGATAGACGCCGGCTATCTTGCCCTGTTGCTGGCGCTGATGCAGCCGTACGTCGCTCTTTCGGCGCCCAACAAGAAGCTGTTGGCAAAAATATTTCTGACTGGTGGGCTACTCCTGCCAGTAGGAATTTTCCTTATCCACTATGTGGGCCTGGCCTACGCCTTTCTTCCTGTGATCGGATGGGCCAGCGTTCTGGCCGACTCCGCGGGGGTGCTGCTCATCGTGGTTCTACTGGTTGAAGGCTGGGGATTCTGGAATTATTTGCGTGGCCGGCGCGCGGGTCCGGTCGAACCCGAACTTCCCAAAGACCGCACCTGGGAGCGTCGCACGCTGCTCTCGGGTGGAACGGTGCTGATCCTGATGGGTTTCGTTTTTGGGGCCTGGTATGCCGGAGCAAATTTGTACGAGCACGAAAATCGCGAGATCGTAATTCTAAAAGATTTGCTGGACCAGCCCGCAGGAGCCGACGGCCTGGCCGATCCGGTGAACGCCTACGGCAGGCTGCAAGCGGAGAAGGCAGTGCAGATCGCGGCGCATTCTCATATTATCGAGTTCGGACTGCTGGCCATCTTGCTTTCGTTCATTCAGCCTTACGTTTTTCTTACGGAACGGTGGAAGAGAATCTGGGTGAAGGTGTTGTTGGCTGGGTCGGTGATTCTGCCCGTATTTGTCTTACTGGAACTGAAACTGGGGTTGCTCGCAGGCGGCATCGCGGATGTCGGCGGGCTAATGGTAGTTGTGGCGCTGGTGGGGATGCTGGTGGGCGTGGTCCGCCACACCGGAAGTCTCGACGCCGAAGCGAGGGGCGCGCGGTGAGTCGTTCCCGCAAACTCCTTATCCTCGGCGGGACGGTTCTGGCAGTCCTCGGTATGCTTTACGGTTTGCATTACGCCGTCTTTGTAGAGCATCAGACTTTGGACCGGATGGGCGGTTCGCTGGCCGGGGCATTTGCTCATGCCGCGGAGCGACGCGGGGACGATTCGCAGCTTGCGCTGACTGCCTATCGCGAAACCAAGTACGATTACGTCCGGCAGGTTGACCTGCATTCGCACTGGATTGGCTTGGCCATGCTGTTGATCGTGTTGGGGATAGTGTTTGACGAAGTGGCTTTCGCTGAGCGTGCACGCTTCGCGATCGCGCTGGCAATGCTCGCCGGTTCGATCGTGTTTCCGTTGGGAGTGATTCTGCAAACGGTGCACAAGGCGCCGTTGGGATCGGTATTGGCGATCGCCGGATCGGTCCTGGTGATTGCGGCGTTGGGAGCGACGGCAGTGGGTTTTATGAGAGAGGGCGCAATCTAGAATGTATCCCCGAGCTTTTCACTATCACCGCGCGGGCTCCCTTCAAGAAGCATCGGCCATGCTTTCTGAATTTGGCGATGAAGCCAAGCTGCTGGCCGGGGGCCAGAGCCTCATACCCCTGATGAAGCTTCGCTATGCCAACCCGAATCATCTTGTCGATCTGAATTTCATCTCAGGAACCTCTTACATCAAAGAGGAGAACGGGACGCTACGGTTCGGAGCGCTGACCCGCCACGCTGAGATCGAGCATTCGACCGTAGCAGCCAAAATTCCTATCATTCGTGACTGCGCAGCGGGCATCGCCGACGTGCAGGTGCGCAACCGGGGCACTATCGGCGGATCGCTGGCCGAAGCCGATCCCAGCGGAGACTGGGCCACCGTCCTTATGACGCTCGAAACGGAAGTGAGATGCCAGAAGAGCAAGGGTGATCGGTGGGTGAGGCTTGCCGACTTCATCAAGGACGCCTACACCACGGCGCTTGCGTACGACGAGCTGGTAAGCGAAGTTGTGGTCAAGATTCCGCCCCAGGGCAGCGGCGGCACCTACATGGCGTTCAAGCGTTCAGCGCCGGTCTATCCGACCGCCAGCGCGGCAGTGCAGCTCACGATGGACGGCGAAGTCTGTAAGGACGTGGCAATCGCCCTGGGTTGTGTGGGGCTGACCGCTATCAAAGCAAAAGAAGCCGAAAAAGCTCTGCGCGGGCAGCAGGTGACGCAAAAGACGATGGCAACGGCGGTCGAAGCCGCTCGGGCGGTTGCCGAGCCGCAGTCTGATATGCGAGGTTCCGCAGACTACAAGCGAACTCTGGTCGGATCGCTGGTGAAGCGAGCGATCGATATCGCCGTGCGGCGCGCCCGGGGCGAGCGGATCGAGGCAGGCCACATCTATGCCTGATGTCATCGAGAAAGTCGCGATCAAGCTGACGGTGAATGGGAAGCCGCACTCGTTGACCGTAGAACCTCGCATGCTCCTGGTGGAGTTGATTCGCGAGGCGCTCGATCTTACCGGCACGCACGTGGGCTGCGACACCACCTACTGCGGCGCGTGCACCGTGCTGATGAATGGCGCGGCGGTAAAGTCCTGCACAGTGTTTGCGGTGCAGGCTGACGACTCACAAATTATGACCGTCGAAGGGCTGGAAAAGGACGGCCAGCTTCACCCCATCCAAAAAGCGTTTGGCGATGCCTATGGTTTGCAGTGCGGCTACTGCACCCCCGGACTGATGCTTTCTACGGCCCAGTTGCTATCGCAAAACAAACAGCCGAGCGAAAAAGAAATGCGTAAGGTGATCGCGGGCAACACTTGCCGCTGCACCGGCTATCAGAATATTTTGAAGGCGATTCAAATGGCCGCGCAAAGCATGAAAGGCGCATGAGAGATGGCAATCAAGTTTGGCGGTGAGTTCGAAATCAAGCGAACGCCGGAAGAAGCGTATGACTTTCTCACTGATCCGCAGAAGTTCGCGCCGCTGCTGCCTGACTTTCAGAGCATGACTCAGCAGGACGCGACTCATTTTACGGTGAAAGTGAACGTCGGCATTTCCTATATCAAGGGCGCCGCCGACATGAAGATGGAACTGACCGAGGCCGAGCGTCCCAAGCGCGCGCAGTATAAGGGGCAAGGCAGTGCGGCCGGCGGAAAGGTTGCGATGACCGCCGGCTTCGACCTCACTCCTGCGGATGCTGGAACCAAGGTAGTTTGGCAGGGCGAGGCCCAGGTCTTCGGCGCTCTGGCGTCAGTGGCCGGCGGGCTGCTGGAGCCGCTGGGTAAAAAGAATGTCCAGAAGTTAATAGACGGTTTGCAGACAGCATTAAGCTAAGCTGCGAACCTCGGCAAGGAGCACCAAACTGAGTTCCGAAGCTGATAAGAAAAACTGGGTGGGCAAGTCACTTCCCCGCAAGGAAGACAATCGCCTGCTGCGCGGACGGGGCAAGTTTGCCGACGACATCAAGCTGCGGGAAATGCTCTATCTGCGATTTGTCCGGTCGCCATACGCCCACGCAAAGATCATCAGCATTGACACTTCGGCAGCTGAAGCTGTTGCCGGGGTAATCTGCACGCTGACCGGGCCAGAGATAGCACAGCAGACCCAGCCCTTCATTGAGATCGGTCCCGACCCCTTTGCCAAGATCAAAGATTACCCGCTGGCGGTGTCCAAGGTTCGTTACCAGGGTGAGCCGGTAGCGGCAGTGGTGGCGGAATCTCCGGCCGTCGCGGACGATGCCGCCGAGCTTCTGCAGATTGAGTACGACGCGCTCGATCCGGTTGTCAATGCCGAACAAGCGTTGAAAGACAAGAGCTTATTACACGAAGACGCTGGAACCAACCGGGTCTGGAACGGAGTATTTGAATACGGCGATGTGGAGCGCGCATTTAAGGACGCTGCCTACGTCGTCAACATTGATCGTTTACACTTCCATCGCTTTTCCAGCACGCCGCTCGAGAACAATGTTGTTATTGCCCAATGGAATCCGAAAGATGAGCGCATCTACTACCAGTGCAACAATTCGTTCCCTTCGTTTGCCATCCAGTTTCTTGCGGCGCACCTCGGCGTTCACATTGATCGCATTCGGGTAGAGACATCCGATATTGGTGGTAGCTTCGGTATCAAGATTACAAGCTATCCGCAAATGGCGGTCTGCGCGCTGGCCTCGAAGAAGGCTGCTGGGCGCCCGGTCAAGTGGGTTGAGACGCGTTCCGAGCACATTACTTCCAGCGCACACGGCAACGAACGGACTTTTCGCGACACGCGAGTGGCGCTGGACAAGAATGGCGTCATCATCGCGATTGACTCACGCCATATCGACGATTGCGGCGCATATCCCCGCTATGAACCGTTGGGATGCGTGATCTGGTCGCAGGTCTTTCCCGGTGTCTATCGCTTCAAGAACGCCCGTATTGACTTTTCGCAGGCGGTCACCAACAAGTGCCCGGTCGGCCCCAATCGCGGGTATTCGCGCATGCAGCACTTGTGGTTTCTGGAGCGCATTGTGGATATTTGCGCCCACAAAATCGGCATTGCCGCTGACGAGATGCGTCTGCGCAAC
>Ga0207663_10001704_pt1 | contig 10332 bp, 9 predicted proteins | sample LARL53metaG_FD_184346 | JGI IMG/M metagenome (GOLD analysis project Ga0207663, IMG submission 184346) | Corn, switchgrass and miscanthus rhizosphere microbial communities from Kellogg Biological Station, Michigan, USA - LAR L5-3 metaG... | ecosystem: Host-associated > Plants > Roots >...
CGGCATATTCGGCCTGCACCACGTGCTCGCCGGGTTTGAGGGCCTCACCCCGCGGCAGAAAGATCGCGGCGATCGGCTTGTCCTTCAGCATGTCGCCTGCACTGTCGGCGATGCATTCGCTCAGGTACGGCGTCGCGGCAAAGCCACGCGCCGCGTGCTTGATGGCCGGCTGCATGACGTCGGCAAGCGGCATGGTGCCGAAGCGCTGCAACGTCTCGCACCAGGCCTTTAGCGCGCCGGGAACGGCGACCGCGCGGGGCCCGGTCAGGTTTTCATTGCCGACCGTGTCGAACACATCGTGCGCCGCGCCAGGCTTGGGCCGATAGCTGTCCGGCCGCACGGCGAGCGGCACGGTGCTCTGGCCGTCGATGACGCGATGCGCGCCGTCGGCGAGACGGATATGGGCCATGCCGCCGCCGATGATGCCGACCATCATCGGCTCGACCACGGTGAGCGCGAACAGCGTCGCGATCGCAGCGTCGATGGCGTTACCGCCGCCGGCCAGCATCTCGGCGCCGGCCGCGGAAGCCAGCGGGTGATTGCTGACCACCATGCCGAGGCTGCCGGTCGCCACTCGCTTTTGACAGGAGAACGCCAGGTCGGTTCGATCGCGCCAGTGTCCGGTCATCGGTAGTCGAGCACCAAACCTCCGATGTCACTCCGGGTTCGATGCTTTGCATCGCCCGGAATGACCGTCCAGATTATCGCGCGATCTTCCGGGCAATTGCGGCACGCTTCAAGCGCAAGCGTTCATACATTTTTAACGATCTGCCTTGCACGGGCCGCTCCGTACGCCAAACGCGCGTCAGATTCATCACGGCCGTGTCATTATTGGACAAAGGCCGCCCGCTGTTTATGGATTGTTAACCAAACTGCCCAAAGTTGGGCGGCAATGAGGTCGGTTCGTTGCGCCGTAGTCTTGGGGGATGTTCGCAACCCATGGCTGCGTGTGATGGTCGATTTGTGCTGCCTGTGTTGCTGATTCGGACCACCGCGATCCATCCGTCAACGGGATCGGACCGGGACGTCCCGAGCGAGAACTGCTCCCGCGTCGCGATGAGCGATGCACTCAGCTTGGCGTAGAAAACCCAAACTGATTCGAAGGAATTTTCGATGCACACGATCGTACTCGCCACGCAAAAGGGCGGCAGCGGCAAGAGCACGCTCGCCATCGGGCTCGCGCTGGCGGCGCAACAGGCGGGCCACAATGTCCGCCTGATCGAGACCGACAAGCAGGGTACGCTGTCGAAATGGCAATGCCGCCGCGGCCTCGCCGAACCGCTGGTCGAACCGATCTACAATGCCGCCGACATCGAAAATCGCCTGCCGGCGCTCGAACGCGGCGGCGTCACCTTGACCATCATCGACACCGCGAGCGGCATCACCGCCGCGGCGACGGCGGCGATCCGCCATTCCGACATGACGCTGATCCCGGCGCGGCCGAGCATCGCCGACATCGAGGCGACCGCCGCGACGCTCGGCGTCATCAAGGCCTGGAAGAAGCCGTTCGCCTATATTTTGAATCAGACACCGCTGCGCGGCCAGCGCATCGACGCCGCCGCGACCACGCTGAGCGACGATGCCGGTTACGACCTGTTCGACGTCGTGGCGCAGCCCTTCGTCGTGATGCGCAACGACCACCAGGATGCGATGACGGCAGGGCTGGCGGTCAGCGAATATGCGCCGTCCGGCAAATCGGCCGAGGAGATGCACGATCTCTGGCGCTGGGTCGAGACCAGGCTGAACTGCGCCGTGCCCGCTGAGGAAGAGGCCGTCGTCGTGCCTGAGTTCCCGATCCTGCTGCGTGAACGTCTGCAATCGATTCAGCCGCCGTCGAGCCTGCCAACCTGGGCGGACACCAATCCATCTTGGGACGCTTGCCTCTGAGATCGGCCGGACCATGATTGCGGGACGGCTCGATCCGTCCCGCGCGATGGATCGGCTGCCCGGCCGCTGTCAGGCCGAGGCGCCAGGCTTCCGTTCCAGCCAGGCCTTGCGCGTCACCCGCCACTTCTCCGAACGCGACTGGCCGTCGTGATGCGGAATCTCGACATGGCCGACGAACTCGGCGCCGGTCTTCTGCTTGACCCGGCGTGAGGCCGCGTTGGAGTCTGCGTTGCAGACATGGAAGTCGTCGAGGCCGAGTGTTAGAAACACAAAATCGTTCACGGCAGTGATGGCTTCGGTCATCAGCCCCTGATTCCAATAGGGCTCGGCGAGCCAGAAGCCGCGATTGCCCTTGGGATGATCGATGCGCGGGCGAAAGCCAATGCTTCCGATCGCCTGGCCGTCGCCAGACCTCAGCACCAGAACCCACTGATAGAGCTCCTCGCCGGCCGCGATCTCGTCGAGTTGCGAGCGGATGAAGGTCTGCGCGCCGTCGTCGGGATATGGCCAGGGCACGACTGAAGACAGATGGCGGATGACGTTCCAGTTGTTGAAATGGCGCTGAATCGCCGGCGCATCGGATAGCGCCAGCGGTCGCAGGATCAAGCGCTGAGTTTCGAGCGTTGGCGTGATCATCATGACTCCCGGACGCGATCGATAGCAGAACTCGCGCCCATCGTTCCCGCCTTGTCCCTCGTTGACTGCGCATTTTGGCATCGCGGTCAACCTGACCAGGATCCGCGCGCGCTTTGCGGGCGAGCCGACCTCCGCTCGTGGCCAACCTCATTGCGTCACCCGCTCTGCCCCCTCGTCCTGAGGAGCGCGCTCTTGCGCGCGTCTCGAAGGATGAGGCCCGTGACGACCGGATCTAGCGCGGGCCTCATGGTTCGAGACGCCGCGCCAGGGGGCGGCTCCTCACCATGAGGGTTTGGCAGCGCGGCTAGCTACGACGGAATGACCTGCCTCCGCTGCTCTAAACGGTTGGCGTGCTCCATCCATTCCGGAAGCGGCGCGCCGTCGCGGTGGCGGCCGCCGGCGCAGGCCGCCATCCAGGCCGTGATGGCCCCGAGCAGCGTGGCTGCGGCCAGCGAGAACGCGAGGATCACCGCACTGTGGCGTGACTTGGCTATCGCCGTCTGGGAGTCCTCGATCGCGGTATTGACGCGCTTGTCGGCATCGGCTGGTGACAGGCCGGTGGTGGTGGCAACCTGCTGGACCAGATAGCCGCGATCGTCGCTGCTGACGCCGCTGTGGCTCGACGATGTCATCAAAATTCGTCCCGCCTCGGCCCGCTCCGGGCCGATGTCGACGTTCGCTGCTCGCCGCGGCGAACGAAACAGCCGATCGAGCTCATAGCTCAGCAGCGGTTCGGCGCTGCTCGCGTTCGCCCGTGGTGCGAAAGCCGCCGTGCGATTGAGGCCTGCGCCGCCGACCAGCGCGGCCAGTGCTGCGCCGATCAGAACAGCGAGCGCCCATGTCGCGAGCCCATGAAACCCATCGCGGATTTCGACGTCCTCGGTGCGGGCAGCCGCCTGAGGCCGACGCGTCCGGCCGGCGATGTAACCGCCCAGCCCGAAGCTCGCGATGGCCTGCAGGATCAGATAGAGACCCGACAATATGGCCAATGCGGCGGACGCATCACGCCATGTCGGCGAGGTGGAACTGACACCAAGTCCGATCGTCAAACCGAAAGTGATGAGGATGAAGGACAAGGCGGCGGCGCCAAACGCGCCCGCGATGACCGGCGTCCACTGCAGATAAAGCGCGTCCTCGGCAGGACGCGCGACCACTGCAGGACGCGTGATCTCTTCAACGGCCATGTCGAAAATCCTAGCGCAGTCCGAACAACGACAGAACGGCCATGATCACGACGATGAGGCCGACGAGATAGATCAATCCATTCATGACACCCTCCTCCTGGTGCCCGCCGTCCCGACTCCGCGATCGTTCGCCGCTCATTTTTTTGCGGACTCTTGGAGACGATTGGCACGCGCAATGATTTCAGTCCCGCTCTTCGTTCCGATGACCTCTTATGAGGACATGAACGCGCGGCGGACGCGGCAGGACTTCATATCGGCGGCTCAGTGTCCTGCGACCAGATAATCCCACGGCGATGCGAACGTTCCTTTGTCGGTTACGCCGCGGCGCACGCAGGCGCCACGCGCGGGTCCGAGGAACATCGATGCCGCTGCGCACAAGATCACGACGGGACGGAACGTTTGCACATCGACCGATATGCAGAGGGCGCGCGCCCGCTTCCGTCAGATACGGCCGACGATGCGCTGAATGCTTCCGCCGAAGCTCGAAACGCGGCGCGCGGAAACTACTTCTGGCACTTCGGGCACCAGAAGGTGGAGCGGCCGTTCTGGACGAAGCGGCGCACCACGCCGCCGCAGCCGCCCGTTCCGCAAGGCTCGCCTTCGCGGTCATAGACCTTGAAGGAATGCTGGAAATAGCCGAGCTCGCCCGAGGTCTGGCGATGGTCGTGCAAGGACGAGCCGCCGGCCTTGATCGCCGCGTTGAGCACGTCGTGGATGGCGTCCACCAGGCGCCGGGCGTGATCGGTCGGCTCTGCCTTCCTGGTCGCGAGCGTCGCGGCGAGCCGGCGCGGCGACAGGCGCGCACCGTAGAGCGCCTCGCAGACATAGATGTTGCCGAGCCCTGCGACCACGCGCTGGTCCAAAAGTGCCGCCTTCAGGCTGGTTTTCTTGCCCGCGCAGGAGCGCGCCAGCAGCGCGGCGTCGAATTCATTGCCAAGGGGTTCGGGCCCGAGCCCCTTCAGCAGCGGCTCGTCGTCGAGTTCGCCCCGGGCGATCACTTTCATGTAGCCGAAGCGGCGCGGGTCGTTGAAGACGATGTCCGCGCCGGAGGACATGTGAAACACCACATGGTCGTGCGCCGCATCCTTGCCACGGGGGTGATGGAAATCGCCCGGCGTGTCGTCCGCGTCGGCCTTGCGGACGCGGAACGAGCCCGACATGCCCAAATGCATCAGCAGGACGTCGCCGGAGCCGAGATCGGCCATGAGATATTTGGCGCGGCGGCCGAGCCCGGTCACCGTCTGGCCGGTCAGCCGCGCCACAAAATCCTTCTGGAACGGAAATCGCAGATCCTTGCGCCGGGCTTCCGCCTTGACAATTTTGGCGCCCTCCATCACCGGCTGCAGGCCGCGGCGGACGGTCTCGACTTCGGGCAATTCAGGCATTCTGCGCTATTTCATCCCAGGTGGCATGGCATGCAGGTCATTCACCTTACGAAGGTGACGTGATAGCGCCTTGGCTGCTACGAGGCTATGGTGAACGTATCGGAGTATGGGTAATGGATCGGCCGGGCCAGACCACGCATTTCGGCTTCAGGGATGTCCCGCTCGGGGACAAGCAGACGCTGGTGAACGAGGTGTTTCACAGCGTGGCAACGCGCTACGACCTGATGAATGATTTGATGTCCGGCGGCCTGCACCGGGTCTGGAAGGCGTTGATGATCAACACCCTCGACCCGCCGCGGACCGACACCCCGTTTGCGCTGCTCGACGTCGCCGGCGGCACCGGGGACATCGCCTTTCGGGCCGCGCGGGCGGCGGGACATGGTTTCCACGCCACCGTCTGCGACATCAACACGGACATGCTCGAGGTCGGCCGCACCCGCGCGGTGAAAAACCATCTCGACGACCGCGTCACCTTTGTCGAGGGCAATGCGGAAGCGCTCAGCTTTCAAGGCCGCGCCTTCGACGCCTATACGATCGCCTTCGGCATCCGCAACGTGCCGCGGATCGACCTCGCCCTCAGCGAGGCCTATCGCGTGCTGAGACATGGCGGCCGCTTCCTGTGCCTGGAATTTTCCCCCGCGGTGGATGTGCCCGGGCTCGACCGGCTTTATGAGCTGTTCTCCTTCAAGGTGATCCCGCCGCTCGGCCGCGCCGTGACCGGTGACGCCGAGTCCTACCAGTATCTGGTCGAGTCGATCCGCAGATTTCCGAGGCCGAACGCCTTCGCCGACATGATCCGGGCCGCCGGTTTTTCGCGCGTCAGCTGGCAGAGCTTCTCCGGCGGCATCGTTGCCTTGCATTCGGGCTGGCGTTTGTGATCTCCGCGACGACCCACATTGCGCGGCTGTTCCGCGCCACGCTGGTGTTTGCCCGCGAAGGCGTTTTTGGCGCAGTCGATCCGAGCCTGGTGCCGCCACCAGGCCAGCTCGCCCTGAAACTCGCGCGCCTGATCGAGCGCCGCGGCGCCAAATCCGGCCCGCGGCTGTCGCGGGCGCTGGAGCGGATGGGACCGGCCTATCTGAAGCTCGGCCAGTTTCTCGCCACCCGGCCCGACGTGGTCGGGGTCGTGATGGCGCGCGATCTCGAAAGCCTGCAGGACCGGCTGCCGCCGTTTCCGCAGGCCGAGGCCGAAGCTGTCATCGCAACCGCCGTGGAACGCCCACTGTCGCAGGCCTTCGTCAGCCTCGGCCCCGCAGTCGCCGCGGCCTCCATCGCCCAGGTGCATCGCGGCGTGGTCGAGCGCAACGGCGTGCGCAGTCCGGTAGCGGTCAAGGTGCTGCGGCCCGGTGTCGCCTCGCGCTTCCGCCGCGACCTCTCCGACTTCTTCTATGTCGCGCACAAGGCCGAGCAGTTTTCCGCCGAGGCGCGGCGGCTGCGGCTGATCGAGGTCATCAATACGATGTCGCGCTCGGTCGCGATGGAGATGGATCTCCGGCTGGAAGCCGCCGCGCTGTCGGAGATGGCGGAGAACACTCGCGACGATCCGGATTTCCGGGTGCCGACGGTGGACTGGGACCGCACCGCGAACAACGTGCTGACCATGGAATGGATCGACGGCATCGCGCTGTCAGACCATGCCGGGCTGGAAAAGGCGCAGGTCGACCTGCCCGATCTCGGCCGCAAGGTGATCCAGAGCTTTCTGCGCCACGCGCTGCGCGACGGCTTCTTCCACGCCGACATGCATCCCGGCAATTTGTTCCTCGACAATGCTGGCCGCCTGGTCGCGGTCGATTTCGGCATCATGGGCCGGCTCGGCCTGAAGGAGCGGCGCTTCCTCGCCGAAATCCTGCTCGGCTTCATCACCCGCAACTACCGCCGCGTTGCCGAGGTGCATTTCGAGGCCGGCTATGTGCCCGCGCACCACTCGGTAGAGAACTTTGCGCAGGCGATCCGCGCCATCGGCGAGCCGATCCATAACCGCACCGCCGAAGAAATCTCGATGGCCAAGCTCTTGAGCCTGCTGCTCGAGGTCACCGCGCTGTTCGACATGCGCACCCGGCCCGAGCTGATCCTGCTGCAGAAGACCATGGTGGTGGTCGAAGGTGTGGCGCGCGGCTTCGACCCGAAACTCGACATCTGGAAGATCGCCGATCCGGTGGTGCGCGAATGGATCGAGCGCAATCTCGGACCGATCGGGCGGATCCAGGGTGTGATGTCGGGCACCAGCGATCTGGCGCGGGTGCTGATGGGCGTGCCTGTCATCGCGGCGCGCGCCGTCACGGTGCTGGAGCAGCTCGAGACCATGACGCGCGAGGGCCTGCATCTGTCCGACGACACGATCGCGGCGATGTACCGTGCGGAAGGCCGCAAGAGCCGCTGGCGCGCAATCGCACTGTGGATCATCGCGGCCACCTTCATCGGGATCCTGATCGCCGTCACCCGACTTTGATTGCAATGCAATCACTGGAGTGATAGCATTGCAATCACTAGATCCTCGCAGGAGGCTGATATGGCCAGCCTGACCATCCGCAAGCTCGACGACGCGGTCAAAGCCTATCTTCGGCTGCGCTCGGCTCAACATGGCCGCTCGGTCGAGGAAGAGGTGCGTGTGATTCTGCAGGGCCTGATCGAGCCGACCCAACTACCGCCAGCGCCGTCACATCGGTCGTCGGCGGAGCACATGACTTTTGATCATGGGGTCGAGGGTTCGGGCCCTACGCTTCAGCGCCGCGTCACCCTGATCATCGGCGGCGGGATCGCTGCCTACAAAGCGCTCGACCTGATCCGGCGGCTGAAGGAGCGGCATGTCCGCGTCCGCTGCGTGCTGACACGCGCCGCCCAGCAGTTCGTCACGCCGCTCGCAGCGAGCGCGCTGTCCGGCGAGCGCGTTTACACCGACCTGTTCGATCCCGACAGCGAGTTCGACGCCGGCCATATCCGCCTGGCGCGCGATTGCGACCTGATCGTGGTCGCGCCGGGCACCGCTGATCTGATGGCGAAGATGGCGCAGGGCCATGCCGATGACCTCGCCAGCGCCATTCTGCTCGCTGCCCGCCGGCCGATCCTCATTGCGCCCGCCATGAATCCCGCGATGTGGAGCAATGCCGCCACCCGCCGCAATGCCGCGCAGCTTTTGCGCGACGGCATCGCCATGGTCGGGCCGAATGCCGGCGAGATGGCGGAGGCGGGCGAGGCCGGGGTCGGCCGCATGGCCGAACCGCTCGAGATCGCAGCCGCCGCCGAGCGTTTGCTGCGCCCGGCCGCGCCACGTCCGCTCGCCGGCAAGCGCATGCTGATCACGGCCGGTCCGACCCACGAGCCGATCGATCCGGTGCGCTACATTGCCAACCGTTCCTCCGGCAAGCAGGGTTTTGCGATTGCCGCCGCGGCGCAGGCGGCCGGCGCCGAGGTGCGCCTGATCACCGGCCCGGTCGACCTCGCCGATCTCAGCGGCGTCGCGATCACCCGCGTCGAATCCGCCCGTCAGATGCTGGAGCAGGTGCAGGGCGCGCTGCCGGTCGACATCGCGATCTTCGCGGCCGCGGTGGCGGACTGGCGAGTCGCCAATGAAGGCGGACAGAAACTGAAGAAGACCTCAGGTGCCCTGCCGCAACTGGAGCTGGCCGAAAATCCCGACATTCTCGCCACCGTCGCGCATCTCGATGAGAAGCGCCCCGCGCTGGTGATCGGCTTTGCCGCCGAAACCGAGCACCTGATCGAGAATGCCAAGGCGAAGCTGAAGCGGAAAGCCTGCGACTGGATCGTCGCCAACGACGTCTCGCCGGCCACCGGCGTGATGGGCGGCGACCGGAACACCGTGCACCTGATCCGGCGCGACGGCGGCGAGGTCACGGTCGAGTCCTGGCCGGTCATGACCAAGGAGCAGGTCGCGACCGAGCTGGTCGCGCAGATCGCCAAAACCGTTGCGGCAAGGCCGATGGAAGCCAGCGCATGACCGTCCGTGTCGAGATCAAGCTATTGCCGCATGGCGAGGGCCTGGCCCTGCCGGCCTACCAGAGCGCGCACGCCGCGGGCCTTGATCTGCGCGCCGCGGTCGCCGGCGACGCGCCGCTCGTGCTGCAGCCCGGCGCGCATGCGCTGGTGCCGACCGGGCTGAGCATCGCGCTGCCCGCGGGTTTTGAGGCGCAGCTGCGGCCGCGCTCGGGGCTCGCCGCAAAACACGGCGTGACGGTGCTGAACGCGCCGGGCACGGTCGATGCCGACTACCGCGGCGAGATCTGTGTGCTGCTGATCAATCACGGCAGCGAAGCTTTTACGATCGCGCGCGGCGAGCGCATCGCGCAGATGGTGATCGCCCCGGTGTCACACGCCGAGCTCGTCCCCGTGACAACACTGCCGGAGACCGCGCGCGGCGGCGGCGGTTTTGGCTCGACCGGGCGCTAAAAAGCCGCGATCGCGCGCGTGACGTCGCGTCCTATGCGGCGATTTTGCGAAAACATCATGTGCGAACAACAGCCTAAACCGCGATGGCGCTTTCGCCCTGATTCGCCTTAAAGCCATCGCGCTCCGGCGAAACTATCTCCGCCGATTCGAGTGGTCCGGACCTTTTCCAGTACTCGATGAGGCGTTCATGGTCTGGACTCTTAACGTGCCTCTTCCGAAGAGGGTATTGTTCCTTGATTCGGACAGCGGCGCGGCAATTTTGCGGTCGGCTCCGGGCGGGCATTCGTAAGGTTTCGAGGCAATTGATGTCGGGCATCGTGGCGATGCGTCGGACCCTGAGGTCGTGCACGTCGTTGACGCGCAGCGGTCTGATCTCCCTCGCCGCGGCCGCGCTGCTGCCTGTGGGCGACGCATGGGCTGCCGAGTTGCGTACGCTCAGCGCGGCGTCGCCCTTGTTCGATTCGGCGCGGCAGGAGATCGCGGTGCTGACGGCGGCGAGCGCGCTGCTCGGCTTTTCCGTGCTGGCGGCGATCCTTTTGATGCGCGGTCGCATCCGCGCCGCGCGCAACGAGGCAAGGCTGCGCGCCAGCATCAGCCATCTGCAGCTCCAGGCCGACCGCTACCGCGCGCTGCTGTTCGCCGAGCCGCAGATCCTGATCTCCTGGGCCGCCGGTGAGAACCGGCCGCAAATCTCCGGCGACACCGCGCTCGTGGTGCCGCAGGGCGCCGGCCAGCGCATTCTGGCGTTCGGCACCTGGCTGCCGGCCGAGGCCGCCGCACAGCTCGACCGTGCCGTCGAAAGCCTGCGCGAAAACGGCGAGGGATTTCTGCTCAAC
>Ga0207663_10001706_pt1 | contig 10317 bp, 8 predicted proteins | sample LARL53metaG_FD_184346 | JGI IMG/M metagenome (GOLD analysis project Ga0207663, IMG submission 184346) | Corn, switchgrass and miscanthus rhizosphere microbial communities from Kellogg Biological Station, Michigan, USA - LAR L5-3 metaG... | ecosystem: Host-associated > Plants > Roots >...
TGAGATCGTTCCACGAGGTCGGCGGCGCCCAACCCTTCTCGGCAAAAACCTTGGTGTTGTACATCAGCCCGGTTGCGACCAGCCCGATCGCGACCGCACGATCGTCCTTGAAGTGCGCGACATCGTACAGGTCCGCGCCGGGCAGGCCTTCGATCTTGTCGCAGAAGCCGAGCTGGATCGCCTGATACATCGGGCCATCGTCAAGGATGGCGACGTCGATCTGCTGGTTCCCTTTCTGGGCCTGCAGCTTTGCAAGGGTATCGGTCGAGTTCCCGGCGACGTATTCCACCTTGACCCCATTGGCCTGTTCGAAGCCGGGGATCACCTCGTCGCGGATCGTCTTCTCGAAGGAGCCGCCATAGCCGGCGACATAGAGTGTCTTTTGCTGCGCCGTCACGGGCGAAAAGGACAAGGCGAGCACTGCAATGCTGACCGCGGTCAGCCGGCCGAGGTGCTTCATAAGGGACCCTAACTCCTCAGTGTGGTGGTCCGGTGGGCGATCTCCCCCGGCGACTGATGGGCTGTCCGACCGAGCTCTGCCTGCGCTTTCATCACGGCTAAAAAAATCGCAGATCGGAGCTTCCGTCGTCCAATGAATAATGGCACCCTCTCCATGCCGAAATGTTATGAAATAGCGAAAGCATGGGCCGGATCAATTCGCGGCAGGTCGAAGCCTTCCGCGCAATGATGCTGACGGGCAGTGTGACCGAGGCGGCGGTCGTCATGGCCGTGACCCAGCCGGCTGTGAGCCGCCTGCTGCGCGACTTCCAGGCGCTCCTCAAGATGAAGCTGTTCGAGAAGCGCGGAACCGGCTTGGTGCCGACGGCTGCGGCGACCGCACTCTATACTGAGGTCGAGCGCTCCTTCGTCGGGCTGGAGCGGATCACGGCCGCGGCCGAGGAGATCCGAAGTCGTCGCACCGGCACGCTGAGGGTGGCCGCGCTTCCTGCGCTAGCCAATGGCTATCTGCCGCGGCTCATTGGCCATTTCCTGATGGAACGGCCGAATCTGACGTTGTCCTGCGTCGGGGTGATCTCGCCGCTCGTCGTCGACTGGGTGCTCAACAATCAGTGCGATGTCGGCTTCGCGGAAGTGGCGATGGTCCATGCGGGTCTGCCGAGTGCGCGGCTACCGGCGCTGCCGCGGGTGGCGATCATCCCAGAGAGGCATCGGCTTGCGGCCAAATCCTTGCTGCGGCCGCGCGATTTCGAAGGGGAGTCCTTCGTCTCTTTGACCACAGGTTCGAGCGGGCGGCACATCATCGACCAGGTGTTCAATCGCGAAGATGTGCGTCGTGTGCTCCGTGTGGAGACGAGCCTGTCCGAAATCTTGTGCGGGATGGTGTCATCCGGGCTTGGGGTTGCCATCTGCGATCCTTTCACCGCTCGGGAGTTCGAGGGACGCGGCATTGTTGTGCGTCCGTTCGAACCTCGTATCGATTTCGAGGTGGCGGCGGTGCTCCCGCCGCAGCGAAGTCCATCGGAGATGGCCTTGGATCTGGTCGAAGCGGTGCGGCAGTCGCTGCTGAAGCTGACCGCAGATTTATTAGCTGCGGGCGCTGACTAGTTCCGGCTAGCGGCACTTCAGGCTATCACCACCATGAAGCATGCTGCCCAAATGCCGGATCGAGGTGGCCACAACTTTACTTTCGGATCTTCCAGTCACGGCTTTCGTTCGGTCCCATGATCGGCCCGACCGTTCTTGAGCCTGTCGGCAAGGGGCCAGGCAGCTTCGCATCACCACCGTCAAGCATTATGCGCTAGCGGCAAAGGCCTACGGCGGGCACGGGCAGACGCCGCCTTACCGCCTGGCCATAGCCGCGACCGACAACGAGGGTAGAAGTCAATCGCCGGATCGGCGCGACCTAGAAAAGCGGAGCCGCGAACGAAAGGTGCATGAAATTACTTTGCTGTTGCTCAAACTGTAGCCATCAACGGCCTGCGCGGATTTGACTGGCTCACGATCTCCGAGCAAACTCTGTTAATCGTTTCGCCTGGAGGGCGGTAGACGATGAACGGGAAGCGGGCCCCGACCGCATAGGTTTGTAAGCAGGTCAAAAAAGGTTCTGATGAAACGGTTGGCAAACTTGAGGAGACTGGGCTTCTTCACGCGCCTTCTGGATGAGGTACCTCCTGCGGAACGATATCGCCTGGCAGCCGAGCAAATCGTGCAGGCGGAAAAGTGTGGACTTGATTCCGCATGGATTGCGCAACACCATTTCCATGAGCGTGAGGGTGGGCTTCCGGCTCCCTTTGCTTTTCTAGGTTTCGTCGCGGCCAAGACGTCCCGCATTCGGCTTGGGACCGGCATTGTCACGCTTCCGCTGGAAAATGCCGTGAGAGTCGCGGAGGACGCTGCGGTCCTCGACCTCCTGTGCAACGGGCGATTTGAACTCGGCGTCGGTACCGGCGGAAATCCGTCGGCCTTTGCCGCGTTTGGTCTCGACAGCGCGCAGCGCAATGACATTTTCGCACGAAATCTCGATATCGTCCGCACCGCCTTGGCGGGCCGGCCGCTCTCCGGTGGCGACACGCTCTATCCGCCAAGGCCTCAGCTATGCGACCGGATCTGGCAGGCGACGTTCTCGGTGAGTGGTGGAGCGAGGGCCGGCAAGGCGGGCGATGGCTTGCTGTTGTCAAGGACGCAGCCGCGCGCGAAGGATGCCCCGCGGGCGACGCTGGCAGAGATTCAAGATCCCATCATCGACGCCTACCTCGATGCACTGCCGTCCGGATGTGAGCCTCGGATCATGGCCTCGCGAAGCGTGTTCGCTGCCGACGATCGCGAGGTCGCGCTGCGCCTGGCCGGCGTCGGCTTGCGGCGTGCGCTCCCAAATTTTCTCCACGGCGGTCATTTGCCGCCCGGGGAAGCCGTGACTGACATGATCAAGGCGTTTGACACGCATGTCGGTTCGCCGGACGACGTCGTCGCTTCGCTTCGTGCCGACAGTACGCTCGATCGCGTGACCGATCTGGTCTTTCAGGTCCATTCGGTCGATCCGCCGCATCCCGATATCCTGCGATCGATCGAGCTGGTCGCGGAGAAAGTGGCTCCGGCGCTTGGATGGACAAAGACGACGGCGGCCGATGTGGCGCTGGTTTGAAAGAAGCCGAATGATGAGCGCAGAAACAAGAGATATCATCGGCCTCCTTGCCGGCATTGCACCGGGATCAAGCCTCGAAGCCATTCGCGAGCGGCGCTCGCAGGCGCGCGAGAACGCCCAGAAAAGCTATCTCGCTTTGTTTGAACCGACCGATTTCGAAACCTTCGGCGCCACGGAGCGCCATGCGGCCGCGGCGTTCGTCGCCGGCGTGCATGGCGAGCCCGAGGTGGCCAACTTCTATCTGGCCGGGCTCGCGAAGTCCGTTGACGGGCCAGCGCTTGTCGAGGCGCTCAAGGCGGAAATCGAACGCGGAAAGACCTCGGGTCCATATGGCGCCTTTCCGCCGGGGCCACTCTCGGTCGAGGACAAGATCGGCTTGATCTACCGCGTCGCCGAAGCTCGCAAGGCGACCCTGGGCGCCAGACTTGCCGCTGCACTTGAACACGCGCATCTCCTGGTGTTCCGGCCGCGTGATGCGACCGCTGCCGATCTGCAGGTGCTGCTCGATGCTGGCTGGCCGACCACCGCCATCGTCACCTTGTCGCAGCTCATTGCGTTTCTGGCGTTTCAGGTCCGCGCGGTCGCCGGCTTGCGTGCGCTCGGTGCCTCGCTTGCGCCAGGCAAATCCCGCGGCTAAGGCCAGCTAAGGAGCGCACCGATCATGGATGATTCAATTGTCATTCAGACCAGCGAGAATCAGCCTGTTGCTTTCACCCAGGATGAACTGGGCTGGCTGCCCTGGCTCCATCCGCTGCCCGAGGCCGAGTTGACGGAGCGACACTGGGCTGGCCTGGTCGACCGATCCCGCTCGAAGTCAGCCTACTTTCGCCTCCTGGTGCGCGACCCCGAGGTTTTGGAGGCCAGGACCAAGACCGACAAGGATATCTTCTACAACACCGCAAACGGCTTGCCGCGGGCCGAGCGCGAGCTCGCTGCGGCCGCGACCTCACGCACCAACGGCTGCATCTATTGCGCGTCGGTGCATTCGCGGTTCGCCACGGTGCATTCCAGGCGAAGCGAGGATGTTCAGCGATTGCTCGACGAAGGGGTGGGCGCCGACCTTGGCGCGCGCTGGAACGCCGTCGTCAGGGCGTCGGTGGCCCTGACCGCGACACCCATTGCATTCGGCCAGCAGAATATCGAGGAGTTGCGTCGCGCGGGTCTGGATGACGCCGAGATCGTCGACGTGATCGACAGCGCCGCGTTCTTCAACTGGGCAAACCGATTGATGCTGTCCCTCGGCGAGCCGACGACGAAGGTCGGTGCATGATCGCATGCCTTTGTCGTCCGGGGCCGCCCAATGTCCTTTTGCTGGCATGGAAGTTGCCCGCGACGAAACCCGATTTCCGATCACCGCGTGAATGGAGCCGCGCATGAGCAACATCGATCGTCGTAGCCTGGTTAAAGGATCATTCGCTGCCATCGTGGCCGGAGCGATGGTGTCGCGCACCGCTCTTGCGGACGCCTCCGAGCCTATCCTGCTTGGCGTCAGCGGTCCCTTGACGGGACCGAACGCGCAATATGGCGCGCAATGGAAGCAGGGTTTCGACCTTGCGTTGGACGAGATCCACGCCGCCGGCGGCATCAACGGTCGCAAGCTCGCCTACAATTTTGAGGACAGCCAGAGCGACCCGCGCCAGTCCGTGGCGATTGCTCAGAAATTCGTGTCGGATCCCCGCATAGTCATGGAGCTCGGCGACTTCTCGAGTCCCGCGTCGATGGCGGCATCGCCGATCTATCAACGGGCGGGCCTGGTGCAGTTCGGCTTCACCAATTCGCATCCGGACTTCACGAAAGGCGGAGACTTCATGTGGAGCACCTCCGTCAGCCAGGCGGACGAGCAGCCGCTCCTGGCGCTCTATGCGGTGCGCCATCTTGGCCTCAAGAAGCTGGCGGTGCTGCATCAAAATACGGACTGGGGCCGTACCAGTCGCGACTATTTCGTCAACGCCGCAAAGGGATATGGCGCCGATGTGGTGATCACGGAAGGGTATATTGCCGACGATCGCGATTTTCGCTCCACGCTTGTGCGCGTGCGCGATGCCAATCCGGATGGGCTGATCCTGATCTCGTATTATTCCGACGGCGCGCTGATTGCTCGTCAGGCGCGTCAGGTCGGCCTGAAGCAGACGATCTGCGCCGCGAGCTCGGTCTATTCGCCGAAATTCCTGGAGCTTGGCGGCGAGGCGGTCGAGGATGTGCACCTCGGCACGAGGTATTTTCCTCAGGACCCGCGTCCCGAGGTCCGCAAGTTCATTGATGGCTTCAAGGCGAAATATGGCGGGCAGGAGCCGGATGCGTTCAATGCCTATGCCTACGATGCCATGAATATGGCGGCTGCTGTGCTGAGGATCGGCGGCACCGACCGGCGAGCCATCCGCGACGCCTTCGCGAAAGTGCACGATGTTCCGATGGTGATTTTCGGATCGGCGACCTTCGACGTCGAGAGCCGCCGCATCAAAGGGGCCATGAATGCCGAGCTCGTCATTCGGAAGGGCCAGTTCACGCTCTGGGATGGCAAGCCGACCTGACACCGCATGACGGAACTCCTCCTCCTCTCCTCATTGGGAACGCAGCGTGTCTTCATGGCTTGACTACACGATCAACGGGTTGATCGTCGGGAACGTGTATGCGCTCGTTGCGGTCGGGCTTGCCCTGATCTTCGGCGTCAGCCGGTTAATCAATTTTTCGCAGGGCTCGATCTATCTGGTCGGTGCCTATATCGGCTGGGTGGCGGTGGTGAAGTTGCAGACGCCGCTCCCGGTCACCATTGTGCTGGTTGCGACACTTGCCGGGATGGTCGGATTGATCGTCGAGCGGTTCGGTTTGCGGCCGTTGCAGAACTCGGTGCGTATCGCGCCGCTGCTGGCAACGATCGGCATCAGCTTCGTGCTCGATCAGATTGTCATGCTGATCTTCTCGCCCAACCCGCGCGCGCTGCCGAGCCAGTTGCCCGATGTCCGTTTCCAGGTTGGAGGAGGGACCATCGGTCCGCTCGATCTCCTGATCGCCGCTGTCGGCGTCACCAGTGCGCTGCTGCTGTTCCTGTTCCTGCGCTACAGCAAGTTGGGCTGGGCCGTCCGCGCGACCGCGCAGGACCGCGACGCCGCCATGCAGATGGGTGTCGACGTCAACCGCGTGAATCAGGCCGTGTTCGGCATTGCTGCCGCGCTCGGCGGTGTTTCCGGCATGCTCGTTGGCATGTACTACAACCAGATCGACACCGCGATGAGCCTGCAGGCGACACTCAAAGGTGTTGTCGCCGAGGTGGTCGGCGGAGCCGGCAGTGTGCCGGGCGCGGTGGCCGGCGGTTTGCTGCTTGGGCTCGTGGAAAGTTACGGCGTCGCGCTGTTCGGCACCAGCTACCGGAACCTGTTCGCATTCCTGCTCCTGATCTCGGTCCTGGTGCTGCGGCCAAACGGCCTGTTCGTAAGCGCGAGGCAGGCTCCTCCGGAGCCGCTGACCGGAACCTTCGTTGCTCCCAGCCGCCCTGTCCGCCTTCCGCCTTGGGCGCTGCTGATCGCGTTCGCGGTCTTCGCGCTGTTGCCGCTGTTTCCGGTTTCCTCCTACGTGCTGCAGACCCTGATCAATGCCTGGCTGTTCGGTATGCTGGCTCTCAGCCTGACCCTTGTCGCCGGCACGGTCGGTCAGGTCTCGCTGGGACACGCGGCACTGCTCGCCATCGGCGCGTATACATCGGCACTGCTATCGCTGAGCCTGTCGTTTCCGGTCGGCATCGCCATCATCTGTGGGGGGCTGATGAGTGCGGCGCTCGGCACGCTCCTGATCTCGCCCTCGTTTCGTCTGCGCGGACACTATGTTTCCATCGCCACGCTTGCGATCGGCGAGATCGTGTCGCTCGTCATCCTGAATTGGGAGAGCGTCACGCATGGGCCGATCGGGGTCGTGGGCATCCCGCCATTGTCCTTGTTCGGCTACGAGCTTGTTGGTGCGCCCTCAGTTTACTGGTTCAGCTTCGTGGTCATGGTTTTGCTCGCGTTGTTGCAGGTGAGGCTGCTTGCTTCGCACATCGGCCGCAGCTTTCGGGCGATCCGCGATGATGACGTGGCTGCGCGGGCCTATGGTCTCAGCTTGAACCGATACAAATCGCTGGCTTTCATTTTCGGCGGATTTGCCGCAGGCGTCAGCGGGGGCATCGCGGCCCATCTCTACTCCTACATCAATCATGAGACCTTCAACACCCAGCAGTCGATCCTGGCGTTGACCATCGTCATCCTGGGGGGATTAGGCAACGTCGCCGGCGCGATCGTTGGCTCGGTCGCGTTGGTAGGACTGCCGGAGGTTTTCCGGATCGCCGCGGAGTACCGGATCCTGATCTACGGCATGGTGCTTTTGCTGCTGGTCCGCTTCAGGCCGCAAGGCCTCTTGGGGACGATCTGATGGCCGGGCCGATCGAGGCAAGCGCGAGCGCATCAGGTGCCGCCGATCCAGTTTTTTTGAGCTTGCGCGGATTGACCCGGCGGTTCGGGGGACTGACCGCCGTTGACGCGATCGATCTCGATCTCGGCGAAGGTGAGTTGGTGAGCATCATCGGGCCGAATGGCGCCGGCAAGACAACCCTGTTCAATCTCGTGACCGGCCTCGACCGGCCCGATGCAGGCGAGGTTCGTCTCGACCGAGAAGTCATCACCGGGCTTTCGCCCGAAACACTGGCAAGCCGAGGTATTGCGCGCACGTTCCAGCTCGGTCGGGTGTTCGGCAATCTCAGTGTGATGGACAATGTTTTGATCGGCGCGCATACGCGGCTGCGTGCCGTGAAACCTGCCGTACCGCTGATTGGTCCGTTGCTGGAGCTTGTGCTGGCTCTGGTCCGGCCCTATTCGGTCAAGTCAGAAGAAGAGCGGCTGCGTGAAGAGGTGAGGGGTATCTTGGCGCGATTTGGCGATCGTCTCCTGCCGCGCATCGACCAGCCGGCCTACAGCCTGTCCTACGCCAACCGCCGCCGTGTCGAGATCGCGCGCGCCCTGGCGCTCGCGCCGCGTCTTCTGCTGCTCGATGAGCCGACGGCCGGCATGAATCCCAGCGAGACCGCCGAAATGCAGGCGCTGATCGCCGAGCTCAAGGCCGAGGGCCTGACGATCCTCCTGATCGAGCACAAGCTCGACATGGTCATGCGCCTGTCCGATCGTGTCGTCGTCATGGACGAAGGCCGGAAAATCGCCGAAGGCGTGGGCGAAGACGTGCGGAAAGATCCGAAGGTGATCGAGGCGTATCTCGGTCATGGGCTGTCGCAAGCCGCGATGGATGAGCGTGAGCCGGCGGCATGAACGACATCGCGTCCTCCGCTACGCCGCTCCTGCAACTCACAGGAATCAACACCTTCTACGGCCAGGCCCAGGTGCATTTCGATCTTTCGATCGAGGTGCCGCGCGGCCATATCGTCTGCCTCCTGGGCGGCAATGCCAGCGGCAAATCGACGACGATGAAGGTCATCCTCGGCCTGGTACGGCCGCGTTCGGGAGACGTGAGGTTTGACGGCGGCTCGATGCTTGGTCTGACCACGCCGCAGATCATTCGGCTCGGGATCGCGTCGGTGCCGGAGGCGCGGCGGCTGTTTGCGGACATGAGCGTGCGGGAGAACGTCCTGATGGGCGCCTTCGTGCGCAATGACAGCGCCGAGGTCGCGCGCGATCTCGAACGGATGCTGGCGCTCTTTCCAAGACTAGGGCAACGGCTTTCGCAGCGTGCAGGGTCACTCTCGGGCGGCGAGCAGCAGATGGTGGCGATGGCGCGCGCCTTGATGAGCCGGCCGAGGATGATCGTCATGGACGAGCCGACCATGGGCCTGTCGCCGCTCTACGTCGATCGCGTGCTGGACTTGATCAGGACCATCAACAGGGATGGCGTGTCCGTCTTCATGGTCGAGCAGAATGCCAGCCTGGCTCTGGAAATTGCCCATGAGGCCTATGTCCTGCAGACCGGCAGGATCGTGCTTTCCGGTCCGGCGCGGACGCTCAAGGAGGATCCGCGGGTGCGCGATGCGTATCTTGGCGGCGCGGAAACCTCATGATTTGATCCGCCAGGAAACCGGCTTACCCGAGGCAGAGCGCTCTCCACGTTGCCGCATGGCTTATCCATTGACGCCGGCAAATCGGCGTAGGACATTTTTAGTCGCGGCACGAGCGGCGGGGAACCAGGTGATGGACGTGTACCATTTCAAGAATTTCGAAATGCTCGATCCCGCGGCCGGGGAATTGTACGGCGGCCATGAGTTGGTCGTCGAAGGCGACACGATCAGGGAAGTTTCGGCCAGATCGATCAAGCTCGAGAAGGCTGAAATCGTCGACTGCGGCGGGCGTACCTTGATGCCCGGGCTGATCGACAGCCATGTGCATGTGGTGCTGTCCGACGTCGTCATCCGAAACATGGAAAGCGTGCCGTTGACGCTGATGACCGCGCGCGCCGCCGACCTGATGCGCAGGATGCTCGATCGCGGCTTCACCACCGTGCGCGACACCGGCGGTGCCGATTGGGGCCTGAAGGAAGCGACCGACAAATGGCTGTTGCCGGGGCCGCGGCTGTTCATCGCCGGACGCGCGATCGGCCCCACCGGCGGTCATAGCGACAGCCGCCGTCGCACCGACTTCGGTGTACGCTGCCAGTGCTGTAACGCTCTGACCTTCTCGATGGGCGTCGCGGATGGCATTTCGGAAGTCCGCCGCGCGGTGCGCGAAGAGATGCGCCAGGGTTGCGACCAGGTGAAGATCATGATGTCCGGCGGTGTCGCCTCGCCCTACGATCCGCTGGACAGCCTGCAGTTCTCGATGAATGAGGTGGCAGCGGCGGTCGAGGAGGCGCACGCCTTCGGCCGTTACGTCTGTGCTCACGCCTATACGCCGCAAGCCATCACGCGCGCGGCGACCGCTGGGGTTAGGACCATCGAGCACGGCAATCTGATCGACGATGCCTCAGCGAAGCTGATGGCCGAAAAGGGCATGTTCCTCGTCGCCAATCTCGTCACCTATTTCGAGATGAAGAAGCATGCCGCCGAATACGGCATGAGCTCGGACATGCTCGCAAAGAACGACCTGGTCATCGAGGGCGCGCTGAAGTCGCTCGAGATCTGCAAGCGTCACGGCATCCCGGTCGCCTACGGCACCGATCTCCTGGGCCAGCTGCAGGTGGCGCAGTCGGAGGAGTTCATACTGCGGGCGCAGGTGCTGTCACCAGCCGAGATCATCCGGTCAGCCACC
>Ga0207663_10001710_pt1 | contig 10308 bp, 4 predicted proteins | sample LARL53metaG_FD_184346 | JGI IMG/M metagenome (GOLD analysis project Ga0207663, IMG submission 184346) | Corn, switchgrass and miscanthus rhizosphere microbial communities from Kellogg Biological Station, Michigan, USA - LAR L5-3 metaG... | ecosystem: Host-associated > Plants > Roots >...
GTGGGTTCGGCTGCAACAGCAACAAAGAGGGCTGCGTCTGGTAACGAGTCCATGCTCGCGGCACCGTCAAAGGAGCCAGTAACTCCCACAAGCATGATGTCACTGAAGTGGGGAATTGCTGCGACGGCTGTGCTGGTCTTGGCCGGAGTTCTGGCTTGGGTGTTTAGACCGACACTCTCGCCGCCAAAGGTGGCGGGTTCGGTTCAGATCACCAATGATCAGCTGCCGAAATATAATTTCGTAACCGACGGTGCTCGCCTCTACGTGGCAGAAACCCTGGCTGGCCATGGTGTTCTAAGCCAAGTGTCGACCGAAGGCGGGGAAACCTCGCAAATTCCCACACCATTTCCCAATATTTCAGTCTTCGATATTGCGCCAAATCATTCCGAACTTCTGGTGGGAAGCTTTGTTACCGGCACCCAAAGAGAACTGCCGGTGTGGCTGCTGCCGATACCTTCAGGCTCCCCGCGGCGGCTGGGTGAGGTGAATGCCCACGATGCCGGTTGGTCGCCGGATGGACAGCAGATTGTCTACGCGAATGGGTCCAACTTGTACTTAGCCAAGAGCGATGGAAGCGACGCGCGCAAGCTGACAACGGTATTCGGAGTACCTTTCCGACCGGTATTTTCGCCCGACGGCAAGCGCTTGCGATTTACCGTCAATGATCTTAAGACAGCCTCTCTGTCGCTCTGGGAAGTTGCGGTGGATGGAACTGGCCTTCATCCCCTCTTGGAAGGTTGGAACAAACCATCACGTGAATGTTGCGGCAGTTGGACTTCTAATGGGCAATACTTCGCGTTCCAGAGCGCGCGCCAGAATATCTCCAGCATCTGGGTTCGACTAGAAAGAGCTGATCTTTTCCGAAAAATTTCGTCTGAACCGATCCAGCTTACAACCGGTCCGTTGTCGTTTTCGGATCCGGTGCCAAGCAAAGACGGAAAGAAGCTGTTTGTGATCGGGCAACAGACTCGTGGTGAGTTAGTGCGCTATGACGCTAGTTCTCGACAGTTCGTACCCTATCTCGCGGGGATCTCCGCCGCTCAGGTGGATTTTTCACGGGACGGACAATGGGTTACGTACGTTACTTTTCCGGAAAATGTTCTGTGGCGGAGCAAGGTGGATGGAACTGAACGGCTGCAACTCAGCTATTCTCCGCTGCAAGCCAGCCTGCCGCGTTGGTCACCTGATGGGAGCCGAATTGCGTTTACGGCCTCGCGGCCGGGGAAGCCCCAGAAAATCTTTCTGGTTTCATCCGCAGGGGGTAACGCCCAGGAGCTATTGCCAGAGGAGCGCATCGAAACTGATCCTGCGTGGTCGCCGGACGGGAACTCGCTATGCTTCGGACGCGAGCCGTTTCAGGAGTTTGGATCTTCCGGGCCAGTGGCAATACAGGTGCTGGATTTGAAAACCAGCCAGATCTCGACCTTGCCGGGTTCCGACGGATTGTACAGTCCCCGATGGTCGCCGGAGGGCCGCCACCTCGCCGCGATGCCTCCCGACTCAAACAAACTGATGCTTTTCGACTTTACGACGAAAAAATGGTCGGAATTGGCAAAAGGAGGCTTTGCTTTTCCCAACTGGTCGCACGATGGGAAATATCTCTATTTTGAAGATTTTACCCAAGGTGAGATACGCCGGATAGAGATCCCCGGACAGAAATTCGAACGGATAGCCGACCTGAAAGAGCTTCGGCGCCCAAATGATATGTCTGGGTACTGGAGCGCGCCGGCCTACGATGGGTCACCTCTGGTAATGCGCGACGCAGGAATCCAGGAAATCTATGCCTTCGAAACGCAGTTCCCCTAAGGCAGTCTTAACGCGGGCTGCCACCGAACATCCCCTGGTTACGTCAATTGACTCACGGTGACTATGCGAGTCAACTCTCACCCTGGGAAAATCAGCCGCAGCAGCAGCTCACCTCAATTGGGCCCTACGCCGCTGGCTTGATGTTCTGGTTCACGCAGAAGAAGTTCGTCGGATCGTACTTCTTCTTGATCGCAGCAAGGCGTCCGTAATTATCGCGGAACGAAGCCTGAACCCGTTCCTGTCCTTCGTCCATCATGAAGTTGATGTAGGCGCCTCCTGCTGAATAGGGATGCAGCGCGTCATAATAGTTCTTGCACCATTCTGTAATTTTCCCCGCGTTAGTCGGGTCGGGATCTACCCCGACGATGACCTCGGCGAACAACGCTTCCCGGAAGCTGTAGGCTGTATCGTTCTTGCCTACGCGCTGCGCTGCGCCGTTGACTGGGTAAAGGTGCATAGTCGAAAGCATAGTCGGCAGGTTTGAACCGTGTTCGACGTGCTTCGCAATGGCCGCATCGCTCAGCCCGGTGAAGTTGTCGGCCCGCCAGTACCACTGCAACCCAGGAACAAACAGACCATCAAAAGTGCTCTGCACTGCTGGAAATGGCGCAGGGCCAACCGCGTCGAGTAAGGGCGTTCCCACGCTGCGCATGCGGCGGGTCGCCTTCTCAGTTTCCTCAGCGGTTCCTGTGCTGCACCAGACAATGCCACAGACCTTTTTCATATGAAGGTTTTCGGGAAACATTGGTGCGGGAGGGATCATGAGAAAGGCAAAGAATCCATTCACTTCTTCGGGAGCCGTAAGAATGAATTCGCGATAGGACTTCAGAACATCCGCCGCCTGCTCAAGGGGCCAAAACGTGGGCCCGAACTGGACGGTGCTCACCGGATACAGCCGGAACTCAAATGAAGTCACGACGCCGAAGTTTCCGCCGCCACCTCGTGTTGCCCAGAATAGATCGTCGTTCTCCTTGGCACTTGCAGTGACGAATCGTCCATCCGCAAGAACCATGTCGACGGAGAGTAGATTGTCAATCGTGAGACCATAGCGGCGCGTCAGGTAGCCGATGCCTCCTCCCAGAGTGAGTCCAGCAACTCCAGTGGTTGAGATGAAACCGCAAGGCGTAGCCATCCCGAAAGCATGGGTCGCATGATCCACGTCGCCCCAGACGCATCCAGCCGCGACGCGCACCGTACGCGCTGCCGGGTCCACCCGAACCCCTTTCATCGGCGAAAGATCGATCACTAGTCCGCCGTCGCAAGTTCCGAGGCCGGCCCCGTTGTGGCCGCCGCCGCGAATCGCAGTGAGTAGTCCGTTCTCCTGCCCATAACGGAGGGCGGCCATCACGTCGCCCACATCAACAGCACGCACAATAAGCTTCGGCCGCTTGTCGATCATTCCGTTATAGACCCTGCGGGCCGCATCGTACGCGGCGTCTTGTTGCTGGATTAGCTGTCCCCGAATGGCTGTTTTTAGTTGTTCGATAGACTGTGCCATTGATGGCCTCCCCATCGTTTTTTATTCTTCGAGACGATCCCCACAGGCTCAACGAGCGTCATGCGCATTCGAAGTGGCTGCCAATTTGGTCTTGCCAATCATCGAGGCCAAATCTTAGGACCAGTATTCTGGTAAGTCAATCAAGGCGATGAACTTGACGGACGTGCTTGGGGCCATTTCCATGGTCGGATTCGTTGTTATCGTCTGCCATCTTTTTCAAGGCGCGCACGCCAGCGCGGCCGCAGAAACTGGGCGTCGGCGATCGTAACAAGCAGCAGTTTAGGCAACCCTGCGTCAATTGGCTTAGCACAATGTGCTCCTGGCACATCTGGCATGGTCACGATTCAAATAGCCCTTCAGGTGATGGTTCCTTGATGAACGAGGCAACATTGACTTGTCCTTAGGTCTTATAAACTTAAGCGTGACACGCCCTACGCGGTGGGGAGATGCAAGGAATTGTTGGGGGCATTGATGAGATGAAACTTATTCTACTGTTGCTTGCTACTGTCTGCGTCTGCATGGCGCAGAGCAATTCCAACTCCGAAATAAGCGCACGGCCGCAGCGGTCCTTTGTCGGAGACGTACTTACGAGAAGACTTGGACCGGGAAATACTACCGCCAAAGCTTCTTGCCAACGATGCAAACAATAGATCGCCACATGGCAAGTATGCTGAATGATGGCTGGGAAGTCATGACCGAAGCGTCTCACTCTGGCAATAGTCGAGGATTTCGACCTTTCGCAAAACGCGATACCATCACGGTATTGTTTAAGAAGGCCAGCTGAGCTCTGCCGCGCGATGCGTGCAAGAAATGATTGCTGGGTGTGATCCAATCCTGCCCAAACAGACGAAGAAGCGCGGCGTTAACAAAACAAACAAGTTCACAACTTCCACTACTCGGCTCGAAGGATGGATTGACTTTTTGAGTTGGCTATCATAACGTCTCACTCCTAATTCGGCGATACGAAGTATGAAAGCTGTTGTTTAGCTTCTCATCCGAGGGAGCCTTCTGGTCGTCGAATATCCCATTTAGGATTAGTTGAATCAGAGATCGAGGACACATGTTCAGCGTGTGCTCGCGCATGACTCTTTAGCAAAGTGTCTACCCAGAGTGAGTGAAAGCGGAGCTTAGCGAAAGGAAGTCTATCCGAACTGAACGTTATGCCAAGGTCAGTATTCTCTCGTCTTTCGCGAGTCTATGGCCAGTTTAGGCCGGCAGTCGAGCGCCGAGCGATAGCAACTGCTGGTACGGCGACCGCGGAGGCCGCGTTCCCCTTTGTTCTAGATTCCGTGAAGCTGGTGACGCCGCATACTTCTTCCGTTTCCGTGGCCGTGGTTGGGGCGGGACTAGCTGGTCTTGCGGCTGGATGGTGGCTCGTACATCACGGTTTTCGTGTAGCTGTATTTGAGGCCCGCGACAGGACCGGCGGGCGTGTCCACACAAAACAGAGGCGTCATTTTCTACTGGAACAAGGTGGAGAATTAATTGGTCTTAACCATGCAAATTGGTTGCGATTTGCAAGAGAATTTCGACTTGGATTGAGCCTGATCACCGACGAGGGAGCATACACGCAACTCAATCTCGAAATGCCCTTCATGCTACAGGGAAAAGACGTAGATCAGGATCAACAGCAGGCCATCTTCGATGAAATGCAAAGGATCTTCATTGCTCTTAATTCGGATGCCCTAAGTATCGATCCAAATATGCCTTGGATCGCGCCGCGGGCCCAGGAGTGGGATTCAAGAACCGTCGCCGAATGGATCGAAGGCTTGCCGTGTATGAATCTAACGAAGGCGGCACTACGCTTTCAATTTGACAATAACAACGGCGTCTCTTGCGATCACCAAAGTTACCTGGGCATGTTAGTTCCCGTCAGCGCTGGCTGCCAGGGTCTGGATGATCCGACACAGCAGCCTTCTAGATACTGGGACGAAAGCGAAATGTATCGGTGTGCGAGTGGTAATCAGTCACTCGCGGATGCACTTGAGGCAGACATCAGGAGGGCAGGAGGGAAAATTGTAACCGGCCGACGTCTTAATGCGATCGACGTGCAGTCCAAGGGTGTGACCCTTGGCTTTGAAAAGGGCAATGCACACAAAGCGAATTGGGTTATTTTTGCCGTTCCTCCCAGTTGCTGGAACTCTATATCGTTTGATCCCGCCCTAGACTCTTCCTATTTCATGCAAATGGGAACCGCCGTGAAATCGTTGGTGGCGGTTAAAGGTCGATTCTGGCTTGCTCAAGGCATGGCCCCGAGTGCGAGCTCCGATGCTGTTGGCATGATATGGGAGGGTACTGACAATCAGAATATTCCTGTAGGCAGCCCAGCTGAATTGTCCTTGTTTGCGGGGGGAAGCGCTGCGAAGAGCGTGTTGGAAACCTATAAAAGGGAGGCGTCTACCAGAGGAGCCATTGAAACTCTCTACCCAGATCTGAAGACGAATGTGGTATCTGAACAATTTGTGAATTGGCCGAAAATACGCTTTACAGGTGCTGGCTACAGCTGTCCGGCACCGGGCCAGGTTACAACGGTGGCTCCGAAATTGATTGAGGGTTCTGGACGTCTTGTCTTCGCCGGCGAACATACATCGATGGCTTTTTTCGGGTACATGGAGGGCGCTTTGGAATCTGGCCTCAGGGCGGCTCAGTACGTTGCACACCGGGAAGAAATTCCGGAAGCGCAAAAGCTTTGGACACGAAAGTTTGAAATAACCTAATACTTGATTCCTGCCCGAGGGTTTGAAAAAAACTGGTGACTTCACTCTAAGAAATTACAGTCTAAGGCGCGATCGCGCCTCACTCAGAATGGAGCGACGATGGGCTTACTGCGCAGATTTGACCCACCCGCCTATTTACCTGACTTTGAGGATCTGCCAGGTCTCCTTGACCAATGGCATGAAGCTGTTTCCGGTTGGTTTGACAATTCGATTGACAGTGAGAAAAGCGCAATTGCCGATCAGGATGATGGGAAGCCAGGAGTGGTTCAGTTCTACAATCCCGCACGATACGACCCCGGTGGTCCCCTAGTCGAACAAACAATCCCATGGAATGCCTTTCCGAAGGAGTTGCTGCGCGTCTTGGGGCGGGATCGTGCATTGGCTGAGGCCGACCAACTTTGGCCGGTGTCGCGCTACCGACCCGAGTACGATACTCCAACACTTCAGCGTTATTTTTATAGACCTCAAAACGAATACTGTGAGTGGCATGTCACCCGCGACCTGTTTACGGGCATCAGCGCAAACCCCAACAGCAACATCCACGGCCCAGGACATGAACCCCTCTTGGTTCTGTCCCAAGTGCGGCGGTCCCATGGTAATCGTCGAAAGACTCACAGCTGCTCAGATCCAACTCCGCTCTCCACCCAAGGTGTCGACGGCTACAGCATGAAGTCTCTATTCCACTTCGAAAAATTCGCGTGCCCCGCCGCGCTAGCTCGACGTGTATCTTGTACCGAGACATTCGTCGCTTTACACGCCTCATAACCAATGCAACCACCCCGCAACATCTCCCAACGGCCTTATCGTTCGACCCGCTCACCACGCCCCGGCGTCCGAGTCCCTCCTTCGCCCACATGCAATTCCCATAGCCCCACCGCGTCCGCCGCAAACGCGAGCGGCTTCCTTCTCTCCAGAAACTCCCGGCTTTAAGCTGCCAGAACTTCAGTGATTTGGAATCCCAGCTGGGCGGCTTTCCATTTGAGATGGTTGATCTGCAGCTTTCGGTGTTGAGCCTCGTAGAACTCCGCTCCTCGGTCGACAAACTGCATGCCGTAGCGCAGCATGCGATATACCAAGCGGGCTAACTTGGCCGCCATAGCCTTGATTGCCACCGGAGCCCCCAGCTTGGTTCTGAATCGGCGGAACTGGGCGCCAAGGTAAGTCTTGCTCGTCCGTAAGGTACTGGCCGCCATCTTTAAAGCGATGGTCACCCTGTTGGTGATAGGCAGCCGACCTTTCCCAATAATCTTGTCGCCACTGATTTTGTTGTCGGGACATAGACGTAACCAGGAAACAAAGTGGTCCTCGGTCTTCCATTTGCTCATATCCCATCCTGCTTCGCTGAGAATCGTCATCGCGGTCATGATATCGATGCTGTCGATCTGGGTCAGGTCCACCCCCGTCATGCGAAACATCTCTCCTCGTAGGCAAAATTGCGGGGCATTTCCTTGCTTCTTCTTGAGCCGGGCCTTCCGCTTTTCTTCCGGTAAAGTTTTACCCCAGCTGCGATCTGCTCTTTTCTGGAGATACTCTTCGAGCCGTTGGTCGCACTCGGCCATCTGCTTCTGACAAAAATCGTAGCCATTCTGTTCCTGCTGCAGCACAAACAACAGATCTTCCTGCCAGTTACCTTCCAGACTGCGCATGATCTCCTCCTCGTTCGCCTTCACCCGAGAATCACACAAGGCCACCAGTTCGTGGGGATCTCGCTCTCCCTTCAAAATCGCCCGGAGGATCGCCTGTCCGCTCCTGCCGCTGATGTCGCTTAACACATTGGCTAACTGAAGATTCATCTGCGTTAGTGTCTTCTGCATCCGCTGAATATGACGTCCTGCCGCTCGCACCAAATCATGCCGTTGCCGCCAGTACGTCCGGATTGTACGAATCTCTTGCGGGGGCCGAAACGAATTCCGCAACAGCCCGTAGGTGTGCAGCTTCATCAGCCATTGACTCTCCTGCACGTCGCTCTTGCGTCCGGGCAAATTCTTCGTCTCCCGGGCATTCACCAGGTACACTTCCAATCCCGCTTCCTCCAGAATGTCGTAAACCGCGATCCAATACACCCCCGTCGATTGCAAGGCGACGGTGCGAATTCCGCATTGCTTCAGCCAATCCGCCATCTCCTTTACCTCGGCTGTGGTGCACCCGAAGCGCCGGACGGGTTGGTTGTCCCGCCCTGGTGGTATGGCCACATAATGAGCTTCGTTGCCGATATCAATGCCGGCGGCGTGGGGATGCACCACCTCCAGGCTGATGTCTCCGCTCTGCATTTTTCGCATCGCTTCCCGGCGTTGCTTGCGGTTCATCTCGTGCCATTTGCCCTGGTTTGTCTGGAGGCTTGCCTTCCTGGCTCTATGGCCTTTGTTCGGTTGCTCTCTTTTCATGCTAACCTCTCCATGTTGAATTCAACTTGGCTCGGCCCGGGCGGCGAAACTTACTCAATCTCTCCAGCGGGGTCGGGCCATATCCTTTTTCAGGACAATGCCGCCACCATCTACACAATCGCCAATACCGGAGCCATGCTGACGGTCGGGCAGGAATGCTCCAAGGAAAGAACGGCCTTAGCTGCCGAGCCCCGTTGTACCGCAGATTCTAACTGCGCCATGCGCTAAGCGAACCTGCACTTTCCAGGCTGAGCTCTTTAAGAGTTTCAGGCTCATATAACCACCCCAAAGGGGTGGCCCGTTGCTGACGGCTTTATCGAACGCGCGCTCCAACCCTCGTTCAAACACACTCCTCCGCCTTGCGCGCGTCCGATAAAGCACTTACGTCACCCGGGAGCTCCTGAAAGACTCGGACGATTCACATTCGGACTGGCAGTCTTGCCAGTTATCGGCGCACCACCGTGCTTATAAACTGACTTCGCCTATGAGTGTGCTTGTATTCTCAAAGGAAACTCCACCTTTCGATCCTTTCGCGAGACTTGGCCCTTGAGGGCGCCGGGAACTCTTCTGAAAGCAGCTCTCCAGTTTTCTGTTGGCGGGAAAGCCCCGGTTTTGGCGAAGTGCGACAGCATTTCGATTCGTGCCACGCTGTGATTCTCCTGGGCTATGAACGGATGATATGGGTTTCTTAGCAAATTTCAAGATCCGAAACAAAGTACTGGTTGCCATGCTTCCGCTGGCGCTGATGGCAATCGGGGCGGGGGGGTATTCGTCGATAGAAAGCAAGAAGATCGACACTTGGTACAGCAATTTAATCGACAATTACGTCAAAACATTTCAATCTGCGACCGCAGCGCGAGGGGACACGATGCGGTTCCGTTTATTGCTCTACCAGCTCGTCGCCGAAGACAACTTCGATCAAAGGCAGGCAAACGACGGCGAATTGGATCGGGTGCAGGCCGATTACCGGGCATTGCTCGCCGACGCGCTAAGGCAGAACCCGGGTCGCGCTAACCAAATCAAAGCAGCCGAGGCCTTGTTCGATCGAGCTGCATCCAGTGCACGCCCCGTCCGCGCCGCTGCCTTGGTTGGCAACCGCGAAAAGGCCATGAACATTATGCACAGTGGGGTCGACGCTGACTTGCAGCAGGCCCGACAGGCTATGACCAACCTGGTGGACGAGATGCAAAAGTCAGCCAACCAGGAGTCCGACGAACTCACTGTCCGGACGCACCGCGCGATTCTGATCACGTGGATTGTCGTCATACTTGGCCTCGCCGCATCTTTCGTCATTGCGCTTTCCATCTTGCATGTTGAAGTCGTACAGGTTGTGTTGTCAATTCGGGATCTTATTCTGGATGTGGCTGAAGGACGACTGGACCAGCCGATTGCGAATCTCGACCGCAGCGATGAGATTGGCGAGATGAGTCGGGCGTTGGAGACCCTCCAGGTCGCAGCCCGTGAGCGGGAAGTGCAGAGTTGGGTTAAAAGCGAGGTGGCGGCTACTGTTGCGCGTTTGCAGTCTGCCGAGGACTTCCCGGAATTCTCCAACATCCTTTTGTCGCGGACTTCGGCAGCGCTGGATCTGCTGTACGGTGCGTTCTACCTCGCTGACGTTACTCACATGCGCTTCACTCGCGTCGGTGCTTTCGCGACGGATGTCGCAGCGGAACCGCGAGAATTTGCGCTGGGGGAATCCCTGGTGGGACAAGCCGCGGTTGAGCGGCGCAGTCTTCGGATTGTTTCCACAGCCGAGAAGCCCCTCCAAGTCTCCGCAGGTGTACGGATGGTAGCACCGGCTTGCGTTCTCTTTGTCCCCCTAATTAGTCAGGACGTTGTACTCGCCGTTGTCGAACTGGCGCCTTCGGCTTCGGTGTCGGAGCGTCAGCAAGCGCTGCTGGAC
>Ga0207663_10001711_pt1 | contig 10304 bp, 8 predicted proteins | sample LARL53metaG_FD_184346 | JGI IMG/M metagenome (GOLD analysis project Ga0207663, IMG submission 184346) | Corn, switchgrass and miscanthus rhizosphere microbial communities from Kellogg Biological Station, Michigan, USA - LAR L5-3 metaG... | ecosystem: Host-associated > Plants > Roots >...
TGCCGTTCGGGTTGGTCCGCTCCGGTGGCAGGCCGAGCTCGCGGATGACGGCCAGCGCCTGGGCGGCGAAGGCCTCGTTCACCTCGAACAGGTCGATGTCGTCGACCTTGAGGTCGGCGCGGTCGAGCACCTTCCGCACCGCGGGCACCGGGCCCATGCCCATGATCCTCGGCTCGACCCCGGCGTGGCTGTAGGCGACGAGCCGCCCGAGCGGGCTCTGCCCCTGGTGCTCGGCAAATTCCCGGCCAGCTAGCACGACCGCAGCTGCGGCGTCGTTGACGCCCGAGGCGTTGCCCGCGGTGACCGTTCCGTCGGTGCTGAACGCCGGCCTCAGCTTCGCGAGGTCGTCCGTGGTCACGCCGGGCCGGATGTGCTCGTCGGCGTCGACGGTGACCGTGCCCTTCCTGCCAGGCACCTGGACCGGCAGGATCTGCTCCTTGAAGTACCCGGCTTCCGTGGCCGCGGCGGCCCGCCGGTGGCTCTCCGCAGCGAACGCGTCCTGATCGGCCCTGGACACGTCGAACTCGGTGGCGACGTTCTCCGCCGTGACGCCCATATGGCAACCGTCGAACGGGTCGGTGAGCGCGCCGACCATCGCGTCGACGGCGACGCCATCCTGCATGCGCTGCCCCCAGCGCAGGCCGGGCAGCCAGTACTGCGCCCGGCTCATCGACTCCGCCCCGCCGGCCACCGCGACGTCGCAGTCGCCGAGGGCGATCGCCTGCGCCGCGGACACGATCGCCTGCAGCCCGCTGCCGCACAGCCGGTTCACGGTGAACGCCGGTGTCTCGACCGGGAGGCCGCCGTTAACCGCGGCGACCCGGCCGAGGTACATGTCGCGTGCCTCGGTGTGGATAACGTTCCCGAACACGGCATGGCCCACATCGGAGGGCTCCACACCCGCCCGGCCGACCGCCTCGCGCACCATCGTCGCGGCAAGATCACATGGCGGGACAGCCGCGAGGCCGCCGCCATACTTGCCGATCGGGGTCCGCACGGCGGACATGACCAGGACTTCCCTGTGATCTGCCATGACTCCTCCGCTCACATGTCCAGGCCGCCGTTGACGGCCCAGATCTGCCCGGTGATGTAAGCCGACTCATCGGCCGCCAGGAAGGCGACCACCCGGGCGATCTCCTCCGGCTGCCCGAGCCGCCCCACCGGGATCTGGCCGCGTATCCGGTCCATCACCTTGTCGGGAATCGTGGCCAGCATGTCGGTGGCGATGTAGCCGGGGGTGACCGCGTTGACGGTCAGCCCGATCCCATCGCCGGGCGGGCGCTGGGCCCGGTTGAGCTGGAAAATGGCTTCCTTCGCCAGTGACTTGGTCAGCCCGAACAGCCCCGACTTGGAGGCGGCGTAGTTGGCCTGGCCGATGCTCCCGGTCTCCCCGATAGCCGACGACATGCTGATGACCCGGCCGGTGCCACGTTCGAGCATGTGCTCAAGCGCAGCCTGGGCCATGAAGAACGCGCCGGACAGGTTGACGGCGATCACCTTCTGCCAGTCCTCGTCGGTCATCTTGGCCACGGTCCGGTCGATGGTGATCCCGGCGTTGTTGACCAGGACGTCGAGGCGGCCATGCTGATCGATAACCTCGCCCAGGACCCGCCGGCAGTCGCCGGCCGCGCCGATATTCCCCTCGTGCACGGTGATCCGCTGCCCCGGGTACTCGGCGGTCATGCTGGCCACGAACTTCTCCGCGGCCTCGTGGTCGCGCCAGTAGCCGGCCGCTATCTCCGCCCCCGCATCGGCCAGCTGGCGGCAGATGGCGGCACCGATCCCGCGCGTGCCACCGGTGACCAGCGCCACCCGGTCGCTGACCTGGCCCAGCCCTTGCGGCCGTGCCTGCCCGGGTCCCTCCGCCTGCACCTGTCCGTTAGTCGTCATCGCGTGCTTCCCTTCTTGTGCGCCCTGCCGCGGGCTAGGCGTAACTGTCCAGAACTCATAGGGGCTCCCTTTTCGTGAGTCACTCTGCGGGGGCAGCCTCATCGGCGGGGACATCGGGCACGGGCTGGCCGTTCAGCGATTGCCGGTGCGTGGTCGCGGTGTCCTGCCGGGGGGCGGACCGGCGCCCGAACGGGTGCAGTCTGCCCCGGAGACCATCGTCTGGGCCGGAATGACGGCCGCCGTTGCCCGCGCCGTGCTCCTTGGCGGCCGGCGTCTCCGCGCGGGTGGCCTCGCGCTGGTCGATGAGGTCGTCGCGTTCCCGGGTGACGGCGGCGGTCTCGCGGCGGGATTGTTTGAGCCCGCGGCGTGCCGCGCGGCCGCGGCGGGAGGTACGGCGCGCGCCGGCCAGCAGCAGGCCCAGCCCAGCCACGGCAACCGCCCCGACCACGATGCCGTACAGGAACAGCGTGCCGGTGGAGCCGGTCACGTGATAACCGAGCACCGAGAACCCGTGGGTGAGCGCATGCGCACTGCCGCCGTTGCCGAGAACACCGGCCACGCCGACGATCGCGACGGCGACCACGATGATGAGCCCGAGAATAACGATCACGACACACCTCAGGGATATACGCTGTAGATCTACAGTGAAACACCTCAGGCAGGATGGTGTCAACATCGTAGGCCTACGTGTGTCAGAATAGGTGACCGCCGGTCCCGACAGGAAAGAAAGGTGCCATGCGATGACCCGACCGCCCACAGACCGCACCACTGGTGACGCCGCCGCCAACGGCAGCGGCAAGATCACCCGGGAGGTGGTGCTGGCCGCCGCGCTGGAGATCATCGACGCCGACGGCGCCGAGGCCCTGTCCATGCGCCGCCTCGCCCGCGCCCTCGGCCGGGACCCGATGATCTTGTACCGGCACGCGCCGAACAAGGCGGCCCTGCTCGACGGCGTCGCCGAGACCGTGCTCGCCCAGCTCACGGTCGACCCGGCCGACCCCGACTGGGCCGCCCAGCTGCGCACCATCGCCCGCCACTACCGCGCCCTGGCGCTGGCCCACCCGAACGTGGTGCCGCTGCTGGTCACCCGGCCGCTGGCCACCCCGCTCGCGCTCCGCCCCCCCGGCACCCTGCGCCCCCTCGAAGACGTCCTGGCCCTGCTCACCGCCGCCGGTTTCAGCGGATCCGACGCCCTGCACATCTACCGGGCCCTGTTCGGCTTCCTGCACGGCCACGTCCTCAACGAACTCCAAGAGCTCGTCGACAACCCCGACGAAACCGACGACCTGCTGCGGCTGGGCCTGCACCGGCTGCCGATCCGCGAGTTCCCCCTGCTGCGCAGCCTCGCCCCCGCCCTGGCCGCCTACGACGGCGCCGCCGAACTCGAACGCGGACTCGACATCCTGCTCACCGGACTCACCACCACCCTCACCCCCCAGACAAGGTGATGCACCCCGCAGGATGCTGGCCAGGGCACCGGCCTCTGGTGCGCGGAGCCCGGATACAGGGCCGCCGGCCCGATCGCGGCATGCCGGGCGATGGCTTGTCGGGCGCCGCGGATGGGGCGTAGCCTCCCGATCGGGAAGACCGCGCTCGGCGTGCCCGCGTGTACGCGAGTTTGCGGCTCCGCTGCTCTGGACCCCGGCGGCACCTGACGGCTGCCGTGGGAGCGGAGTGCCTCCCGCAGGCCTGGGAGGAGCCTGTCAGCCAGCCCGGTTACTAAGCGTTATGGCGTTGTCGGCAACGGCCGTGGAACGGCAACCGTGATCACCGCGTGCACTCAGGGCGTTGGGAGCACCGAGGCGGGCTATCCGTGCAGGCAGAGCGCTCGGGGCGGCGGGCCGTGCTTATGGTAAGGAGAAGGTCTACGGTTCGATTCCGTAAGGGGGCTCCAGTTCACAGATATTTTTCGATTATATTTACGGCTATCATGCCGACCAAAAGTGCCACTCGATTGCCACTCGCGATGCTGACCGGCCTGCCCGTCAGCGCTCTTCTCTGAGGTGAGGAGAGCGGTGGAGCAATTCCGGCGCCGGAACAGGTACAAGTTGGCTCTGGGACCCAGACTCTGGCGTGCCGGGTGACATGGCCCGCCGGGGAGGCCGCAAGTGCTGAAATGCTGGCCGGCGTATCGGCGGCCTAGTCATGACCCGCAGGCGGCCAGCTCCGTCGTCCGCGCCGATCCGCGCAGTTGTGGCGTCACCGGTCACCCGCGGACCGATGCCCGATTATCCGGCGCCGATCGATCACGTGCTCACCGGCGGCGCCCGAGCCCAGGCTGGGGCAGTAACCCGCCGGGCCTGGCGTTCGCATGTCAGCGGCAATCGCGATCCGGCCTCCCGCGGCCAGCCCGCCGACCTTGCGCACTACATGGAGTGAGCAATGTCGCCGGGCCCTGGGTCCTCGGACGACGACAGATCCCTGCCGAGTATGAGCGGCTGACATCTGAGTTGGCCGCGTAGGTGATCTCACGGAGATCGTCCGGTTATGGGCGTCGGCTGCGCCTGGAGCGGATCGATCTCTTGCGGTGTTGGCCACGTGCTGGCCGGGCAATGGCTGGCTGGCCGCAGCAAGGAGGGTGGCCTTAAGGATGACAAGCACCCGGCGGTTGCCGGATCCGGATCACAGTGTGATCGCCACGCGGCAAACGTGGGTGTGCCGGGGCTGCCGGTTCGGCGCGGTTACGGCCCGGCCGGGTTGCCGGTGGGGCCGTATTCCCTGGTGGCGTCGGTGGCGTTCAGCGCGAAGCCGGTGCGGGTGATGGCGGTGGGGTCGGTGCCAGGGCGGCGATGACCTGGCCGGTGAGCGCGGGTGGGTGGGCGCTGGCCAGGCCGGAAGGTGCACACCCGGGGGTAGCCGGTCCTTGCCATGGCCCGCTCAGGCAACCCGGTAGCGTGCGGCGCCATCGGCCTGGCGGATCTCCCGGACAAGGCGCCCGCGCAGCAGGAAGAGATCACGAAGCAGGGCATCGATTGTGTCAACCGCTGTGCTGCCTGCCCGCCTGGCGGCTGCCTTGTCGGGCTCGGTGTCCCGGTTGGCCCACTGCACCAAGGCCAGGTCGAGGATGCCGGTACGGTCGCGCAAGCTGGCCGTGGGGTCGCTCATAACGCCTCCCTCAGCAAACGCCTCGACCTAGTGTCTCGCGGGGTGCCGACAGTCGTGAGCGGACACGAAAGGAAGTCGACAAGAGTTTCGGATACGCCGAACCCGCCACGCGGGTGGCGGAATGGGGCCGCTGTCCGGTGTCCGCTGGAGACACGATTCCGGCTAATGGCGAGCCTCCGGCGTCTCTGAGGTCTTACTTAATACTGCGGGTACTGCCGCTTACGATGAGGGCGGGGTTGCGTAGTGCCGTCAGACGATGTGGCTGAGTTCGGTGGCTGGCCCCGGCCACCGTGGTGGGTGTGGGCGGTCGCCGGGGTTGCCGCTGTGGCAGTGCTGGCCGGCGTGGTAGTCGCCCGCACCGGGCCGCACCATGCCGCCGCTTCCTCACGGCCGGGGTGGCTGCCGCCCGCCTCATCGCCGGTTCGCGGCGCGCGCACACTGGTGCCGGGGTCTGCGGCCCGGTGGCCCTGGGCCGCGGGCGCGTGCGGATCGCCCGTCTACCTGCCGCAGATCCACTTGGCGCGGCATCACGCCGGTGCCCGCGGGAGGGTGCTGGTCGGTGGCACGGGGCTGCGGCAGGTCACCCTCGGCCGTGCCATGTCCAGGCCGCTGCCAGGGCTGCCGGATCACGGCCGGCTGGTCACCAAACTGGTCGCCGGGCCGGGCGCCGCCTACGCCGTCGACTTGCCATGCAGCAGTTTCAGCCCATCCCTGAGGGTCTACCGGATCGTGGCTGGCGCCGCCCACCACCTCAACACGACCGCAGACGACTTGCTCGGCGGCCCTCACCGCGCGTGGGCGGTGACCTACCTGGCACACCATACGGTCCTCACTGCGCTGACCGGGGGCCGGACGGTCACGCTGCAATCGGGCATCACCCCATTCGCCGACACCGCGGCCGGCCTGATGGTGGTGGCTCACCACGACCTGCTGGATCTGCCGGACACCCTCGAACTCCTCGACCCCCATACGGGCGCGCTGCTGCGCCGCTTCGCCGCGGCGACCCCGCTGGGCGCCGCCGGCCACCTCCTCCTGGTAAGCCTGCCCAATTGCGGCGCGCCGCTGACCCACAGCACGTGCACCCTAGAGAGCATCGACCTGACGACGGGGCGGCCAGCAGCCAGGTTCGAGTTGCCGGCCGGGCGCGTCCCGATCTCCGATGCCGTGTTCAGCCCCGGCGGCACCAAGGCCGCCTTCCAGCTCACGCGCGCCAGCCAAGATCCCCGCTTCACGACCGGGTGGCCCTACCCGCCCGCCGACATGGTGGTCCTTCACCTGCATACCGGCCGACTTGACATTGTGCCGGGCCTTGAGCTGCCCCCCATGACCTGGGCCGGGCTAGCGTTCGACGCCACCGGCAGGTGGCTGCTCACAACGGTCAGCGAAGGTCAGCGCGGCGAGCTGCTGGCCTGGCGGCAGGGCATGCCCGGTCCCGCTCTGGTGACCACCCTGCCAGGGCCGCTCGCGACCGCACCACCGCTGCTTGCAATGTTGTCCTCCTAAACGGCCAGCGCGGCCGGTTCCCGGCAGGCACCGGGCATGGCACCTGCCCGGACCCCGGCATGTCTGATCCTCCGCACGCGACCTGCGGGCGGCACGCGGCACTATGGGTGCCAGGCGAAGGAGGATCACGATGACGGAGCGGGATGATTCCGTGCACGTCGTTTTCGGCGCGACGGGCGCCATCGGCAGCGCCGTTGTGACCGGGTTGGTGCACGCTGGCCGTGATGTGCGGGCGGTCAGCCGCGGCGGCCAGGCACCCGATGGTGCGCAGGGCGTGGCGGCCGACGTGTCCGACCCGGCCCAGGCGGCCCGCGCGGCGGCCGGCGCGTCGGTCATCTATCACTGCGCCAGCCCCCCCTATACCCAATGGCCCGAGCTGTTCCCGCCGCTGACACGCTCCATCTTGGATGCAGCCAGGTCCAGCGGCGCCAAGCTGGTCTTCGCCGACAACCTGTACGCCTACGGGCCCGTTGACGGGCCATTGCGCGAGGACCTGCCCGCCGTCGCGCAGGGTCCCAAGGGCAAGATCCGGATCGAGATGGCCGCCCAGCTGCTCGCCGCGCACCGAAACGGCCAGGCCCGGGTGGTGATCGGGCGGGCTTCTGACTATTACGGCCCGCACGGGACCGGCTCGACCGCGGGCGAGACGGTGTTCGGGCGGATCCTGGCCGGAAACAAGCCGCAATGGACCGGACGTCTCGACCAGCCGCACACCTTCCACTACCTGCCCGACATCGCCCGCGGACTGCTGGTTCTCGCTGACCGGCGGGAAGCAGACGGGCAGGTCTGGCACCTTCCAGCGGCCGGGCCGGTGACTGCCCAGCAGTTCTTCGACATGATCGCCACGGCCGCCGGGCAGCCGGTACCGGTCCACGCCAGCATCGCCAGCCCAGCACTGCTCGCGGCCGCGGGCATCTTCTCGCCCTTGCTCCGCGAGATGCGCGAGACGACCTACCAGTTCCGCGCGCCCTTCGTCATCGACGCCAGCAAATTCGAAGCCGCCTTCGGCCACCTGGAACCCACCCCGCACCACGACGCGATCCAGCGGACCCTCGCCTGGTACCGGTCCCGCTGACCGCAGGCCACCGCGCGCTGCAGGCGATCAGCGCCGCTTTCGCCGACTGCGGCTCCGGCCCACATGCACCTCATGCGCACACGATTCCCAGATCTGCACCGCCTTTGTCTTGATCGGCGCCAAGCCGACGTCCGCGCAGAACGGCGGCTAGGCGCGCGTTCTCCCCGGGCTGTCCCATCGCTCAGGGGGATGCCGTCGGCCGGCGTGGCTCGCGCCGATGTCGGGTCGCGCTGCCGTGACCGGTGTTCGAAGTCACCACGGTCGCTGGCCGGGGTGCCTGCCGGTCCTTATCCGGCCGCCAGGTAGCCGCATCACTGCTGGCCTGGCGCGTCACGATCGGCATAGCGAATGTTGTCCGGGGCCGGGTTGGCAGCGGCCGTGGTGAAGTCCCGGTCGGCGCCCGCTTGCGTCCCCGGACGGGGACATCTGGCTGTATCTGGCCATCGTCTGCTCCGCGGATTCGGCGCTGGTGACGCTGGTCGGTGACGGCGTCTGCTGGCGGGCAGTCAGACCGTGACGACGACCTTGCCCGCGGCGTGGCCCTCGGCGAGGTAGCGGATCGCGTCGGGAGCGTCGGCGAGGGCGTAGGTGCGGTCGATGACCGGCGTGACGGCGCCGGACTCGATGAGCCCGGTGAGGACCTCGAGGTCCCCGGCGCCCTCCTTGGCGGTCAGGCCGCGCAGCCGCTGCCCGCCCAACATTGAGACCAGCGGCGCCCGCAGGAGCTGCCGGTCGAAGCCGCCGAGCGCCCGGCCGCCGCCGTGCTCACCACCCACCAGCACCAGCGTCCCGCGCGGTGTTATGGCCCGCCGCAGCAGCGACAGCGGGCGGTTCCCGGCCGTGTCTATGACGACGTCGTACCGCGCTCCGTGGCAGTCGATCTCATCCCGCGTGTAGTCGATGACGTCATCGGCACCCAAGGAACGCACCAGGCCGGCCTTCGCAGTACTACACACGCCGGTCACCCTCGCGCCGGACGCCTTGGCGATCTGCACGGCGAATGACCCCACGCCTCCCGCCGCGCCGATAACCATCACCTGCTGCCCCGGCCGCACGCGCCCGCTGCCGCGCACCGCCTGCAGCCCCGTCACCCCCGAGATGGGCACGACCGCAGCCTGCTCGAAGGACAGGTCGGCCGGCTTGGCCGCCAGCCGCTTCTCCCGTGCGGCCGCGTACTCGGCGAACGAGCCGCTCTCGCAGGTCCCGTACACCTCGTCCCCGGCACGGAAACGGGTCACGCGGGCACCCACCGCCGCCACTACTCCGGCGACGTCACGCCCGCGCACCTTGACTTTAGGCGCGCGAAGCCCAAACCCCATGGCGCGAATAAGGTAGGGCTCGCCGGCCATCAGGTGCCAGACGCCCGGGTCCACGCCAGCGGCATGCACCCGGACGAGCACCTCCTCCTCCCTGATCGGGGGCTGGTCGATGTTACGCAGCTCGAGCACGCCGGCCGAACCGTACACATCCTGAACGATCGCCTTCATCTCGCCACCTTTGAGTCCGGGGACTGGAAGAGGCCGGCCGCTGGCCTACCCCAGGTCGCAGCAGACCCCGGCGACCGTCTCCCGCCCCACGGTGCTCCCTTCGCTCCACTCGATCATGACACGCCACCTTCTGGGCCCACCCCCAAGATCGAGCCGGGAGCGCACCGCGAAAGCGCCGCCGCCCAGCAGGTTGCCCCGGCACGGCGGTTCCGCCCCCAGGACAGCAACCCGCCAGCCGGGCCATCGCCGGGCAGTTGTGCCAGCCGGACGGCGCCAGCTGTGGCTTCAGCCGGACCGCCGCCCGCCGACGGCGGTCCGCAGGGGAAGGCGACCATCCGTCGCCCAGACCAGGCGGGTGGCGTGAAGGGCCATCCCGGGCCCGCTGCCGCACTCTCCGCCGGCCAGCGCCGCCCAAAGAACCGTCAATTCCGCTACGGTTCCTGAATTTCTTGTTTTACCTGCTCACCGCACTTTCCGTCACTGCCCTCGCCCGCTTTCCGCCATCTCGTCTCCACGATCTTGTGCTGCCTGTTGCCACGATGATCCATAACCGCGCAGACCATTGCATTACCGAATGATCATGGTCAGCTCCGCTGCGGGTGATCTTGGAAGGAGGCAGGCCGATGGCCGTGGTCGTGACCGTCGCCAAGGGCTACGACCTCGGCTACGTGTGGAAGAACCAGGCCTACAAGGAAGGGGCCGAGCAGGCGGTGGGCGGCTATTACATCAATGCCGCCCAGGCTGGGGAGCCACCAGGCCGCTGGTGGGGGCTGGGGGCCAAAGCGCTTGGCCTCGCCGCAGGCAAGGAGGTCAAGCGGGGGCCATATGAGGCGGTCTACCAGCAGCGTGACCCAGTCACTGGGGAGAAGCTTGGCCGCGCGCGCGGCAGCTACCTGAGGTTCGCCGACCATCTTGCCCGGCTGCGGGCCGCGGAGCCGCATGCCACCGCCGAACGGCTGATCGAGCTGGAGCGAGAGGCGGCGAAGGCGACCCGCCAGCCCGCCGCCTACACCGATGTGACCGTGTCGTTTTCCAAGTCGATCTCGGTGCTGCACGCCTCCATCAGGGAAAACACCCGCCGCGCTCGCCTGGCGGGCGATGAGCAGGCGTTAACGTATTGGGCTGGGCGGGAGGAAAGGCTCCAGGAGATCTTGCACCAGGCTAATGGGGCGGCGCTGGAGTACCTGCAGACTTGGGCTGGGGTGACTCGCACGGGCTATCACGGGGTGCGGGTGGACGGGCAG
>Ga0207663_10001712_pt1 | contig 10301 bp, 8 predicted proteins | sample LARL53metaG_FD_184346 | JGI IMG/M metagenome (GOLD analysis project Ga0207663, IMG submission 184346) | Corn, switchgrass and miscanthus rhizosphere microbial communities from Kellogg Biological Station, Michigan, USA - LAR L5-3 metaG... | ecosystem: Host-associated > Plants > Roots >...
AATGGCAAGAAAAGCGGTAGATGAAGGGATGAAAACAGGTAAAATTCCATAGCAATATTATCCTAGCCTATCAATTATGAAAAAATCGAAAGGGAGCGCGACGACGTTGCAACAGGTAAGTATATTCGATGAGCGATTGAAAGCCATTAAATATACATTTTGTTCTGATTCTTTTTTGTGTTGTCTAGCTTTTTTCCATTGATATTCACGTTTGCCATCATCATGATCATAGTTATTTTTAGGATTAGAAAGGTTATCCAAGGAACAAAATTAAATGTCAAAAAGACAATTATTTTTTCTGCTTATTTAGTTGCTATTACTTCTTTCTTACTTTACGATTCTTTTCTGATCGGTGGACTGCCGGTTGCATATGTTATTCCTTATTTTGCTATTACACTAGGGGCAGCATATTGTTCCTATGGATATTCTAAAGGGACTCTTTCATTTCGGAAATTGCCTAATGATAAAGATGGTAATTCTAGTATCTACATGAAAGGAGGATTGTCAATTTATCTGATATATATTGTAGCATTGAGTATACGAGTTGTAATCAACTTTCTCTTTATTGGTTCAGGGAAATTTTATTTTACTAATCAAGAATCAGTACTGGCAAATGGTACTGATATTGCTATTATGCCACTACTTCGCATAGGTCCAGCAACGACGATTTTGGCTTTTGTAGCGACTGACGTCCTTCTTATAGTTGGTGCTGGTCTGCTTCTAGGAAGAAATGCAAGAGTATTGAAATACTATTATGAAGATAAACAGATCGGTGTGAAGTAGGCTTTAGAAATAATAATAAAATCCGACCAACTCTCAAAGACATGTGGCTTTCCTTTTAAGACTGCATTCACAGGTTCCAAAGCAGCCTTCTGGTTTGCCCTTGCCTCCATACGATTAGACTACCCCTATTCTCTCGAAGTAGAGGAATTACCTATTATCGTAAATATGGCGGCAACTCATCATTCCTACGTACACAATAGGCCTTTACCCATTGTGCAGATTCTGAATGATGGATCGTTCTTCTCTCTTGGCTAGTCGGATAATTATATAATATCTATTCGAGGATATAATTGTATGCTTGAAATTTTTTGGATATTTATTGATAGATTTTACTGATTCCAAGCTTAAGTTTAAGAAAATAATGTATTCTTGTGGCATATAATAATAAAAATATATAAGGATATGCCGGCTCAACACATCGGAGTAAGAAAGAGTCGGAGAAAGCAGATTTATTCAATAAATTATCCCTACATTCCTAACTACACAGCAGTTAGTAAGGCATGATATTCAAACATAAGCTGAGATACTACTAGAATAAGAGTACCTCGTCTTAAGACAGCTAGACCAGATGAAGGATGAAGCCTTGACACAACTGTCTGATAAATTGGAGGAAATTATGGAAGAAGAAACAATCACTTGCAATACTTAAGAAGTCGGGCGACTTTTCTCAGAGAAATTCCGTACCGAAACTTATCAGTAGTTGAACACTTGGATAGCACAGGAGATTATCTTTACCTCTGTCGCCTACTTACCTGATATATCATCGCTTCTAATTAATGAGCTATAAGGAGTGTAAAAAAAAGAACTTTCAGCTATTCGCACTAATTCAAAAACTTATATCTCAAATCTTTTGCCCTGTTTCTGATGGTAACTTCTGTCACACCCGCTGCGTCAGCAATATCTGTCTGAGTTATACTCTCACCATTCTTAAGGCTTGCTAAATATAATACTGATGCGGCAAGTCCCATAGGATCTTTTCCTGCAGATATTTCTCTTTTGTTTACTATAGCCATAATTTCTGCTGCCTGTCTTTTTGTTTTTTCACTTAGTTTAGATTTATTTGCTACTTTGACAATACACTTCATAGGATCGATCAAGGGAGTTTTGAGGTCAAGTTCAAAATATAACAGCCTATAGCTTCGAGCGACTTCTTTGAGTTTAACGTTACTGTCTGCGGCTATATCTTTTAAGGTTCTTGGAGTTCCCAATTCCCTGCAAGCAATGTATATTGCAGCAGCTAAAATTCCCGATATTGTTCTACCGCGTATCAGCATCCTTTCCTGGGCCTTCCTGTAGATATAAGCTGTTTTCTCCACTATGGCATCTGATAACCCAAGTTTATCCTTCAACCTGTCAAGTTCATAGAACGCGTGTCTGAGATTTCTGTCAGTAGAACTATGAGTCTGTGTCCTTACATCCCAAGTCCTTAGCCTTTCCATCATAGAACGCATAGCTGCATCTATCTTGTGTCCACTCGCATCCCTGTCAGGCGTTCCAATTACAGTAGCGAGGCCCATATCATGTCTTGCCAAGGATGTTGGAATACCTGTTCTACTTTTATTGGTTTGTCCATCTGAACTGAAAACACGCGATTCAGGCCGGTTATCTTCTATTGCATTGTTTGAAATTACCTGACCGCAGTTGCTGCAAATAATCTCTCCAGATTCAATATCTGTAATTATTCGGTTACTTCCGCAATTAGAACATCTTTGTATTAGTGGATTCGTAGAAGAATGGTCTTTCTTCTTGTTTTTGTAATTATTATTACCATTATTATCGAATTCAGAAACTAAATTTGGATATCTTGCCATAAATAACTATAATACAGTAATCATATATAAATGTGAAAGTTACTTCCAGGCTAGTAGGTTACTTTTAGTAAGTAATTTATTAACTATATAAAGGTAAGTATATAAGATCATGTTGCTTTAGAGTAACTATGGAAAGTGTTAGGCCTTCTACTACCAAAACTTCCATCGCACAAATAATAAACCCGTCTGACAAAATCGTTGAATTAAAGTCCTGTCCTATCAATAACACTTTTAAAATTATTGGCAAAAAGTTTACTGTTTTAATTTTAAGAAATATGATAAATGGTAAGCAAAATAGGTTTAATCAGCTGCTAAAATCCATTGAAAAAGGTAATCCTAAAACTCTATCTGCAAGGCTAAGAGAAATGGAAAGGCTTGGATTGATAAAGCGAAAAGTATACTCACATGAAAAGCCAATAAGAATAGAATATTATCCCACAGAAAAAGGTGTGGCGCTGCAACCGATTCTGGATATGATGGCAGCGTACTCTATGAAGTATTGTAGTAAGGATGTATTCAAAGATGCAAAGCCGCGAGAATTCAATGAAGTTTACGGAAGAGATATTGCTGAAATTGTTGCCAAGTGAAGCAAACTAAAGAAATTAATCATTAGAAGCAAAGACACGGTGTAACGATCCGAACACCGGATTACGAAGACTAAAATAATGCATTCAGATATTCTGATACTAACTCAAAGAAATTCAAGGCACAAAGATTTGAAGCAGCGTTTAAAGTGATGCTATACAATAAATTCATCAGCCGGTAAACCAATTAACAATCTAACAAATTAAAACAGAAAGTGTACAGTATCTATCTGTAGAATTGAGCTACACTTACTAAAGGAAAAGCCTTTCATCACATGCCCGTCTTCTTGTCTACTGTCATTTTGTTAGGAGATAGAACTTCGAAGATAAAATAAATTGTTAAATATGTTACCAAAGACCAGGATCGGCTTGAATATAGTTATTGCAGATAGGACATTTAAAAAAAGCATGGTCCCTGACCGAGTATAATGACGACGATGCATACTAGTGCTTTATTATCATTACCTCCGTTACAATGTCTTTGTCATAACCTCTTATTGTTTTGTTCTAATAACCCAATGTATTCAATATTTAACTTTTTTTTCTGTTCTGGAGGCTCTGTTAACTTAACGCAAAGATACTATAGCTTTTGAAATGATATCTATCTCTATTGTGCACTCCCAGAGAAACAGAACTAAACCAAAAGATATTGCTTATGGTTTGTATTTATACTCCTTGGTCTTTCATATAGAAACGCTGCCAAAGCATTAAACAGATTTGTAGAAAGGAGTCATGTTTCCATTTGGAAATGGGTTGAACACTATAAACCACAAAGAGTATCATATAATAGAAGCAAATTTTCTGACTTTATCATTGATGAAACGCAAGTTAAAGTTGGCCATAACTACTTTTGGATTTGGATTGCAATCAAGTCAGTCAGACGGTAAGACCATACTTGGTAACTATATATAATCAGAAAGAAACATGCTTATTGCCGAAAGAAAGATTTCTAAATTAATTCATTAATAAACAAATACGGAAAACATAACATTTCAACGGATGGCGGCACTTGGTATCTATCCTCAAGCATGTAAATTTTTGAAGTTAAAGCATCATCATATTCACTCATCAAATGAGAAAAGTCTCATTGAGCGTGCAATCCAATACATAAAGGACAGAACGGAATGTTTTGACGACTATTTTTCTTGTAGAAAAGAAAAGTGTAAGTTAAAGCACATTATCAATTGGTTCAATCTTTTACTGATTATCATAATAAAGAGGTGATTACTTAAGTTAACAGAGCCGTTCTGGAATTGTCAAATGTTATCTATTGGGGGTCGTTTTTTTAGATCCTTCAACCTGTTTCTAATAGTCACCCCAGTTACTCTCGCTGCATTCGCAATATTGTCCTGAGTTATATTCTCGCCTGTCTTAATACATGCTAAATAGAGAACTGTTGCTGCAAGTGACATGGGATTCTTTCCCGCAGATATTCCTATATCATTAATGTCATTCATGATACTCAGAGCTTGACGGACCGTCTTTTCATTTAGATTAGCCTTATTCGCAACCTTGACAATACATTTCATTGGATCAACTATCGGAATTTTAATGTCTAGTTCAAAAACCAATATTCTATATATCCTCGCGAGTTCTTTGCGTCTGATATTGCTAATTGACGCAATATCCTTTATTGTTCGTGAAATTCCCATTTCTCTACAAGCAATATATACGGCAGCAGCCAACACTGCAGCTATTGTCCTTCCACGAACGAAGCCTCTTTTTTGAACCTTTCTATAAATATAAGCGGTCTTTTCTACTGCTGCATCTGATAAACCAAGTTTATGTTTCAATATATTAAGTTCATTGAAAGCCTGTCTACGATTCTTATCTGTGGGTGTATAACCCTGTGTTCTATGATCGATAATTCTTAATCTGTTCATTGTAGTACGCGTGGCTGGATCTAATTTCTGTCCGCTAGCATCCCTGCTATCTCTTCCAATTACAGTAGCGAGGCCCATATCATGTCTTGCCAAGGAAGTTGGAATACCTGTTCTACTTTTAGCATTTATTTCCTCTACACTGAAGGCATTCCATTCTGGCCTGTTGCTTTCTTCTGTTTTGTCTGAAATTACAATGCCACAGGTGCTGCAAATAATTTCTCCTGATTCAGGATCGGTAATGACAATCTTGTCTTTACTACATATAGGACATGCAAGTGCGGAAGGGTCTGGATATGTCCTACTCATAATGAGTTTAACCACAATATACTCACATTATAATCAATATATAGTTATCAAGTACTGAATGAAAAAAGAGGACAAAAAATAATTTTTGAGTGCTCCCATCACAGATTTGGTTATTTTTAATCTATTTATGAACAAATACCAGAAATGTTAACTATACCTGAAGACTCTTGAAAAAGACAAGCCTAAGACTATCGTAGATGATTTTTCGGTTATAACTTTATAGGTCCAGGCTCACGAGATTTATTTATTATATGTCACAAAAGTGGTTTGTATGCCGTACTCGTTATAGAATATAAATGGACCTTTGGAAAACTTGTTTTTGTATCGTTCTTTTAATTTACAGAAACACTACCTGCAAGTATAAAAATCGGGCATAGTATTATTATTGTATCGTTGTCTGTTGTGCTTTTGATACTTGTTGTAGATGAGAGACAAGATCGTCATATCGATGAAATAATCCAAACACAACACAAAATGCCTAGGCCTCTAATTCCATTAACAATGGCAGCCTTGGAAAAGCAGGTTACAATATTCACATCATACTTGCTATGTGAGATAAAAATGCCAGTCACAATTGTATCTTCCCTATCTCTTCAAGATCTGGTTTCTTTATGCAGCCTCTTCTGTGTTTTTTGATCTGGTTTTTAACGCACTATTACTCTGATGGTTCATGGACTATATAGTATTCCAGTTGTGGAGTTGTTTATCTTTTTTGGTTTATTGTCTTTTTTGGTTTATGGGTATTATTATATATTGACAATGGTATACGAAATATATTAATCTAGCCTATGGTTCATTTTTATCGATCGAATGTTAATACAATTCCAGATGCTAATATAGTCTTAATTGGGGTGCCAGATGAATCAAAATCACATGCTAAACGCAAAGGTACAAACAGGGCTCCGGATGTCATTCGTCTTGCCTCAAACGAGTGTGAATTCTTCGAAAGAGAAGGTAAAATTATTCCTATCTTTCCCATGAGTGGGAGTCTAGAAAATAAAAAAGTATTGGATTTTGGAAATATTAGAAGGGAAGAATTGTATCAATTAACGGCTGATCTAGTTTCAAATAAAAAAGTACCAATTATTATTGGTGGCGATCACTCTATTACTAGTTTAGCTTTAGAAGCGATCGGAAATGTCTTTGGTAGAATTGGGCTACTTTACTTTGATGCTCATCCAGACTTCGTTTCATCAACAAGGAACTATTATGGATCTGTATTAACAGATTCGGCTGCATCAATAGATTTTAAAAAAAGCATGTTAATTGGAACTAGAGCTGCCGAGCCTGAGGAATTGGAAAATGCAACAAAGGTTGGATTAGAAGTTATTACCCCTTTGGACATTGTCGAATTAGGGGTTTTAAACATTGCTAATAGGTTCATGTCCAAAGTAAATGACAAAAAATACGTTTCCATTGATCTTGATTGTCTTGATCCTGCTTTTGCTCCAGCGGTCTCAGTGCCTACTCCAGGTGGTGTATCGAGCATAGATCTCATTTATCTCGTAAAGCAGGCAGTAGAAAGTGGAATTATAGGAATAGACATAGTAGAACTTTCTCCTGATTTTGATATTAATGATATAACTGCTTCCTTAGCAGCGAGGATACTATTGGAATCAATTGCATCTATAAGATAGTATTGATCCTCAAATCAAATATTGATGTGACGATATAGATTACAATGCATATCTACTTTTTATGAATACATTGCTATTGGATACTTTTCAATGTACTATTGCAAGAATAGGAAAAAGATGCTGAAAGTAGTGAGGTATTTGCAGTAGGATCCGAAATATCATTATATCTTACTTTCTTTCAAGATGATGTCATATCGAATATAACTTGACATGTTATCATGCATATAATGATAAAAAAAGCATTGTCAATCAGAAATTATACATAAGGGCGTGTTTATAATATATATCGATAGGGTTAAGTGGCATGGGATATGAAAATGTTGTCATCATTGCTATAGCGGCAATTGCTTTGTTATTTGGAGCTAAGAAATTGCCCGAATTTGCTAGGTCACTAGGTAGAGCACGCTCAGAATTTGAAAAAGCAAAGATGGAACTCACACAAGAGACAGGCGGATCTAATGAGATCGAGAAAAGGAGAAAGCTCGAAGACATAGCATCAAAGCTTGAAATCGAAAATACAGATTCCCTTTCTGATGAAGAGCTACATAGGAAGATTCTTGAATCTATAAAGAGTAATCGTCGTGATGTTGTAGAGTAGATTAGTAAGCATTAGCAGTTAACATCCTGAAATAATGAGTGAATCTGTGGATCTAAGCTTAATCAGACGCCTAAAGAGAGCATCCCAAGTTATTAAAGAAGACGTTAGTACCATCAATAAAAATTGCAATTTATCAGAATTTAGGACAATCTCTTTTGCAGTAGAATAAGTCGTCACAGCAACCATGTTATAAATTCTATTTTTAAGAGAAGAAATATACTGTGTAGTATATTAACTTCTAGAAAATTCAACTTTTCGACAGCCTTTGTCTGCGCTATTTATCTTGTAATTGCCTTACTAACGCATTAATATCTTCGTTCTGAATGCTTTACGCTTTCACGTTTCAATCGGGATTTTTGCGGTATAGAGCATAATCAAATGTTTTCAAAGAATGCAAATGCAATCCAACCAAAACTATCTGATAAAAATAATAAAGCAGTAGTTGAATTCAGTATATTGTTTTTATTCCTTCTGTATGAGTCCGAGTTGCAAAAAAATAGTTGAGAATATTGGTCGTTGATTTTTTTGTATTTCTTACAGGCCTTGCTCTAACGAGTTGTAAGACACAGTGATCCATTGAATTACCTCTTATTATCCTGGTAATGTGCCCGAACCTGCTGTGCTTCCGCCGCTGCTACCTGTGCCTGAACCTATACCTGTGCCCGAACCTGCTGTGCTTCCGCCGCTGCTACCTGTGCCTGAACCTATACCTGTGCCCGAATCTGCTGTGCTTCCGCCGCTGCTACCTGTGCCTGAACCTATACCTGTGCCCGAATCTGCTGTGCTTCCGCCGCTGCTAAATCCGGGGTTGAAGACAGTGTTATAACAATTGACTGCATCAGCTCGAGTTAACGTAGGTAGTGCTTTTACACAGCTAATGAACTTACTCAATTCCGTTGAGGTGCTGCTTTTACTTGTGCCCGTGGTTGTGCCTAGTGTTGAGGTGCTACCTGTGCCTGTGCCTCTTGTGCTTGTGTGTTTTTTTGTTTTTGTTTTTGCTGCAAATGTTGAGGTAGCAAGGCTACCTGCAGTTACTAGTGCTATTGTCATGACAATTGCAAAGATTGCCAATGCTGTTGATGTTTTTATTTGCATAGATGAAGGTAAATTAACATCTATTATAGATATTGCTTAACCAGGTTAATTCGGTTTGTTAGTTGTAGTTTTCACTTATTTGTCATCATAATATAAAACAAGTCTATTCTATAAGAAGACAAAGAAGGAAAATATCTAAACTATGAAATACTGATGATTCTACTAACTACTATCGTGGAAAAGATCCTATGGGACAGAACTTGGACTTACAGCAGCAACAATTTCTTTACATGTCATGCTTAACGAGCTGCCAAGAGAACTCATAGCACATGTATCTGAAGTAACAGAAGTACAGTCATCCTTTCAATCGGGGAATTCAGAAAAGATTAGTATTGCTGCTCGGTAAGGGATCAACTTGCTTCATAGATTTATGTATCATCATGACGAAAACTAACATAGCTACTACTATAAACCAACCAGATAAACCGAAGGAATATGTAAAAATCTGAGGTGAAGAGCCCCCAGTATGCCCCAAAAAAGATGATGGTTGTGCTAGAATGAAATCTCCAACTGTACGAATGCATAAAGATATGATAATCAAAACCATAGGGATTCTATTGAAATTAGTAAAGTGAATTATTTTACCGATTATTGGTGGAAGCATTAGCGGCAGATATAATGCGATAGTAAGTCCTATGAATCCTATGGCAATGCTATGAATTACAAGGTCATAAAAAACAAAGTATTGACCAACTATACTGAATAAAATAGCTGTAGAGATACCGATAAAGAGAAACAAAAATGATACTCTAATGTGAATAACGGCAAAGCTATAGCGAGCTTTCTTTTCTCCCTGAATGAGACGCAAGATCTCTCTGTTATCAAATCCTCCAAATGCATAAATTGCTCTGGCGAATGTCAATACGGACGCAAATAATGTAACATTAAAAATTATTGAAGGTAATAACACATTCGCAAACATAACGGATGCAAGACCTAAAATTATACAAAGCGAGACGAAAACTAATGATGCAATAGCTGAGGTTTTCCTTGGTCTTATGAATCCAAGAAAAGATGGCACTGTCTTGTACTCAATTCCAAAAATCATGAGTACTGGAAAGAGTAGCCATAACTGGATATGAGTAAGTGAGCTGGCATGTCTGTATCCTGATAATTCAATGACATTGACAGTTATCAAAGCAAGTAGGCAGAGAGTAATGAAATAATCTGACAGCCCCAAGAGCTTTGGTCTAATTCTCAATGTCCAGAAGACTATTGCTAGAAAGATAGTTACTCCCGAAAGCCTTGAAATTATAATCCATGTTGAGAAGTTTCTGTAGTTATCTCCAACTGTTTGGATGAATCCGAAAATCAGAGATGTAACTATCAGAATGAATGAAACATAGGCAAGCTTTATAGAGGCAAGCTGTATATTTCTGAACCTGGGAACTATCATATAACCTATACCCATGATCAGCAATGTTAGAAAGCCATCCATTTGCAGTATTTTGTGAAGACCATATGTGCCATGGAACCAGTCGGGTAGATTCGCGCCAAATATCGACATCATCCATATTGAACCGATGGATGTTCCCAGGAATAGAAGAATTACAGCTGTGATTATAAATGGTTTACTAACAAAACTGTAATTGGTTGTATTAGGC
>Ga0207663_10001714_pt1 | contig 10300 bp, 8 predicted proteins | sample LARL53metaG_FD_184346 | JGI IMG/M metagenome (GOLD analysis project Ga0207663, IMG submission 184346) | Corn, switchgrass and miscanthus rhizosphere microbial communities from Kellogg Biological Station, Michigan, USA - LAR L5-3 metaG... | ecosystem: Host-associated > Plants > Roots >...
TATGTAAGTATAGTAGCCGACACATGAATGCATGATCGTATTTTACCAAGATTATTCACAAAATTTGCTACAAGTTCCCCCAAGGTATGGACGAGAACTGTATATCTCGAATATAATAGAATCTCATTGGGTAGAATATGGAGCTGAGAATAATCTTGATGGAAAGAGCGATACATTTGCATTTAGTATTCCATGCTTGACTAACTAATTAACAGGTTGAAGAGGAAATCATAGTATAGTATGTGCAGAAGTGTTGGCTAATTCAGAAAATATGAATGAGTCCAGAAAACTTGATTTGTTGTCGCTTCTGTCGCTTCACTAGATTGCTCTTCCCGTTCTCATTACAGCTGATCTTATAATATCATAGCCGTCAAGGGGTTTGTGATCAAACAATGTATTTATTCTGACATTACTACACTACCATGAGTTAGCATATTATCATAGGTCGTATCGTTATATCAATCTCTACAAGCAAGGGAATTGTTGATTGGTTAACATTTTTCTTTGCCGGATAATTCGCATTTCATTGCGTTCTTTCTTCGAATTTAGTACAATCACACGTCTTATCATCGTCATCAAAACTATACCAACATCTTTCACTAGAATAGACCTTTATGTGTTGACTGCGTTCATGCCCACAATTCGCGCAAACCATTTCTTTACCTATTTATATATTTCGGAGGAATAAATGTTGTGACATAGCGAGAATAGGACCAAGCGCCGCTAACTTCTATAGTGGTTCATGCCAAGAATTATTCAAGTTGCCTTGAAAAACTTCACCTGGAAGGAAAAGTGGCCTAACTCGAGCGTCTTTAATGGCAATACACAATGCTGCAGACCTTGTATTATAATGGATCAGAGATCAACTGCCATCTTTAGCTCTGTTATTTCCTTTTTATTACCAGTCTACCGTTTTCCTCTGTTATGTATTTCAGAAGCTTCTTACATATCATTAATTCAGACAAAATAATGTCCATCTTATCTAGAGGAGAATTGTGATAAGAATCGATTATTGGGCATGTTATTTGATTTATTTCTTACAGGGCACCCAGCTGTTTTGCGATCATTGAAAGAGGAACATATGATTCACAGATATTCATGTAGTTCTGTATGACGCCTCTTCTTGTACTTATGTTTATCATTCAATTCTACGAATCATAAAGGAATTTCAGTATTGTACAGGCTAAAATCACAGTCATATTTATTGATCTGGTCACCTGCGATCGGCACAGATTGTACTTTACAATTACAACTACTACATGTGACAGTTGAGGCATCTATCCTAATATAGGAAGCACACCACAATCACTAATCATATATTAAGAAAAGTAACGTTTGCCTGTTTACAGTCCCATCAAAAAATGTATACTATAAACTTCTAAATAAAGAAAATGGACACAAAAAATTATTGTTTGGGGAGGAACGGTTGTTGTTGAGCTGTAGCGAATGAATTCCAAGCATTTGCGGCATTGGTGTTATATTCTGTCACAGACTCGATTGTTCGATTAAGGGTTCTGAAGTTTTCAGCTGCTGCATTTATCGCGTTGACAGTCAACTGGTTGTTTATACTAACTGCTTTGACTATGTTCTCGGTGATCTCGTTTGATTGCTTTACAAATTCATCCGTATATGACGGTGTTACAACTGGTACGTTTCCGTTAGTTGCTAACAGCCTGTGAGCTGAAACCGTACTTTTGATACTGTCCTTTGCTGCGGCAATCCAATTAAGCTGTAAATTAGAAACCGATTGTGAATATTGCGGTTGAGCTTTTGCAAACTCGTCTACTATTCTAATACAATTTTGTCTTACAGTGTCATAAAAGTTAGCTGCTTCAGCTGACCTAGTTGATGTAGTAATTATTTCGTCTTTAGATTTATTGTTATCTACCATTTCATTTCATCTACTATCTTATTAGCACCCAGCTAATATATACGTTGGTATTTAATGGGTTTAAATTCCATATAAAACCATATAGTGTCAGAATTCACCGGTGGCGGTGCAGAAGAAAGTTCCCCGCCTTTCAGTTCAGGGAAAATCATGCTTGAATCTCTAGTGATATTGTATCCGTCAGGGTATCTATAGTATCCATAGTACATATTCAATTCTATATAACAAAAAATAGCATACTATTATCTAAAGAAACTGAAAAGAGAAGAGAAGAGATCTGGAGAAAAGTAGCAGAAGAAGCAACTCACAGTTACGGAACTACTAACGGAGTTATAAAACTGGATAATGAATCCATTTGTGTGGTAGGAACACGACCATGATAGCAATCTAACTAACTGAAATACTAAATCGCTGAAAGAATTCGCAGATGTAACACTTGTCGAACAGCATAAAGATAATCAGAATAAGGCACATTTCTATTTCTATGCTACAAGACCAGTCAAAGGTAAGGATAGCGACAAGAATTCGCTTGGGGAATAAGATCTCGTCAGGAGAAGTACCAGCAATAGAGATCAAAAGGTTAGGTAGCCATGGATTGCTATATGTTCGCCTTCAGTACACAAGGATGGATTTCCATATGAGATTATAGGCACAAGGAATCCTGTAATATTAAACGAGAGGCAAACTCACGAGTTAGAAATACACCTCGACAAAATTCTCACAAAATACGGTATTGTATACCAATCGGCTAGTACTAAGCATAAAGCACTAACATCAATTAAAGAATTGTTTAAGCCTGGACATAATGTATTGAAAGGACACAACAGACACGAGGATCTGCTTAGGGTTATGGACTCGTTGATACGAAGAAATAAAGACATTATGACATTGGAGAGGCGCATTATTTGCGGTCCAATAGCCTTTGCTTGCGATAACACTCTGTGCAATGGCAGAAAGCAATATGACGATCGTAAGCGCGTTAATTACTGTTATTTTTATTTCCTTTGAAACCGAAAGTCGGTAGCGGCATTTGCTAGTATATAACGGAAAATACACAATTAAAAGGGCTATATATAAGAGTATTCTATAGAAGAATGGTACAGAAAATTGATAATAGAATGCCAACACTGTCATGCGCTTACCGATAATGAAAGATTGAATATGGACTTGATTAAAAATTGTCCTTATTGCGGGGGACTTTTGCTTGAGGCATCCTCTATTTGAGTTCGTAATTTTAATCTGTCATGACTAAATTGCTCGTTTGAGCGCCGGCGTTGGCGAGCTCAGCAAGCCGCTTGGCCTCATCACCGAGAAGAGCTTTGACGATACGTTAACGTCAACGTTCGTGGTACTCTTTTACCGTGCAAAGTGCTCTGCCACTTGATCGTCAAGAAATTATCTGAAGGACGATCCAGTTTTCCTACTCCGATATCTAGATCGATTGATCCTCTAAATCCAGCAACTTTGACAGGAGGCAGTCTGATCGACTCATCTATGCGATGAGTATTAAGATCTAACAGATCCTCACTGATAGTAATACTGAATGCTGAATACATACCTTCGAGACCGTTATTCTTTTCCTTATATATGGTGTTATAATTTAGACATTGACTAAAAACATGTGCCGAACCGACAATATACTTACCACCTATGAAAAAACCTGTTCCAAAACTATCTATGACTTCGTTTGTATCCTTATTGGAGAGGCCTATCGCAACTGTAGCAGATTTAATTCCTCTTAACTTATCAACTTCGATCATCATTGTCATACTGCTACACAATTTAATAATCTTATGATAACAAATGATTGAATAACATAACTGCAGGTTTTTCCGAGGCAGCAGATCAGCACTAGACCATAACATCAATCATATATATGGTTAATTCTGGTGTTTTCAAAATCAGGACTGGTAATGTCGTATCTATTAATCTTTTGTATAGTGAGCAAAACGTTTACATTTAAGATTTAATCTGTTATTCTTAATGCCGATAATTTCGATCTCCACTTATAGCGGTAGAACACAACGTGAGAAGGACAGGTGGCAGAAGCAATTAAAGAGGACGTTAAAAAGATATTTAATGTAGACAAAAAAGATGTAATAATAGTGTTCCAAGAGGAGCCTCACGGAAATTGGTATGCAGAAGGTATTAGACTCTGACGTATCGGCACCAGTACTTTAATGCAATACATTCTAACGAGATATGATATGCATATGGTCAGCATGTAACAAGTGTCAATCAGATCCACTGATATTTCTATTTCATGATCTTGCATTTCAATACTGCTGCTTGCTCTGTTAAAGTTCTTTTTTCAATATTGAGAAATGCAAAGTCAGAGCATTTTGAATATTTATGCAAAAAGAATTGTTCCTCATTCCTGTAGTTTTTACAATCATGCCAGAACCAGTTAATGCAGGCATTGATCCTGGTATTGTTTTACGTCATCAGATTCTCCTCTTTCCTTATTTGTTGACAAAGAATATGAACCATCTTTGAGCTTGTACAGGTTATACTCGCGTTCTAGTTTTCGTATTGTGCTATACAAAAGCCAGTTTTCTTGAAATATAGTTAGTTGTTAAAATGCAGTAAATCCAAAGGGTTATGAAAGCAATACTCGTCTTATACCTTGAATAACATATTGGATTGCAATTGCTGCAAGAAAAATTGCAAGGACTCTTGTAATTACAATTAAGCCTCGTCTCCCGAGTATGTGATATATTCTATCTTTTGAGCGTAAAATGATATAAGTAGCTACAAGAGCTAACGCTATAGCGGCAAATGTGCACAGATAGCCATAGGTTTGTAATGATATTATCACAGATGTGATTGCGCCAGGACCGGTAAGCAGAGGAAATGCCAAAGGGACAACTCCAATATCAGTAGAAGCTGTACTCACGAATCTCCACATTCCATAAGTTAGCAACTCCATTGATATTATAAACAGTAATATTCCTCCTGAAATCATAAAGCTGAAGATTTCAACACCAAACAGAGACAGTAACTGAGTGCCGACTAATCCAAATGTAATCAATAATGCAGCAGCAGTAATTATAATATTCTTTGATACAACTTTTCTTTCAAATACATTCATATTTTCTGTCATCGAAATAAACAATGTAATACTTCCAATAGGATTTATAACTATAAATAATGATATCGAAGACTTTAATAGATCATTACCAAACGTATTAGATATATTAAATAGTGCTTTAAATTCTGCAATCAATTTGTTAAAGACGTTAGAATATACTGGTACAAAACTATTCCACACTTTGAATTGCTCAGCATAAAAGGCAAGTGTTACTAATATGGCTACCGTGAATATGCATAAGAAAGTAACTATGACTTTATTTCTTGCCTTCATTTCTGATTTGATAGAGATGGTAATAATATATATGTGGCTATGTAGAAACCACGTATCGCTGGGAGCGGCATTTTATATTGATGACAATAAGACAGTACGAAGGTAAGAGTTATAGGATATCTTTCGAGTGATCCATCTAAGCACATTATTTAGGATTATTTATTTTTAGAATCGCGTATTCATTTTACATCAGTGCAGAGGTTTAAATATAGACATAATTAAGAATTCAGCTCTGGATAAGATAATTTCTTCATTCATTGTAATAGCGGTACCAAGCATATCTTTGTGGGAATAGATTTAACAGGATTCAAGATAATCCTTGCTTCACAGTATTCCACACATAGAATAGGATTGAGAAGAAAATATGCGAAATTATCTATCCGAGCTGACATGTTACAACAAATCATATGTACTATTAAGATAAGACGAGCTCCCCAAGACATGATAATATAGATTTCAGACCAATCATAAAAGAATATCTGAATTTCTACCATTATCTGTAGTTACGGCTGATAAGGGTTACAATAGTGAAGAAGATAATCATCTTTTAGTAAGGGAGAGTTTACTTGCATTCAGTGTTATTACAGTTCGATATGAAGATGTACCGATTTGGAGAACACGTGGCAAGTACAGAAAGCAGATGAAACGTGGCTATTCCAGATTGCTGTACAATCAACGAAACAAGGATGAGACCATAATATCGGTCATAAAGAGATTATTTGGAGAACATGTTACATCAAGACTAGTGAGAACACAAAACAGAGAATTATCGTTTAGATGTATAGCCTACAATACCCATAGGCTAACAAACCTTACCATAATCACATGGTTCGTAAAGCCCTATTGTACTAGTTTGCTGATTTCCAGTTAAGATTGAGTTGAATGTGTCGATCTTTTTGCACCCCATGCACCCGGGATAATATTTAATTCTGCTATAACTTCTTGTTATCAATTGTATGTCATACATGACTACGCCTTAATTCTTCCTCAGAATAGAAAATAACCCGGGCATCCTGGGTGTTGTACACGATCCAATTTAAAGAGAATGACTTTGCAATCTATCAGATATATCGATAAATATAGAAGAAATCCTCAGTAAAGGTAGAGGGTGCCCACTGAATTATACCCCCTACAACCTAAAAGATTATGTTCAAAATGAGGTAGACCTAATATTTTTCTGATGTACACCCAAATACATAATATATGATAGACGACTATATCAGACCTGACGGTACGCATTCTGCACTGTTCATAATTGATGTCCAGCGCGATACTACACTAGCCGGAGCTGCAATCGAAATTCCAGGCACTCTGCGGACCGTGCCTTACATCAAACAATTGGTCCAGGTTTATAGAGACATAGGTCTTCCTATAGTTCATGTAATAAGACTTTACAATAAGGATGGTTCTAATGCTGATCTATGTCGTAGGAAAGCCGTATTTTGTATACAGTTTTCCGATTTATAACCCACCAATTAGCTTCTTATGTCTATATTCAATATATACACATATATCAAAAATGTTTAGTGAATATTGTGAAAAAAGTGATAATTGATTATTTTGCTTGTTGCGGCAAGTATTGTCCGGTCAGGTATTTATCCTCTTCTTCTATATCATCTAAGCTATGATTCGTGGATGCGGTATGGGTATCATTTCCTCAACAGCTGGAAAATGCTCTTTAATAACTTCGGAATCCAGATAATGAGTACTTCTCATTTCCTTTCAATTTTTTACCGGTATATTTTCGTTTTCAGCACAGTTTAAATTCCATCAAGTTATCGTCACTCGGAAAGCGTTAGAGAAGAATAATATTATTAAACCGCAAACCAACTCACTATCTGTAACTATTGTACTTGTTTAGAATCAAGATAGTTTTTACAGCAATCATCTGAACAAAATAACACGACTCCCCTAGCCATGCTTGAATATCTTATCCCTTCAGTTAGTTCGTTAAATTCTTTACCACATGACTTGCAAGATACGTGCATTTTGGATCATGTGTTTTAGGATTATCTTATTATAAAGCATTTTGAATAATGCTGGGCTCACATATACAATATGTGGAATTAGTATAATCAAAAACAAAAAGGCTACGATATATTTCATGTTTATCTACATAGGCAATTTATATTAGGACAAGAAGCACTGACAACCAGAAATGAGTTACGACAGAAGTAGTGGTTATGGGCATGGCAGAGGTAGGAGTTATGGTGGAGGTGGCAATAAAGGCTTCAACAGAGGTTCTCCTGCTGCAAAACCAGTCGAGGTAGGCAAGGAATATGACGTAGATATTACAGAAATTAGCAGCCAAGGAGATGGTATTGCTAGGGTACAAGGATTTGTAATATTTGTTAAAAATGGAAAAGTTAAACAGAATGTTAAGGTTAAGGTTAAACAAGTAGGAGATAGATTTGCTACAGCAGTACCTATTGAATAGATATACAACAATTCGCCTAACCACAGGAATGTGATTAATGAAATATCTAGGAACTTCTGTTGTTTCGATTTATTTCTTAAACGGTTAGTCAATTGTGCATTTAATTACACTCAAAGATGAACAGAATACTAAATAAATAGAGTGCAGAACTAAAGACAAGAAAAGTTGGTTAGAATTAACTGTAGAATTATACTAGAACCTCAAGAAGGTACAAGGCCAATTTACAAAAAGAATGAACGTAAAATTGAACCATTCATGGTGGGAGAAGGCGATCTAGATTATATTTGTGGTAGATGTGATAATGTTATAGTTCAAAGCGTGTCTCGAAGTCAAATAGCCTCAGATGCAGTATTTCAATGTCCAAATTGTCAAACCTTCAATGAGATTGAATAAATAGTCATATTTACCAGAATGTAAAACATAAGCTACAACTTATTGGCTATAATTGCGGTACTAGTTCATCCAACCAAGTCCTATTGTTCAGCTGCCTTACCAAGTATCTTAAGACAGTTCTTACAGCAACCTCTGAGGAAAAGAATATAACACACCTTAATGGCTATTGAATAAAGTACTCCTTTTAGTCATTCGCCAAATTCCTTCCCCACATGTATTAGAGCTTTGCCGTTAAGTTATAATCACCTATGCATTATTATAAAGATCTCGCAAATTACATTATTCCAATCGCTAAAATAGTTTATTAGGACTAAGGATATGGATTCTAAGAATGAATACTCTATACTCTATTAAAGTAATGGTTATATTGCCCGCTCACATTAAAAAATAATGAAGGTGTGAATATTTCGTAATGGCAACACTTCGAGTTTACAAGAGAAATTCGACCTGATCTGGCTGAGGAAGTAAGTCGCTTGGGATTAACTGACGCATTGCTGAAATACTACAATAAACCACTTGAAAAGGAAGCAAAAAGCATGTGGCAGGGCCTAGTTTCTTGCAATTCTTAAATAAATTATTCCGAATCCAAATATTGTCAGGAGACATCATACAATTTGAATCTGGTAATACAAGTAAATACTATATGTTATCTATAACTGGAACCTGGGACGAGATAATCAAATTACAATGATTGCTCTTTTGGATAGGTAAGAAAGCCAACTTATCGCAGGGTAGTATACAAATAGTTTCTCATATACAATATGTAGAATTAGTATGATCAAAAACAAACTGAACAATCAGTGCTAATGCGATGTCTAAGAACAGTGCTAGATTGTTCAGATGAGAATATTCCTTTCTATGTAAAAGTTGATTATTTGCATCATGGTAACACTATGAAAATTCAGCATGATCAAGATATGGCACCTAGTCTTGCCGTATGAATTTCAAATTTCAAGTCTCTGTACTTTTGCTGACCTATAAATACCGCTTTCTTCTGTTTGGTAAAGAAACTAATGGCTTTGAAAATTTACAAATGGGAACTAAAGTGTATAACTCTAGCCCCTTATTTGCGGTATTGACCTTGTAATATATGGAATCCTAACCTATCAATTGGGCCATGCCATTGATGCAGATGCATATTTTTTATTCTTATCAATTTTCTAGGGTCGCAGATTCACGTAATGTTTATAGATTTTATGATTGATTGATATATTTGTATCGGAGAGGTTATCGATAATTGGGATTATTTAACGATTATACGGACATAGAGCATAAAGTGAAAACAGAACCACGCAAGCATGAGTTATCTCTTAGCGTGGTTATTCCCTTTCACGCTGGGCGTGATATACTTGCAAAGACTGTCACAAGTCTAACTCATCAAACTTACCCTAAAGATCGAATTGAGGTTATTATTGCAGCTGATGCCAATCATGCCGATGCAAAATTCATCATTGAACAATATGAAAGAGAAATAGACATTAAATTGGTAACACTCTCTAGCGATGGCTGGGGAGCCGCAAGCTCTAGAAATGCTGGGATAGATCTAGCTAAGAATGATATTATCGTCTCTCTTGATGCTGATATGATATGCCCTCCAAGCTTTCTAGAGTCGCACATGGTCTGGTTTCATAAATCAACTAAAATTGCAACGATCGGACCTAAGAAATTTGTGGAAGCTAGTAATATACAACCAGCAGATATAGTTCGCAACTTCACGTTGATAACATCACTCCCCGATATCCATAGTGTTTCGAATAATTTGATAGGTTCTCGCAAAGATAAAAGAATTCCAGAACTTAAAGAACTAAAGATTCACCCTTTCCCAAGCAATTGTTTTCATGGAGGAAATGTAGCATATTGGCGTGAAGATGCCATTGATGTTGGACTGTGGGATGAAACTTTCAATGGTAATTATGGTTACGAAGACATAGATTTCGGACAGCGTCTGTTTGAAAAAGGTACAAAGTTAGTTCTCGAAAGTGATGCCACAACATATCATCAGGAGACTAATTTCGTTTCACGTGATGAACGACGGAACGGTCTCTCTATAAATAGAACAAAACTTTATGAACGTTATCCCGCACTTGGAAGATTCCGAAGAGATATTTTAGGGTTAGAACCATGACTTTATGAATGAATCTTTTTAGTTACTCAAATAACCACTTATTTTTGAAAAGTTGAGGCAAGTGTAAATTATTGTTTGTTAAAAGGACCACTT
>Ga0207663_10001717_pt1 | contig 10288 bp, 7 predicted proteins | sample LARL53metaG_FD_184346 | JGI IMG/M metagenome (GOLD analysis project Ga0207663, IMG submission 184346) | Corn, switchgrass and miscanthus rhizosphere microbial communities from Kellogg Biological Station, Michigan, USA - LAR L5-3 metaG... | ecosystem: Host-associated > Plants > Roots >...
CCCTCGACCCATCACCACTGGCCGCCTGAAAAAGAGGCCTAGCAACCCCTTCACCAGACGCATCCACCTGAACACCATCAAGCCTAACCGATTCACCCCTCACAATATCACGCACATAAAGATGCCCATTCCCAGCGGTCCATACCACACGCGAACCATCATCAGAGACCATCCTCGCCGTTCTCTGCTGAAAATTGGGATCCCCAAGCATGCCAGCTACGGCCGCGCCTTCGCCTTCTTTTTTGCTCGAGGGCAGCACACTGACAAGCCGCAACCCACCCACCGTCCACTCATAAAGACCGTTTTCAACCGCCGTTTCTGTCAATGCCACTTTGGAACTGAGCACGATATGACTCAAATCAGGCGTAGCAGTAAGAAATTCAGGACCACACAAGATTTGCGGGCATTCACCTGTGGCCAAACCTCCAAAGACGGTTCCTTTAGGAACATTAGCATACCCCACCTTCCCCGTGACTAGGGGATGATAGCACAAATTACTGCACAGATCGTTGACATTACCACTAGGATAATCCGTGCGTAGATAAGGCGTCTGTTCAGAGGCTTCCGTCGACAACGAGGGCTCAAAAACACCGAAGGGCTGAAGCGTACTGTGCGACAGATCACTGGAGAAAAACCTGTACTCATTCCCTCCCGCCCCCACGGTCTGGCCGGTCCCTTCGCTGTGAGGGATCTCGATGTCCTGTGATCGCCAGCCCTCAGGACCACGCACTGATAGCACCTGCATGAAGTTTGTGAAGCCCTGCGGTTGCGCTTCGGTGGGCGCGGAGGCCAGGTAGGTCATTGCGTTACCAGCCGCAGCGGCCTGAAGCGCCGATTCCCCCTGAAAATCAGTGATTAGGAGCGCGCCGTGCTTCTCCGGTGGAGAGACCAGCTCCCACTGACGACCATCGGGCAGCACAGACGACGACACACCAACAGTCTGTGTCGTGAACGTCTGGTCGGCACCAAAGAATTCCTTGGTTTCACCCGGTGCTGGTTCGCTGACAGCCACCACACGATAATGATACGTAGCACCCGCCACAAGACCCTGAACATGCTTAACCGGGACAATCACATCTCCCTTCCCTGACCCGATCGCTTCACCCGGAGTCACCGGGACGCCCAGGCACGACGAAGGAGCACAACCCGTCGTATCATTAGTGCTGTATTGAAAATAGTAGCTCGTGGGAGCATCATTAGGATCAATGCTAGCGCCGAACGTCACCGAAGTAGAAGCAACATCGGTAACGAACTCTTCATGGATACCAGGACCAGGCGTCGTGAACACCACATCCTTGGGCGGCTGCCCAACATTCGTCCCGTTAGCATTACTCGCCTGCAACCTATAATGATAAGTCGTGTCAGGCGACAAACCCATAACAGACGCACTGACAGCATGATCGCTGGAATCCCCCGGGATCGAACCAGCTCCCGGCACACACGGCACGACCTGCCCATAAGACACCGTCGTACCAAAATCAAAATGACAATCAGTCAACGACAATCCATCTGGATTCACCACACCATTCAACTTAACACTCGACGACCCCAATTCCGTAGGAGACACTGTCGTTACATCAGGAACCACCAACCGACCAAAAACATCCACTACACCCGGCGTATTATCAGAGATATTAACCTCACCATTCACCTGATTTACTACAGTGCCTCGCGGTTTGTGGAACGAATGGCCGAACTGTGTCAAGTAGCTCCCCGACGAGTCGAAAACATCGGTGACCAAGTTAATACTCTCGGTAACATACACGAAACCCGTCGTGTTATCGGCGGCAACGCTGAGGGAACCTTCACCGAACGAGCCAGTCGGCGTGCCCGGCGGATTAGTGCCCGCTGATCCCATCCACGTCGTCAAATATTCACCAGCGGTGTTAAACACATAGACTCCCGTACTACCCGTGTCCGAGACATAGATACGGTCATTGAAGTCATCAACCGTGATCCCACGTGTTTGAAGAGCGTAGAAGCCTTCCGGGATCAAAGCGAGCGATATCTGCCTCAAATAGGCACCTTCCAGACCAAAGACGTCAACGACACCATTATCGGCGTCCACGACATAAATCTCACCGGTTGCCTGATCAACCGTGATTCCCCGCGGCGTGCTGAAAGCACCCGCTGGCGTTGCACTACCCGCCGGACCGTTGCACTCCGTAGCCGACGGCGTCGAGCTACCCGTGATCTGACAAACATAGCCGCCAGCTAAATCGAACACATCAACGACATTATCGGTCGAATCAAGAACATACACGCTACCCGTACCGTCATTCGCCGCGACCGCCACCCCACCCCCACCAAACGAACCAGCCGGCGACAACGAACCATCAAGCGAAGGAAGTTGAATACCAGAGGAAGTTTCAAACACTTCCACCACACCCGCACCAGAGTCAGCCACATACGTCTCGCCGTTCAAGCCGCTCACCGCCACACTACCCGCACCCAAAACACCAAACGAGCCACCGGAAGGAACAAGCTGGCGCTCAAACGGATACGTAAACGCCCCAAACGCAGGACCAGCAACACCCAGCCCAGCAACTGATCCCAACACACACAACGACACCACCGCCCGCAATCCCAACCAACGACGACAACGACCCAGCCCCCTCCACCATGAGAGCACAACGTCCCACGCTCGCGTGGGACTCAAATCGCCCCTCAGCCCACGCTCCTCCTCCAGCAACAAACCCTCTCCTCTGCAAGCCGATAGTCAGCCCAAACGGCCACGCCGCGAATGTTGAGCCGCTGAACACAATGCTTTTCTAAAACTTGGAACAAGGTATCGGTTTGGCGGACAAAACTCAACGGGTGTTTCCCACTCATAAATCGTATTCCGCCCAACGTCGCATCACGGCTCCGGTGATAATCACCGGCCGCCAGACCTGCGCGCACGCGCCGTAGCAAGCAGGTGTTGAGCCTCTGTCCCCCTTCGAAGAGGTAGACCGTGAGGTTCTTCGGGCCTGCGGCAAGGATCGTGCCGAGCTTAACGCGCTTGGTACTTCACAGCCGCAGGGACATCGTTGACCGTTCATGGTGAGGGATCGCCGCAAGCACATCGTTTACCGGGTGAGTGTGTGGTTGCGCAGGCGTTTCCTGGGAGCGGAGCCGTAGGCGTAGTGGAAGGAAATGCCCGCGGCGCGCTGTCCGTGGGGGGTCAGCGGCGGCGTGGCGGGGGTAGCCGGGCCGTGGTGAGCAGTTGCCCGTCGGTGTCGCTGATGAGGAGGTTGTCCTGTTCGGTGAGCGATGTGTCGGGCATCGGGATGGAGCGGCCGAGGACGCGTAGTCGCTGGTCGGAGCGGATGAAGCGGATGAACTCGACCTTGCCGTCTTTGGGCCAGCCGGTGGGGATCTGCTCGGCTGCACGAGGGGCACGCTTGCCGGCAGGGTCGCTCTCGTCGGGGGCACGCCCGTGGGTCGCGCTGTAGCGGTGCTGGGTGTTGTGGAAGCACTCGAACGCGCTGGCGCGCTCGCTGAGATGCTCAAGCTCGTGAAGCGCTCTTGGCGGAAGAAGCGCTTGTCGAAGGTGTAGTTGAAGTGCTCGACCGTGCCGTTGCGCCAGGGTTCGCGGGACGGGATGAACACCGGGGTGATGAGCTGATGCAGGCATACCCTGACGACCTCGCCGAGCGGGCGCGCTCCGGTGGCGCTCACGCCGAGATCGCTCGCGAAGAGTGCACCACCCGCTACCAGGTAACTCGGGCGATGCGGATCGCCGCGGCGGAGGCGATCCAGGCGCGCCGCCGGGGCTCCCGAGGCGACTCTCGCTGGATGAGGCCGCCCACCGCAAGGGCTCGCGCAACCTAGCGACTGTCGTCTCCAACCTCGAGGACAAACGTGTGCATGAGGTACTCGACGGCCGCACGAGGCGCGTTCTGGAGCGTTACCTGGGCTCCTGGAGCGAGGCCGACAGAGAACACGTGGAGGTGGTCTGCATCGATCTCTATGAGCCCTACCGCTAAGCGATCCGCGCGAAGCTTCCCGATGCCACGATCGTCGTCGACCCCCTTCCACGTGGTCCGCGGCGCCGGTGAAGCGCTCGACACCGTTCGACGCTCCCGCCAGCGCGAGGCAGGCCGCCGCGGACCGCAGGGCAGACGCGCTCGTCGCTCCTACTGGCGCGCCCCGAGCTCTACCGCGCCCGCCACCTGCTGCTACGCAGCCACGAGCGACTCACAGAACGAGGACGCCGGCGCCTTTGCGACCTCTTCGCCGCCGATCCGATGATCGCCGAGGGCTGGGGCCTCAAGGAGGCCCTCAGAGCCGTCTACGCCGCCGACGATCGAGCCGCGGCCGAGCGAGCACTCGCTCGCTTCTTTGAGGCAGTGAAGCGCTCCGGGCTGCGACCCTTCGAATCCTACGCCAAGGGAATCGCGTCCTGGCGCGAGGAAATCCTCTCCCACTACGACCAATCCGCCTCCAACGGCTACGCCAAGGGAGTCATCAACAAGATAAAGATAATCAAGCGCCGAGCCTACGGCCTACCTAGCTTCGAGGGATACCGGGAACGAATTCTCCTAGCATGCGGGTGAAAGACCACACAGAGCGACCCCGGTTATTCAGCAAGAACCCATATTTCGATGCCCATCGACCGGCATTATTCGGTGCGTATTGGCACCAACAACCCATAGCCGCCTGACCCGCACATACACAATCCATTAATAAGGGTCCAGACCACCCGGCTCACCAACAGGGACCCCTTCAGTCTTCGATCAGCAACAGCAGTTGGGTGACGTCGTTGCGATGCCCGCCGGTCAACCCGATCGCCAGTGGGATGCCGCTCGCGTCGACGAGCAGATGGTGCTTTGAACCCCTGCGGGCAAGGTCGACCGGGGATGGCCCCGTCAGGAGCGCTCCAAAAGAGCACGTATATGCCTGGTGTCGACCGACGCGCGCGACCAGTCAATCCTCCCAGCAGCATTCAGCTTCACCAACAGCTTCTGGTGAAGCGCCTTCCACACATCGGCCTTCTGCCATGTCCGCAGCCGCCGCCAGCACGTCACATCGGACCATAGCCGTACTCGCGCGGCAAGTCCTCCCAGGCGATCCCTGTGTACAGCACATGCAAGATCCCGTTGAGGGCCAAGCGATCGTCGATCGTCTTGCGGCCTGGATAGGATGACGGCGCTTGCGCACCGGAATCAACGGCTGGACCTCAGCCCACAGCTCGTCACTGATCTCGAATCGAGAAGGCACCTCCACGACCTCCAATCCCTGGGACACAACCCCAGGATTCAAGGCCCGCAGCCCAACCCCCTCATTTTGAAAGACCTTCTAAGTCGAGTTGGCCAAGGCGCTCGATCACTTGCTTTCAACCTAGACTAGAGGTAGTCTGGACGCTCGGGTATAGGCCATTGAACCAATGGAGCGGGTACCACTTCAAGCTCCACGCTATAAGCTTTCAATACATTGGCGTGGCGCGTCGTTCTCGGCGCCGGGAGCGGGTAGCGTGCAGAATCAGAATGAGCCCTGCACGCCACCCTGCACTTCATAGGCGAATAATAACTACGCCATGATTTCCACGTTGACTTCGGTTAAGATTAACCCTTCTCCTAACTCTGCTGACATTTCAAATGCTTCTGTGTTTTCCTCGCCTAAGAGGCCGTTTGGTATGTTGACTGCTTCACCTTTATCGTTCCAATAAACTGTCTCGGCGGGGTCTCCCGGTTTTTCTGTACTTACTTGGCTACATATCACTTCGAAGTGTTTGGCAAAAGTGTTAATTGGTTTTATTAAGCAAAGTAGTTCACCTTGTACTAAGATTAACACTTTAACCGTAAAGAGAGTACACGTAAAATGGAACCGAGGGATTAAGAAAAGAATCGCCGCGCCTAAACTACCTTCGCTAGTTAATTTATCGTACACTATGTGGAACGTACCTAAGACTAAAATCTCTTTTTCTTTATCGCCTTCACCAGTACATGAAGCACCAGCCAAGCCTTTGCAGTTTGTGAAATGAATGTGGAATAAGCCTAACGGTTTACCTTTTTCGATTAAACCTTCAGCCGTCGACGCTGCGCATTCAACTTTTTTCCCGTTTAATTTTATGAGTTCTGTTGCACCGCTTGTGCCTGTGAATTTTTGTGATGCTTGTTCTGCCGCTTCGTTTAAGACTTCGGGTAACGCGGATGCTGTCGCAGATGCGATAGCGCTCAGCGCGAACACGGCCATGAGGGCAAAGCCCAGTATCTTGAGTCGATGCATTGCTTACTGCTCCTTCTTGTTTGTTTGATTAGGCCGGCTTTAAGCCCCATCACATAGGGCTTCTAGCACTATTGCGCGGCCCCTTGCCTTTACCAACACAAAAAGACCGCGCTATCAAGTTTCGCATAATGCGATATCTCCTGTCAATGAAACTAGCTTTTTGTTTCTGACTTAGAGGCTGTTTCAGAACGTGCGTGGTGGTGTCGTGGGCTTGGAGAAGAAGACACGTTGGAACCCGTCTTCGGTGCGGCGGTCGACCTCGGTGTAGCCGAGGCGCGGGTAGAGAGTGAGGTTCTCAGTCATCGTGGCGTTGGTGTAGAGCCGCAACTCGCAAAGGCCGTGTTCGTGTGCGTAGGTCTCGGCGTAGGTCATAAGGGCACGGCCGAGGCCGGTGCGTTGCCGGTTGGGGTCAACGGCGACATTTTCGATCAGCAGGTGATGTGGAGCGGCAATGAGGACGATGAGCCCTGTGACGCCGCTGCCGTCGTCAGCAACGAAGACCTGGCTTTCACGGACCTTCTCGGCGTAGTCGTCGTCCATGGGCGCCGGGCGACGGCCAATCCGGTCGATGTATGGGCTGTAGGCCCGCTCGACGAGATCGCGCAGCAGGGGGACATCCTCGTCGCGGGCGAGGCGAACGGTCACCCGCCTAGTTTCTCAGGTCGCCCGTAGATAGCGCTGGCAGATGATCGTGCAGCCAAGGCGCATGAACGCTTCGTGCAGCTCGGGACGACGCTCCCAGCGGGTACGCAGGCGCCGGAAGAAGTGCAGCCAGGAGAAGGTGCGCTCGACGACCCAGCGGCGAGTACCGAGCCCCGAGCCGTTGGCGGTATTGCGGCGTGCAATGATCGCTTGACGCCGCGCGCCCGCAACTCGTGGCGGTACTTGTCGAAGTCGTATCCGCGATCGGCGAACAGGCTCTCGGCTAGCAGGCGCGGACGGCCGGGCTTGCCGCGAACCGCTCCGACGCCGTCGACCAAAGGCAGCAGTTGAGTGATGTCGTTGCGGTTGCCCGTCAGTAAGCGAGATGGCCAGCGGGATGCCCCGCCCGGATCAGTCAGTAGGTGGTGCTTGGAGCCCTTGCGGCCACGGTCAACCGGAGACGGCCCGGTTAAGGCCCCCTTGAAGAGCACGGATGTGGCTGCCGTCGACCACTGAGGCCGTCCAGTCGATCACGCCGGCCGCGTTGAGCTTGTCCAGCAGCGCGGCGTGAGCACGCTCCCAGACTCCGGTCGCCTGCCAGTCGCGCAGGCGCCGCCAAGCCGTCACACCGGAGCATCCCATCTCGCGCGGCACGAACCGCCACGCGATCCCGGTCACCAAGACAAACACGATCGCGTTTGCACCTCAACGGCTGGAAGCAGCGGCTCGACGACCTCCCACACCTCGTCACGGACCTCGAACACCGACACCACAGCGACACCTCCAGACGCTCGCTTACCTCACCGAGGGTGTCGCGTAAAGGCTTGTCGCCTGGGGTTTCTGTGGCTCTGCGTTGCCGGGGGCCTGGATGTAGATAGGGCCAGGTCCCGTATCAGGCGGCGGTGAGCGCTAGCTGGTGTTTGTGGAGCTTTAGGAGGTTGTGGGTGGCGTTGATGAGTCGTCACTTGGTCCGCACGGCGGAGCGCCCGTGTCTTCGGAACCGGCTCATCCCGCGGTTGCACTTCGTTTGTGCGAACACGGGCTTGATCATTCCCTGGCGCTTGCGGTAGAGGCCGCCGCCGTAGTCGGTGTCCAGCACTCTTCGCATGTGGTCATATAGGCCGCCCTGCCATCCCGGCCGGGGCGACTTGCGCTTGGGCGATTCGGGTGGAATGAGCACCTGGGTGCCACGGTTGATGATGCTCTGCGTCTGCTCGGCGTGCCAGTAGCCGGCATCGGCGAGCGCTACGCGTGGGGTTTCTCTGACACCGGCCGCAGCGAGCTCGTGCTCGGCGGCCTTGACCATGAGCTCGAGATGCCCGAAGTCTGGTGAGTCGACCGTTATCTCGGCGGCGATCACGATCTGGTTCTCATTCGTGACCAGCTGCGCGTTATAGCCCTGCACGAAGCCCCGCGGACTCTTCAACAGGCGCGAGTCGGGATCGGTCACGTTGATCGTCGCGGCCGGCGTCGCGGGAGGCTCGAAAGGCGTCGGTCGCGCGCCGAGGCGGCGACCTCTGCTGTCCCGCGCATGCGCGGGATAGTGCTCGTATTCAGCGTTCGCGCGGCACTCCACCGCGAGCTCCTCATCCAGCTCGCGCTTGGCCTCCTTCAGGCGCTTAGGCCTCGAGCGCGGAACCGGCCTGGACCTCGCCGCACGCTCGCGATCGAGCTGGCGCTTAGCCTCGCGCAACCACCCCGCCGGCCGTGGGCGGTCGAGAACCCCGGCGGCAGCTCATCACCACGCGTCTGGCCATGCAGCTCATCCTCAGCGGCATCGACCGCCTTCGCCTCGGCGAGAATCTCCCGCGCGATCTGCTCGGTAGTCGAGCGTCTGATCCTCGTTCGCGCTCGTCGGGAGCTTGGTCCCGTCAACGGCGATCACCCCGACCTTCACGAGCCCCGCCTTCGCGCACACCGCCAGCACGTCGCCGAGGATGCCCGCGAGCGCATCCTCGTGACGCTGAGTGAACCTCGCGATCGTCGCGTGATCCGGCCACTGATTCACAGCGATCACACGGAAGGCGATGTCCTCGCAGCACTCACGCTCGATCACGCGCGATGAGCGCTGACCACGCGCATAGGCATAGAGCAACAGGGTCACCATCATCGACGGCTCATAGGCCGCGCGATCGTGACCATCGGAGCGGTAATCACCATAGAACGCCGCGAGATCCATCTCGCTAACCACATCCAAGATCGTCCACACCAAGTGATCCGCCGGCAACCAGTCCCGCAGATCCAGGGGCATCAAAAACGCCTGATCACGCTGACATTCAATGAAGTTCCGGGGCATGCCAGAAGTCTCTTAAACCCTCCGGACGGCACCCCTTTACGCGACACCCGCCATAGGGAAAGCGCGAGCGCTTTAGGTGTAAAGGGGCCGCGTGGAGGCGACGGTCCCAATGTCCCATCTGGCCAAAGGAGCACGATGAAACAACCCCGAGCGGCATGGAACAGTCCTCGCCCAGGGCTGGGCATAGCATCGACGGCGCTCGTCTTGGCGATCTTGCTGCCTGCCACGGCCATGGCGATGGCAGCGTCGGTGCGTGATTGTTGCTTAAAGCGGGCAATTCGAGGGTTTGCGATCCTCGGCCGATCGCTTCATGATATGGGCTCGGCACGACCGCGCCTTGTCACCGATCGCGCTCCAAGACATATGCTGGCAGTCCCAGCAGGAACTCACGGGCGTCGGACTGGGGCAGACTGCCAAACAACTGCTGCCCCTGAGCGTGGGCCGCGTCGGCAAGCTGTCTGGAATGTGTCCTGGCTTGATCGACGCATCCGGTATCGATAATCAACCTGCGCAACCATTCTACGTCGTCCTGCTGCCGTTGCGCCCGTGATCGTGCCAAGAACTGTACTACGCGACGCCGGTCCGATCCGTGCAGGATGCGTAGGAGATTGATCAACATGAGCGTGTGCTTGCCCTCCCAGAGGTCGCCTCCGATCTCCTTGCCATAAGCCTGGTACTCGCCAACGAGATTTAGAATGTCATCCTGTATTTGAAAGGCGGCGCCTAGAAACCAACCGTAGCGGTCGAATCGAGAGGTCTCGAAATTCGTGCTGCCAGCGACGAGAGCGCCTACTCGGCATGGATATATGCACGTATACCAAGATGTCTTCTTGAGGCACATGCGATAGTAATCCTCCTCCATGAGGTCACAGCGGTTGTCTCGAATCCAGCCGAGCTCAATGGCTTGCCCCTCGAGCGCGTGGCGCATCATCAGCTCGGTCTCTTGAAATATGCGCCAGGTTAGATTGGCGCCGAGCAGCCAGCGATTGGTAAAGAGCCGCTGGAGACCGATGAGATTCGTCATGTTCCCGACGTTGATGGCCACACCGACGCCGTGTTCGGCATGCAGGGCTACCCCGCCTCGGCGCCGTTCGCTCTGATCCTGCAAGTCGTCGTGGATGAGAAAAGCGTTGTGGAACA
>Ga0207663_10001721_pt1 | contig 10273 bp, 8 predicted proteins | sample LARL53metaG_FD_184346 | JGI IMG/M metagenome (GOLD analysis project Ga0207663, IMG submission 184346) | Corn, switchgrass and miscanthus rhizosphere microbial communities from Kellogg Biological Station, Michigan, USA - LAR L5-3 metaG... | ecosystem: Host-associated > Plants > Roots >...
ATGTGCTGATGTCCGGGGCGATGGTCTTCGTCGCGCCAGTGATCGGAGCGTTGCTGATTTTGATCTTCGTACCTCTATTCTGCTATCGGCTCATCGGTCGTGAAGAATCCGCGCTTGAAGCGGAACAGGGAGAGAATTATCGTGCCTTTAAACGCGCGGTGCCGCGGCTTCTGCCGTCTTTGGGTGCGCGAATCCCCGTCAGTGGAGTCACACCCGATTGGATCAACGGGCTCGCCGCAGAAGCGTTCTTCATCTCCTTTGCGCTAGGCGTGATCGGTTTTGCTGTCTCGCTCAATATTTTGTGGCTGTACGCGGGATGGCTGGTTTCGCCGCTTTTGAGTTGGCTTGCTGGACTGGCGGTGCAGAGCTGGACGCGCGCCGTTGTACCTTCTGAAAAATAACGTTAGCGTTATGCGAGTCCGCCCTGACGGGAAAGTTTGAGCGCTTCAACCGCCGCGCCCCTCGCGCCCGCCGTGTCACCGTGAGGCATCACATAAATTGGAATGTCTGCTTGTTCCGCTCGTTGGACGGGCATACCTGCGCGAATTTGTCCGATGAACCAGCGCTGAAATTCCGGGCTTGCCTCCAAAGCTCCGCCGCCAACGATCAAGGCGTCAGGATCGAATGTATTTATCATCTCGTCGAAGAAGAGTCCCAGCCCATGGGCCTGCACCCGGAAGATTTCACGACAGAGCGCATCGCCTTTATCGGCCAGTCCGCGCACTAACTTGGCTGCCTGATGGAGGTCGGTGACTTTTGCCAGGTCGTGGCCGGGATGGCGCGACAGAAAAAATGGCAGTAGCGTTCTTTCGATCGCAGTAAGAGAGCACACTGATTCCAGATCCCCGATGCGTCCGCAATTGCATTCTGGATTAAGGCCAGCGGTGCCTGCGATGCTCTGGTACGGAATCAACACATGCCCCAACTCTCCCCCGAATCCCATTTTGCCCTTCACCACATTGCCGTCGATAATGATGCCGCCGCCAAGGCCGGTTCCAATCACCACCGAGATCGATGTCTGTCGGCTATGCGCGCCGAAGAGGGTGAAGTGTCCCCAAAGCGCGCCGGCGTTGCCATCGTTCAAATAAGTAACCGGTTTCCCCAGCCGTTTCGCTAAGGCTTCACGGATATCGAATCCGCTCCAGTCAGGATGGACGAAATTTGTGGAGCCCTTGGCGCTGAGCAATCCGGCAGCGCTGGCGGGACCGGGAGTATCGAGGCCGACGACAACGATGTCTGCAAAGGAAATCTTCGCCCTTTCCGCGGCGATCCTGAGACCGTCTTCAATCTGTTTTAGACACACTTCGGGTCCCTGCTTGGAGAGCGCAGGATGCTCGCATAGACCTTCAATGAGAAACTGCTCCTGGCTATCCACCAAGGTGTAGTTGATAGCAGTTCCGCCAAGGTCGACCCCTGCCACAACTTGCACGCTCACCTCCAGGCTGATGTATTAGTGAACCGTCCCACAGATCGAATCATCACTCTAGTCGCGCGCTCCCTATCCGTAAATTGATAGCGCAGGTCGCGAACCGTTTCTTACTGCTTGCCTGTAACGCTCCCAGCCGACCGATCAGCGAACAGCGGCGCACCCCACGCGCTGATCGCCAGCAGGGATCCAAAAAGAATCACGGCGTCGATGCTGGAACGCCCCTCTCGAACAAAGTAAACATCCTTTAAGTTGAGCCATAGAGCAAATTCATCTAAGGTCAAAGCCGCGCCAAGCCCGTAAAACAAAGACAGGGCACGGCCGGCGAGGATTGACGAGGAATCGCCGCCATTTCCCACTTCACAAAGCCACGCATAACCCACCAACAACAGAATCACTATGCCGAAAACAAGATGATGGATGTGGCGACCCTCAACTATTACGTAATGAAAAGGCGGAATATTGTGAGTTATCGCAAACACCATACCCCGGACTGTCGCAAAGGTGAGAAAAAAGCTTACGGAAGCCACGAAGAGCCTGCGCCGAGGACGGTCGGCAATTCTCTCCCGTACCACCACCCCTACTTTTGTGCGGTGAAGTAACCAAAGCAAGACCGCCATCATTGTCAGAAGGATCAGGAGAAGAAGCCATTCGTGGGTCGCGGACATTTACACCTCGATCAAATAAATAACGTCGCGCACAGCAGGCCCCGCAAATACTCCGAGTAATCGGGAGAAGAGTACGATGGGCCGGAAGTTGATGCAACCCGCCCCGGAAAACCAGGAACTCTACCCGAGCCGTTCCGGTTCGCAGTCCTATATTCAGTCGGTATCGCGATTTATCACGGAAACCCGGAATAGCGGCTTGGATTTCTCCGACGGCTCCATCTCAAACGTTTGGGCACTTTGCCCGGGGTCATAATCTCTCCAGAGCCAGATCATTTCTTCAGGAAATTCGGCTGCTCCCTGGCCAGAATTGTGGGTGCCTTTGCCGAAACTGAAATGAAAGTCATATCCCTTCAACTTCAGAGCATTGGCCATGCGGAGATTAGACAGAGGCCAACTGCCGTAACGCTCGTTCTCCACATCTTCAGCGCCGTCCTGCAGCCACACGCGAATGTTACGTTTCGATTCACGCAGGATCTTCTCCGGATAGTCTTGCCCGCCATCCGAAATCTTCGGATTTTCCTTCCACTGAATGCTCTCAAAGCTCCCGATCCAGGAGATAACCCGGCTGAACTGGTCGGGCATTTGCCAGGCTGCGTTGAAAGAACAGATTCCGCCGGATGACAAGCCTGTAATCGCACGGCTGTATGCATCCTTGCGAATGTTGTACCTGGCCTCAACTTCGGTCAAAATTTCTTCGTGCAGAAACCGCACGTAGCGGTCGCTTACCGTGTCATACAGAGTGCTCCGCATGGAATCTTTGAGAGTGCGGCTCCACTTGTCAGAGTAAGATTTTACAAAATTGTAAGTAGGCATTCCTGGCGATTCACTGATGTCACCCGGGTTGATGAATACACAAATAATTATCGGGATTTTTTTCTGCGCAATCAGGTTGTCGATAACGTTTAGCGCCGGGTTATTGCCATTCCGCTCGATGTATCCGCCGCCGTCTTGAAAAACCATGAGCGCAGCTGGAACTTTTGGGTCGTACTGAGCAGGAACGTAGGTCCAATATTCACTCTTCATTCCGTCGTAGATTTTGCTGGTGTAAGTGAGCTTGCCCGAGAGCGTCCCGGACGGTACTCCAGGCTGCAGGTACGCCAGCGGCCCGAACGCAGGTAAGTCAGACCGTCCACCAAATGTTTGATCGTTGATCAAATAATGATACGAGTGCAGATGGCCAACCGGTTCAATGTGCGCGGGAACATACCAAAAGTCCGAACCCATCAGACGCTGCAGCGGAGGTCCGGAAGCGCCGTCAATGACCAGCGATGGCCGGGACGAAGTTTGCAGGACGAAAAAGAAGTCAGCGCCCCGGCCAGCCCAGGCCGTTCCTTCGGCTAGTTCTTTGGCGTCAAACGTGGCGGTAATGGCGTCGCGCAGGCCGCTGCTGTTGGAGTGCGCCAGATCGATCAGTTGCGGTGCGGAGCTTTTCTCCGCGGATGCAACCGTCAGCAAGCAGAACAAAACCACGAGCGTTCTCCACATAGGATCGCTAATATACAGTTCCGCCCACCGCTTGTCTCTTGTGTCCACCCCAGTGAATACCCTGTGCTCAAGGCGGTGACCTTAGTACTTCACCGTGGTAATTTGTCGACCGCCGGACCGCCCACTACATTGGGGATGTGCGTAGATCCCTGATCATTGCAGCAGTTCTGGCTTACGGCGTCCTCCTATCGGGTTGCGGCGGTGGCGGCACAAACTCGACCCAGCCTTCACCAAACCCACAAACCAATTTCACACCCCAGCCCAACGGAAAATGGACCACGATGTCTGAGCTGATGCCGGTGAATCCTATTCACACGGCGCTGTTGCATACGAATAAAATTCTGGTGGTTACCGGGTCGGCCAACTGTCCGCCTACGGTAGCCGGTTGCCCCCAAGGGCCCACCTACAGTCAGGGTGCAGCCCTGTTTGATTTACAGACGGGGAACATCACCACCCTGCCGACCGGCTGGGACATGTTCTGCAATGGGATGTCGATCATGCAGGATGGTCGAGTTTTTATTAATGGCGGAACGAAAGCCTACGGTCAGCTCGGTGTGGTTGGGCAAACTGAGGACGTCGCGTTCACGGGCCTGACGAATACGTCTATCTTCGATCCTTCGACCGAAACATTTATTAATGGGCCGCCGGTCGCACACGGCCGCTGGTATCCGACCGTAACTGAGTTGGGCGACGGCCGCATGATGACCACGAGCGGATTGAACGACAGCGACGGCGCCAACAACAACACCAGCGAGATTTGGGACGGAACAAGCTGGAGCGCTGAGATTGCGGGACAACCCAATATTTCGGACTTCCCCGGATTTCAGTTCCCGTTATATCCGCGCATGCATTTGCTGCCCTCAGGACACGTACTTTACTCCGCGCCGTCTTCCAGCGCGTTAGATTTCGACCCGACGACTCAAACGTGGGCACTGGCGGCGTGGACAATCTATCCCGGAAGCGATCCCAACGGAGAACGGACCTACGGGTCCTCCGTACTCCTACCGCTCACGCCGCAGAATAATTACGAAGCCAAAGTTATTATCATGGGCGGCGACAATCCCGCGACCAACACCACAGAAATCATGGATTTCAGCGATGCGGGACAGACCCTTTGCTTAAACACCGACGGGTACGCCCCGTGCTGGAAGCAGGGGCCGAAGATGGTCCAGGCGCGTGTCGAAATGCAAGCCACGATCTTGCCGAACGGCAAAGTGCTGGTGGATTCCGGATCGGCCGAGGACGAGAACGCAGCCACTGCAAGCCTGAAGGCAGAGATCTATGATCCCGCGACGAACACATTTTCCTCCGCAGGGTCGAACGTTTTTCCTAGGCTGTATCACAACACGCAATTACTTCTGCCCGATGGCACTGTAGTTCTCGCGGGAGGGAATCCCGATCAGGGCCCTGCTCCGCCAGCGTTTGAGCCGCATATCGAGATCTATACGCCATCCTACATGTTCAATGCCGACGGCAGCCCTGCTACCCGACCGACCATTACCACGGCTCCGGCATCGGTCAGCTACGGCGCGCCGTTCACAATTCAAACGGCGAACACGGATATCAATTCGGTAGTGCTAATGAAAGCAGGTTCTAACACCCACTCGTTCGATATGGATCAACGCTACGTTGGATTGTCATTCACGAAGGCGTCCGGATCTCTCAACGTGACCGGACCGCCGAATTCGAACATTGCCCCACCGGGATATTACATGTTGTTCCTTGTGAATTCCGCCGGAACTCCGTCACTTGCGAGTTGGGTGCAAGTACAAGGTCCGGCCGCAGCCGTGCAGCGGGTGGTGTTGCATCCCGAACGGGTTCCGACACCAAAATACATTTTCCAGCGAAAGCACGTGACTGAATCTCCGTTGCAACTGCGAAAGGAAATGCACGTTCACTGACCGTTAGGTGAATGCACTCCAAGCTAGTTTAGTTAGTCGTGGGCTGCGGTGACGATTCAGACGCATCGGTCTCCGGCGGCGGGCTGCCCGGACGCCGCTTCAGCACCGGGCGGTCAGCATCGGATGAAAATGGGTCAGGGGAAGAGCCCGCCCCCGCGCGCTGCGTTCGCTCCAAACCGGATGATGGTTGGACCGTAAGGGGAGCCTGAAGCCGGAAATTGAGCACGGTTTCAGCAGGAAGTTTAAGCGGAGCAGGCTTGGTGGCGACTTGGGAACCGGCCCCTGTTCCGGCACCGATTATCGATCCGATCGCTGCGCCCCGGCCTCCGCCCAGGATGCCGCCGATAATGGCCCCCACGCCGGCGCCCCCGCCGATCGCTGCTATCGAACGTATATCCCGCGAGGCACCTTGCTTTGAATATTGATTGCTGTGCAAGTCGTAGGTCTTCCCGTTGTAGGTGAGCCGAGTCATCTCAACCGCAAGCCTCGGCCTTCCGCTGAAGCGCCCCGCGCTTTGCACCTCGATCACTTTTCCTTCCACACCCGCCTCCGCCGGAATAACAACCCGGTCGCCTACCATGACCGGGGACGACAGGCTCGCCAGAAATGTGTCTCCCTTTTCGTTGAGGTCCGTGCTCAGGGACTCGGTCAGTCTCACCACCAACTCGGTACCGTCGGGCACTGTGATTTGTTCGGGTGCTGCGAGAGGAGTTCGCTCAACCGCAGACTGAACGGGCGGAATATTGCTTGCCGACACCGTGACAGGTAAGACGCTCCCACTCGGGCGGGTCTGTTGTGAGTTCACGCCCGGTTTATCGGACGATTCGGTATTCGTAGGAGAACTAACGATCGTAGAAGGTAAAGAATGAATGTCGGTCGTTTGATTGCCTGGTAGGCGATCATTGGAAGACAAGGCGATCGCGCCGGGTTTGGGCAAATCAGAAACCGCTTCATCCTCATGACTTCTCGCCTTTGAATCCGCTAGTCGAGGCACAAACGCGGAGGGCTTCTGATGTGCTGGGGCAACGCTCTCAATGACCGCAGCAGCTGGGTTAGGACGAATGATCCGCAGGTTATCGATCACGACTCTGACGCCCTTGACCTGCGAAGCATCCTGAACAGTGGCCATACGCTGTTCGACGCTGGCGACGTAACCGGAAAGAGTGACTATGCCAGCGGTGGCGATAACCTGGACTCTTGCCATCTGCATCCGTGCGTCGGAGCGGAGACGACTCTGCACGTCAGAGGCAACATCCGCATTGTTGCGCCTGCCAGAGCACCCAAACGCGACCATAGACAGTGCGCAAAGCAGGGCCGACCGCTTGAACCTGACGATGTTTCTTAGTTCCAGCTTTGGCATAGGTGACCCCTCGCCCAACAAGTTGGATGCAGGCTAACCGTCGAATGCAACCCCAGTTGCAAGAATCACAAATTCGACTAATTGGGGACTCCGGTTTCACACCGTGATCCCATTCGACATTGGTATCGCGTTGGAAAACATGGCTTCTTCGCTTACGCATCAAATTTTTGTGCGACATTCCGCCGGTGCGTTAGGATCGAGTGCTCGGGCGCTAAAGAGTTTAGATCGTCGAATATTAATGCAAGCTGAAAGGACCTAGCATGAAAGAGATAGTCAGCCGCCGCCGGTTCCTGGGGGCGAGCGCGATAGCCGCCGCGACACTTACCTTGCCCAAGTCGATTTTGGGCGCGAAGAAGAAGACACTACTGGTTTTCACCAAGTCCTCAGGCTTCGAGCACACCGTAGTCAAAGAAATCGACGGGCGTCCGAGCATTGTGGATACGGCGGTCAAAACCCTTGGAGAGCAGCATGGATTCGAGGTGACGACTTCCAAAGACGGGCGGATCTTCGATTCTAAAGAGTTCAAGAATCACGCGGCGCTGCTCTTTTTTACTACCGGCGATCTAACGACGCAGGGCACTGACAAGAATCCGCCGATGTCGTCTGCGGGCAAGAAAGCATTGCTGGACGCCGTGCATGGCGGACTCGGTTTTGTCGGAGTCCACGCTGCCAGCGATACCTTTCATACCAAGCCCGACCCGGAAGATAACTCAAATCGCTACGTCGCTCACGGAGAACAATCGGATCCTTACCTGCGAATGCTGGGCGGAGAGTTCATCATCCACGGACATACTCCCCGGCTGCAGCAAGCGAACCTGATCGTCAATGACGCGAAATTTCCTGGTCTGGAAGGTGTGCAGTCTCCGGTCAAACTTATCGACGAATGGTATTCACTAAAGGATTTCATGCCGGATCTCCACGTCATCCTTACACTTGATACCGAGGGATTGAAAGGTGAGCCTTACCAACGGCCTCCTTATCCCGCAACCTGGGCGCGAGTGGATGGCAAAGGACGGGTCTTTTTTACGGCAATCGGCGACCGTCCGGAAAACTGGTCGAACTCATTTTTCCTGAACCTCTTAGTCGGAGGCATCCGTTGGGCCATGCGTGAGGTCAATGCTTCCGTGGACAACAATCTCGCGCAGGTAACACCGGGCTATGCTGAAATTCCGCCCAAAGCGGCCCCAGCACGGTAAGGGCGTGTATTCTGTTCGACGGCCGAGCATCGGCCAAACTTGAACTGCTGAAATCCTCATTCATGGACGTCCTCAAAAGACTTTTTGAGCAACATTTTCATTCGCCCGTCGAACACGTGCAGCCATTGCAGGGCGAACTCGGGGGGTCGGGGCGCAGCATCATCCGGCTGTCCAGCGATAGAATCAGTGTGATCGGAATTCTGCATGGCGTTCGCGAAGAAAACACCGCGTTCGTAGAATTCTCCCGACATTTTCGCAATCACGGCTTGCCGGTACCAGAAATTTACGCTGAGGATTTGAGCCAGGGCGCCTACATCGAAGAAGATCTTGGGGACACGACGCTGTTCGAGCTTCTGTCTGGAAACCGTGACGGGTCGGACATTTCCACTCCGGTCATTGAAGCTTACCGCAAGGTAGTAGACATCTTGCCTCGTTTTCAGGTAGAGGCGGGACGCGACTTGAACTACAAAAAGTGTTACCCGCGCGGCAGCTTCGACCGACAGTCGATTGCCTGGGACTTGAACTATTTCAAATATTACTTTCTCCGGCTTGCGGGCATTCCGTTTAACGAACAGGCGCTGGAAGATGATTTCAGCCGCTTGACGAAGTTCCTGCTAAGTGCTGGTCGCGACTATTTTATGTATCGCGATTACCAGTCACGCAACATCATGTTGCGAGCAGGCCAGCCATTTTTTGTCGACTATCAAGGCGGGCGCAAAGGGGCTCTGCAATATGATGTCGCTTCCCTTCTGTTTGACGCCAAAGCTGCTCTGCCGCCCGAACTTCGCCAGCAATTGCTGAGTCGTTATCTCGACAGCCTTTCCGGCTTCATCGACCTGGACCGCAAAGCCTTCATGCAGTACTACTACGCCTACGTGTACATCCGGATCATGCAGGCTCTGGGCGCGTACGGCTTCCGCGGATTCTACGAGCGCAAGGCGCATTTCTTGCAAAGCGTGCCTTATGCGCTGAACAACGTGCGCTGGCTGTTGCACAATGCCGCGCTTCCGATAGAGCTGCCCACGCTGATGGAAGCCTTCACCAGCATGGTTGGATCGGAAAAACTGCAAAGCGTCGCGGCGCAGGCAGAAACCCTGAAAGTACGGATCTTTAGCTTTTCATTTCACCAGGGTCTTCCGAAAGACGAGAGCGGCAACGGCGGCGGATTCGTATTCGATGCCCGCAGCATTCCAAATCCGGGACGGGAAGAACGTTACAAAAACCTCACCGGGAAAGACGCTCCGGTGATTGACTATCTCAACCAGCAGGAAAGCGTTCATCAGTTTCTCGCCAGTGTAATGTCGCTGGTGGACGCCAGTATTAGTGAATATCAGCGGCGCGGCTTTAAAAATCTGATGGTGTCTTTCGGATGCACTGGTGGACAACATCGGTCGGTGTACTTTGCGGAGCAGTTGGCCAAGCGTTTGCGCGGTAGAACCGGTCTCGAAGTAGCGGTGCGGCACCTTGTCCAGGAGAAACTAGGGCGATGAAGGCCATGGTTCTGGCAGCGGGCTTGGGAACCCGCTTGCGGCCGCTCACGGCAGACCGCCCCAAAGCCTTGGTGGAAGTTGCCGGACGGACCATGCTGGAGATTACCCTCACTCGGCTGCGCAGTTTCGGGATTCAAGATGTCGTCATCAACGTCCATCACTTCTCTGACCTGATCCTTCAATATCTAAAAGCAAAGGACAATTTCGGCATGCAGATCGCGATTTCGCAAGAACCAGTGTTGCTCGATACCGGCGGCGGTTTAAAAAAAGCTGCCTATTTCTTTGCCGACAAGTCAAATTCCGACGAACCCTTTATTTTGCACAACGTAGATGTCATCAGCACGATTGATCTCGAGCGGGTTCTGCAATCTCACAGTAAAAACCGGGCTCTGGCAACGCTGGCGGTTCAGGACCGTGAGACTTCCCGATACCTGCTGTTTGATCAAGAGCAGCAGCTTTGCGGCCGGCGCGCGGGGCGTGAGGGGAGATTTGAACTGGTTCGGGTTTGTGCGGAACCTTACGCGCTGGCGTTTGCCGGGATCCACGTTATTTCACCGCGATTGCTTACGAAGATGACCGAGGAGGGAGTCTTTTCCATCATTAACACTTACCTGCGTCTTGCTGGCCAGGGCGAAAAAATAGCTGGCTTCCGCGCCGATGAATATTATTGGCGTGATCTCGGCAAGCCAGAAAACGTCAGTCAGGCCACGCAGGATTTTAAGGACAAGATTCTGGTGCAATAAGGTG
>Ga0207663_10001724_pt1 | contig 10270 bp, 8 predicted proteins | sample LARL53metaG_FD_184346 | JGI IMG/M metagenome (GOLD analysis project Ga0207663, IMG submission 184346) | Corn, switchgrass and miscanthus rhizosphere microbial communities from Kellogg Biological Station, Michigan, USA - LAR L5-3 metaG... | ecosystem: Host-associated > Plants > Roots >...
TGTAATTCCCTATATTGATCTTGTGGATTCTACCAAGTTATCAATGACTCTTCCTGTAAGCAGGCTTGCAACAATAATTCAGTCATTTACACAAGAAATGTCATTGATTATATCGGCATATGGTGGATATCCGCTAAAATATGTAGGCGATGCAATTTTAGCATTTTTTGTTGTAGATTCCTCCTCCTCAGATAATCTGTACCTGCGGTGCATTAATGCCGTAGAGTGTGCATGTTCAATGATAAAAGTTGTTTGTCAGGGAATTAACCCTATTCTCAATCAATACGACTATCCTGACTTAAGTGTAAGAATTGGTATCGATGTCGGTGAAAATGCTGTCGTGCAATTTGGATGGGATACACATACACTAGACGGAAAGATTGTTCTGAAAGATCCTCATTTTGACATTTTGGGTTATACCATAAGCATTGCAGCCAAAATGACTGCATTCGCAAAACCAGATCAGATTGTAATAGGTCAATTAATATATGATATACTAGAAGATAGACAAAAGTCTACATTTCGAATTTTGCCAATAAGCCCTCTAATTTGGGATTATATGAGTAACAATACTGGAGGTATTTACCACATGTATGGTAGTATAAATAAAATCGAAGGCAAAGAGTATAATATTGATAGTAGCCTGAATTGACGTCCCAGATTGGTGACGGGGTCTGTCAACCTCGACAAAAATCTTGGTAGTCGATGATGAGCCTGACGTTAATTTAACGTTACAAGTAACTCTACAAGATAATCAATTACAATGATTTTGTCATCTGTTTCGCTTGCTACACACATTATGTGAGGTATATGTATACCTCGCTCTGTAACTCGTGTAGCCTGAAAAGTTGCTTCCATAGATAACGATCATCTATTTGGAAGGTTGCCAGAACCATTGATCACAATCTAAATACTCTCTTCCTGAAATATAATGATAAGGCTACCTCTTTTTTTGTTTTGATCTACATCAACGCCTATCTTTTTGATCCACATTATAAAGCGAACATTTCATACTACAATACTCCCCATCATATAACCTGATGGTTCTTTGTTCACCTTTAGGCATTTGCCTTTTTTTCCTTTCTTGTAACATTGATATTACTTTTATTCCACAACGTTCTATTACCGAAATTCAGGATAAAAAACGATCTCACATGAATAGAATATATCTGAAATAACAGTTTAAACGATTACTTTTTTTATAAAATTGATAGAAAAAATATTGTATCACACTTACTATCGAATTATTAAAGAATAATATGCTACTTTTTTTGAGGGTCAAATTTATATAAAGATAATTTTGTAGTTGTAAGAAATGTCATTGATAAAGCAGCTATTTAAAAGAAAAGCCAAAGAAGAAAAAGTTGATAACAATAATAAAAATATTGTCAAATGCAAAGAATGTAGTATGCATTTCGAAAATAAAGATAGGCTAAACGTCCATGTAAAGAAAGCTCATTCAGGCAGAGGAGAAAGGAAGAAAAAGTCACTCTCCTAAGATGAACACCCGATTCTTTTTATATTGAGCATCTAGATTTAAGAGTGCCTCACAAACATGCCACTTGGAAGAGATATCCCACGAGATCAATTATCTCGTTCTGAAATGAGAGATGCACATTGCGCGGTGCACAAACAACTTAGCCAATAAAACAACTTGTCATAACTTATCCTCCTTATAAAAAATGCAAAAACATGTTCTTGTTGAAATAATCTTTCAAAAAAAGGACTTTTTGATCTTGTATAATTGATATTGAGTGAGATAGATTAACTATTCTATACATGCTCTCTGAGTTGCACGCTCATCTTTCACTTTCGGAGTCATAGCTGTCAGTGCTATGCAATTTTATGTTAAAAATAATCGATACTAAAGTTGAGTTTTACGAGGTTTTTCCAAAGGGCGATGAAGAATTAGCATCTGTAGAATTTTATGGAGAATAATGAGAACTAAATGTCTTATTATTATGGATTAAAAATATCATATCTTAATGCTGTGAAATAATTGCAAGATACTGGCTGTAATAGATTACTCTGATTTTGAATATCATATATCTTACCTTATCCATTGATCAGACAAAAAATAAAAAATACACCTATCCGACTATGATATGTTAAGAAACATGCCGTACGGAGTCATCAGCCAGAAAAATCATTTCACATTTTTTTAGCCTTCAATAAGATATAATCAATAACTCCATGATGATAGGCAGCCTTCATATCCAAAAGTGATCTATAAAGAATAGTTTCAAGAAATTTTGGGTATTCTTTAATAATTATGTTCCTTAGTTTTTCTCTGTTCTCAATATAATACCTAGCTAATGGCCCATACACGTTTGAGCCTATATGCTCGATATCCTTGATTTGGAAACCTTGAGTTTTCATCATTGATTTAACAGATTCTAATTGATAGTGTTCTGAGGCCCAAGTTAAAGACAGTATTCCAAGTTTTACAAATACTGGCAATGATGACAAATTAGAGGAATTTGTTATAACTGGCAATGCTATCACTATGAGGCCGGAGCGTTCCAAAACTCTATTAGATTCTTGTATAAATCGTACTAATGGTTTAAAATGCTGAGCAGATTCAAAAGCAATTACTCTGTCTACAGAATTATTTCTAACCGGTAATATTGTGGAAGTTGCATTTATATGATGTATATTATCACCTCTTGAACTCTTAAGAGAGACTAGTGCAATGCCATGATCTATTCTTTGACTTTTCGACTTGACAGCATCAGCAATCTTCAATTGTTGGAAATTTATATTTATACACAGGGTTTTCAGGGAATTATATTGTGAATTCCAGTGAAGTGCCGGAGCAGAATATCCGCTTCCAACATCTATCAACGTTCTTGCTGTCTGCAAGGAAGCAAATTCTCCAATCATAGTAGAGAGTGCATATTGTGCCTGCAAAGGATTTTTAGTCTTGTCGTCCCAGTATCCAAAATTGAGCATATTTCCTCCAGTTGTAATTTGCATTAGCCCTGAAAGCGAATTGTAAAGATTAATAACGTCGCGTTCATGGCGTCTTAGGGTAGATACAAATAATACGAGCAGATCAGTCAAAAGCATTATCAGAGAAGATGGGTAATTTTACCTATTTAACTAGAGTAGCTAAGATATATAGTAATACTTAACCCGTCATTTTTCATCTTTTCAATTTTTCATGAAATCCTGAAAATTTTGCTGTCGGTTGAAATAGTAGAAGCATTTTATGAACAAATTTTGAGATCCGAATGGATAAGAGGTACTGCAAATTATATCGAAGAGAATGTAAGCCACAAATTTTGTCTCTCACTGTTGCTTGCTGCTATAAACTTGATAAATAGTTCCTGACTTCTCGTCCATATAACTCCAGGCATCTGAATTAATGTTCAGTATTTCGAACGTGGACTTTTGTTTTTCATCTAGGATGTGGTATACCGATTGGCCAACGACTAGGCCATTAGGATTTGCAAGGCTAGTCATTTTTACTGCCACGTTAACAGTATAACCTAGAATATCGTGGTGTGGTTCTTTAACTATTTGTTTTTCATCGAGTATATGTAAATCCCAGCCATATTGTATCAATGCAATTTCACCAACGTCTATTCCAACACGTACACCCATTTCAGGATAATCATATTGATTGAGAATTGGGTTAATACCATTCTCAATCACTTTTATCATAGATCTAGCACAATTAATTGCATTTATACATGGCAGGTACAGCTGATCCTGTTGTCTTTGACAAGTATCGTCTTTATTATTATCTGAATTCGTTATAAAGAATGCAAGAATTGCATCTCCTATATACTTTAGCACATAGCCACCATACAACGCTATTATCATGGACATTTCCTGAGTAAATGTTTGAATTATAGTCGTGAGCCTGTCAAGAGGTAAGGTCATCGATAGTTGAGTAGATCCCACAAGATCAATATGCAAAATTACAAAAGTGACTTTTGATCTAGAAAATCTATTCAATATTTTAGCGGTTTCCTCCATTGAAATGTCAAACTGAGCTCCTCCTGATTTTAAGGCTTTCCACATTCTAGTTTGTGCGTTTCTGATGACCAAGTCAATGTTAACGATGGCATCAAGATAGAATGAGTTACCTATAGAAGAAATCTCCGATGCATTTTTTGCACTTACTGACTGTTGTTTTTTCCTTTCTTCCTCCTCCTCTATGATCTTATCAACTTCTTCTAGACTAATATCTAACTGCCAAGAGATAACATCACGTGCGATTCCTGAATTATACAGACTAAGTAATGTCTGGCGTTGATAATTTGACGATGTAGAGCTAGAATTGATTTTATCTTCCTGCGCAGCCATAAATTATCTCAATCCCCACATACTAACACTTGAGATCAGCATATATCTATTTTTTCTATTAACCCCGTATAAAATAATGTTTGATGTGAGTCTTTCAAACTCTTCTTTTCCGATTACTCTGCTTTGCTTCAAGCCAATCAACTTTGCTAATTCTTTTAGGATCGGATCGGATGGACGTAAATTTTGTATGTTTTTCGTCGTAACGCCTTTCTATTTTGCGATTGAGCATTAATGATCTAATTCCATCTTGGATTCTTACCGGCTAGTTTTGTATGACAGCTACTACAAGATAATGAATGCCTCTCTTCTTATTGTTTTTCTTGCTTTGTGTTTATAAAGGACATCGCTATGTATGTCCTGCTCTTAGTGTATAGTGTATTTTATCCACAATGGGAACAAAATTTGTGAGGCAGCTGTAATATTTCTGCAAGGCATTCGAATTTGGAATTTCTCGTAATTTGCCTCGAAACGTAAATAAATAACGTCCTACAAAGTGCAGTATTTGTTATCCTAACATATATGAAAGTTTTTTTACAATTTCTGTACTACCATAGTCAATGAGACAAGGTATGTATCTCGTTTCTCCGAATATTCATAAAAAGCTGAGAATGTGACGCAAGGATTTGAATATGTTTACTATACCATCAAAGAGTCAAGGTAAGCTTATGCTTACCCTGCTGCAAAGTCTGCCGATTTTAGGATAGTAGATGTTCTACGAAGAACTGTTTCCATATATGGAAATACTATTAACTCGAACTGAACTTATTCATAGTCTAAATGTCAGAATTTACGAAGGCCTTTCAGAAGCAGGTACTTCTTTTTGATGGAGCAATGGGAACAGAAATTCAGAAATTGAATCCAAAATTAGAAGACTTTCCAGATAAAAAAGATGGCTTTAATGATGGTTTAATTCTTAGCAGACCGGAATGGATTAAGCAGATTCATATGAATTATCTGAAAGCAGGCGCAGACTGCATTGAAACAAATACGTTCGGCAGTAATAAGTTTAAACTCGGAGAATATGGATACAGTGAAAAAACTCTTGAGTTTAATAAAAGAGCGGCTGAGCTTGCAAGAGAGGCTTGTAACGTATTTACTGATAAGCCGAGGTATGTAATAGGTTCTATGGGTCCAACAGGATATCTGCCAAGTTCTGACGATCCAGATCTAGGCCAAAAGTCCCTTGATGAGATACAACAGGCCTTGGTAGTACAGGCTAAAGGGTTGATTCTAGGATCTGTTGACGCGCTGTTGATTGAAACTAGTCAAGATATACTTGAGGTTAAACTCGCAATCGATGCATGTCATGAGGCCGTCCAAGAAGTAGGTCACAGGGTCCCAATTATTGCCAATGTTACGTTGGATCAATATGGAAAGATGCTACTTGGAACCAATATTCAGGCTGCTTATACAACAGTAAGCGATATGGATATTGATGTATTCGGCTTAAATTGCTCAACAGGACCAGTAGAAATGACTCCGAGCGTAAGATGGTTATGTGAGCAAGACGAATTGCCAATATTAGTTATGCCCAATGCAGGTATGCCACAGAACGAGGATGGAAAAGCAGTTTATAAGATGACACCAAAAGAAATAGCAGAAAAACTTGAAGACTTTGTCCAAACTTATGAAAGTCTTCGATTAATTGGAGGATGCTGCGGAACCAACCCAGAACATATAGCGGAATTGCGTAGAATGTTAAGTCAGCAGAAAAAGCCAGCGTCAGCGTAAGGTTTTAGATAGGATTTATATGAAAAAACAGTTGTATTTATGAAAACGACTGTACCTAGGATTAGCTCAGCGTTGAAGGCATTAGACCTGAGACAGGAGCCTCCGCCTCTAATAATCGGTGAGCGACTCAATACTCAAGGGTCCAGGAAAGCAAAGGAGATGGTGCTCAACAATGATTTTGATGGTCTTGTAAATTTAGCTAGAAAACAAGTGGAAGATGGTGCTCATTGCCTCGATGTCTGTGTAGCCACCACTGAGCGATCTGACGAACTTGAATTTATGAGAATACTGGTCAAACGTTTAAGTTTAGAGATAGACGCTCCACTTGTTATTGATTCCACAGATCCTAAAGTGATTGAGGCTGCGCTAAAACAAATCCCGGGTAGACCCACAATCAATTCGATAAACCTTGAAGGTGATGGAGCACGATTTCATTTACTAGCTCCCTTGATGGTGAAATATGGTGTTCCTGCTATTACAATGTGTATAGGACCAAAGGGGATGGCAAAGACCCATCAAGAGAAGATAGAGACTGCTGAGTTGCTCTTTGAAACAGGTAAGAAGTATGGCCTTAAACCGTGGCAGTTCATTTTTGATGTTCTCACTTTCACACTTGCGACAGGTGAGCCTGAATTCGCAGACTCTGCAAAAGCCACGCTTGAAGGCATACACTTGGTAAAAAAAAATATTCCAGGCTGTTTTACAACCCTAGGTTTAAGCAATATTAGTTTTGGTCTGCCTGTACGAGCTAGAAAAATAGTTAATTCTGTATTTTTACATCATGCTATCAAAGCAGGACTTGACACAGTGATTATTAATGCAAAAGATATTACTCCATATTCAGATATTGACAATGTTCAGCGGAAACTGGCTGAAGATCTTATTTTCAATACTCATTCTAACGCGCTTGCTGAGCTGATTTCCTATTTCGAAGATTTAAGATCAATACCCGCTGCTTCTCTTAATAAAAGAATAGAAGTAGATCCGAGCTGGGAGCCAAATAAGAGATGTTACTTTAGAATTGTTAACAGACTCAAAGAGGGAATAGAAGATGACGTCGTTGCTGCAATAGCCGATAGAATTTCAGAAAATGCTAATGCCAAGATAGTCAGAAAAGATATGGACAGGTTACTACTTGAAGCTCCGAAAGAAGAGGCTCACAAGGCTGCGGTTCAAACTTTAAATGATACTTTACTGCCTGCGATGAAAGAAGTAGGCGACAGGTTCGGTGCTGGTGAACTCATTCTTCCTTTTGTATTAAAATCAGCAGAGTGTATGAAGGCGGCAGTGTCTGAGCTAGAAAAATATTTGATAAGGCAAGAAGGGATTAGCAAGGGCAAGGTAGTATTATGTACTGTATATGGAGATGTCCATGACATAGGCAAGAATCTGGTAAAGACTATTTTCACAAACAACGGATATACAGTATATGATCTTGGCAAACAGGTTCCATTACAGAGGATACTTGAAAAAATTAACGAGGTGAATGCTGATGCGGTAGGCCTTTCTGCATTGCTTGTATCTACTTCAAAGCAGATGCAGTATTTTGTAGAACATGCAAAACAGAACAATATAAAAATTCCTGTATTATGCGGAGGAGCAGCCATTAACAGTATGTACATAAATAGAATCGCAAAAGACGGTAGCATATATTGTCCTGGAGTATTTTACTGTAAGACTGCATTTGATGGTCTAAGGGTTATCAATAAACTCATGTCAGAAGAACGAATACAATTTATTTCAGATTGGCAACAGAAACTAGACCAGTGGGAGGAGAAGCAAACTCGAAGAATTGAGCCCACAATGATACCGAGTAGCGATATAAAGCCGGTTTCACCACCTACCCCGCCACACATTAACAAACGGATAAGATTCGACTCAGAACAAATCGATCTCACTAAGATATGGGATTTCATCAACAAAAAATCGCTTTTTGTACTTTCTTGGGGTATTCGTGGCAAAGGAGCCAAAGACTTTAGTAAAGATAGTGAACGACTATTTGAAGCATGGAAGGAAAGGGTAATTAAAGAAAAATTATTTGAGCCAAGAGCAGTTTACGGTTATTTCAGGTGTCATAATACAGGCGGCAAGTTAGCTGTAGATTTACCCAACGACGATGGAAGCGTCGTCTTTGATTTTCCAAGGTCATCAAAAGAAAAGCACTTGTGTTTGACAGATTACTTCGGGGAAGATGATATAGCATGTTTTCAGGCAGTCACTGTAGGCGAAAAGGTGACAGAAGTAATAGACGATTGGAACAAAGATAATAGATATACTGATGCGTATTATTTGCATGGATTAGCTGTGGAGACTGCTGAAGCATTAGCAGAGTGGCTTAATTTGAAGATAAAGCATGAGCTTCAAATTGGCATCAAACGTGGTCTTAGGTATAGTTGGGGATACCCTAGCTGTCCTGATATATCGCAGCATCAACTGGTCTGGAAACTATTAGATCCTACGAAGTCAGGCATGAGATTAACAGAATCTGGACAAATAATACCTGATCAATCAACTGCGGCAATTATAGTACATCATCCAGACGCAGAATATTTCATATTGTAACCGATAAATCTCGTATGTAACAACTTAAATTATCAGAGGATATATTAGTTAGAAATCATCAGTCAATCAAAGGAGAGATTTGTGTATACGCCACCGGCCAGGAATGTTATATTAGACTCTAAAGGTGAAGTATCTCATATATATTGTTCATTATGGATTAAGATTAGTGCGTTATAAAGAATGACCATAGATGGATTCGCTTTAGCCTGTGCAATAGACGAATCTCCACCATATTTCACATACAATGATCATACAATGTTGATTATACAATCAAAAAATCATGCTAAGTCTAAAATAGATGACTTTCAATACATTGAACCATTTATAGAAGCATTAATTTCGCATGAATCTATTCATGTTGTAATAAAAGAGTTGGAAGACGAAAATACATCTGACTCCCTAGACGACATGGAAATAATTGTAGAACGTGACAAGACAAAATTTCAAGTAACTTTGAATAATATGCTCTTCGCAACAGATATGTCAGGGATAGTTACTCCATAGTCTATTATTATCCACCTTTGCCATGTGCAATTAGGGCTAATAACCGTAATTTCAATAAATCCCGCATTAACTAAAGAAATATTGTGCGTTGCATGGCTAACGCACATTTTAATATTTTATGTGTACCTACTTCACATCATCTTCTATCATATCATGGTAGTCGACAGTCATCTCTTCTACTTTTGTTGTAACTTTGTACCATTTCTCATTGTGCTTGAACATATGCACGGAGGCCTTTTTGTTGCTGGCAGAACCATATCCACCTATCCTTTCACTCAACCTAGATCTTAGTTTGTCAACTTGATATTGCGCAATCATGAGATTGCCAACAATGTTTTCAAGTTCCAGATCCCTTTCCTCTTCAATGTTTGGAGCCTGATTATTGTTACTCGAGCTTTTTCTGTTATTGTTAATCTGCATTCTCGACGTACATCCTGTTTCCTATTTTGTAGTGAATTTCGTCGATGTAGTACGCCGTATCCACTACGGGAGATGATAGGTTTGCGCCACATACTGGTACTCCTTCTATCTCTTCTATCTCTTGATCAACCAGAATGTTCATGTACTGATATGTTTGAAACATTACTATAATAACAGAATGTAAAATTCTTACCTAAACGAAAATAAAAGAATATCATATAACAAAAAGGCGTTCACATATTCAATATTTCCTTATTTTGGCGAGCATATATGTAAATATTTTAACATGGAGCAAGGCTGTATAATTGTAACAGCGCAATTCTGTGCGGTCATTACCATATTCGGAGAATCGCAAAGGAGATATTCTCTTTTTATGGGTTTTCTAGAAATCGTTTTATGTCGCCTCGGTTGACACTTTATAAATGCGGACTAGTCTGTAAATGATTATGAGGTTGATAGTATGTAAATATTCCTGGATTATCATTTCGATGAACCAATGTCTGGTGCACTAAAGTGATCTATAATACCCCAAGATTAGCTTCAGAGGAGGATATAAAGACCGGCTCATCATAGTAGAATTGATATAACGGCCATCAACAAATTAATAGTTATTAGTATACAATGAAGTACCCTCTAAGAAATCTTATTTATGAGAAGATAAAGCAAGTTGGTAACATAACGGATTCGGATCTTGTAAATGCGTTGAGCAAAGATACTGTCTCTTTAAGCGACGCGGACT
>Ga0207663_10001725_pt1 | contig 10266 bp, 15 predicted proteins | sample LARL53metaG_FD_184346 | JGI IMG/M metagenome (GOLD analysis project Ga0207663, IMG submission 184346) | Corn, switchgrass and miscanthus rhizosphere microbial communities from Kellogg Biological Station, Michigan, USA - LAR L5-3 metaG... | ecosystem: Host-associated > Plants > Roots >...
TGAAAACGATCGCAATATCGCTCCTGCTGTCGAACGTTTATTTGCAAAACAGATGAACGCTACCACTATCTCACTTCCCTCTAGTCATGTCTCGCTTCTATCTCACCCAAAGGAAGTCGCGCAATTAATTCTAAATGCAACTAAAGGAGTCGCCAAATAGCATCACTAATAGCTTTATTAGTCATTCATATATTAGGTTCATGAGTGTTACCAATTCGTTTAATTATAGTCTTACTGCTGTTTTTAATTACTCTATTAGATTTTAATCATACCCTTTGGTCTCAACAAATGTCATTCGGTCAGCAATCATTTGGGAATACAAGTTCCCGAATAGAAAATCGCCTCGATACTATAATTGAGCTGTTGCAGCAGTCAAAACAAGGAAGTATTATCCAGCTAAATTTGACAATTATTGTTTTCATGATGGGATTAGCGTATGTAATCTTTGGACTGTACATTGGACAGGAACATAAATTGTCTACCTTTACAAGGAGACTCTATCTTACTGCATATTTTGCATTAGTTGTTCCAATTACAGTTATACTTGTAAAATATATAGTTAACACCCTCTCGTCTGGTAAAGTGGATGATCCAGTTCTAACTGTTGCATACTTACTGCTAATTCCTGTTACAGCCTCCTATATACTGATGATAGTTAAGAGTAAACATGAATTTGTTCGGGCTTCTTAATCAAGGCATTATCCCCAGACCAATCTAAAACTATTATGCTAGTAGTAGGCTAATAGATTACCATGCCTTAAAGCATTCTACTTTGCCAAATATGCTAACCTAATTAAATTGGTCCTGATATTGGCCTGTAATATTATTATTCATCCATCACATTGCAACTGATTATCTTTTCAAAAATACCGGTCTGGAATGAATTCTGGAAGTAGAACTAATAAGAAAAGATACAAACTAGCAGGTAGATATATGAATGAAAATGATATAGCCACCGAGTATGTTAGTATTGTGATCAGTATTCGGCTGCCTGGCATATTCTTAACCAAACTATGAACTGTCTTATCAATTAATTCGAGATGGCTTTTTGCATAATAATATAAAGAATAAATTATTACTCCAGCAAGAATCGCATTGGATGAATATATAAAAATCGATATTTGCTGGTCCCTATATTGTTCAACTAGAGCAGTTGAAAAAGGTATCAACCCAATAGTCATCAGAAATGAAATATTTATCCAGATAAGATGGCGATCAACATTAACTATCCAGCGGAATATTCTATGATGTGCAACCCAATAGACACTAAGAGTTACAAAGCTAACGATATAAGCCAACAAATCTGGCCATAGATCTAAAAGTCTGCTAGAAAGCCTTTCTGAAGTATGTTCTCCCTCTGCGAGTAATATCAGTTCAGGCACACTAATGTTAAACACCAGTATTGTCACGATTATTGCAAATACACCATCAGTAAGCGATTCCAGCCTTACCTTATCGAAAATAAGACTCTTTCTTTCACTACTCATGCCTAAGAAGTCAAATATCGAATTACATTGTATCTCTTAAGTTGGTCAGAGTTAAATAGATAACTCGTAGTATCTAAACTAGTTGGACTGACCGAAACTAGAGCATGAATACAAGCAACGATAATCAACGATATCAATAAACAGACAAACTTATTCATTGTGCTTCACTCTTTTGTAGCAACAAAAAGAATATTATTCATTTCCATTTGCTTTGCCTGTAACCCGCAATTTTATATGAAGTAGTCTTTGCCTCTTCTCCATAATTCTTTTAAAATCTATTTCAATATCTATTTCCTTGTTAATCATTTTATCAAAAGTGTGAATTTGATATATGAATGCCTTTCTTTAATAAGGCTAGCGGTAACAGTGATATTACTTGATTATTCTTTAACTTTATCCTATATCATTTGTTAATTCAAATATCTTACTGCAAGGGATAACCTTTTCAGGCATATCTTTAAGGCGCTATTTATTTCTAGATGGTCAACATAACTCAGTCCAACCGTATAATGATTTCGGATAAAGTGGTTACCTGTTCTGGTACTTCACGCTATCAGCATTGATAAGTTGTAGATGTATCTGGATTTTGAATGTAGTGCAGTATAGAGATCACAGATTTACTTGTCTTACTTATCTTCACAATCTTATTTGCAAATCAATACTCCGCTTCTGCTTTCTTTGCTGACTTTCCTGCTACTCATAAGAAGTTTGAGACTCAAGGAGTCGAGCAATGCAGGCTCAAAGCGGTATTGAAATTAGTTTAGGCCAACATCTACAATCATTATAAAAGGAAAATTGTAGATAGACCCACTTTAAGATCACGACTAATTGATGTGATTGTAGGATTGGAGTTACCCAATAAGATGTGTTATTGCATTATATGTACACACGTCGTTGCTACATAAGAGAGGTTACCCTGATCGTAGTAAGCATAGAATACGTAGCAGAGAGTGATCAGCTAGGAGGCTTTTAGAGTATTAAGACACAGTCATATTCTTCGATGAAGAGGAGTGTGATTCCAAAGGTTATTTGTTAGCCTTGAATCAAAAATGCATAATGGGTTTGTTTAGCATTCGACTGGGCGGTACTGTGCCAATGGTAATAAGCTCTATGTTAGTAGTTGCCACAATATCTTCTCCTTTATCATTGATTGGTATGCTTACAAGAAAAACAGCAAATGCTAAAGCGAATTCTGACAATCCAACAATAGCATCATCACATATAGATTCAAGTCCTCTTGTGACAGTATTCGTAATCACAAAGGATAATCAAGGAAATCTCATATTCTTACCAAATAGTTCAATAATAAAACTAGGAAAAGAAATATTTGTGTTAAACAATGACACAAGGCCTTATACAGTTTTAAATGGAAATGGCCCAGATGATTCTCTACCCGGAAAGTCATTCAGCATAGGCGCGGTTAAGCCTAAAGCATTTTTAGAATATAGAGCATCTAAATTACTAAACGGGAATTGCCATTATCGGCCAATGCAGCAAGTCAGAACCCTGCTGTTTATCCCTTAAATTCTAAGCCCTATGGATTGACATACAGCGATTGGGGAGCAAAGCAATGGCAATGGCTTATTTCAACACCTTCAAGTAAGAGTTCAATGAGTGATAACGTAGGCAGGCGCTGCGCAGTAGGACAACTAGGACCTGTATGGTTTTTACTCGGAACTAATGGTGGCAAGGCAGAACGTAGCTGCCTTCAGGCAAGGCATTATTTCTCAATATTTTAACCGGCGAGTGCAGTACTAAAGAGTATCCAAATATCAAAAGCGGACCTGACCTACTCAAGTGTGCGGTTGATGCTAACAAGGGTGGTATTGTAAGTGCTAGTGTTGACGGGGTCTATATTCCGAATATCCAAGCATTCAGAGTTCAATCTCCGGCAATAAACGTTGTATATCCTCCGGCTAAGGAGTCTGTCTTTCCTATAGCTGAAGGAGGCCCAGCCATCTCATATGCTGATGGATGGTATATGATGTTAAAGCCCTTATCTCCGGGAGCTCATACTGTTCATTTTAGTCGGAGCACTCCACCATCAGAAGTTGACCTACAGGTTACGCAAATGACGTTACGTACCATTTAACTGTTAAATGAACACTTAATCTCACCTAGCTTCTCACCCTCGTTAATCCTAATGGATCCATACGACTGAGTAAAGTTACGTTTTTAGATTCGGTGCGCCACTTGATGGGCATGTGAGTGAATTTTTATGTGAGTAGCAAGCGTTACTCTATACATTAAGTATCCCCTTTTAGAGAATGTTTATAGCCCCAGCGTGTTCACACCTATTTAATAAGACATTCTTTCCGATATGATAATAGGATTTTCAAGAATCCAGTGTTTGCCTGATATTAATTAAATGCTAACTTGAGATTTATCTAGCGTATATTACTCTTATCATCATTAAAGACACCGTTTGTAATTGAGCTTTTATTAATACTAATATCCTGGGTGAGCATTGGACGCCCACTTATATGAGGAGTCCGGCTGAAGACAGCGCAGGTGGAGAAGGTGTTGCTAAGTACAGCAATGTCGAATTGTTGTCAGTACTGTTTTCAAGGGTATTATTGGTCATTGCAGTAGGAAGTGCTGCTACTATACCCTGGACAAAGTTAAACCACAAAAAATGTGCCTATTGTAGTCATGAGATTTGGAGCGATGTTTTAATTATATATCTAATCAGAAATTATTAAAAACAGCCTCAGCCGCAGTTATATAAATTACTGGTTGTAGATCTGGCCTATCAAATGCTGTCTGGAACAGAAATGAAATCGACATACCAAAAGATACTTGATGGTGTCCTAGCAAATTTATTGTATTTTTAAAGTCTACTGCCCAACTGTGGTCATCTGCATTCGAAAGTCCTTCAATTCTTTTCACTGGCTTTGGTTATTTTTAATAGCCGCTGCAATTCTGGCAGTTAGTAGTATTGCAATCACAGAAGCAGAGCTAAAGGCTAGTGCGCACACGGATCAACCGCTAGCACTATGACAACGAGCCTTTGTAATATACCAAACTTATCCGGCTACTGTTGACTGTTCTATGATAATTAACTGAAGTCCATACAAAGTAATCTAATGATGTTACAATTACGTTAGTGCATATTAATGCTAAGGGACGCGCGTACTATTAACCAAAACTCGCAAATTCTCTTATCTCATTTAGTCCATAATTTACCAATATCTAATCAGGAAAAATCAAATGAAGATACTAGTAAGGTGAAAGTACGGAATAGTCAACTAGTCGCAATTGCAAAACAGGCAAAGAAGGCCGGCGGATTCCAACAAGCATTTGGTCCTTTAGGAGATATACTAGACGTCGGTAGCAAATAGAGATTCTAATAGGTCAAGACAATGTTGACACCCATTCTTATCGGCATGTTTCTGAACCAGATCAAGTAATTTAAGCAAGTCATTCATCACTTCATTTTTATTCATTATCTTTAATGGAATCACAATTTTCTCATTTTCTTTATCAGTCACTCATACTCCCTCTCGGATGATCGATCTATAGTACTGCACATGAACCTCGCTTTGCGTCTGCATTCTAGCTAGAGGCTGCAAGGTTGTTGCGCCTATTCATATAAACAAAATATTTGGACTCTTAACGGGTTCTCCAAAATTATAAAGTCATATAAAATGTTCTTTTCTTCCTCTAAATTATTTTATAAAAATTGATGGAAGGGTTTAGTCCATCCATGCAAAAGAGCACATTATTTGGTGCGCCATTTTTTCTAGACGTCTACACTTTTCTATTTTTGCATTTATTAGCCAACTCCTAAATTACGTAATAAAGGAATATCGAAATGGCTTTGACCACAACATGATTGTATGATTCATACAGCTTTCTACATTTATGATTTATCGTTCTCCCCTCAGAAATTAGAAGAGCAGATTTAAATTAAACTTGGAGTAAGCGGACGATAGTATGGAGTTCGCAATCGCTATTCCTCAGACGTATTCCGATTCTGTCCATATTCAGCGGTTCTTGAGACGAGCAGAAGAGTTGCCATTTAATGCGGCATGGTGCATTGAGCAAGTTATCGGTACTGCTCCTGTTCTTGAGTCCGTGACGACCTTGACATATGCGGCCGCGGTAACCAAACGTTTGCGTCTCGGAATCGCCGTTTTGCTGATCGCTCAGCGGAACCCCATTGACTTGGCGAAAGCCTTGTCATCGCTTGACGTGCTTTCGGACGGGCGCCTAATTGTTGGTGTCGGACTTGGCGCAAGTACCCGGCACTATCCCGCTTACGGACTGGCGCCCGAGGGCCGCGTTGCTCGCTTCCGCGAAAATCTGGAGATTATGAAGCGGCTGTGGACAGAAGACAAAGTAACACTCGATGGTCGATTCTCGCGTCTTGTGAGTATTCCGATGCGGCCGAAACCAGTTCAGAGGCCTCATCCCCCAATATGGTTCGGTGGACATGCTGAGGCCGCGCTGCGGCGTGCGGCGGAGCTGGGAGACGGCTACATCGGCGCGGGCTCGACACCGATGGATGCTTTTTTGGATGACATCAAACAGCTGCCCGCCGACTTTCCGAAAGCAAAGCGGTTGTATTTGGCCTTAGGAGACAATCTATTCCGCCTGCGGGAATGGTTCGGCGCCTTTTACCATAAGCCAGAAATGGCAGATCAAGTTGCTGTATGGGGATCGCCACAGCAGATTGTAGACCAAATTATCCGCCTTAGAGACGCTGGAGTGAACTATATTCTGTTAAACCCTGTCTTCGACGAAGAGGCCCAGATGGAGCAGCTGTGCGAGCACGTTTTGCCACGAGTGCAGTGATCTGGATAGCAAAAATACATCTTCACACATCGTTTTCTGGTTAAAATCTTTCCAAGGCAGCCGCCGACTTGATATCATTTATGTCATCGGGGTGAGATTTTTTATTCGTCTCGATTATTTTCTATTCATGTAATCTCAAGACCCACGTATATCCCACTCTACAGAATTCCTGATGAAGTCTAAAAAAGGTTTGCCAATACTATCGAATATTCTATCAACAACCTCTCTTATTACAAGATCTCAAAGACCATCCTCTAACTCATCGAATTCTTCTTCAACTCTTCCTGTCAGGTCTGTATCGTCTATAACGAATTGTGCCATGCCATCTTATGTACCTTACGTGTGTAAAATCTGGCGCGCTCTATATTTTCTTTTCATGTTACCATCTTTTTCATCTCTTATCAACTTTGCATCCAATTGTGAGTAATCCGCTTAGCCTCTGTAATTGATATGTAAGCAGCCAACGAGATACAAAATGTAAAGATGCCTATTTGGATGGCCTTCATATCTAGAAGCTCGAGATGTTGATCTATATTCTAGACTCATAATGACTAATAGTTAGAAACGTTGGAGCTACTATCCATCATACTATCATACTAGTTAAGAATTTTTCGCGATAGACGTATGGCACCTACGCTTGACTATGTCGCTAAGCTTTATGAGAACCTATCTACTGGAAGGCAAAACGTCTTTTTTTGATTGGTTCGCTGATGGAAGACAGAATTGCTTCTGTTACTGTGATAAATGCAAGCAACGACGCAATCGAAGACAGAGGTCAACACCAGCGCACGACAATAGTGATAGCGCATTTTATGGTAACTATAATTCTTCATCACTCATTATTATACTGGCTGTGATAAACCAAGATCAACGCCAAGGTCAGTATTTTTCAAGACATTTTTCTTGTTTCTACAGTTCAAATATATACATGTACCAATCATAGACGCTGCAACTCCTATCGCCAGTCCAATCAATAATTTACTCAATGAGAATAAGTAACCGGATAGTTATAGACAAAATATACATGAATACATGACTTATTTATTATCACTACAAAAAGGAATTTGTGGTACTAATTACTGACGTTAGTTAGTCCGGGCTGTCTCTTTTCCGTTGCCGTTGCATTATGCGTTTTCATATGACTGTTTACAACATTAAGAATAGTAATTGCATTTAATCCAGTCTTCGTAGGTGTTGTAGTTGTATAGTTTGTTGGAGGTGTTGTAGTTATGTTCTGTGCATGAGCTGTTATGAAATCTAAGATTATATTATATATCGTAGCTGCAAGTAGTATGCCAATACTAACTATTGCAATTATTCCTGCAGCAATAGCATTCATTTAGATTTTATTCATGAGTGTAAAAAGGTCTGTAAACTATAAAGAAGTCCTGAATCGATACCTCTAATGCATACCCAATAAATTAAACCACTAATCTAGTCATTGTTAGTCTATAGATTAGGACTTTATAGAATATAGCCTGTACTATTTCGGACACTCCCATAGCAGTGGAAGGCCATCTCTATCAAAAGTAGTAGGTTTACATTTTTTATTTTTACTCACAACTTCTTGCGTATGATCGAGGCGCCAGATAAAGCCCCACATTACGACAATAAAGACAGAGATAATCACCAAGACAAGAATCATAATTCCTATATTCTTTTTGCTGCCTCCACGACGACTAGTTTGAGCCAATCCCAAGCAACTAAGTATACCAGGGAATTAATTAATCATTTGTATTATATCGTTCGTTCCTTACCTGTCAAATGATTTTTTGTCATCTTCGGTCTTATTATAAGCGATATCGTCATAATCTATGGCTTTTTCAAAGTCCTTACGACAGTATTCAGTCGTGTTGCTTAGTCTTTTCTCTTCTTGTCTTTGCTAGTGCTATGACTAGTACCACTCCACATTTAGAATTTATCGTTCTCAGTAACTCAAGACAGGAAGAATGTGGCCGTTAGTATGTTACAATAATATGATGATGATGATTACATTACCTTGCATTGTGCCGATCATTATTAAATTATATAGTCTAATGTTATTTTCGTACATATGCGATCAGTTAAAGTTTCTAAGGTTAATGGTCTATTAGAAATTGTGGACCGAGATATTCCAGAACCCAGTGGGGGACAGGTACGCATCAAAGTTCAAGCCTGTGGGATCTGCCATGGTGATTCTATTACTAAACAAGGGTTGTTTCAAGGCATACAATATCCAAGAGTTCCTGGACATGAAGTAGCAGGTATAATTAATGAAGTACGTAAAGATGTTATTTGGTGGAAACCTGGACAGAGAGTCGCCGTAGGCTGGTATCTTGGTAATCGTGGCCATTGTGAATATGTAGACGCGGAGACTTTCTTATGAGCAAGTATGTAGTTGTATCTGGAATTTCTTACGACGGTGGATATTCAGACTATATGGTTGCGCCAACAGTAGCTATAACAGAAATTCCTAAGGAGCTTTCATATACAAATGCTGCACCACTTATGTGTGCTGGTGTTACCACATATAATGCTCTTTGAAATAGTGATGCTCGTGTAGGTGATGTAGTTGCCATCCTTGGAATTGGCGGACTTGGACATTTAGGCATTCAGTTTGCATCCAAGATGGGGTTTAAGACTTTTGCTATTGGAAGAGGTAAAGATAAAGAAGAGATGGCTAGACAACTTGGCGCAATACATTACGTCGATAACCGGCCGCAGAATGCAGCCGAGGAGCTTGCTAATATGGGAGGCGCTAAAGTGATACTTGCAATAGTTCCAAGTGGATAAGCAATGAGTGCCGTGCTTGATGGCTTGACGATTAATGTCAAGCTTATCGTTATAGGTGCTGGTGATGAAAACAGTGAAGTATCTCCACTCTTATTGATATCTGGACGTGGATCGATTATGGGTTGGGCTGGTGGCACTTGTATCGATTCGCAAGATACCCTTTCCTTTAGTGTTCTTTCTGATGTAAGGTCAATAAATGCGGTCTTCCCACTTGAATGTGCAGCAGACGCCTATGAATCTATGATGAGGGGTAAAGCTAGGCTTAGATGTGTACTTACAACAGACAACTTGCAACTAGGTAAAGAACGATCCCGATGTCATTCGATTTGACAGAACTCACCTGTATTAACAGAATTAACAGAATTAACAGAATTAACAGAATTAAATACATTGTTCCATTAAACTAACTAATTTTGATACTATCAATAGATATTGTTAGTTCGTCGTCTGACAAAATTAAGTCAACCACAAGTGCTGACAGTTTAACGTTATAACCTCAGACGTCTTGTCCCTGTACAATTGTAGCGGATTTAGCTGGCAAGGGGGGAATTGAATATGCACCTCGTCTGAAAATTTTTGGTATCTTTCCAGTTTAGTCACGAGCGGGGGAAATAAGTATAAGACCACACAATTCTTGATCTGAATTCGATTCATAGAGAAGTAATAAAGAAAATCTCTCAAATTAAGCACAAATATTAGTCTACATAAGGTAAGCATATTACCATCTGGTTACTAGCACCCGTGATCCTCTGCTTTTATATGAAATTTATTTATTATGTTCGAATGCAAGATGTTCTCCATTGTGACACAGTGGACAATCTTTGTCTCTTCTTCGTTCCAAGTCAAAAACGACTCCACAATTTCTGCAAATGCGTATATTTTCTGCCATGCTAATAGAATGTCATGCTTATTTAAGAAGTATGTAGACAATCCTGTGAGTGCCGTTGTAAACTGTCTCTGGTTAGTTTCTGATAAGTTTTGTTATTCGTCATATGATTTATTAGCGTTATATATCATCAACATAAATTTGCTAATTTGTTTATCTAAACTGATGCATAAATGTGTCTGATTTTAATCACAATACTCGACTGTACTTTTATGATTTATTTGATAATCGTCACAAATCTCGCATTTGACTAGCTAATATCTCTTCTATACCTCCATCATCATTCTTCAACAATATAAGTAAGAAATAATAGAAGCAGTCTCA
>Ga0207663_10001730_pt1 | contig 10249 bp, 7 predicted proteins | sample LARL53metaG_FD_184346 | JGI IMG/M metagenome (GOLD analysis project Ga0207663, IMG submission 184346) | Corn, switchgrass and miscanthus rhizosphere microbial communities from Kellogg Biological Station, Michigan, USA - LAR L5-3 metaG... | ecosystem: Host-associated > Plants > Roots >...
CGGCGCCGCGGATCTCTAGCCGGAAACCCGCTGCTGATCGGCGCGCTCACGACGCTGATCATCGTCGTGGCCGTATTCCTGTCCTATAACGCAAACAACGGGCTGCCATTCGTGCCGACGTACGACATCAAAGTGGTGCTGCCCGAAACTTCGGGGCTGCAAAAGGCAAACCAGGTGCGGATCGCGGGAACGCGCGTGGGGATCGTCAGCGCTCTGACCCCGCACGAGGATCCCGTCACGGGCCGTATCACCGCGATCGCTGACCTGAAGCTCGAAAAGAGCGTCGAACCGCTGCCGGCTGACACGAAGGCGGTCGTGCTGTCGGTGTCGGCGATCGGGTTGAAGTACCTGGAATTGGAAAAGGGCGCCTCGACACGGACATTGAAGGCAGGCCAGACGATCCCGGTGTCGCAGACGCGCGAACCGGTGGATATCAATGAGCTGTTCAACATGTTCGATCAAAAAACCAGAACCGCGATCCAGAACAACACGATCAACTTCGGCGACGGTCTCGCCGGTAGGGGGCTGGGGCTAAACGAAACGATCGCCACGCTGCGCCCGCTGGTGACTAATGCGATACCGGTACTGCAAAACCTGGTCGCACCACAGACGGGCTTTCGCAATCTGTTCCCTGCGCTCGACCGGGTCGCCTCACAAGTCGCGCCTGTGGCCGCCACGAACGCCGCGCTCTTCAGCGAGCTCGATACCTTCTTCAGCGCCTGGGCCGGTGTGGCACCGTCGCTGGAACAGGCGATCGCGGGTGGGCCGGCGGCGCTTGCCCAAGCAACGTATTCACTTCCGTTCGAGGCGCCATTCGTCGAAAAGGGCACCGAGTTCATGCACCTGCTGCGCCCGAGCGCGAGCACGTTGCGTACCATCGCTGCGCCGCTGGGACACGCGTTCGCCGAGGGCGCGGTCAATCTGCGCGCGGCCACGGCGCTGAACACGAGCGTGGCGGAAGGGGCGCGAGCATTCCAGGAATTCGCTCAGAACCCCATCGTGCCCCTCGCTCTGGAAGACCTCACGCAGACGCTGGAACTCGGCGGACCCCTGCTCGCGGGGATTGGCCCCGAGCAGGCGTACTGCAATTACCTGACGCTGACGTTCCGCAACGTCGCCAACCTGCAGGCGCAGAGCATCGGCAACGGCACGCTCGCGCGCGCGGCGGTTGTGCTCTCGCCGACCGGCCCCAACGCCGAGGGCTTCCCCTCAGCGGGCCCCGCGAACGGACCGTCGACCGAAAAGAACGGCTTTGGCAAAGCGGTCGACAACGACCATCTGCACGTCAACCCCTATCCAAACGTCGCCGGCCCCGGCCAGCCGCGAATATGTGAAGCCGGCAACGAGACGTACGCGCCGGGCAAGCTGGTCGTTGGCAACACACCAGCGGGCGGCAGCGCCAATAACCGCGAACTGACCAACCGCGAACAGAATCTGTTCGGGCAGAAGTATCCGAGCGCGACGCTCAAGGCTCTCGGGCTGACGAAAAGCACGCCGCCGCCGGCCGCCAAGACCAAGCAAAAGACGGCTAAGGGGAAGCAGCAATGAGTCGTCTGCGCTGGTGGCGCCGCCACGACGAGATCCCGGTGGTCGAGCTGCGTCACTTGAATCCGGTGCGCGCCGGGATCGTGTTCCTCGTGATCCTCCTGATCGCCATCTACTTTGGCTTCACCAAGCACATACCATTCAAACACGGCTTCCGCCTGAAGGCGGTGTTCACCACGGTGGTCAACGTTCATCCGAAGTCGCCGGTGCGCATCGCCGGCGTCGGCGTCGGCACGGTCAGCTCGATCGAACGCAGGGGCGGCGTCGGCGTGGTGAACATGGAAATCGAACCGAAAGGGCTGCCGATCCACGCCGACGCGACGCTGAAGATCAGGCCGCGGATCTTCCTGGAAGGCAACTGGTTCGTCGATCTACAGCCGGGCAGCCCCTCCGCGAGGACGATCCCCTCGGGTTACACGATCCCGATCACACAGACCTCCGACCCGGTTCAGCTCGACCAGGTGCTCGATGCGCTCAACAGCGACACCCGCGCCAACCTGCAGGACTTCCTACAGGGTTACGGCGATGGGCTTACGCGCAAGCCGAACGCCGCCGAAAACGCCGAACAGGACCCCGATGTGTACGGTTTGAACGCGGCGCAGGCGCTGAACAAGACCTACCATCGTGCGCCGCAGGCGCTGCGTGGCTCGGCGATCGTTCAGCAGGCGATCGGCGGCACCGAACCCCACGACCTCTCCAAGCTCATCAAGGCCATTGGCAAAGTGACCGGCGCACTGAACGTGCACGAGCAGCAGCTGAGCGAATGGGTTCCCAACTTCAACGCGTTCTTCGCGGGGTTCGCCGCTCAATCTCAAAGCCTCAGCTCGGCGGTCGCGCACCTGCCGGGAACGCTCCACAACGCCAACCTGGCATTCGCCTCGCTCAACGCCGCGTTGCCCCCGACTCGCGCATTTGCCGAAGCGATCCTCCCGGGCGTCAAGCAACAGGGACCGACGATAGCCGCTGCGCTGCCTTGGATCGAACAGGTACAGGCGTCGCTGGCGCCGAGCGAGCTCGGTGGGGTCGCCAAGGGTCTGAACGAAGCGGCGCCGACGCTCGCCAAGCTCCTCGCCGAACAACCTCCGTTTCTCAAGCAGACCGACCTGTTCAGCCAGTGTGTGAGCAAACTGTTCATCCCTGGCGCCAGCACCAAGCTGCAAGACGGAGCAAGCACTTCGGGCGTGGAGGTATATAAGGAGTTCTGGTACTCGCTGGCGGGCCTGGCGGGCATCGGCCAGAACTTCTCCGGCAACGGCATGGCGGTGCACTCCTTGATCGGCAACAGCGGCCAGACGGTGAAGTCGGGGCACACATCGATTCTCGGCACCAGCCTGCAAGGCCTGCAGCTGCTTGCCCATTCGCCGCTGCCTCCGCTGGGCACCCACCCGGCGTACCCGGCCGAAGAGCCTCCGTATCAGCCGCTGGTGCCCTGCTACACGCAGACCCTGCCCGACTTCAACGGCCCGCTGTCACAGGGCCCGGCCGATGGGAGCGGGTGAGCGATGACCCCCGGTGACACCCATCACGAGGGAGGGCTGAGCGTCCGCGAACAGATCGAGCGCTACCGCACGGCGTTCATCGCGGTCGTGACGATGATCGTCATCGCCGCGCTCGCCGGCGGCTATATCCTCGCGCATGAGAACCTCAAGCTGCCGGGCTGGGTTCCGGTGCTGGGTCGCAGCTACTTCATCTTGAAGGCCGATTTTCAGACGGCTCAGGCGGTGACCCCGGGGCAGGGACAGGCGGTCACGATCGCGGGCGCGAAGATCGGCGAAATCGACAGCGTCGGCCTGCACGACGGGATTGCGACCGTGACGATGAAGGTGACGCCGAAGTACGCGTTGCTCTACAACGACGCGACGCTGCTGCTGCGTCCCAAGACCCAGCTGAAGGACATGACGATCGAGGTCAACCCCGGGTCGCCCGCCAGCGGACGGCTGCACAGCGGCGCGACGATCCCGCTGTCCCAGACCGCCCCCGATATCAACCTCGACGAGTTCCTCGCGGGCTTGGACACCGAAACGCGCGCCTACCTGCAGGAGCTGCTGGCGGGCGCTGGTGAAGGTCTCAAGAACAACGGCAAGGCGCTGTCGGCGACGCTCAAGCGCTTTGACCCGGCCGCGCGCGACGCGCAGCTGATCGCCCAGCAGCTGCAGTCGCGTCACGCGAACATCGCGCGCTCGATCCACAACTTCCGGCTGCTGATGGAAGCGTTCGGCGACAAGGACAAGCAGCTCGCCGATCTGATTCAAGCCTCCAACGCGGTGTTCGCGACGTTTGCACAGGAGGACCAAAACGTGCAGCGCACGCTGCGCCTGCTGCCGGGTGCGCTGAGCAAGACCGAACGGGGGCTGGGCAAGATCGCCACGGCCTTCAACGTGGTTGGACCGACGCTCACGGATCTGCACCCATTCGCCAGCGCCCTCGCTCCCGCCCAGGAAGCCCTGCGTCCGTCGTTCAAGACGACCACGCCGATCTTCAAGAACGAGATCCGACCGTTCGCCCGCGAAATCCTGCCCACAATCAACGCGCTCGCGCCGAGCACCAAGGAATTGGCGGAATCGTTCCCGCAGCTGGCCAGCAGCTTCTCAGTGCTGAACGAATTCTTCAATGAGCTCGCCTACAACCCCGGGAAGAACCGCGGCGGTTTTGGGTTCTTTGCGGCGTGGGCAGCCCATAACCTCAACAGCGTCGATTCCTCGGCCGACGCGCATGGAGTGCTGGCGCGCAGCCTCACGTACCTGAACTGCGAAGTGCTGCCGCTGCTGGCCCCGACCGCAAAAATCAACCAAACGGTGAACATCATCGTCGGACTGCTAAACCCGCCGTCCAAGGCAGCTTGCCAGAGTGCCGGCATCCTCAAGGGCACAACGGCGTCCAGCGCTCATGGTCGCGCCAAGACACCGGCCGGCGGCGTGTTCTCCGGCCTGGACCAGCATCCGTTCGGAGGGGGGGGCTGAGATGCAGAAGCGCGCGCCCACGCTTGGCAACATCCTCGTGATCGTCCTGTTCGCCCTCAGCTGCTTCGGGCTACTGCTGTTCCTGTGGGAGTCCTTCGGCGGGCCGGTGCCGCTGAAGCCGAAGGGGTACCGCTTCACCGTCGCGTTTCCGCGGTCACTCGCCCTGGCCGAACAGTCGAACGTGCGCATCAGCGGCGTCGACGTCGGGCATGTGGTCGCGCTGAAGCTGGGCAAGGAAGGTCGCACCGTGGCCACGCTCGAAGTCGCCAGCCGGTATGCGCCGATTCGCGCCGACATGCACGCGATCCTGCGCCAGAAGACGCTGCTGGGTGAGACCTATGTGCAACTGATCCCCGAGGGCCGGGGGGGACCGTTCTTGCCAGATAACGGCCGACTGCCGCAGAGCCAGGTCGAACCGTCGGTGACGCTCGACGACATCCTGACAGCGCTGGACCCGAAGACGCGCAAGTCATTCCAAGTATGGATGCAGTCGGTCGCCGTGGGAATCACCGGCCGGGGCGAACAGATCAACTCCGACTTCGCGGTGCTCCACCCGTTTGTCGAACACGCCAACAAGCTGGTGAGCATTCTGGCTTCTCAGGAAGGCGCGGTGACGGCGCTGGTGAAGAACACGGGCGAAGTGTTCGACGCGCTGGCCGGTCGCGACCACCAGTTCGAAGGTCTGATCACCAATAGCGAGCGGACTTTCCACGCCGCGGCCGAAGAGAGCCAAGCGTTCGCCGAAGCGTTCAAGGTGCTGCCGGCGTTCGAGCGTAACTCGCGTGTGGCGTTTAAAGAACTCGACCGCTTCTCCACGGTCGCCAACCCGTTCCTCGACGAATTCCGCCCAACCGAGCGCCAGCTCTCGTCGTTGCTGACGGCAACGAAGCCGTTTACGCCCCCGTTCAATAACTTCCTGACCGCGCTCGGGCCCCTGACGAAGGCCGCGAAGAAGGGGCTACCGACCGTCAAGCAGGTGACCGGCTTGACCTTGCCGCTGCTGGAAAACGTCAGGCCAGTGCTGCACAACTTCGACCCCTTCCTGCAGTTCGCGGGAGAGTACATCCCCGAGCTGCAGGCGTTCTTCGCCAACTTCGCCGCCGCAACGCAGACGAAGGCCCTGGACAGCAATCTCGCGGTAGGCGGGCAAAGCAGGGGGCCTCAGCTGCACTTCTTGAAGGCGATGCTGGTATTGGGCCCGGAAAGCCTCTCCACCTATTTGAAGCGGGTGGGCACGAACCGAGCCAACCCCTACTTCCAGCCCGGCGCATTCCGGTTGCTTGGCAACGGTGGGCTGCAGGTATTCGAAGGCGGCTCGTGTGCCGACTCCGCGCCATCGGTGAGCGGGCCAGCGAACGAAACGATCTCCGAGACCCTGATCGAACAGCTGATCCAATTCCATATTGCCAATGCGCCGGAAAGCCCCAACGCCGTCCCCGCGCCGGGCTGCAACCAGCAGGGTCCGTTCACCTTCAACGGCCAGACGAGCCAGTACCCTCACGTGACCTACGGCGGAAAATAGGCCGGGTCGGCGTCGGCGACGGTCGGTCGGCTCAGACGGTCAGTCGGCTTAGGTCCCGGAGACAGATCCCGCGGCGGCGAGAGCGCGGCGGTGGCCAAGGTAGGGCATGAGCGCAAAGTAGAGCAGGTCTGGGAGCAGTGCTGGGAGCTCCGCGGTGTTGCCTTCGAGCACGCGGCGGTGCAGGATCGCGACGATCCCGCCGATGACGGCTTCGGAGGTCTGCGGGGGCAGATGGTCGGTGGCGCCGGCCTCGGCATCGCTCCGCCCTTCCTCGAGGAGCGGGACGAAGCTCGCCGCGGCTGTGCGCAGCCGTGCGATGGCCGGATCGCCCGCGCTGAGGCACTCGACGAGCGCCACGCGCGCGTCGGCGGGATTGCAGGCGAGCGCCACAAGCAGCGTCTGCAGTCCGATGCGCACCCGCTCAGACCAGGACGACTGCCCGTCGATCCGCTCCAACATCGCACACGCGATCCGCCCGATCAGCTCGTCGAGGGCCACCAGCAGGCAATCCTGCTTGCTCTCAAAATGCTCGTCGAACACCGGGGCTGGAACTTCGGCGACACGCAGCACCCGGTCGATCGTGGTGCGGTCGTAGCCACTGAGCGCGACCGTCCGCACGAGCGCGTCGAGGATGCGCCGGCGGGGGTCTGGCGAGCGGCTGAGAGTGGACGGCTCGAGTACGGCCGCGAGATACCTGCGGTCCAACATCCTGACCTGACTCCTCCCTCTCTACTCACCCCCGGCTATAAACCGATTCTGACGTCATATTGTAGACCGCCCGGCAGAAGATTGTCAAGCCGAAGATTGAGCGTCCGCTGTTGCCGGCGTCGGAGCAGCCGACTAATATCCACGAGATGGAGGCGTCTGACGGTCTACGACAGGACAGCGGCGAGTTCGAGTATCACTCCAGCGAGGTCGACCTGCTCGGCGATCCCGACGACGAGCGCTGGTCGATCCGCTGCCTGGACGTGCACAAGCGACTCGGCGGGGCGGCGGTTCTGAACGGCCTCAACGTCGCCATCCCCGATCAGACGATCACCGTCGTGCTGGGTCCATCGGGCACCGGCAAGAGCGTGCTGATCAAGCACATCATTGGCCTGATGTTCCCCGACTCGGGGGACATCGTCGTCAAAGGGCAGTCGGTTCCGGTACTCACGCTGCCCAAGCTGCTGGCCCTGCGTCGCAAGATCGGTGTGCTGTTCCAGGACGGCGCCCTGTTCGGATCGATGTCGGTATACGACAACATCGCGTTCCCGCTGCGCCAGCACACGGACATGGCCGAGGCGCAGATCGCCGAGATCGTCAAACATCGTCTGTCGGACGTGGGGCTGATGGAGGCGATCGACTACATGCCCTCGCAGCTGTCCGGAGGCATGCGCAAGCGCGCAGGCTTCGCCCGGGCGCTGGTGATGGAGCCCGACATCGTGATCTTCGACGAGCCCGACTCCGGCCTGGACCCGGTGCGCACGGCGCTGCTGTGCGACCTGATCCAGGAGATGCACCACCTCTACGGGGGGACGTACATCGTCGTGACCCATAACATCGCCTCGGCACGGCAGATCGGTGAGTACATCGCGCTGCTGTGGCGGGGGCGGATCGTCGAGGCGGGCGACGCGGAGCGGATGTTCTCCTCGGAGAACCCGTTTGTGCGGCAGTTCCTCAGCGGCTCGGCTGAGGGTCCGCTGACGATGGACTAGCGCGAGCCCGTGAACTTCCGCACGCTCGGCTCCAGCGACATCGAGGTCTCGGAGATCAGCCTTGGCTCGTGGCTGACCTACTCTGGGGGCGTCTCGCGGGAGCAGGCGCGGGCGTGCGTGGAGGCGGCGTTCGACGCTGGGATCAACTTAATCGACACCGCCAACGTCTATGGGCGCGGCGCGTCCGAGACGCTGCTCGGCGAAGCGCTCGCCGGGCACGCCCAACGCTCCTCCTATGTGCTTGCCACGAAGGTCTACTTTCCGATGTCCGACAGCGACCGTGGGCTGTCGGCGGCGCAGATCCACAAGCAGATCGACGCCTCGCTGAAGCGCCTGCAGACCGACTACGTCGATCTCTACCAGTGCCATCGCTACGACGAGCAGACGCCGCTGGCGGAGACGATGACCGCGCTCACCGAAGTCGTGCGCGCTGGCAAGGCGCGCCATATCGGCTTCAGCGAGTGGCCGGTCGAGCGGATCGACGAGTCACTTGCCCTGCCGGGCGTCGAGCGGTGGGTCTCAAGCCAACCGCAGTACTCGATGCTGTGGCGCGCGCCCGAGGCCGAGGTGATCCCGCTGTGCAGGCGGGAGCAGGTCTCGCAGATCGTGTGGTCGCCGCTCGGGCAGGGCGTGCTCACCGGCAAGTACCTGCCCGGCGAGCCGTTGCCGCCGGACTCGCGCGCCGCGAGCGAGGAGATGAGCATGTTCATCGACCGGCTGATCGAGCCGCGCGTGCTCGAGGCGGTCCAGCGCCTGCGGCCGGTCGCCGAGGAGGCCGGCCTGACGATGGCCCAGCTCGCGCTCGCCTGGGTCCTGCGCGAGCCGAACGTCGCCTCGGCGATTGTAGGCGCCAGCCGGCCCGAGCAGGTGCATGCCAACGCCTCCGCCTCGGGCATCGCGCTCAGCGCCGACACCCTCGCCGCGGTCGAGAAGGCGCTCGGCGACGTCGTTGTGCGCTGAGCTGCGCCGCACCGAAAAGAAGCCGCCGAACGAAAGGCGACGGAAGAACGTGGACCCTCTCCATCCCGATCCCCATGAATAGGGCGGTTGTGATGCCTTCCACGTGCGTTATTTCTTTGTGGTGGACGACGTTTTCACAGTCGGAGCTGTCGTCGTCTTTATTTCGTAGGCCTCCAGTTCTCCTTTGGAGTTCAGCTGGCCCGTGTACGTCTTGCCATTCGTGACGGTCGTGTAGGTCTTTTCGCCTGAGGGGTTCTGCTTGACCCCGGCGAGTTCTGCCTTCAACCGCGTACGCTGCGCCGCGGGTGCGAGCGCTACGGCCTTAGCGGAGGCGAGGTCGCCCGTGCGTAGGTTGTCCTTGCCGCCGACCTCATAGGCGTAATGAGCAAGCGACGCATACAGGGCGGCGCTGTTGGGCCTGGCGGCGACCACAACCCGCAGCGCCTTGACCGCATCGGCGGGCTGGTCGAGGCCTTCTTCGCCGAGCACGGACACCATTCGCAGGGCGAGCTCGGAGTTGGGCTTGCGCGGGTTCAACGCGAGATAGCTGTGCCAAGACTGTGCGATCTGCGTGAACAGCTCCTTGCCCCTGCTCGTCACCCCCCCTGTACGGGTGACATACGCTTCGCCGCCCGCTTCGTGCAGCTGGGCGTTGGTCAGCTTTTCCCACGCGCTCGCGTTGCTTGGCTGCTGGCGCGTGAGCTTCCGGTACTTCTTGATTTCGTTCGAGAAGCTCGCGCTGCTCGAGCCTTCATTGTCCGTGAACGCGTCGAACACTCCGCTGCCGAAGCCGCCGCCTACGCCAAAGCCGACGAAGCCGAGCAGGAAGATGGCCACGAGGCCGATGTAGATCGTTTGGACCGTGCGGCGATGACCGCGTCCGCGCAGGTCGAAGAGCATCAGCCCGGGCGCTCCTGACCCGGGTGACCACGGAGCTCAGCGGCCACTTTGCGGAGACCAACCGAACGCTTACGACGCCGCGTACGCCCAGATCGCACCAAGGAGTTTGTTGTCAAAAGGGCCGCCGATCAGTGCAGTGTTTCCTTCGGAAGACAGCGCCACGCCATAGCCGAACTCCCCTTCCCCAACCTCTTCGCTGCCTGTGAGCTTACCGCCGCGTTGCGTCCATTTGCCTTCCGAGAGCGTGAACACCCACACTGCACCCGCGAATTTGTTGTCATACGGCCCGCCGACCAGCATAGTGTTCGCTTCAGAGGAAAACGTCACGCTATAGCCGAAGAATCCTTCCCCAACCTCTTCGCTGCCCGTGAGCAGAGCGCCCTGCGTCCATTTGCCTTCAGAACGCGTGAACACCCACACCGCCCCAACGAATGCGCCGTTACCCGGACCGCCGATCAAGGCGGTGTTCCCATCAGAGGAAAGTGCCACACTGGTACCAAAGCGTCCTTCACCCGCCTCTTCTTTGCCCGTGAGCTTGACGCCCTGGCCCATGTTCTCGGCGGCGCTAAGATTGACGATCTGACTGCCGATGTCGGCTCCGACCCACACCTTGTTGACCTTGACCTTCTTGTTCACTACGGTGACTTCGGCGATTTCCGCGAAGT